>Ga0116129_1001572_pt1 | contig 12475 bp, 7 predicted proteins | sample June2015DPH_17_2_FD_89732 | JGI IMG/M metagenome (GOLD analysis project Ga0116129, IMG submission 89732) | Peatland microbial communities from SPRUCE experiment site at the Marcell Experimental Forest, Minnesota, USA - June2015DPH_17_10 | ecosystem: Environmental > Terrestrial > Soil > Wetlands >...
AGCTGGGGTCACACCGGCAAGGGCTGAGGCCCCTTGCTTTCGCCGTCGCGCGAAGGGGCGGGGGGCGGCTTGCGGGCAACCTTTTCGCGCCTGTCGCGAGGACTACGCCTTGGCTTCGAGAAGCCGGGCGATCTCGGGGACCTCTGTCTTGCGCTCCGAAAATATGATTTCCGCGGCTTCGCGTTCCCAGTCGCTCACCCGGGGTTCCAGCGGGTCCTGCGCGCTAAGGCGGTGTTCGAGGACAAATCGCGCATAGAGCGCCCTTCGCGCGTCTGTCACCGGCCGGGAGGCTTCCCACGTCATCAGGATGCTGCTGGTGATGTGATAGAGGCCACTCGCCGCCAGCCGCGCGGTTTCCTCCAGCGCGGGTTCGGCGGCGACGCGCTCGGCGAAAGCGAGCGTGCGGTCAAGCGTCGCGCGCAGGCGACCCCGGAACGATGCCGGGATGCTTGCGGCTTCATCAAGCAATTTTGCCAACGCCGCCTCCAGCATGCGGTGGGCGCGGCTCTTGCCGACCGCGCGGGTGACGATATCGAGCGCGTTGATGTTGCTGGTGCCTTCCCAGATCACGCCGATATGGGCGTCACGAACCAGCCGCGCCTGCACCCATTCCTCGATGTAACCGTTGCCGCCGCGGACTTCCATCGCGCCGGTGGCAACCGGAATGTTGTCGCGGCAGGCGCGGAATTTCAACAGCGGGGTGAGGATGCGCAGCAGGCTTTCCGCCTCCCTGGAGCCGGCATTGGCGCGATCCATCGCGCCGGCCGTAAACAGGAACATCGACAGCGATTGTTCGGTCGGCGCCGCGATCTTCAGAAGCTGGCGGCGGAGCAGCGGATATTCGATGATGGTCTTGCCGAACGCCTTCCGGGTGCGCGCGCAGGCCATCGCCTCGTTGACGCAGCGCCGCATCATCGCAGCGGCGCGAACGCCGTGCGAAAGCCGCGACAAATTGACCTGCTCCATCATCTGCTTCAGCCCGCGATCGGCCTCGCCGACCAGATAGGCGACGGCGCCCTCCAGCTTGATCTCGCCGCTCGCCATCGAACGGGTGCCTAATTTGTCCTTGAGCCGGACAATGCGGTAGGCGTTGCGGCGGTTATCCCTCAGCCGACGCGGCAACGCGAACAGCGCGAGCCCCTTGGTGCCTTCGGGCGCGCCATCCGGGCGCGCCAGCAGCAGCGCGACATCGGCGTCCGCATGCGAGCAAAACCATTTGTCGCCGTAAAGCCGCCACGCCCCGTCCTCGCGGCGGGCCACGGTCTCGATGGCACCGATGTCGGAACCGCCGGCCCGCTCGGTTATGAACTGGGTACCCTTCCACAGCGTCGCTATGTCGCCGGACAGCATCTTCGGCAAAAGATATTCCTTGAGTTCGGTGCTGGCGAACTTGCGAATGAGATGGATCGAGGTATCGGTCACGCTGATCGGGCACATCAATCCGAACTCGGCCTGCACGAACAGATATTGCAGCGCATATTTGGCGACCGCGGGCAACGGGCGATCCATGCCCAGGGTGCCGGCGCGGTGGCTCATGGCGTGAAACTGGAAATCGCCGAAAGCGATTTTCTCCATTTCGCGGTACGACGAATGATAGTCGATCCAGTCCTCGTCGCGACCGAAACGATCCCGCGCATTCAGCAACGGTGGATGTTTGTCGGCGACCCTGGCCAGTTCATCGAGCCGGCCGCCTGCGAGCGCGCCGAGGCGATCGAAGTGAGGCCCCAGCCGTCGAAAATCATCCGGCTCCAGATAGAGTTGGAGAAGGTCGCGCAGGCCGCGATCGATCGCATAGAAATTCTCCCCTGCGCAATCCGGCGCGAGGTAACCGGGGCCGCGACCGAGATCCCGGGCCTTGGTTTCGTCGAACGATCCCTGAGATTGAAGCACGTTCATGTCTGACCTCGTATTTCGGATCGACCGATCGGCCAACGGGGTTGCTCGCGGCGATGCACCATGGAAGCGGCTTACGCGCGTTCCTTAAAACAGAATACGCGCAACTTTATCGATTGGCAGCGTTTTCTTGCCGCCGGCCGGATTTCACCTAGCCGAAAAAGCTCGTCGAGCGGCACCCTCACGGCTTCCCTCGCGTGCCCAATGCATAACGATTTTGCTTGATCCCGGCTGGCTCTGGAGCAGACTGGCCACTGATCTCGTCTTGATCTCAGCTTGGGGGGACATTGGGCAGCCGCCTCGATCGAGGGCGGAAATGCGGAGGAGATGGAATTGAGCGCGACTGAGGAATCGGAGCGTTTGGCTCAAACCGGAACTTTCAATCTTCGTGCATTCTGCAATCTGGGGCCGCTGATCGTTTTGCTTGCGGCAAGCCTGTCCGGTTGTGGGGACAAGCCGCCGCCGCAAGCCGCCGCCGGTCCGCCGCCGGTCACGGTCGCACAGCCGGCCAGGCGCACCGTCACGGATTGGGATGAGTTCACCGGGCGGTTCGATGCGGTGGAAGAGGTTCAGGTTCGCGCCCGGGTCGGCGGCTTCGTCACCAATGTCGAGTTTCGCGACGGCGCATTCGTCAAAACCGGGGACCTCCTGTACCTGATCGATTCTCGCCCGTTTGAAGCCGTCGCCACGCAGGCAGACGGCCAACTCGCGGATGCGCGCGCCAAGGCGGAACTGGCAAAGCGCGAACTCGAACGCGGGCTGACATTAGTTACGACTTCGGCGGTTTCGGAGGATGTCGTCGATCAGCGCCGTCAGGCGCTGCAGGCGGCGAGGGCCGCGGAGTTGCAGGCCGCGGGCGCCTTGAAGGCGGCCCAGCTCAATATCGAATTCACCCACGTCATTGCCCCGATCGGTGGCAGGGTCAGCCGCCATCTCGTCAGCGTCGGCAATCTGGTGCAGGGCAGCGACGGCGGCGGTGCAGCGACGCTGCTGACCTCGATCGTCTCGCTCGATCCGATCTATATTTACTTCGACATGGACGAGGCGACCTATCTCAAGAACAACCGGCTCTATTTCGAGGGCAAGCGGCCGAGTTCGCGCGACACGCCAAATCCGGTCCAGGTGGCGCTAACCGGCGAAACCAAACCGTCGCATGACGGCAAGATGGATTTCGTCGACAACCGGCTGGATGTCTCCACCGGCACGCTGCGCGGCCGGGCGCTGATCCCGAACAAGGATTTTTCGATTCTGCCGGGGCAGTTCGGCCGCGTCCGGTTGATCGGAAGCGCGCCCTACGAGGCGCTGCTGCTGCCGGATGCCGCAATCGCGACCGATCAATCGCGCAAGATCGTTTTTGTGGTCAGGGATGACGATATTGTGGAGGCGAAGCCGGTCATTCTCGGTCCGCTCGATGAGGGCTTGCGCGTCATTCGCGAAGGTCTGAAGCCGGACGACCGCGTGATCGTCGACGGCCTGCAGCGCGTGCGGATCGGCGCCAAGGTCAGTCCGCACGCCGCCCCGGCCGATGGTAAAACGCCCGGCAGCAAGCCATGAATCTCGGCCAGCTTTCCATCAACCGGCCGATACTGGCGATGGTGTTGTCGATCGTGCTGCTGATCGTTGGCGCCATCGCCTACACTACGCTGCCGGTTGCGGAATATCCGCAAGTTGTGCCCCCGACCGTCGTTGTGACCGCGCAATATCCGGGCGCCTCGGCGCAAACCGTGTCGGACACCGTCGCAGCACCGATCGAGCAGCAGATCAATGGCGTCGAGGATATGCTGTATCTCTACAGCCAGGCGACCTCGAACGGGCAGTTGACGATCACCGTCACCTTCAAGCTCGGCACCGATCTGGACAAGGCCCAGGTGCTGGTCCAGAACCGCGTCGCGATTGCGCAGCCGCAACTGCCGGACGAGGTGCAGCGAAACGGCGTCGTCACGCGCAAGAACAGCCCCGACATCCTGATGGTCGTTTTCATGCTGTCGCCGGACGACAGCTTCGACCAGCTCTATATTTCCAACTACGCGCTGCTTCAGGTCCGCGACCAGCTGCTGCGGCTTGACGGCATCGGCGACATCCAGATTTTCGGCGCGCGCGACTATTCGATGCGGCTGTGGCTCGATCCCGACAAGATTGCGACCCTCGGCCTGACAGCGGGCGACGTGCTGGCCGCGATCCGGGCCCAGAACCTGCAGATCACCGGAGGCCAGCTTGCCGCCCCGCCGATCACCGACCGCGCGTTCCAGCCGAACCTCACCTTCATCGGCCGGCTGAAGGATGTCGCCCAGTTCGAGGATATCCTCGTCAAGGCGGGCCAGGACGGGCGTACCGTGCGGTTGCGCGACGTGGCCCGGATTGAACTGGGTGCGCTCGACTACACCACTAACAGCTTCCTGCTCCGGAAAACCGCGGTCGCCATGCTGGTGACCCAGCGCCCCGGATCGAACGCGCTTGCCACAGCCAAGGGCATTTCCGATACCATGGCCAAGCTCAAGGCCGATTTCCCGAAAGGGCTCGACTACAACATCGGCTACAACCCGACCGAATTCATCGCGCAATCGGTCTCCGAGCTGATCAAGACCATCTACGAGGCGATGGCCCTGGTCGTGATCGTGGTGCTGGTGTTCCTGCAGGGATGGCGTCCCGCGATCATTCCGATCATGGCAATCCCGGTATCGCTGGTCGGCACCTTCGCGGCGATGGCCGCGCTCGGCTTTGCGATCAATAACCTTACGCTGTTCGGTCTCGTGCTGGCGGTCGGCATTGTGGTCGACGATGCGATCGTGGTGGTCGAAAATGTCGAGCGGCATCTTCGCGACGGCATGAGCCGGCGCGATGCGGCGCTCAAGACCATGGAGGAAGTCGGCGGCGCGCTGGTTTCGATCGCGCTGGTGCTTTGCGCGGTTTTCGTGCCGACCGCGTTTCTGGGCGGCATCTCCGGCCAGTTCTTTCAGCAGTTCGCGATCACGATCGCGGTGGCGACCGCGATTTCCTGTTTCTGCTCGCTGACGCTGTCCCCGGCGCTGGCATCCCTGATCCTGCAGCCGCATCGGGGCAGGCGATCGCCGCCGAATTGGAATTTCATCGCGCGCGGCTGGGAAAAATTTACCGGCGTTTTCAACCGCGGTTTTGATCGCCTGTCGCATGGCTATGGTAACGCGGCCGGCTTTGTGATCCGGCATTCGGCGGTGATGCTGCTGATCTATCTGGTGCTGATCGGCAGTGCCGGATGGCTGCTCGTCACCACACCGCAAGGCTTCATTCCGGCGCAGGATCGCGGCTATATCATTGTTTCGGTGCAACTGCCCGGAGCGGCATCGCTGGCGCGAACCACTGAAATCGTCCGGAGAATTGAAGCAATCGCGCTCGACACCCCCGGCATCGTTCGCGTCGCGGTGTTCGCGGGGCTGTCAGGCGCGACCCGCACCCAGGCCAGCAACGCCGCGGCATTGTTTCCGGTGTTCGAGGAACCGGAACGGCGTTTGAGGAAGGGATTGTCAGCCGCCGTCATCACCGGCGACTTGCGCAAGCGTTTGTCCAGCATCGAGGGCGCCTTCATCATCGTTATTCCACCGCCCTCGGTTCCCGGCATCGGCACCGGCGGCGGTTTCACCATGCGGATTCAGGATCGCCATGGCCGTGGCCCCGAATTGCTGTCGGCAGCCACAGATGAACTCGTCGCCGCGGCGCGCAAGACGCCCGGCCTGACGTCGGTATTTTCTCCGTTCAGCGCGAACACGCCGCAAGTGTTCGTCGATATCGATCGCATCAAGGCGCAGAAGCTCGGCGTGCCCGTCCAGAACGTCACCGATGCGATCGAGACCTATTTCGGCTCGGCCTATGTCAACGACTTCAATATCCTCGGCCGCACCTATCACGTGACCGCGCAGGCCGATCTGCCGTTTCAGAAAGAGACCGCCGACCTTGCCCGCCTGCGCACCCGCAATGTCGCCGGCGATATGGTGCTGCTCGGCAGCGTGGTGGAGTTCCGCGATATATCGGGACCGGATCGCGTCGCGCGCTACAACCTTTATCCGACGTCCGAGCTGCAGGGCGACACCTTGCCCGGCACCAGTTCGGCGACCGCCATCGACATCATGAAGCGGCTGGCGGATCAAACGCTGCCGAGCGGGTTTTCCTTTGAGTGGACCGATCTGTCCTATCAGCAGGTCACCGGCGCCAATGCGGGGCTCTATGTTTTCCCGATCTGCGTGCTGTTCGTGTATCTGGTGCTGGCGGCGCAATACGGCAGCTGGAGTCTGCCGTTCGCCGTCATCCTGATCGTGCCGATGTGCCTGCTCGCCGCCACCCTCGGTGTGCGGATCATGGGACAGGACGTCAACATCCTCACCCAGATCGGGTTCGTGGTTCTGGTGGGACTGGCCGCGAAGAATGCCATTTTGATCGTCGAATTTGCCCGCGATATCGAGCTCGAGGGCCGTGAACGGCTGGAAGCCGTCATCGAGGCTTGCCGCTTGAGGCTGCGTCCGATTCTGATGACATCCTTCGCCTTCATTCTCGGCGTGCTGCCGCTGGTGCTTTCGTCGGGCTCGGGATCCGAAATGCGTCAGGCGGTCGGCGTCGCCGTGTTCTTCGGAATGCTGGGCGTGACGCTGTTCGGGCTGATGTTCACGCCGATCTTCTACATGGTGGTCCGAGGTCTCGCCGACCCGCGGCCCGGCAAGACCACGGCTGCAACCGCATAGCAGTTCGCCGACCCTGCAAGACTATTGGCCTGGCTGAAATAGATGGATAGAAGCAGGACTATAAAATATCATCGGCTTTAGAATGGAAACGTTGGGGAGACGAATATGAAATCGGGAATGTTGTCGGCTGCCGTCGTGGCAAGCGGCCTGTTGCTTGCCGTTCCGGCGTCGGCGCAGGGCGTCAAGATCGGCATCCTGAACGATCAGTCCGGGGTCTACGCCGATTACGGCGGCAAGTATTCCGTTGAAGCCGCCAAAATGGCGATCGAGGACTTCGGCGGCAACGTGCTCGGCCAGCCGGTCGAACTCGTCACGGCCGATCACCAGAACAAGCCCGATCTGGCCACCGCCATCGCGCGGCGCTGGTACGACACTGAGAACGTCGACATGATCACCGAACTGACGACCTCGTCAGTGGCGCTGGCAGTGCAGGACCTCTCAAAGGAAAAGAAGAAAATCGACATCGTCATCGGCGCCGCGTCCTCGCGCATCACCGGGGACGCCTGCACGCCCTATGGCTTCCACTGGGCCTTCGATACGCATGCGCTTGCGGTCGGCACCGGCGGCGCGCTGGTCAAGGCCGGCGGCGATACCTGGTTCTTCATGACCGCCGACTACGCGTTCGGTTACGCGCTCGAGAAAGACACCAGCGAGATCGTCACGGCGAACGGCGGCAAGGTGCTGGGTTCGGTCCGCATTCCCCTGAACTCTTCGGACTTCTCGTCGTTCCTGCTGCAGGCGCAAAGCTCAAAAGCGAAAATCATCGGGCTGGCCAATGCCGGTCTCGACACCACCAATTCGATCAAGCAGGCGGCGGAATTCGGCATCGTCAAGGGCGGCCAGAAGCTCGCCGGCCTGTTGCTGACGCTGGCCGAAGTGCACGGCCTCGGGCTTGAAGCCGCGCAAGGCCTGGTGCTGACGGAAGCCTACTACTGGGATCGCGATGATAGATCGCGCGCGTTCGGCGAACGTTTCTTCAAGCGCACCGGCCGGATGCCGAGCATGATCCACGCCGGCACCTATTCGGCGACGCTGCAATATCTCAAGGCGGTAAAGGCCGCGGGCACCAAGGATTCGGACGCGGTGGTCCGGAAGCTGAAGGAATTGCCGGTCGACGACGCGTTCGCACAAGGCGGCAAGGTGCTCGAAAACGGCCGCATGGTGCACGATCTCTATTTGTTCGAGGTCAAGAAGCCATCGGAATCCACCAAGCCATGGGATTACTACAAGCAGCTCGCCGTGGTGCCGGGCGACAAGGCTTTTCCTTCCGCCAAGGACAGCGGCTGCCCGTTGACGAAGTAGGCACTCATGTCGTCCCCGCGCACGCTTTCGCGGGGACGACGGCTGCTATGGGTGAACAAGGCGCCAGAGGATCGCACCCAACGCGCCGAGCCAGAGAATGGTGGCGGCGAGGGCCTGAATCCCAAAGCCCCTGCCGCGCTTCTCGGCGGCTTGCGAATAGCCGGCCAGGTAAAGGACGCGGCCAGCGACCCAGACAATGCCGAGGGCGGCGGCCAAGGGATCGCTGATATAGATCGCAAACAGCCACAGCGAGGGCAGGAACATCGGCATCCATTCCAGCGTGTTCATCTGTACGCGAAATACCCGCTCGAAGTCGGGATTGCCCGATATGGCCGGCGCCTTGATGCCGAATTTGGCGCGCGCCTTTCCCACCTGAATGCCGGTGAAGAAGTAAAACAGGATCGCCAGGCAGGTGACGAGTGCCGTGAAGTGATACATCGCAGAATCCCCCTTTTGAGAACGATGCCTTAATAGCCGGTCATCTCCAGATAGCCTAATCCTGAGTGGCTGCCGCCAAAGCCAATCGGCCCTTCCCAATAGGGAAAGCTCGTCCCCATCCAGCTCTTCACATTCAGCGGGATACAATCGATGGCCAGCGCGCGGTTCGGGATCGCGATGTGCCACGCGGTTGGGACCTTGCGTCCCTCCAGCGCGGTCCATGCTTGCTCCGTCATATGGATGTCAGCGGGTGCCAGCTGCGCGGTTTTGCCGTCAGCAGATATCCAGTTGCCCGAGCAGTAATTATTGCCGTCGGTCTGGCGCAGCCGAAACAACATCAGCTTTTCGCGTCCGTTCAGATGCAACGCAAACCAGTCCCATCCGGTTTGATCCGAAGCCAGCGGCTGGCTGCTCCACTCCCGGTCCATCCATGCCAGGCCGGTGACTTCAATGGGCTTGTCATCGATTGTGACCGAGCCGGCGACCTTGAAAAAAGGCTGGCTGAAATAATACGAGGCCTGTCCGCGCTCCGATTTCCGGCTGTAGCCGGCGTCGCCTTGCAGGACCAGCGGACAATCGGCGTCGAGGTGCAATGCATAGCTGAAATCCGCGCCCGATGCGTTGAGTTCAAGCGGCGCGATGTTCTCCTCGCTCATCGGGGCGAGCCCGCGCATCTCCCATGAATCGATCCAGGCGCGGAACGGACTGATCTCGACGCCGGCCTGGCCAACGCCCCCGCGGGCAAAGGTTTCGCCAAATCTGTGAATGCCGGCGGATGTCACCGCGGCGTGGCCCATCCAGATTTGCTGGTTGGCCCACCCTTCTTGTTGCGGGCCTGGCCTCGATGCCTGACGAAACAAGGTCCACTGCACGCCATAGGCGGCGCCGGTCGAATCCTCAAGATTTGCCGTCACGTACCACCATTCGATGCGGTAGTCCGGGTGCGGACCGTGGTCGGCAGGAAAAGCAAAAATCCTGCCGGGAGTGACGGGCGCGAATCCTTGCGTGTCGACGCCCAGCCCCGCAAAGCCCTGCGCAAGGCTAGGTTTGGCGCCGAACCCGAGAACAGCCGCGCCGGCGGTGAAGGCACGGCGGGATATCGTGAGTTTATCGCTCATCGGCGAAGATCTTGATCAGGCTGGTGGGCTGCATGCGCGCCAGCTTGAGAACGGGGAGAGCCGCGGCGCACAGCGCCGCCGCCATCGCCACGCCGAGGAGCTGGAGTAACTGCAGCGGAAAGACATGAAACGGCAGCCGCCAGCCGAATGCCTTCACATTCACCACCGCGATCAGACACCACGCCACCAAAAGCCCCAGCGGCAGCGCCAGCAGCGTCGTGATCAGCGCAACCGACATGGTCTTCAAGAGCTCGATCGAGGCAAGCCGCCGCCGCGTCACGCCGATTGCCCATAGCGGCGCCAGCTGCGGGAGGCGGGAATTGCTCAGCGTCAAGAGGCTGGTCAGCAATGCGATGCCGGCGACCCCGAGGGTAAAGGCGTTCAATGCAGCCGTCACGGCGAACGTCCGGCTAAAAATCCGCTTCGATTCGGCTTTCAGCGTGGCCTGATCCAACAGGCTGCGCTGGTCCAGGCCAAACTTGCCCTGCAGCGCCGATATCAGCGCCGGAACTTTGGCGGTGGCGACCCTCAGGCCCAGTCGCGTTCGCGGGATTTCCGGAAAATGGTTGAGCAGCGCATCGATATTGACGGCCATTTGGCCCCTTGGGTTGCCATAATCGGCATAGATGCCCACCACTTCGAGCGCCCAGTTCGCCCCGTGTGCCGGCGCCTCGACCTCATCGCCGATGGCGAGCTTCAGCCGTCGCGCCAATTGTTCGCTGACGAAGCCCGCATCGCCGGTACGAAGGCGGTCCCACGCGTCGGCGGTTGATTGCAGCAACGGCCAGCGATCGCGATAGATGGCGTCATCGGCCAGTCCCAAAATCTCGATCGGCGCGCCATCGATTTGCGCCTCGGTCCGGCTGCTCGGCAGGATCGCCTCCACCTCGGGCCGCTGGCCAAGCCAAGCTGTTATCTCGGCAGCCTGCGTGTCGTCGGATGCGTTGATATAGACGTCCGCCGCCAGCCGGCCGTCGAGCCAACTGACAAAGGTCCGGCTGAAACTATCGACCATGGTGCCGACACCGACATTGACCGCGAGCGCCAGCAATAGCGCCATCAACGCCAGTGACAATCCCGAAAGCTGCTGGCGGCTATCGGCCCAGAACCAGACGGCGAGCGGACGATTTGCGCTTCGCTGGCCCAGCAGAAGCGCCAGCTCCAGCAGCGCCGGCAAGCCCAGCGCCGCGCCAAGCAGCAACGCCGCGAGCACGGCAAAGCCCGAGACCAGCGAATCGCCGAACCAAAGCAGCCAGCCCGCCAGCGCGAACACCGCGAGCGCCAGCGCGCTCTGGAACTTCAGCCAGCGGTGCTGCGCCTGTTGCCAGGCGTAGGGTTGCGCCGCCGCCAGCACAGGAAGGCGAATCGCTTTCGTCAGGCTTGCGGCCGCCGCCGCCAGCGCGCCGACGACGCTGATGGCAAGGCCGGCAAGCCACCATTCCGGCTTGAGCGTCAATTGACCGGGGATCTGTGCGCCATAGAGCCCGCGCAAGGAGGCTGCGACATTGGGCAGCAATGAAGCTGCGATCAAATAACCGCAGACCAACCCCACGATTCCTGCGGCCAGCGCCAGCAATACCAGTTCTACCACCAGCACCGCGTTCAGCATGGCTGCGGAAACCCCGGAGGCGCGCAGGGTCCGCAGCACCGGCAGGCGCTGCTCGAACGCAAGTCCGATCGCCGAATTGACGATGAACAGCCCGACGACAAATGACAGCAGGCCGAAAGCGGTGAGGTTGAGGTGAAAACTGTCGGTGAGGCGTTCGAGATCGCTCTCCGCATCCGGCTCGACCAGGCGGAGTTCGTCGCCGGCGACCTCTTCGAGCGGCACGCGCCTGGCGTTGGTCTTGCCGATCAAAAGCCGGGAAATCCGATCCGGCATGTTTAACAGCCGCTGTGCGATGCCGATATCGACCACCAGCACGCCGGGCACAAGTTGCGGCTGCACCCGCAGGCGAGGCAACAGGGCGCCACCGTTTGCCGACGGCGTCGCGCCTTCGGGCAGGTTGAGATCGGAAAGCATTTCGGGCGCCACCAGCATTTCACCCGGCGGCGTCAGGAACGATTGCAAATCGGCCTTTCCGATCGCCGGTGCATTGCCGACCTCGGCGGGCAGAGTGACCGGCTCTACCCCCAACAGCCGGAACGAGCGCCCGCCGATCTGGATCCGCCCCTCCAGAACCGGAGACACCGGCCAGCCGGCGCGGCGCAGTTCGATGAACAGTTGCTGTGAGAATGTCGCGTTTTCACGGTCGACCAGCATGGCCGTTCTGGCGCCGCCGAAAGTCGCGGCAGCGCGATCGTAACTGTTGCGCGCCTGCTGGTTCAGCGCCTGCACGCCGCTCCACAGCGCGGTCGCGGAAATCAGTCCGATCAGCAATGTTGCGAGCTGCATCGGATGCCGCCGCCAGTGGCTCAAAAGTACCGCGAGAATCCACAACATGCGGCTCATGCGATCAGCCCCGCGCCGAGATGGATCTGGCGGTCGAGCGTGGCGGCAAGGCGCGTGCTGTGGGTCACCATCAGGAAGCCGCAGCCGGTCCGCGCCACCAGGTCGCGGGTGAGCGCGAGAACGTCATCCGCCGTCGCCTCATCGAGATTGCCGGTGGGCTCGTCGGCGAGAAGAAACAGCGGTTTTACGGCCAGCGCGCGGCCGATCGCGACCCGCTGCTGCTGGCCGCCGGATAATTGCTCGGGGTAGCGCTTCAGCAAGCCGCCAAGCCCGAGCCGCTCCACCAGTTCGGCATGCCAGGCGGCATCGTGACGGCCGGCAATGCGCGACTGGAACACGAGGTTATCGCCGACATTCAGGCTCGGGATCAGGTTGAATTGCTGAAACACCAGACCCAGCCGGTCGCGCCGCAACGCCGCCCGGCCTGCATCGGACAGACCCGACAGCGATGTGCCGTCGAGCCGGATCTCGCCGCCGTCAGGGCGATCCAGCCCCGCGACAAGATGCAACAGCGTGCTCTTGCCGCTGCCGGATTCTCCCGTCAGCGCGACGCGCTCGCCCGC
>Ga0116129_1001573_pt1 | contig 12473 bp, 13 predicted proteins | sample June2015DPH_17_2_FD_89732 | JGI IMG/M metagenome (GOLD analysis project Ga0116129, IMG submission 89732) | Peatland microbial communities from SPRUCE experiment site at the Marcell Experimental Forest, Minnesota, USA - June2015DPH_17_10 | ecosystem: Environmental > Terrestrial > Soil > Wetlands...
CCTCAACCATCGCTTCGCCCTCCGCGCCTTCCGCGCCAGCTACCTCCGCACCCAGTTTCCCAATACCACCACCAACGTGCAGAACTCCCTCAGCCTTAGCGCCGGAGTGGTGATGCGGTTGGGGAGATAGCGACCAGTCAGGCTTTGGATGGGCAGCAACATGGAAGCGGGATTCGCCAAGAGCGCCCGCAGGCTTCCTGTTCCGGTTGGCTCGACGGTCTTAGGGAGATGGGGTGCCTATTTTTTGAGGCTGTGGAAGTCCCGGGGTCTTTGCGGACTGCCTGAGCCACTTCCCATCCGTAAAGTGGTTCGTAGATTCGATCGCCCCTGAGAAGGGGCGGGATGGGCTGCCATTGAGTGGATCTGAAGAGGCGCGCATGCGGCGCGTGAAGTAGGAGTGCGCCCAAAAAGCTCGCATCTGCAGGCCGTTGGGATCAGACTTTCGCCGAAGATAAAAACCGTCCGATGCCAGGCAGAGGAATGTGTCCGTGCATAGTGCTGTCCAAAGGTCGTGCTGACAAAATTGGGCGGTACGCACGCGCCGGTATTGTCCGTATGCAGCCCGGTCACATGGGCAACTACACCCCGACTGCGGTAACGCTGCCTCGCCAGCTCGGCACTGCCGCCATTGCGTCAGAACTGTTGGCTCTCAGGGACCAGGCCGGCTGTTATTTTCAGCACTAACTCTGGGCGTTCGACACCTTTCTCCGCCACCGACCCGGATTACCTGATTAAAGTGTCAGGCATCAGCAACAGCGGCTCAGTGGTTGGATGCGCGATGCAGCCAGGAAAAAAACCCTTTGTATATGGCTCGGGGAAGTTCTCACTGTTGCCGATACCCGATGAGAACAGTTGCATCTTGGGGATCAATGTGAAAGGTCAAATCGTGGGATTCAGTGGCGACAATGCGTTCATCTACTCGCCTCAATCGTGAGTCGAAAATGCCGGCAATGAGACTTTGGGCAGAATGACTCGCGAGAGATGGACACGTCCCTGAAATCGCCCCGGAGAAGCTCACCATGCAAGCGCTTGCCGGGGGCTCAATACAACTGAGTTCGCTTGCGATTGCTTGTGTCCACTCCTTTGCGGGGCCGGATTGGCGGCCTGACAGCTGCGGCGCGGCAATGGGTCAATGGATACGCCCGACGTTCGGATAAACCCGACGTGCCCAATCCTCTATCTCGATATCCATCAGAGCTTTGAGCCCCTCAGGTAGCCTCGAAACGGCGCGGGTCAGCATCGCCGATCCGCGCATTCCAACTATTCGTTGGCTAGTTAAACCGGACTACGATACCGGCTCCCACTCTAAAGTTGTTCTGCACATTGTCGGCGGCATTCGGAAGCTGCGTCCGCAGCCATCCTGCATCGAGGAGTCGAATTGCAAGGTGTTTGTTGAGCTTCAAATCCGCGCCTCCCCCGATCTGTAGCGCAAGTCCGTTGGCATCGGGTTGGGATCCGGATGGGCCGGGATAGAGGCCCTTGAAGCCATTGGCCTCTCCGGCCAGCGCCTCAGCATAGAAGGACAGCTTCCTTTGCGCATGCCAGCGGTAACGCGGTCCGAAGGTCGCGGTCACAACAGAGACCGGAATGCCGCTCTGTCCGATCGAACTGGAGTGGGTGCCGGTGACATCAGCAGCCAGGCCCCACCCTCTGAACACATTGGCCCCGAGTTGAATTGAACCACCTTCCATCCAGAAGCGCTGGTCCGAGACCGCTTCTAGCGAATCCTCCGCTATATAGGTGACGGCTAGATCCAGTTTTGGCGCCTGCTGAGCATTGAGTGTCATTGTGCTGGAGAGCAACACGATTGCGAACGGGAGACTGAATGTTCGAGAAACCTTCACGTTGGTTAAACTCCACTACTGCACTACGAGCGTGACTGGAACGGAATGCTGCAGTGTTGCTCCGTTCGGGCCTGTGGCCGTGCCGGTGACGTTGATCGTGTAGGTCTGTTTCGGCGCAGCGAAGAAGCCGGAGTGGGTGCCACAACCGCTGAGCAAGCTGATCGCGGCAAGGCTCAGGAAACCGGCAAAGAGCATCGGCAGCTGATGGATTTTCGGTCCTCGCCGCCCTGCGCGCCAAGGGAAGGGAATGAGCAGAAGCGCCATAGCCGTGGTTGCTCCAGTGAAGCCTTCAAGGCCGAGGAGCATAGCGGCTGTAGTCCCGGTCTGCACGGACATCGTGAAGGGGACCGAACTCGCTCCCGGGGGCACAGTGGACGGACTGAAGTTCAATGTCGCACCCGCTGGCAGTCCCGTGGCGGTGAACGCGATCGGAAAGGAGAACATCCCATTCACCGAAGCCGCGGTAAAGTCAAAGGTTGCCGACCTGCCCGGCTCAACCGTCTGGGTGGCTGAGCCGCCCGGGCCGGATGCGATAGTGAAGTCCTCGCTGAGCTGAATGATCGCCGCCGAGGTACTGCCGCTGAAGCTCGCAAAACCGGAGTAGACCGCAGTGATGGCATAACTGGCCGCTACCGCAAAGCTCGTGGTCACAGAAGCTGTGCCGCCAGACAGTGTCTGTGGCGAGCCGATCACGGTGCTGCCGGCGTAGAAGGTAACGGTTCCGCTCGGGGTTCCTGCGCCGGTCGGGGTGACGGCGGCAATGAAGGTCACGAGCTGGTTGACGAGGGCCGTTGCGTTGCTGGAGGTCAGCGTCGTGGTCGTGGTCGTGCTCGTCGAGCCCGGCTCTCCGGTGCCGGTGAGCAGGATCGTCTGGGGGAGTATGCCGGTTCCGGCGAAGAGGACCGAGCCGGAAACTGCTCCTGTCGCTACGGGGAGGAAGGCAATGTCCTCGGTACAGCTTGTGCCCGGGGCGAGAGTGACGGGGGGGGGCGCGCAGGTTCCGCCGGTGATCGTGGTGAAGGCTCCGGAGAAGGCGATGGAGGAGATCGAGATCGAGGCTGAGCCGGTGTTGGCCAGCGTTACGGACTGAGCCGTCGACGGTATGCCGATGTCCTGGCTGCCGAAGGCGAGGATGGGCAGAGCGGATAAGCGGATGCGCTGGTTGAGGGTGTCGGCGATCGAAAGGTTGCCAGAGGCATTCGTCGTGGCGTATTTGGGCTCGTTCAGGACTGCTGCTGTTGTTGGGCCGCCATCGCCGCCGAAGCCCTGATCGCCGGTCCCGACGAGGCTCGAAATGGTACCGCTCGAGACCTGGCGAATGCGCTGGTTGTTGCTATCGGCAATGTACACGTTGCCGGAGGCGTCCACCCAGACTCCGGTTGGTTTGGCGAGTGCGGCCGCCGCTGCCGAGGCGCCATCCCCGGAGAAGCTACCCGCGAAGGTTGGGGCTCCACTGCCGGCGAGCGTCGTGATGGTGCCGCTGGCGCTGAGCTCGCGGATGCGTTGATTGTGGCGGTCGGCGATGTAGACGTTGCCGGCGGCGTCGACGGCAACTCCGGTTGGAGAGTCGAGCGTTGCGGAGGCTCCTGCAGCGCCGTCTCCGGTGTAGTTCTGCTCGCCGGTCCCGGCGATGGTCGTGATCGTTCCTCCACTGACCTTGCGGATGCGTTGATTGTTGGTGTCGGCAATGTACAGGGTGCCGCTGGAGTCGACCGCGACCCCGCTCGGCAGAGCCAGTTGCGCGGAGGTTGCTCGGCCGCCGTCGCCTGAGTAGCCAGCAGCGCCGGTTCCGGCGATGGTCGTGATCGTTCCACCGCGTACTTCGCGGATGCGCTGGTTGTGCGCGTCGGCGATGTAGACGTTGCCGCTAGAGTCGACTGCGACTCCTGTGGGCGTGTCGAGGTAAGCCGAGGTTGCTAGGCCGCCGTCGCCGCCGAAGCCCGCGATGCCGGTTCCGGCGATGGTCGTGATGGTGCTGTTTGAGGCAAGCACCTCGCGGATGACGTGATTGTCGGCGTCGGCGATGTAAAGATTTCCGTTGGCGTCGTAAGCCAGGGCGGAGGGAGCGGCTAGAGTGCCCCCGGTTGCTGCGGCGCCGTCTCCGGTGTAACCGAGGACCCCGGTTCCGGCCGTGGTTGCCAAGGTGGATCCGGGTGTGACCGTCAGAATACCCTGGGCTTGTGCCAGTCCGCAGGAGGTGAAGAGGATCGCGGCGGCGAGGGCCCCCACCCTGATTTTGGAAGGTTTCTCGAATCTGCGCGTCGCCATCCGGACAGGCTCTGAATTGTTTGATCGAGAGTGTTGATGAGGAACGCCCTCCAAAGAAAAGAGCTCGGTCCGGTTGGAGGTCGAGGGTGAGAGATCCAGCGTCTCGGCTTGTCCTCTAATTCCTGATGCAATTCGAGCGCGGCTGGCAAGCGAGTTCCGTCGCGAAGCGGCCGCAGACGCGATCGTTGCTCGTGCTTGAGACGGCATCTGCTCATTGGTCGAGTTTAGGAAAGCCATCGTCATCATCCGATCCGTTCTAAGCCATGCCATTTCGTTGCTGCGCAACGGTGCTGTCCTGACCTTTGGTTTGGATCCAGACCATTCGACGAAAGATCTGCTCTTCGCCGGCCGGTATGAAACCCAGCCTCCGATACAGTCGCTCGGCGGGGCTCCCTTTTGCTACCTGCAAGGACATACCGATTTCCTCTGCTTCTGCTCGCCGCTGCAACTGGCGCAGTGCAAACGTTCCCAGCCCACGTCGCTGATGCTCGGGCAGGATTGCCAGATCGATCTCGTGGAAGCTGTTTTGAACCCGCGCTATCAGATGACGTCCTGCTGCGGTTCCATCCTCGAGGCACAGAATCCAGTTCTCTGCCTGCGGATACCGCGCTGAGTAGGTCATCTCCCGGCCCTGGTATTGCATCCGGATCAGCGGCTCCTGCAACTGGCGTGGCAGCGTCTTTAAACTCTCATGCGTTTCAGCAAACAACCGGCGAAGAAATCCTTCGTCCTCAGCCGTCGCTCGTCGTAGCCTATACATCTCTTCCATGGAATCGCGTCCTTCCATGCTTCCTGAATTTGAGAGTGCTTCAGCAGCATCAGTGCCAGCGGTTCAATTGCCGCTGGCACCCGGCTTCGATCAGTTGCGCGAGGGGAAAATGCCAGTCAATGCGATGATGTAGTTAATCACCACATACGGCGGCATGGTGCTGACCGGGAGATTGTTGCCGGTTGCTCCCGTCTGCTGCGCAGCCATTGTGCCGGTTGGAGAACTGTTGGTATACGCGGGATTGAGTGTAGCGCTCCTGCCGCCAGTATTTACAACAGCAGGTATCGCACCGGTTGGATCGGTCAGGGTTCCGTTGGTGTTATTGGCCCCGGGAGAGTAGGGGTGGGTGTGCGCGGGCAGATTGGCCGGCGAAAGAGTGACGTTTTCTGAACCGGCTGCCTGGCCTTCGACATAGGTAGTGCCGGTCGTGGAGGTCCCGAGACCCAGCACACATCGTCCCGCAAGGTTAGGCAGATTAAAGGTGGTTGTTCCGTTACCACCATAGGTCGTGCCAATGATTGAGAAAAGGGCGGAATATTCGGAAATCGGCAGGACCTGCCCCTGACACAAGGCCCACCCAACAGGAGCGAAGTTGCCGGCAAAGATGCGAATTTCTCCAAGATACTGATCTGACATGCTGATTCCTTTCTGGGGTAATCAAGTCTTAGGAGCCCGAAACATGCCCAGGTGAATTCACCGGGGCCCGACTGCGTTCATACACACTGGAGAAGAAACTGTTGATGAGGGTGACTGCGATCGGGAGGATAGCTGTCCCCCCTCCCAATCCGCAGTGCTCGCGAGTTGAAACAGATCAGGGCAATGATGCTCGACCCCGCGTTCGCGCGCGCGCTTGGACGTTGAGGCAGAAGGGAAGACGAACAGGTGTGTTGGTCATCGATGGCGTCTCACCGTGATAAGCCGGGTCGACGACTGGAATGGCCTCGGCGCCGATCAGAGAGTAGGTGCCCGATTCGATGTTCCCCAGACGCACCAGAAAACGCAGATGAAAGTATCCATTGGGGAGGGCCGTGATGCCGGGTTCTGAGGAGACGGTTTCTCCTCGGTGGACCGTCCCCAGAACAAGACTGGGGCGGCGGCGGGGCGAGAAGGACTCGTCCGGACGACCGAAGCCAAGATGAAAGCCAGCTAATCCGGACACCGCATCAGGGTTGTCAAAAGCAGGATCCCAGTCCAGCGTGAGAATGTCGCCCTCCGATACCTGTGCGCAGGTGTCGGGCGTGAGTCTGACCTCCGTCGCTGCGCCGGGAGCGGCAGCGTGCAGCGGTGACCCGAGGGTCGTGCTCAACAGGACCGCCACGATTTTGTGAGCAAGATTCATAGTCTCAATTCCTGCAGATGTTCTCTCAAGAGAGCTTTTGCCGGATGTTTCGTTACTGGCACTGAACGTGAACGGTGAAGTTCGCGCCGGGGTTATCGGGATTTTCTCCAGGAGCTTGCTCAAACAGTTGCAGGTTGAGAAGTGTTCCCGCCGCAATCGGTGCAGTATGCGTGGTGTCGAAGCAGCCGGTGGTGGCGCCGACGGTGTTGGCGATCGCGCCTGTTGTGCAGGTGATCGAAGTTAAGGTGGGACCGTTTCCGGTTACCATCGTGAGCGTGGCGGTGCCCGTAGTAGTGCCGGATCCGCTCAGGCCAGTCTGCACTGCGACGAACATATTTTGAAGCGTGCACGCGCTCGGTACGATGAGCTGCGAGACCATGTTAGAGAACGGTGTTGCAGACCCAGGCACGTTGGCCCCGAAGGGTGAGTAGAAAAGTGTGCCAGTATCGTTGCCGCCGTCGTTGAAGGTGGATAAGAGGTCGAGACTGGTTGCAGAACTGGCGCCGCTGCCGGCTGGGAAGTTGATGCTGATGGTCGGGTTGCTTGTGGTGCCGCCGATGGCGAGGGTTCCGGCGCCGGCGGCAGCAGAGTTGTCGACCGTGCCGACCGTGACGGAGTTGACCAAGCCGGTGCCGTTTGTTCCTGCCGGTCCGGCTGGTCCAGTGGCACCGGTTAAGCCCGTCGGTCCCGTTGCTCCTACCGGTCCGGCTGGTCCAGTGGCACCGGTTAAGCCCGTCGGTCCCGTTGCTCCTACCGATCCGGCTGCTCCAGTGGCGCCGGTTAAGCCAATGGGGCCCGTTAGTCCCGCCGGTCCGGCTGGCCCAGCGGGACCGGCGGCACCATTTGCGCCCACCGGGCCCGTAGCTCCGGCTTGTGCAACCAGACCCCAGAAGGCGGGATGTGTCGGGGGATCGTCGCCTGAACTGGGGGAGAGTGCGATGTAGCTGGATCCGTTGGCAGTGCAGGCGGAGCAGAAGACGATCTGTCCAAGGATGTAGGAGGTGGCCGGGGACCAGTCGCCGACTTCGCTGAAAGTGCCAGTAGGTCCGGCGGGGCCCGGTAGACCCTGGATCCCTTGCAAACCTGGCGAGCCCATGGCGCCAGGAATGCCCTGAATCCCTTGAGGGCCGATGGGACCCTGCGGGCCGGTTGCGCCCGATGAGGTGATGGTTATGTCAAGCGTGGCGGCGTGGCCGGTCTGGTCGCTCTCCTTGCTGTCGAGGAGTAGATTGCCGGCGGCCGAGGCGAGCGCAAAACCGAAGTTGGTGGAAGGCGTCGTAACCCAGCCCTGTACCAGCGATGTGACATTCAGGGCGACAAACTGGCCAGAGGCGGCAGGGGCAAAGGTGCCTGTCGGGGTGCCGATCGAGGGAATGGTGGCAGCGGTGACGCCGGACTCGGTCCAGGCGGAGGTGATGGGAGCGAGGGTTACGGCTCCGGGGGCGTTGATGCGGTTGACGAAGACGGTGAGGGTAGCGCCCGAGATCTGGCTGGCAGTGGTGCCAGCGGGCAGCGAGGTGAGATCGAACTGGAGGAGCGCCGTGCTGCCGTTCCCTACGTAGAGGTTCGACAGATAGCCGAAATTGGTGGTGGGACGTGCGGTGCTTACACTTGCATCGCCGGTCAAGGTAACCTCTGTCGCATGTGCGGCGGAGGCGAGGAGAAGGGCAGACAGAGTGAAAGCAGCGACAAGGCGAACGATCAAAAGGGGCTTCAAGGCGTACTCCTGCGGACGGGGAGGAACCGCCCGATATATTGCAGGGAACGAATACCGCGAGACTCAGGAGAGTTCTCAACGGAGATGAACAAAAAATCGATTCTCTTGAGTCGCACCGAGAGTACTACAGTACTGTGCTCAAAAGTCATAAATGTTTGAAAAATAGCTAACACTTTAGTAACCATACAGATTTGCCGCTCAGGCAGGGGGGGCATCAATTGATCTTGGGGGCATGAGTAACTCTCTGCATGGGCATCCACACGGTTCCAGCCGGAGGCATTCGATAGTCAATCAGATCCATTCCGAGTTCATCGCTATCAAGAACCGCTTCTGAAACTTGATAGGACAGCTCTCCATCGTGATTCACCTCATAAGGACTTCCTCGAACAATCGTCGCTGGCACTCCAAATCCATTCCCGCGGGGCCACTGATGCAGATCACTTCGGCATGGAGAGGTACATGGGTAAGTTGTCCCTTGCCATCCCGCCGCGGGGCGTGGCCTACGAAAGTCTTCTCTGTTGCGGGTGGCGAGGATCCAATCCTGCTCCAGAATGACTCGTTTCAGTTTCCAATCCTCCCATCCCGCATGACCGGTCCCCACCCCATGGGAAGCCCTCATGGTGCCCTCGCTCCCGCGCGCCATGAGCGCGAGTTCCAGGCTGAGCCGTCCGTCGATGAGCGGCTCGGTCATGCAGATTGCGTAAGAACTGTCCGGCGTTTTGAAATGATTGAAGCGCCAAATGGAAGGGTGCGCTGACGCGGCCTGCCGCCTTGCGGATTGGCCTCCGCATAGAGCGCAGCAAGTTCGACCTGCTCTCGCTTGAGACGCGGACAAGAAGCGAGAATCCGCTGCATCGGAATGCCCGCAGCGACCGAAGCGGCCACGTCCTTGACCGGCACACGGCTCCCTCACCGGAGCGCCGCCAAGAAACTGCGGGTCAGAAGCGACCAAGGAAGAAGCCGAGCGACCTGTCCCGTTCGATCCTTCACGCCTTTCGCGAAGGAGGCGAAATCGATCGTCAGGAACTCGTCCTGCACGAGCTTCTTCGTCTTTGTCCAATCCACCCAAAAATACTGCCATAGAGGCCTTGTTCCCGTCTTCCTTGTGCCAGTTAGACTCATGCGGTAGAGATTGCGAACGACTTGTAGAAAACCCCGCAGCTCTCCGCTACCCGGTGGTGATGGGCCGGTACGGCATCTTTGCACCATGAATCCCTGGTAGTACACTGTGCTGGGCTCAGCTGAGTTGAGGTGTTCATCATAGCAGATCGGGTGATTCAGGGATTTTTCCCGGGCGGCGGATGAGCACCGGCAAGCTCGTCCAACCCAAAACCGTTACTGGAGCAGCGAGCTCTTCCGCAGGCGGGGGGCGGCCGGGTTACCTGGGTGCGGATCCTGCGCATCTGGGGCTTGTGAGCGGTGGCGGGCAAGCTTTGGCAGAGCCCGTGCGGGGGAAGATGGAAGCGGCGCTAGGCGCAGATTTCTCCAGCGTTCGCGTCCACGTGGGCTCCCAGGCAAGCCGCATCGGGGCGGCGGCGTTTACGCTAGGCTCTGACATCTACTTTGCGTATGGTCAGTCTTCTCCAGAAACTGCGCAGGGACAGCGATTGCTCGGGCACGAACTGGCGCACGTCATTCAACAGCGGCAGGGACGCGTTCCTTCCCCGGGAGGCTCGCGTCTGGCGATTTCGCTGGACCCTTCGCTGGAGGCGGAGGCGGAGCGGCTGGGGAAGATGGCGGCACGGCATTTGGGGGCTGGGCCGGCTACGGGTTCACGCTCGGCAGTCTTTCCGGCACCGGGGGCCGTTGCCTCTTTGCAGCAGAAGCCCACTGTCAGCATTCAAGGGGGCATTCAGCGCGGCGTTCAACAATTAGGGGGCTCGGTCCTGCGGATCGGCTCCGTGCGGAGCCCAGGGGCCGGACAGAATCCTGCTCCGCGCAGCGCGAGGCAGGGGTTTTATATCCAGAGGTCGACTTTAGGAGCGGGTGGGGCACAGAAGATTTGCGTTACGGGGTCGAATTCGCCGATGCAGATCGGTTCATTGCAACTCTGGCCGAAGGGCAATGGGGTGATTGAGTTGACGAACATGCACGTGCAGCGGGATTACCGCTGCCAGGGCGCGGGCAAGATGCTGATGAACGCCGCGCTGCAGTGTGCAAGAACCCAGGGATTTTCTACGGTGCGTCTGGCGGCTTCGCCCTTTGATGGCGAGATGACGGTGCAGGCGTTGACCGCAATGTACCAACGGATGGGATTTCAGGCGGCAGGGGTTCCGGGCAGGGGCCATCCGGTGATGCAGCAGAATGTGACTGCGGCGGTTCCATTTGTTCCCGGGGCGGCGATGGGCAACGGGCGGATATTCAGAGGACCGCTGCAAGCGAAGATGGCGCCAGGGGGATGCGGCTCTTCTCGGGGGAGGGTTATTCAGCGCATGGAGGCGGAATTTGTCAGCGGCTTTGTCGAAGACATTAAGGGGTCCGATAAAGGGCGCAACGATTCCGGTGTGGTGTTTGGAGAGGTTCAGCATCGGCCTCCGCGGACCTACGCTCCGAGCGAAGTGGACGTACGCTTCCTCAGGCTTGTCTCAAACTACTTCTTCTGGTACGCCAACTCGATCTGTACAAAAGACGAAGCCGAAGTCGAATGCATGTGGGTCAATAACAGGCTTTTCCTCAGTGCGAACAATACACAGACGATGAAACAGATATTTGAGCACATGAAGGTGCAAAAAGACGTGAACGAAACACTCAGGTCTCAATGGAAAGGTGATGGCCGTGGCACGCAAATGATGGATACCTTCGACGATATCTATCAAAGCCCCGAGACAAGCAGCAGCGTAGCGCAGTTGCTGCAAGGCTTGAGTTTTGAGTCCATTCGGGATGCTGTGCACCTCGTTAACCTGAAGGCTGTTGGCACCGCGATCACGAGTCAGGACTGCTTCGAGAAAATTATTCTTGTCGATGGCTATAGCCGTCATGCTGAGCAAAAGTTGATGGTCGGACTTGCAAGTTTCACCCTGTCAAAGCAAAGCCCGATTTTGATACGCGGAAAGAAACGGCCTTGCTTCGGCTGCTGGCTTGGACTCTGTTTCGTCTCCGAGGTTCTGGGATTTACCAATTTGCAATTCAATCAGTTCCAGGGGAAAGCCTGGGTAGGCTCGGTGAAGACGCTGGGGAGTCTCTATCAAATTGCCACCACGCATTGCGGGATCGCGAAAGACAAAATCGAAGAGTGGATTGAAGCGAAGAATCACCGGGACAGAACGAAGAAGACGTATGTGACGACTTTTGGAGATGTGGAGGATCCTGGATACGACTCGGGGTCTGATCATGAGAATTCGGCGTTTTAGAACTGTGGCTCGCTTTCGGTATGTAGGCGAACAAAGGCAGCCAAACTTCAGCCGGCTTCGATGCCGTTTCCTTCCTCAGCACTTGGGCGAGGCTTTCCTGATCTGGCCTAACAGCGTGAATGCAAGATCGAGGAATGCCATTTGATGTCGGGCCATGTTCACATCCTGATTTCGATACCGCCCAAATACGCGCTATTGCAGGTGATTGGGTACATCAAGGGTGAAAGCGCGATCCACTTGGCGCGGACATATGGGGGACGAAAACAGAATCATGCGGGTCAGCATTTCTGAGCGCGCGGGTGTCTGCTATCGACGGTAGGCCTGGATGAAGCTGGGGTGGGGCGGGATGAAGACATTCGGACTACCAACTCTGGCTGGGCCTTGTACAACTGCGGCGTTGGCTCACTTTTCTGCTCTCGCGCAGCAACCTCTTTGAGCACCCACTCCGCCGCCTGCAACCCCATTTCCTTCAGCGGCTGGCGGATGGTGGTGATTCCAGGCGTTGCCACGGCTGCCGGCATCACATCGTCGAAGCCCAGCACGGAGTAGTCCTCCGGAACCCGCAGTCCGGCGCCGTTCAGGCCACGCACCACGCCGAGAGCGGCCAAATCGTCGAAGGCAGGAACGGCGGTGAAGGAGCGGTTCGAGTCGAGCATCTGCCGGGAAAATTTTAGTCCACCCTCAAAGCTGGAAGTTGGACCGAGATTGCCCGGCAGTTGAATGTCCAGAAATATCAAGTCCGGTTTGGTTGCAGCGATCATACTTACCGCTTCTTTGCCGTTCTGACACTCGCCTGCGATGGAGAAATCCGGCTGCGAAGCAAGCAAAAGGACAACACCGCGGCGTGCCGGAGGCTCATCGTCAATGATGAGTGTGCGAATCGTCATTGGGTAGTGGCCGTTTCCGGACTATCGTGGGCTCCGACCTGGTGAATGATCGGAATCGAAATAGTCACTTCGAACCTGCCAGGCTGTCGCGCTATTTCCAGGCGTTGATTCTTTTGGTAGAGCGTCTTGAGTCTTGACTTCGTATTCGCGATCCCGACACCCGTCCGTTTATTTCCTGTGACTACCCAGCCCAGAATCCTGCTGTGATTAGACATGTCGCCGCGATCTGAACTGAGGGGTTCAGGAAGGGTGCGAATTCAGATGGGATCTGCTGTCTGGCGGAGTTCGGCAATCAGGTA
>Ga0116129_1001574_pt1 | contig 12467 bp, 6 predicted proteins | sample June2015DPH_17_2_FD_89732 | JGI IMG/M metagenome (GOLD analysis project Ga0116129, IMG submission 89732) | Peatland microbial communities from SPRUCE experiment site at the Marcell Experimental Forest, Minnesota, USA - June2015DPH_17_10 | ecosystem: Environmental > Terrestrial > Soil > Wetlands >...
ATCGCGCGGAACGACGGTTGCCGTGTCATGCCGAACACCTGGCGCTGGGCGCGCATTTCGAGGATGTGGGTGGGTGGCGAAGGCCCCTGCACTACGCGAGCGCTTCGCAGGTCGATGGGCGGGCGTGTATCGCGGCAGAGGTTCGGGCCGTGAGAGAGGCGGCGGGAATATTCGAGTCCTCGCCGCTCGGAAAACTCGAGGTCAGCGGACCCGATGCCCTCGAATTTCTCAACCGGATGTATGTCAACAATCTGACGACTCTCGCGGCCGGTCGGGTGCGTTACGTTTTGATGTTGCGTGATAACGGTGTCGTGATGGATGACGGCACCGTCGCACGAATCGGGCCGCAGGAGTATCTGGTCACGACTACGGGGGGAAATGCCGAGCGTGTTTATCTCTGGATGCGCGAATGGGCCGAGTGCGAGTGGCCGCAGCTCGACGTCATCATCACGCCCGTCACTACCGCATGGGGCACGGTGACGCTATCCGGTCCGAAGGCGCGCGCCATCCTCGCGCGCACCGCAACGGACGTGGAACTGCAGCCGGGCGAATTTCCCCATATGAGCTTGAGACTGGGTACCGTGGCCGGCATACCGGCCCGCATCTATCGAGTGAGCTTCACAGGCGAAGTTAGTTTCGAAATCAATGTACCAGCGCGGCAGACCACGGCGCTCTGGCGGGCGTTGATGGAAGCAGGAGAGCGCGATCATTTGTGTGCTTACGGCGTGGATGCCCTCAACGTGATGCGCACCGAAAAAGGCTACATCCATATCGGTGCGGATACCGATGCAACGACGACTCCTTTGGATTTGGGCTGGGGACCCACCATCGAGCGTAAGCCGGGCGACTTTATCGGTCGGCGCGCCTTGGCGCTCGAGGAGTACCAGCGTCACGATCGACTGCAGCTGGTTGGGCTGGTGCCGGTGCAGCCGAGAGGGATGTTCGTCGCGGGCGCTCACCTGATCCGGGCCGCGGATCGGCGCAGCGAAGGATACCTCACATCGGCGTACGGCCCCTTCACGCTTGCGCATTCGGTGGCAGTCGGCCGATTGGAACGGGGACGCGAGCGTCTAGGTGAGGAACTGCTCGCCTACGATCGCGGAACAACCACTCTCGTACGTGTTGTCGACCCCGTGTTCTACGATCCGAAGAACCTACGGCTGCAAGAGTAGAGAGAGCCTGATCATGAAGGAATCCGAATTGCTCGTCACGCGCCTTCCGTCGCTTAGCGTCTCGCTGCTACAGATCCACGGCGCGACGGTGCAAACGGCCGAGTTGTTCGCCACTCGCATCCTCGGCAGCCAGGGCAAGCACCGCAGTCCGACGGCAGGCCCACGCGTATACTCGATCGGGCCGATGGAGTGGCTGCTGATCGAGCACTCGATAAATGACCTGCGTCGACGCCTGAAGGAGGGCGATCCCAGGACGTTCGCACGATTGACCGATGTGTCGGGTGCTTTCACATCGTTCAGTATCCGCGGGGCGTATGCGCGAATCGTGCTTGCGAGCGACATCGGGGCGCCCCTGGCCGTCTCGACGGCCGAACCCGGTCATTACGCAAGAACCCGGCTCGGGCAGATCGATGTCATTTTACACTGCACGGGCGAGAACGCATTCGAGGTACACGTCGACCGGAGCCTGGCGGATAATTTTGAATCATGGCTTGCAGCCCAGCAGTCGGCGCGCTTTTCAGAGTCCACTGTCCCGCATTAGCGCCAGTCGTATGACTGAAAGTGGTGCTTTGTCCCAATTGCTGCGCTCTTTGATCTGATCGCCTCAATTTTGACCCGATTGCCTCAGTATCATCGATGTGGCAATCTCGATTTCGGCGTCATTCGGCAGATCGGCTGAATCGTGATTAAATCGGGGAGATCACAAGTTTATGCCCCAGAACTCAAAAGCGGCGGCAAGCGCTACGGGCGAGGACGACAAAGCGGGATTTGGCCTATTCCGGCGAGAGGCTCTGACCAGCGGACCCACCGGCAGTGTGCACCATCTATTCGCCGATCTGCGATGCGTGAACCAGGGAGAGATCATTGGAGAGGATCAGCAGCGAGACATGCAGGGCGCTCGGCTGATGGTCAACGGCTCCATGGGACACGGCTCGTGGGAATTTTATCGCCTGGGCCACGATCTGTACGTCATGGCGGGGGACGTCGTGTACGACGCCGCCCCACGGGTCGAAACGCTGCCCGGTGAAGGCTTGGTGGAATTTCATCTGCGATTAGCGGGTGTTCTTACGTTGACAATGCCTGATTCGAAAGAACTCGTCACGGTCACGGGGCCCTGCATGCTCATGCTGCATCAACCTCCCGGCATCAATGTACCGGAACGGGTACTGCCCCAACGCCGCGATACCGGAATGTCGCTTTTCTGCCGCCCGCAGTATTTGGCGGAACTTGGTCAACGCAATGGTATAGAGCGCTGGGCGGGTCTGGATGAGATCGAACGTCTTGGGCTCAGATCGGTGTGGCACCGTCAGGTCCCTCTGTCTCCCACGCTCCTGCACATCGCAAACAGCCTCTTGCGCAGCCCTTATCGAGGCGGTGTCCGGCTGTTGCACGCGGAGGCGAAGGCGCTGGAACTCTTGTGCGAGGTGCTTTCCGGCGCTGCCGCAAACAAGCAAGCGCTGCAATTCGGGACTTCGGAAACCGAAGCTCGTCAACTCGATCTTGCGCGGCATATGCTCGCATCGCAACTCAGTTCATCGCCGCGGACCCGCGATGTTGCCCGCGCAATCGGCATGAGCGAGTCGAAGCTCAAGCGTGCCTTCAAAGCACAGTTCGGCGTCACGGTGTTCGACTACGGCACGGAATGTCGCATGAGACACGCGCTGGAATTGCTTCGATGCAGGCGCATGCCGGTAGGTCAGGTTGCGGACGCCGTGGGGTACCAACACCAAACCAGTTTCACGGCGGCGTTCCAACAGTATTTCGGATTTCTTCCCAACCAGGCGCGAAAGAACATGCATTGAGAGGCTCGGGCGCGGGCAGGCCCGATTGCCGCCAACTCCGGCCGCAAATCCTAAGCATTGGCCGGGCTGCCTGGTAACAATGCCGAACGTCCCTCATCGAGTGTGGCATGAAATCTCAAGCACGAGTCGTCGTGATCGGCGGTGGCGTTGTCGGTTGCAGCGTTCTCTACCACTTAGCCAAGCTCGGAATGAACGATGCCGTCCTATTGGAACGGTCGGAACTCACTGCCGGCTCTACCTGGCATGCGGCAGGCGGGATGCACACGCTGAACGGAGACCCGAACGTCGCGGCGCTTCAGGATTACACCATCAAACTGTACCGCGAAATCGAACGCGAGTCCGGGGCCTCCTGCGGCATTCACCAGACCGGCTGCCTGTATCTCGCCGTGAGCGACGGGGAGATCGAATTGTTCGAGGTTGAGCGGGCGAAGGCGCGTCATCTCGGATTGGCACTGGATTTCATCGATCTTGCCGAAGCGAAGCGGCTCAATCCATTGATCGAGACCTCCGACTATCGCGCGGCAATGTTCGATCCACACGACGGCCACGTCGATCCCAGCGGCGTGACGCACGCCTATGCACAAGCGGCGCGCAATGCCGGTGCCCAGATCCATAGGCACACGCCGGTGACCGGGTTGAAAAGGCTGCCCAGCGAGGAATGGGTGGTGGAAACATCGAAGGGCGACATTCGAACCGAGTATGTCGTGAATGCAGCCGGTCTTTGGGGACGGGAGGTTGGCCGCATGATGGGAGTCGAGTTGCCGATCGTGCCGATGGAGCATCAGTACATCATCACGAACGACATTCCGGAACTTTCGGATCTGGAGCGCGAAATTCCCGCGGCCGTCGATTTTGACGGTGCGGCGTATCTGCGCCAAGAACGTCAGGGGCTGGTCCTCGGAACTTACGAGCAGGACTGTCGCCACTGGGCGGTGCGCGGCACGCCGCACGATTTCGGCGTCGAGCTTCTGCCATCGGACCTGGAGCGAATCGCGGAACCGTTGCGCGTGGTAATGCAGCGCATGCCCGCTTTGGGTCGCGCGGGTATCAAACGAATCATCAACGGCGGCATGGTATTTACCCCCGACGGCAACCCGATCATCGGCTCTCTACCCGGTCTGCCCACCGCTTTCGTTGCCGCCGGCGTCATGGCGGGATTCTCGCAGGGCGGAGGCGTAGGGTTGGCAGTGGCGCGCTGGATCATCGACGGCGAGCCCGGGATGGACGTGTTTGCGATGGACGTTGCGCGCTTCGGCGATTTTGCGAACAAGGCGTATGTGCTCGAGAAGACGCGCGAGAACTACCGGCGGCGTTTCGTGCTGCCTTGCCCCAACGAAGAACTGGCGGCCGCACGGCCGCTACGGACCACGCCGGTGTACGACCGGTTGGCCGCGGGCGGGGCCGTCTTCGGCGCCGCAGCCGGCTGGGAGGTGCCGCTGTGGTTCGCGGGGACTCCCGCGAAAGCACATGATCCTTCTTCGTTCCGGCGCACAGGTGCATTCGGTCCGGTCGGCGAGGAATGCCGCGCCGTCCGTGAAACCGTTGGCCTGTGGGAAATATCGAGTTATTGCAAGATCGACATCAGCGGCCCCAATTCGGCCGAGTGGCTCGATGGCATCGTCGCAAACCGAATACCTGAGTCCATCGGGCGTGTAGCGCTATGCCCAATGCTGACGCCTCGCGGGCGCATTCTCGGCGACGTCACCGTGGCCCGGCTCGCAGCGGATCACTGCTTGATGATCGGCTCACCCGCTGCCGAACCGATGTATCTGCGGTGGCTTAGGCGGCATGCGCAGGCCGGCGATCTGCATATTTCGTCGAGATCCAACGCGCTATGCGGGTTTTCTCTGACTGGTCCGTTGGCCCGCGAAGTGCTTGGCCGGGTCTGCGCAGAGGATGTATCGCCCGCCGAATTTCCGTTCCTGCATACCCGCGAACTCACCATCGGCCTTGCTCCGGTGCTCGCCATCCGGGTGTCGTTTACGGGGGAACTCGGTTATGAATTGTATATGGCTCCTGAATTTCAGCGCCACGTCTATAATGCTCTGCAAAGAGTGGGACAACCTCTCGGAATGCGGAATTTCGGCGCCCGCGCGCTCAACTCATTGCGGATCGAAAAAGGGTACGGTGGATGGGGCCGGGAGTACACGCAGGATTACACGCCGACCGAGGCGGGCTTGCAGGCCCTGATCCGCACCGACAAGGGCTTCTTTGTAGGGCGCGACGCTGCGCTCGCACAGTTCTCGACGGCGCCGGGGCGGCGTCTGCGGATGCTGGCGATTCAGTCCAACGACCCGGATCCCACGGGCGGCGAGACGGTTTTGCAGGCTGGGCACCCCGTGGCCCGGCTGACATCGGCTGCATTCGGCTACACTGTGGGCCACTCGCTCGGTCTGGCATATTTTCCTGTTGATATTGACCACGATGCCCGAGATCTCGAAGTACAGTTATTGGCATCGCGCGTCAGCGCCCGTGTGATCAACGCGCCGCCTTATGATCCAGCAGGTAAGCGTCTGCGCAGCTGAGCAAGTATGCAAGATCGCGCAAGCCCGCTCAGCCGCCGGCGGCCCTTGGTGTTCCGCATGTTTCCGCCGAAGTGCAAGTGCGACGGACAACGATCCAGAAATGCACCGCCGCCCAGAAACCGCACAGCGTCAGGGGCAGCAGCGCGAGGTGCAGCGATTCGGCCCCGAAGCGCGGTGCCAGCGCATCGCTGACAGTACCGACGAGTTGCGGCGCGACGACTAAGTTTGCGATATTGGAGAAGAATAGCAAAAGCGCGACGGCCTGGGAGCGCATTTCGGCCGGCACCAGATTTTGCACGAGCGCGAACACCGGGCCAAATGTGCAGTAGGACAGCGGGATGAAGATCCATACCATCATAACCGCGATTGACGTCGATGAGGTGGAAAAGGCCACGATCGAAGGTACCGTAGCGATGGCGATAACCGCCGCGGCGAACAGCGGAACCGCGCGCGGCCCGCGCTTCTCGACGAACGGCATGAACGCGCTGGTCGCTATCAGCGCAATCGTGCCGCCGATGCCATGGATCAGCGACAGCGTGCTGCTCGCGGCGCCCAGTGTCAGATGATGCGATCGGATCAGGTAGGACGGTGTCCACCACATCAGTCCCCATGACCACAGCGTGAAGACGGAGCCGCCGATCAGACAGTGTGCAAGTGTCGGATGCTGCCGGGTATAGCTCAACGTTCTGCGAAAGCTGACCGCCTCTCGCACCCGTTGCGGGTAATCGAGTCGCCCGCGCACGGGCTCGCGCACGGTCGCGAAAATAAGCAGGGCAAGTACGACGCCCGGAAGCCCGAGTACCCAGAAGGCGGCCCGCCAGCCCCAGTGCTCGCTGATGATTCCTGACGTGGCCCCGATCATCGATCCCAAGGATGCGCCGATCGCGTAGATCGACAATGCAAGCGCTCTGTGCTCACGCGGGAAGTAATCCGACACGAGCGAATGCGATGGCGGCGTACCGCCGGCTTCACCGACGCCAACCAGAATGCGCGCGGCCATGAATTGCCAGAACGTGCGGATGAATCCGCAGGCCGCGGTAGCGAGTGACCAGGCGAACAGCGCGGCGGAAATCAGGTTGCGCCGGTTGCTTCGGTCGCCAACGAGCGCGAGCGGCAATCCTGCGGTAACGTAGAACAATGCGAGCGCCACGCCGGTCAGCAGGCCGATGGCCGAATCCGATAAGTGCAGATCCGCTTTGATGGGTTCGATGAGCGTGGATATCATGAAACGGTCGGCGATGTTCATCGCATAGACCGACGTGAGCAGCACAAGGACGTACCAGCGTGTTGCGGCGAACGTTCGCTTTGACGGTGCCGGATTCAGCGGGTCGTAAACGAACTGATCGTACGACCTGCCGGCGCGATGTCTCAAAATTTTACATGCACATGCATACCGATAGTCCGCGGCCGGCCCCAGTACTCTAAATTGCCGTGTTGGTAGATGCTATTAGCGTTCGCATCGATGAGACTTACCAAGTGATTATTCGTCAGATTGGTGCCGTATAAACTAACCGACCATCGATCGGTAACGTATCCAATCGAGCCGTTTAGTAACACCGAAGAGGGAATTTGCAAGTAGCCGAACTCGAGCGGACTGAACGTCGTGAATTCGTCGCTGCGATACGTGTAATCGGTAGAAATAGCGATCTTACCTTGCGGCAAGGGGACGTCGTACTCTCCGGAGACGGTGATGATGGTGCGCGGGAAGAACGGCGCGCGGTCTCCGCTGGCGGCGTCGAGATTGGGAATAGCTCCATTCGCAACCGCATCGGTGAAAGATCCACTTAATCCAAGGGTGAGATCTCTGGTTGCTCGAACCTGTGACTCCCATTCGATTCCTTGGCTTTTAACTTTGCCGCTGTTCTGGGTGAAATTGTATCCGCAACTTAGGTTGTGGAGGGTTTGTACGTCACTCCAATTTATGTAAAACCCGTCGATGTTCATCTTCACCCGGCCATCGGCGAAAGTGCCTTTTTCACCGAGTGTATAGCTCCATAGATGGTCTGGACCAAAAGCCTGCGGCGACTCCTTGAGCCCCAGCTCCGCCAGTGCCGATGCGCAGAAGATGGTAGGCGCTGGTTCGTTGACCCCTCCGTAGCGGAAGCCACGCGCGGCTTCGCCATAAACCATCACGCCATCGGTGATCGTGTACGACAATACGGCACGCGGATTGACACCTTGCGAACTCTGCTGACCGCTTCCCGTGTCCGGCACGCCCGGCGAGATCGCACCCGCAATCCCCGTGAAGAACAGATTGAAGTCATCCTTAAAATCAAAGTAGCGAGCTCCCAAAGTCAGATCGAGCTTGGGCAAAATGGAGTAAGTCGCCTCGCCAAAGAGCGCGAACTGCTTTTCCAAGAGATTAATCGTCCCATAGAAAGGAGTATCCGGCGCAGGTGTTCCGTACAATGTCTGTGAATTGAAAGTCGGGTCGCCAATTTCCGCTCCAAATGCAGAATCGAAACCCGGAGATACCAGGTTCTGTGGATAAAATTGCGTATCGCGCTCAAAATACACGCCGGTGATCCAGCGCAGCGCTTGATCGGGGCGCGACACCAAGCGCAGCTCTTGCTGAAACTTGTGAATATCGTTCCCGTTAACGTTGCCTGCCGCCAGTCTAGTCCCTGGAGTCAGCAAAAATTCGTCGCCGGCCTCGAAACTCTCATCCTCGGCGATCTGGCGTTGAGTATAAGAGGTCGAGGAAATCAGGTGCGCAAACGACACATCCCAATCCGCCGTCACATTGTACAACTTGAAATAATCGCTCAGTTGCTCCGGGGTCAGAGACTCATAGGTGTAGGCGCCGAGAGCCGGATAGACCGTGTTTCGCCCCTGCGCGTTCAGGCGGGCAAGTGTGGCGCTGACATCGACGGTAAGCGTGTCCTGTGGCAGCCACCGGATCGCAAGTCGTTCCTGCGTGGAATAGGCGGGGTTCGCGTCTCGCCTGTTTAACTCGATGTTATCGATATAACCGGAATCATCGCTTCGATACAGTACGAGCCGCGCTGCCAGTCGATCATCGATGAGCGGGAGGTTGATCATTCCACGCACGCTGGTGTTCGTGCCGCCGTGCTCCGTTTGCGAGACGGAAAGATCACCATCGCCAAGCAACTCAGTGGGGTCAGGCTTCTTGGTAATCAGGCGAATCGTGCCAGCCATGGAACCCGCGCCGTAGAGCGTGCCCTGCGGTCCTCGAATGACCTCGATACGCTCGAGATCATAGACGTGAAGGTCAGGGTTGAACCCCTCCTGGCCGATTGACGCGTCATCGAGGTAAAGCGCGACCAAGGAGCGCTGCTGTGCATTGGTCGGGTTTACCTCGCTCGTCACGAGTCCTCGCATATCGATGACATTCTCTCCCGGCGATACCGACTGCATATTCACGGACGGCAGCTGGCCGACGAAATCCGAGAGGCCGCTGAGCCCCTTGTTATCGAGGGCCGCAGGCGAGATAACTGAGATTGCCATCGGGATCTTTTGCACGGATTCCTCGCCGACCCGCGTGGCGCTCACGACAATTTCCTGTAACGCGAGGTTATCGTCGTCGGTGGGCGTTGCCGCGAGGGCTCCGTTCGTCATCATGGCTACTATCGAGAGCGCAGCACAAACAAATGTAGGCCTCGGTGTCACGGCGGATGCTGCATACTCATCTGACATGTTTACCCGCTCCTCATCGATGGTTGGTAACCGAAGAAACCGCCATTTTATGATTTCATCCCAGGCGTTGTTTAATAACTACGGCGCGCCGCAACGTCCTTACTTCATCTAACCCTATCATTGGTTCTGGACCGCGAATTAGTCACTTCGGTCCTATAATGAAGAAATCAGTTAGGATCGCGGTGCCGATAGCGATGTGGATTCGCTGATTGAATTTGAGATGGGTATTCAAGCGTCCACTGCAGTGGAGTTTGAAACGAATGCCTTGGTTTTCGGTCCGACGGCCTAAGCATCGAAGCCCGGCGACGGGTAGTCTAGACCCCGAGCAACTGCAAGTATTCCCACCCACAGGACGATAATGGATTCGCACCAAAGTCGATCGCAGCGTCCCGGTCGGCGGCGGAGCTTGGGAACCACATCGGGTCCAGGCCAAGGGTCCTCCGCGGAACGGTACCGCCGCCTGCGCAACCCTTTTGAGCCGCTGCGCGTCTTCTCCGACGACGAGATTGCGCACATTCACCATTCCGCGCTCTCGATCCTCGAGAATGTCGGAATGCGCGTGCTCTTGCCCGAGGCGCGTCAGCGATTTGCCGCGGCCGGTGCGAGTGCCGATGAGTCCACTGAAACGGTGCGCATAGACCGCGGACTGATCGCGCTGGCGTTATCGAGCGCTCCGTCGCTTATCGAGGTGACAGCGCCGGAGCCAACTCGCAACGTAACGATCGGTGGCAGGCATCTGGTCATTACGCCGGTCTCGGGTCCCCCCAATGCGACGGACCTCGACCGCGGCCGACGTCCCGGCTCCATGCGTGATTTCCGCGAACTCCTGATGCTCTCGCAATTCTTTGACGTCATTCATGTCCTGGGTCCGTTGATCGAGCCGCAGGACGTTCCGCCCCACTTTCGTCACCTGGAGGCGACGCTGGCGCAATTGACGCTCAGCGACAAAATTCCATTCGTGTACAGCCGCGGCCGGCCCCAGGTAGAGGACTGCTTCGCCATGATTCAGATGGCACACGGCTTGTCCGAGGACGCCTTTCGTAGTCGCGCCTATACCTACACCAACATCAATACAAATTCGCCACGACAAATCGACATACCCATGGCGCAGGGCATCCTCGATTTTGCGGCCGCGGGGCAGCTGCTGATCGTGACGCCCTTCACGCTCGCCGGCGCTATGGCGCCCGTCACGATTGTCGGAGCCATCGCGCTCGCCCACGCGGAAGCTCTCGCCGGCATCACCCTCGCTCAGATCACACGGCCCGGCGCGCCGGTGGTCTATGGCGGTTTTACGTCAAATGTGGACATGAAATCGGGATCACCCGCGTTTGGCACTCCAGAATATGCCAAGGCCTGCTTCGGCACTGGCCAGATGGCTCGGCATGTTGGTCTACCGTGGCGCTCCTCGAACGCTACCGCATCGAATGTAGTTGACGGTCAAGCCGTCTACGAATCCCAGATGAGCCTGTGGGGAGCGATCCTCGGCGGCTGTAACATTCTCATCCACGGCGCCGGGTGGCTGGAAGGAGGGCTGTGCGCGTCGTACGAGAAGTTCATCATCGACGTCGAGATGCTGCAGATGTTCGCTGAGGTCTTTCAACCGCTGATCGTGAACACCGATGAAATTGGCATGGATGCAATCGCCGACGTTGGCCCGGGCGGGCATTTCTTTTCAACTGCCCATACGTTGCAGCGCTATAAGTCGGCATTCTATGCGCCGCTGGTCTCGGACTGGCGTAACTATGGCCAATGGCAGGAAGATGGGGCACTGACCGTGACTCAGCGCGCTAACAGACTCTGGCACCAGACGCTGGAGCAGTACACGGCGCCGGTGCATGACCCGGCCAAAACCGAAGAACTGACGTCGTTCGTGGCGCGACGCAAGGATGAAGGTGGCGCTGGCCCCGTCTCTTAAACCAATTGCCGCGGGATTTTCCGGTCCCAGGTGCGGGTGAGAACCTTTTCGTCACCGTCGAACGCGGTCAGCTCGCCGACAATCGCAAATTCTGTTTTTGTAGTGGTGAAGGTCGAGGAAGCCAATATCCGCGGCCGCCACTCCTCCCGCTCCCACCCGTTGGTAATCCGGGCCTCGATGATTGCCGCCGGATCATTGTCGTGTATCTCGTACCGCATTTTGATGTCGCCGATCAAGCGAGTCTGGATAGACTGAATCAGGACGGAGTTATTGCCGACTTCGTAGCGAATCACTTGCTGCTGACTTCCCGTGTCCGTCTCCACGATCCGGGTGCCGGGTTTTGAGTCCGCTGTGCGGGGCTCGATGGGCGGTACGAAAGGGGGTCCGAAAGGATGCAGCTGAGAGTCCTCCGGCCTTGGCGGGCGAACCGGAAGAATGAGCTCGCTGGATCCGGCAAACAGCGACAGAACCACAGGTTCCGGCGATGGCACAATCAACGGCCAGTATGTCGTGGAAATCGCCACTCGTATGGCATTGCCCGGCTGAAATCGATGAGCCACATTGTCGAGCCGCACCTGCACCTTATACCGGCGGCCCGGTTCCAACGGTGTGGGGCTTGCGTCGCTGTCGCGGTGGCAGAGGTTGAGAATGCCATAGGTGATGCGACTCGACTCGCCGGTCGGCCGGACTTCGTTGAGTCGCACGGCCACAAATGCCACGGGTTTGTCGACCACCAGGCTGAGGTTCAGCACCGTCGTCCCCAAGATCTCAAAAGGCTCCGTCAGCGGCACCGAATCGAACACCAGCGAGCGCGCGTCGTCTATCCTTTGATCAAGTGGCAGGTCGATCCGCAGATCTTTGGAAGTGCCTGCGCCCGAGGGGCACCAATTGCCACTGGCGCCTCCCACGGTCTGCAACGGCGCAAGCTCGATTCGTTCTTCTTTCGAGGCGCTCGAGTCGAGTCGATGCGAACCGTTGAGGAAGTACTTCTGTTCCGTTATGCGCCGCGACGGCCAGCTCTCCTCAGCCACCCAACGGCCGGGAACATTGGGTACGTCGGGCTCCGCCGACTTGTCCTGCATCCAAACGCGCAGCATCGGCTCGGCCATGATTCCGGTATCGGCGTGCTTGAGCCAATGGTCCCACCAGCGGAGAGCCTCATCGAGATAGCCGATGGCAGGACCCGGCACCCCTAAATGTGGATAGATATGCGTCCATGGACCGACGAGACCCTTGCGGGGAACCTTCAAGCCTGAGAGAAGGCGAAAGACGGTATTCTTGTACCCGTCGACCCACCCACCAATGGTATACACGGGGCAGGCGATCTGACCGTAGTCTTCGATGACCGAACCATGCTTCCAGAAGTCATCTCGATGTTGATGCGTCAGCCAAGTAC
>Ga0116129_1001575_pt1 | contig 12467 bp, 16 predicted proteins | sample June2015DPH_17_2_FD_89732 | JGI IMG/M metagenome (GOLD analysis project Ga0116129, IMG submission 89732) | Peatland microbial communities from SPRUCE experiment site at the Marcell Experimental Forest, Minnesota, USA - June2015DPH_17_10 | ecosystem: Environmental > Terrestrial > Soil > Wetlands...
GCTAATACCGAACGAGGCAATTGAAAGAAGACAATCACAACGCATTCACGAATTGGCCCGGCGGTTTGCGAAGCTCGTGAAAGATGCGCGTGAACAGATCGAGGCCTGGAAACGGAGTCAGATCGTTAAGGAATTCACAGGAACCGAAAAGTGTGAAAAGTAGCGAGTTCGTCCGACGCGCTTAACTTCGCGCACGGACGCCCGACCGATCAGTTAGGTGCGCCAAATGAAGGCCATTCCTCCTAACACTGCTAGAACATGGTGCTTCGTGGCAGCCCTTTGGATCTGTTTTGGTCATCACAATCAGACCATCGTCCAGGGCGCACCGCGTGTTGTTGAGCACTCCCCGTCGAATGAAGTTGCTCCAGCAGACGGTAATGGTGGCGCTGTCAAGGTTGGTGTCGATTTGGTGCTGGTCCCGGTTACCGTTACGGATCAGAGGGGCCACCTCGTGCTCGGCCTTCAGAAGGACAGCTTCAACCTCTTTGATCAGGGCAAACAAGAGATGATACGCCACTTGTCCACTTGTCCAGCGAAGATGCCCCAATTTCGGTAGGGATAATTTTCGACGCAAGCGGCAGCATGTACGGGAAGATGGAGAAGTCTCGCGAAGCGGTGCTCCAGTTTCTTCGCAGTTCAAACCCGGAGGACGAATTCTTTCTAGTTGCATTCAATGATCGTCCTGAACTACTGGTGGACTTCACCAGTTCCATCGATGAGGTCCAGGACGAGATATCAAAAGTAAAACCAGATGGCCGGACGGCCTTGTTGGATGCACTCTATCTTGGCTTGGAGCGAATAAAAAAGGCATGTAACGAACGGACGGTCCTGTTGGTCATTTCCGACGGTGGGGACAATCACAGCCGGTACACAGCGAAGGAGGTATGGCCGGTTCTAAGAGAAGCTGACGTCCAGATCTATGCAATGGGCATCTTTGACGAAGCCCCTAGAACCCAAGCAGAGCGCTTGGGCCCCGATCTGCTGGCTTTCGCGACCGGTATCACCGGCGGTAGAACGTTTCCCATCCGCAATCTAAAGAGAGTTGGAGACGCAGCGGCCGAGCTTTCCATCGAACTGCGCAATCAGTACCTGGTAGCCTATCGCCCAAACAACTTGGCACACGATGGTATGTGGCACAAACTCACCGTGCGGGTGACGCCACCGCAAAACTTGCCTCGGCTGCGAGTTTATGAAAAAGCGGGATACTACGCGTCAGCGCAATGATCGGGTAAGTGACGTCCACATAGAGCCCGCTGTCGCAAAAACCTATTGTACGATTCCTCGATGCGCCCGCCGCAAATAACGATTCATTGCAGACGCACCTCTGGGATCGAGCTACCTGAGATACGTCTTCACCATATCGATAACTTCGTCGGCCGCGTGCGTCTGTTCTGAATTCGGTCTTCGCTTTGGGTCAAGCACGTGATGCCGGATGTGGCCTTCCACTACGGACCTAAACTCGCTGCTGAAAGACGTGCTCGCCGATCTGCACCGGAGCTTCAGGGCAGTCAAATCGATTGGCATATTGGAGACCACCGTCGCAGTGACATCCGTCAGTTCACTTCTGTGCCATGCTTCCACTTGCTTTCGCATCGGCTCAAGGTTTCTCCTCATTCGGTCAACGCCAACCGAGATGTGTGGAATGGGCTTTACGGTATGGACGACGGTATGGATTTAATTTAGCTCATTGAACACAAAGCAGTTGTAGGAGAAAGTTGGCGGAGAGAGTGGGATTCGATAATCGTGAACTTTGCTATCTCTCGGCACTTGAGGAACATCAACCGTAAACTATTCTAGGAACAACTGTTATTGCACATTGCACCCTTTAGTTTTTTTGTTGCATCTGTCGCTCCTGAATCCCCATTTTTCGTGCTTTTCGGTATCACTGGTATCACCGACTAGAGGGATCAAATAGACACAGAGTCTTCGTTCGCGCGATCAAATAAGTATCGCCAGCGCGACTCGCGCCACTTGTTCAAGTGCTTTTCGGTCAGACTTGAGCCTGGCCATCGCCCGCATCCCTTGAATTGTGACCACGAAAAAGCGCCCGAGCGCTGCGGGGTCCTGCGCAGCAGACAGTTCTCCTTGCTTTTGCGCCCGTCGAAGAGCTTTGACAAAGATGGCTTCGACCCTCGCCTGATTGTCACGTAAGAAATCTGTGAGGACCACATCGGATGGGTCGCGTTGCAGGTTCGCGCTGAGGAGCAGGCATCCTCTCTCATGTTGTTCGGGCGTTTCGCCGGCCAAGCCGTACAGAAGCTTCGCAAAGCCTTCCTTGATGGATGGGATTTTCGCGAGCAATCGCTCCATTTCCCCGTTGGTTACATCGCGGTAGTAAGCGAGGGCCTTCATGTACAAGTCGCGTTTACCGCCGAAGGTGTCGTAGAGGCTTTGTTTGGCGACTCCCATTTCGCGCATCAACACTTCGATCGAAGTCTTTTCGTATCCGACCCGCCAAAACACATCCATGGCCCGGGCTAAGGCGCGTTCGGGATCGAATTCCTTGGACCGGGCCATATTCGGAATATCCAGTCTACAATCGTTCCCTTGACACGCGTTCATTCTAGACCGTATAGTCTGGAATCACTCAAAGGCGACTACGCGACGGGCGAGAGCCGCGCAATGCAACACGGGATCGCCCACATCGTTTTATGGAGGCATTAGCATGAAGACTGGTCTCAGAGTTGGGATGACAGTTATTCTCTTCGCCGCTCTATTCTCCACCCCGTTTGCCGCGGTCGCACAAACCAAAGACGAACCTAATGCCATCGAGTCCCGATCGGCACAAGTCGAAGGGATAGGGATTCACTACCTCATCGCCGGACACGGTCCTGCTGTGATTCTCCTCCACGGCTACACTCAGACCTCTCGAATGTGGCGACCTCTTATGCCCAAGCTTGTACAAAAGTTTACTGTCATCGCGCCGGACCTGCCCGGAATCGGCGATTCCGACATTCCCAAAGATGGTTCGGACATGAAGACGGCGGCGATCTGCATTCATGCGCTCGTTAAATCGCTGGGTATTTCTAAAGCACGGGTTGTTGGACACGACATCGGCCTGATGGTCGCGTACGCCTATGCCGCACAGTTCCCTACCGAAGTCGAGAAGCTTGTCGTTATGGATGCCTTCCTTCCTGGCGTCGCGGGCTGGGAACTTGCTTATGACAATCCCAATTTTTGGCACTTCCGCTTTAACGGTCCGACGCCAGAAGCTCTGGTCGCAGGACGGGAGAAGATCTATTTCGCGTACTTCTGGGACGACCTCGCGGCGGACAAAACGAGGTCTCTTCCGGTGGCAGACCGCGAAACCTACGTTGCAGCCTATTCCCGTCCAAGACGTATGCGCGCTGGATGGGCCTATTTTGCCGCCTGGCCAGACACCGCCAGGGACTTCGCCCAACTGGCTCAAACGAAATTGACGATGCCAGTGCTGTCGATCGCCGGCGAAAAAGCGAGCGCGGCAATTCTCAGCCCACAAATGAAGCTCGTCGCAACCAATGTAATCGTGATCGAGTTGAAGGACACCGGGCATTGGCTGATGGAAGAGCGACCCAAGGAAACCATGGACGCCCTGGTTGCATTTCTATGAGGTCGACCACCCTTGATTGGTCGGTGCGGAAATCATCAAGAAAGTCGAGGTATTTTATGAAGACACTCTTCTGCATAGCCATCGTGACGTGGTCGCTGGTTTCCGCTGCGGTTACACAAGCTGTTCCGGAAATGCGCATAACCCCAACAGAAGTGATGAGCGGCGACAAAGGCGACAGCCAGATCGGCAGTTCGAAGCTAGCGGGCGTTCATACGAAGGTGCTCTCCGGGAACCCGGCGGCCGCCGGCTTTTACTCAATATTGCTGTTCGTGCCCGCGCACACGACCATTCAGGCGCATTCTCATAGAGATGACCGGATGGCCAGCGTAGTTTCCGGAAATTGGCAGTTTGGCTATGGCACGCATTTCGACGCAGCCGAGTTGAAGTCGCTTCCGCCGGGAAGTGTTTATTCGGAACCAGCCGGTACCAACCACTTTGCCCGCACCACAGACCAGCCCGTGGTTGTGCATATCTGCGCTTTCGGCCCTACCGATACGCGATATTTCGACCCCGCAAACGATCCCGAGCTGTCACAGAGAAAATGATCGACTCGGACGGACCCAAGATCGACGGATGCCTCTGAAGGGTTCGAAGCAAGTCGCGCTGTCAAAGAAACAGCTCGCCCAGATGGTGAGTTTCTGCGCGCATTAGGCCGTGTCATGAAGCTCCACGTCCTCAGCTATAGAGTCGCAACTAGAATGGACACTTATGCGACCGAACGGTCTCATCAGCATCCAACCTCTGACAGGACGCGGATGCGGCGACTCAGCATTCGTTGAATCTCCACTTAGACTACCCACAACTGTGAACTTGTTCTTGCGTGATTCCTAAGACTTCGGTTCGTTTACTTCTTCTCGCTCCAAAGAGCGGATGGCGTGACTGGGTAAGCTGGCGCGATGGACTGTCTTCTGTTTCTGCTTCACGGTAATCGCGTCCAGGAATACCATCATGCCGCGCAGTTGCGCGCCCACGCGTTCGAGCTGACACTCCTGTTCTTCATGGCGTTTCGGTTCAAACCATTCCCGTCCAGACTCGTTCTCGGCGATCCACTTCCGGGCAAAGGCTCCATCCTGAATTTCCTTCAGCATCTTCCGCATCGTCCGCCGGGTTTGGTCGGTGATGATCTGCGGCCCGCCTGTGTAGTCCCCATACTCAGCCGTGTCGCTGACCGAATAGCGCATATAGTTGAGACCGCCACGGTACATCAGGTCCACGATAAGCTTCAATTCGTGCAGGCATTCGAAGTAAGCGATCTCCGGCTGGTAACCCGCCTCCACCAGCGTCTCAAAACCAGCCTTGACTAATGCGCTCACCCCGCCGCACAGCACGGTCTGCTCGCCGAAAAGATCAGTCTCGGTCTCCTCGGTGAATGTGGTTTCGATGACTCCGGCGCGAGTTGCGCCCAGCGCCTTGGCGTAGGCGAGCGCCAACTGCTTGGCCGTCCCGCTGGCATCCTGCTCCACGGCCAGCAGCGCAGGAGTGCCGCCGCCTTCCAGGAACACTTCACGTACGCGGTGTCCCGGAGCCTTGGGCGCAATCATGGAGACATCAATGTCGGCTGGAGGGGAGATGGTTTCGTATCGAATATTGAAACCGTGAGCAAACATCAGGGTTTTTCCAGCCGACAAGTGTGGCTCAATGTCGCGTTTATAGACCTCGGGCTGGGCCGTATCCTGGATCAGGAGCATGATTACGTCCGCCCAAGCGGAAGCATCAGCGGGCGACGTTACCGTCAAACCCTGCGCTTGCGCTTTGGCTCGAGATTCGCTGTCCGGCGCCAAGCCTACCCGAACTTGCACTGCACTGTCTCTAAGGTTAAGGGCGTGAGCATGTCCCTGTGAGCCATAGCCGATGATGGCGACTTTCTTATTTTGAATCAATGTAAGATCAGCGGAGTCATCGTGATACATGTTTGCCATGAATACCCCTTTCAGTTATGTTTTCTAAACCGAATATTGGACACCGTCGTCTGTTGGCGGTGTCACGACGTCGGTCGCCGAAGCTACCGAAGAAAACTTGTTGCCCCTTCGCATGGCGACAATTCCGGTGCGGACCATCTCCAGCACGCCATAGGGACGCAGCACTTCCAAGAGTCCGTCTATCTTGTCTTCGCCACCCGTGATTTCAATGATAAGAGATTCCGGCGCCACATCCACGACGCGCGCGCGAAAAACGCTGGCCAATTCCAGAACGTGGGAGCGCGCTTCGTGAGTGGCGGCCACTTTGATCATCGCTAAGTCGCGCACGATGGCGGGCTTGGTCGTGATGTTTTCGACCAGCAGCACGTTCACCAGTTTATAGAGGTTGGCCTCGATACGACGCGCCTGGTCCACATCGGCGTCGGCAGTAATGGTCATGCGCGATACTTCCGGCTTTTCTGTACGACCCACCGTGAGGGAGTCAATATTGAACGCACGACGTCGGAACAAGGATGCCACGCGGGTCAGCACACCAGGTCTGTTTTCAACGTACACCACAAAGGTATTCATCATATGGATTAATCGTCGGCAGCCGTCTCCACAATTGGGCTCGGCCGCCTGATCATTTCATGCAAGGAAGCTCCCGCCGCAACCATGGGATAAACGGTGTCTTCCTGTTCAACCTGAAAATTAATCAGCACCGGGCCATCGTGCTGGCGGGCCAATTGCACCGCAGGTACAACCTGAGAGCGTTGTGTGACTGTGGCATTGCGAATACCGTAGGCCTCCGCGATCTTGGCGAAATCGGGGTTCAGCAGCGGCGTCGCCTGGTAATTGCGGTCGTAGAAAAATTCCTGCCACTGCCGCACCATGCCCAGGTAGCCGTTATTGATAATCGCAATGTTAACTTTCAAATTCTCCTGAACAATGGTAGCCAGTTCCGACATCGTCATCTGGAAGCCGCCGTCTCCAGCCACAACCCATACCTCTGCCTCGGGCCGCGCAACCTTGGCTCCGATGGCAGCCGGCAATGCGAATCCCATCGTGCCCAAGCCTCCGGAAGTGATGAGCGATCGCGGTTCCTCATGCTTGTAATACTGCGCTTCCCACATTTGATGTTGGCCAACGTCGGTGACAACTATGGCGTTGCCGTCTCGAGTCTCTCGCCAGATATCGTTGATCACGTGAGCGGCATAAAGATGGCCATTGTCGGGCAGATTTTGAATATCGCGGACCGATGCGTCACCCTTCATGCGGTCAATGCAGTCCAGCCACTCGCCACGATCGCTGGACTCGATCTGAGGCAGCATTTCGTGCAAGACTGCACGCAAATCTCCGACTAGCGCAACATCCACTCTGACATTCTTGTTGATCTCGGCTGGATCGATCTCAATCTGGATCTTCTTGGCCGTTGGCGCGTAGGTCTTGAGATTTCCGGTGACGCGGTCGTCGAAACGCATGCCGAGCGCAATCAGCAAATCGGCCTCCTGGATAGTGTGGTTCACCCAGGCCTCGCCGTGCATCCCCATCATGCCAAGGTTGAGCGGATGAGAAGCCGGAAGCGCTCCCAATCCGAGCAGTGTCAAGGCCACCGGAATGCTGGCACGTTCGGCCAAGTCGCGCACTTCCCGCATCGCACCGGAGATGAGCACGCCATGTCCGAGCAGGATCACTGGCCGCTCGGCCTTGCGAATCAATTCCAGCGCCTCTTCGTATTCCTTCGGCGCAGGCGAGAGGTCGGGACGATACCCTGGTAGTTGCGGTTTGGTTTTCTCCCAGTCAAATTCGCACGAGGACTGCTGTGCGTCCTTGGTGATATCAACCAGGACTGGACCGGGCCGACCGGAGCGAGCCACATAGATTGCTTCGCGAATGGTTCGCGCCACTTCGTCGGCCCGCGTTACCAAATAATTGTGCTTGGTAATAGGAAGAGTGATGCCGGTGATATCGGTCTCCTGAAAGGCATCCGAGCCGATCAGCTTGCTGCCTACCTGACCGGTAATACAAACGAGCGGAGAAGAATCCATCATGGCGGTGGCGATTCCAGTCACCATGTTGGTGGCTCCAGGCCCAGAGGTCGCCATCGCAACTCCCACCAGTCCGCTGGCTCGAGCATACCCGTCGGCCATGTGAGTCGCCCCTTGCTCGTGCCGCACTAACACATGATGAATGCTGCTGTCTTTCAAAGCATCGTAAGCGGGGAGAATAGCTCCTCCCGGATATCCGAAGATGTACGTCACGCCTTCGCGTTCCAGGCATTCCCAAAGAATCTGTGCTCCGGTCTTCATCATCGGACGTAATTCCTTTCCATAAGGCTGTGCGTCAGATCACACCCCCCAAAGATAATCTTCCTGCTGTTCGCTTTCGCGCTCATTCATCACTACGAACGGTGCGGACCCCTGCCCGCCGTCGTCTCTCTTCGGCGGCGGGATCGGGATGGGACTCAAATGAGACTTGTCGGCTGGGTTCCCTTCGCTCATGTCCAAGGACAGACGACCGTCAGCCGTCTTCCCGATAAGCTCTAGAATGTCGTGATCTCCTACGATCTTGATCTTGTCGGCCAATGCTAGGAAGCGCCGATAAATGAGATCGAGGTCGCGGCGGTCGAGCCGGACGCCGAGTTCTTCGCAGCGCAGAGCGAGAGCATGGTGTCCGGAATGCTTACCGAGGATCAAACGAGCGCTGGGAACTCCGACAGACTGGGGAGTCATAATCTCGTAAGTCAGCGGGTTCTTGATCATGCCATCCTGGTGAATGCCGGCTTCATGCGCGAAGGCATTACGACCTACGATGGCTTTGTTGGGCTGCGCTTGCATGCCGGTGATTTCGGCCAACACTTGACTCACGGGGAAAAGATATTCGCTCACCACCGCCGTGCAGTACGGGTAACGGTCGGGGCGGACTTGCATTGTCATGACGATTTCTTCCAATGAAGCATTTCCGGCGCGTTCACCGATGCCGTTAATCGTACATTCCACTTGCCGCGCCCCCGCGCTGACGGCGGCGAGAGAGTTCGCCACCGCAAGACCTAAATCATTGTGACAGTGGGCCGAGATCGTTACTTCCTCAATGCCAGGAACTCGGCGCCGTATGGTCTGAATCAGATCGGCGAAGTCAGAAGGAACGGCGCAGCCGACGGTATCAGGAATATTGACGATGGTCACACCCGCTTCGATCACCGCCGTCAGCATCTCGCACAGAAAATCCGTGTCGGTGCGCGTGGCGTCCTCGGGAGAGAATTCGATGTTGTCGCAGAAAGATACGGCTCGCCGAACAGCTTCGATTGCCTGATCGAGGCATTGCCGACGCGAAATCTTGAGCTTGTGGTGGAGGTGAATATCGGAGGTGGCCAGGAAAAGATGAATCCGAGGATGGGCAGCGGCTTCAAGCGCCTGCCACGCCTGCTCGATATCCTCTCGGCAGCAGCGGGCTAAAGCGGCGATGACTGGTCGGCGGATTTCGTGCGCGACAGATTGCACAGCCCGAAAATCACCTTCAGACGCCACGGGAAATCCGGCTTCGATAACATCTACGCCCAGACGGTCGAGTTCGTGCGCCATGCGCAGTTTCTCATTCGAAGTCATGCCGCAACCTGGAGACTGCTCTCCATCTCGCAGCGTAGTGTCAAATATTCTCACCTGGTTTCGTGTCGACAAGATACCCTCCCTTTCACACTGGCCCAAATACCCGTCCCGGTCTCCATAGAACGAAAAGGCCATCATCCGTTCCGCCGGATGATGGCCTTTCTTTCTGTTTCTCGTGTTCTTATCGGCTATCTCATCCGTCGCATCCTAGAGGTGCAAGCACCAGGCCAATGAAGGCCACGCTAATGGCGAGCAGAGACAGTCGCACCTCACTCACAAACCAATTCGTGCTGATTGCCAATAGCTGCGTTTCGCAAGAAAACGCAAGTACGACACCCATCACTTTAGGCTTGCAGATGGCCCTCGTCAACAATTGTCTTGATCTCACATAACGCAAATTACTGCAGATTACTATCAGCTTTTTCGATACCCTGCGGATATGAGAAAGCTCGGCGCCCTCTTTGCTGATCGCCGTCTCCAGATAGGTATGCGGCAGCCTCGCGAGTTTCTCGTTGCCGGAGATTGCTCGTCCAGTCAGGGGACCAAACTGACTTTGGACGCGGCTCTGACTGATAAGCCTCCTTGCGACACTCACGAGCCGGGATGCGTCCTACGGTTCCGCCTACGTATCGCCCACCTAACAATCAGAAACACGACAATGAACGGGGACAGCCAGAACAGGGCGGCGGCGATGAGAGTGTCCCATCCGCCATGGAGCAGAGCGAGCATAGCGTCATTGTAGTCGGCCAGCGGACAGTCTGTTTGGTTGAGTATCGTTTCTCAGGTTACTCAAATAGCAAACTCTGCGACTTTTTCACTTGTCGTCCGTATCGTAACCAAAGGGCTAGCCAGTGAATGGGATTCTTAACTGTCGAGGTGGAGTACCTTTCGGTGGGGCACGAGACCTTCAATCGGCGCCCCATCAAATGGTACTGAGCGTCGAGTTCATCGGCGGGAACGAACACGGACGCGAAGGTTTGCTCATTTGTCGAGCAAATTGCGTGTAGGTGGACACCAAGATTGCGCTCAAGCCCTTCGGAATAGCGTAAGGCCGCGTGTCTTTCAGCCTCCAACCTGCGCTCCCTGACCCAGAAGTGACGGGCCTTGTCTATCAGCAGGTCGCCCTCCATCAGCCAGCAGACTGTCGTCGGGTAGTTTTGGACTGAAAGGAATCCTCTGAACTTATCTTCGGCGTCGGCTAGCGTCAAGGGCGGGTCAGAATCCGAAGTGGTCACAGTGAAATTATGCGCAAGTTCCCCAATTGTTGCAAAATCGCCTTTTGCGCTTACGACCGCGCAGAGGTGTGAAGTCGCGGTCTGGCGCGGAGGTCTGGTGCCACCGAGCCGAGTCCTGCTCCCGCCGCTCCGATTGCAGGCGGGTGGAGCGGTCCCGACACGGCATGAATCAGTTTTGCTAGTTCCGGACAACTGGGTGATATAGAATTCCGACAGTCTGGAGGTGCCATGCGATCCCTTGTGTTGTCGCAACCCTCGCCATCCTTTCACAACTACTAATTGCTCAGGATGATAGAACGGTCCAGAACGAAGGGCAGATAATCGGAACCACAGTCAACGACCAAGGTGAACCGATTGCGAACGCAAGGCTGTGCACAAGCGTCGTCAAGTCCAATTCGTCCACTACCAACTGTGGCCCTCAAAGTGATGAACATGGAAAATTTGATATTCACGTTCCCTTGGAGACGAATCGGATTTACGGGAGAAAACTGAAGGGGGCTATTGCCACGACGCCAAGGTGCATGACGGCAATATGCCGGACTCGGGCATACAAATTACCCTAAGGGACGAAAAGCCTGTTGCTCTCGTGGTTGTCAGGCTTGGGTTAAGCCCGGCACATTTGACCTTCAATATCACCGACAAGAATACTGGCAAAGCGTAGCCTCGGCAGTCGTGCGCTGGGTAGTGGTTGACGACATTTTTACGCTTCCAACCCAGACGAGCAAGAAGGAGGCATCTGTCCCGCCTGACAAGGACCTGTTGATCATTATTCAGGCTCAGGGCCTGAAAATCCGTGTTCGACCATCAAGTCCGGCATGGGGGAACAAATCATGACCAATCTCGGTCAAGTGAAAGTCTCTCCTCGCGATCAGCAAGTCTTGAACTTGCTCGTGCAGGGATGCAGCAATAAGGAACTTGGAGACCAGCTAAATATCAGTCCGCGTACCGTAAAACAGCATCTTCGCATGCTGTTTTTACGTGCCGGAGTCCTCGATGGACGTAAATGGGTGAAGTTGGCTCGTTTGTCTGGGAAGGCCTGACCAATCGCGAAATTGGCAAGATCGTCGGCACCAGCGAACAAATGATCAAGAACCATTTGCGCAGCGCATTTGACAAACTTGGAGTCTGGAGTCGGCTGGAACTGGCAATGTACATGGCCAGCGGTGGCGGAAAGGGTCGGCTTCCCGAGACCTCGCGCCCTAATTCACAGGGCACGATAGATCGATCTACACCAATCCCAGATATGGCCGAACTCCGGTGACCGAATCAGGGGATGCGACTCGATTCGAATCTCCGGCGACGCGGATTATGCTCATTTCGCCTGCCATTGCTTTCTACCTCATGTCTCATTCGTGATCTTCACAACTTTTTCCAGTCCGTGAGCGCCACCAACTCGTCCAAGATTTCCTGTAACCGTTGCAGGCGACGTTCATGATCCCCCGTTGTGCCCGGTATCTTCTTTTTTCCGCCCTGTAAGTACAGGCGATTCGCTTCACTGATTTGCGCTATCTCATCTCGCAATTTCACGATGCGTTCTTTGACCGGATTCTGCATGACGATAGGCTAGCACCGCAAACCCGGTGGATCGCAGTCGCAAGGCTAAGTTTTCAAGCATTGACCGGGGTCGCGAACGCAAACTCCCAGTTGCGAAATCTAAGAGTTCCGGAAGCAAATGATGCCCAAGGAGTTCCGCATGATCACCCGAATCTGGCATGGCGCAACCCCCGCAGCCAAAAGCGACGAGTACCTAAACTTGATGCGAGCCATCGCCATACCGGATTACCGCTCGACCCCCGGCAACAAGGGCGCTTACGCGCTGCGCCGCATGGAGGGCGATACCGCGCATTTTTTGATGGTCACGTTTTGAGAGTCCGAGGAAGCGATCCGCGCCTTCGCCGGAGACGACATAAGCGTGGCGAAATACTATGACTTCGACAAGGACTTCCTGATCGAACTGGAGCCGTGCTCCACGCATTACGAGATGTACGACAACTGAACTCTACCCTTGTGCGCTAGAACTTGAAAGCTGCATGAAATCGGTCGCCCCAATCAGCCGCAGGACGATCCGCACAGGAAGTGGGAGCCGCTGCCGGAGTGGGATCACGCACGACCCTCGGCGCGGAAGGGTGATACTTCTTCC
>Ga0116129_1001577_pt1 | contig 12461 bp, 12 predicted proteins | sample June2015DPH_17_2_FD_89732 | JGI IMG/M metagenome (GOLD analysis project Ga0116129, IMG submission 89732) | Peatland microbial communities from SPRUCE experiment site at the Marcell Experimental Forest, Minnesota, USA - June2015DPH_17_10 | ecosystem: Environmental > Terrestrial > Soil > Wetlands...
GAGGCTGTCGACCAGTTCCTCCCGCGCCTGGGCAGTCTCGCGGGTGCGCTCGCCGAAATTCTGGCTGGGGCTTTTGTCAACGACGACCGCGGCCACCGACGACAACGGCTCGCGGTCCTCGCGGGTAAACGACGGATTGGCCAGCGCCAGCAGGACCAGCGCCAGCGCCGTCACCCGCACCGCAGCGCCGCGCGACCTTGCCAGCAGCAGCAATCCCGCGATCGCGACGATGGCGGCGAGCGCGATCCAAAGAACCAGCGAAGGGACCAGCGGCGCAAATGCGATACCGTACTGCATGTCGCGGTCCTACTGTCCCAGCCGTTCGATAAGCGCCGGCGCATGCACCTGGTCGGCCTTGTAGTTTCCGGTCAGCGTATACATCACGATATTGACGCCGGCCCGGAACGCGTATTCGCGTTGCCGCGGCTCGCCCGGAGTGAGCGGCAGCATCGGCTGGCCGTCCGGGCGTATCGCCCAGGCGCCGGCGAGATCGTTCGAGGTGATGATAATCGGCGAAACGCCGTCGCCGCCGCGGGCCGGCCGCGACGTGGCCTCGTCATCGTCATCGCGCGGCAACGCCTCAACCCAGGTCTGGCCCGAGGTGAACCGGCCGGGAAAATCGCGCAGCAGGTAGAATGTCTTGGTCAGGACGTGTTCGCGTGGCACCGGTTCAAGCTCGGGAACGTCGAGCGAGGAAAGGATGTCGCGCAACGCCAGCATTCCCGGCGTCTGCGATTCGCCTCCTTCGCCCAGCGTCGCCTCGATCGCATCGCGGGTGTCGAACACCACGGTGCCGCCCTGTTTCATGTAGGCGTCGATACGATTAATGGCGTCTTGCGGCGGCTTCGACGCGCCGGGCACGACGGGCCAATAGATCAGCGGGAAGAACGCCAGTTCGTCGCGCGCCGGATCGATGCCGATGGGATCGCCGGCTTCCAGGGCCGTGCGCTGTGCCAGAAACAACGTCAGTCCGGCCATGCCCGCCTTGACGATGGAGTCCACATCGGCATTGCCGGTGACGACATAGGCCAGCCTTGTTTGCGAGACCGCCTTCATGGCGAAATCGTCGGCGTCGTTGGCCCGCGAGGGCGATGGCGCGGCCAGCATCGCCGACAACATCAGCGCCAGCGCCAATGCAGCCGGCGCCGCGCGCCGCCGCAGCAGCGCCGCGATGCCGGCGCCGAGCAGCGCAACCACGATCGCATCGATCAGGAACAGCGCCAGTGACGACGACAGCAGGATGCCGCGCAGATCGCGCGGCTCGGCGTTGGTGTAGCTGGCGTGCCGCGCGCGCAGGCCCGCGGTATCGAGGCGCGCGATGCGGTCGGCCGCCGCCAGTGCATTGACGGCGAGAGGACCGTCGGCAGGGCCGTAGAATCCCGGCGGATGATCGATCGTTGCCCGATCCCGGAAGTCCGCGGGCAACGGCTTGGCGGTCGATGACGGTGGCCCGAACGCACCGAAACCGTCAAGGGTGCGCAGCGGAGCCACCGTTTCGGCGCTCGCTTCGCCGGCAACGCCGGCCCCCGGCGTGGAGGTATAGCCCGACATATCGACGATCCGCCGCAGCATCTCGACGAAGGTGCCGGACATCGGCAGGTCGGACCAGCGCATGTCGGCGCTGACATGAAACAGGCTGACCACGCCCTTGCCGCGATGTTCGCCCGTCACCAGCGGCGTGCCATCCTCCAGCGAGGCCCAGCTTTTGGTCGCCAGCACCGCGTCGGGTTCGGCCAGCACCTGCCGGTTGATGGTGATGTCCTTTGGCGCCGTCAGGGCGGCGAACGGTCCATCGGCCGCGAACGATGCGAGGTGCTGCGGCTTTTCCCAGGTCAGGCTGCCGCCGAGGCTGCGTCCTCCGCGGCGCAGTTTTACCGGCACGAGGTCGTCATCGGCCTGCGCCAGACGAGGTCCGGCAAAGCGCACCAGCACCCCGCCTTGCTCGATCCACGCGCCGATACGTTCGCGAATTTCGGGCGACAGCGTGCCGACGTCGGCAAGCACCATCATCGGCAGCTTCTGGTCGAGGAATTGAGTGATCGCCTGTTGCGGCGCGCCGCGATCGCCCAGCCGCACGTCGGCGAACGGCGCCAGCGCGCGGGTGAGATAGAAGGTCGATGCCAACAGCGGCTGCGCGGTGTCATTGCTCGATCCGCTGACCACGCCGACCGCGCGCCGCCGCCATCGCTTGTCGAGCAGTTGCACCGCTCCGGCGGATCGCTCGCCTGATATTTCGAGGCGCGCGATGTCGTTGCGCAGTTCGACCGGAAGATCGAACGCCGCCTCGGTTTCGCGCTCGTTCGACGCAAAAGTGTAGCGGGCCTCGCCGATCGGCGAGCCCTTCTGGTCGAGCGCGCGCACGATGCCCGCGGCAATGCCGCCATCGGGGCGGAGCACCTTGACGGTCATCTTGGCCGCGGCATTTTCGGCCGCGGCCAAAGCCAGCGGGGAGGGCGTGCCGGCTTCAAAAATCGTCAAGGAGCGATCCCCGATCGTCTTGCTCAGGCTGTCGAGAAACTCCGGGCCGCGACCGGTATCGACGCCATCCGAAAGCCAGGCGATCTCGCAGTCGCCGGTTGCCTGCAGGAAACGCCCGATCGCGGGCAAGGTTTCGACCCGCTCGATCGCATAGGGTTTGGGGCTGAGCTGGCGCAATGCCACGCGCGCGGTGCCTCCCGGCATGATGGTGATGTCACGCGCAGGCTCCGACAGCGGAACCAGCGCAACGCCGCGCCGGCCACTGTCGGCATTGGCGATCAGTTCATCCGCGGCCTTGATCCTGATGTCCCAACTGGAAGCCGCACTCCAGCCGTCGTCGAGCAATATGACAAGCGGAGCGCTGGAGCCGGCAAGGCCGGTTTGCGGATTCCAGATCGGTCCCGCCGCCGCCAGAATCACCAGCGTCGCGGCAAGCAGGCGCAACGCCGTCAGCCACCACGGCGTGCGTGACGGAGTTTCTTCCTTCGGTGCGATGTCGAACAATAGCCGCGTCGGCGGAAACTCGATGCGCCGCGGCCGCGGCGGCATCACCCGCAACAGCCACCACAGCACCGGCAGGCTCAGCAGGCCCAGCAGCAGAAGCGGTTCAGCAAAGGAAAGCGGGAGTCCGGCGATCATGCGCTTCTTCCCGCCTTGACGGTCGCGGTGCGCGCGCTTGCCTTGCTCACCATCATGCCTCCATGGAGGAACAGCAGCAGTTCGGCGGCCGAGCGGCTGGTCGTATGGGTCGAGAACAGCCAGTCGAGCTTGTTGGTCTCGCCGCGAATCTGGTCGCGATGAAGGGCGACGCGCGCGACGTAATCGCCGGCCCATTTTTCGGCGCGGCCCGCGGTGATGGTGCCGCCGCCTTCCGGTTCGACGAACTCGATCCGGCCGGAATAGGGCAGGCTCTCTTCGGCCGGATCGACAACCTGGATCAGCGTGCCGTGTGCGCCGGATGCCGACAACCCGGCAAGCATGGTTCTGATCTCGGAGATCGGCGACCAGAAATCCGACAGCACGACGATTTCGGCCAGCGCCGAGGGTACAAACGACGGCGGCAGGCTGAGGCGGGCTGCATCATCGTGCAGCATCGCCTGCGCCATCTTGTCGATCACTGCGCGGCTCGCGGTCGGGCTCATCAGGCCGGGGATGCCAACGCGTTCGCCGCCCGCGACCAGGAGTTCGGCCAGCGCGAACGTCACGATCAGCGCGCGTTCCAGCTTGCTGTCGCGCGCCAGCCTGGATGCGAACGCCATCGACGGCGAGCGGTCCGGCCACAGCCACACCGTATGCGCGGCCTCCCACTCCTGTTCACGGACATAAAGATGGTCGTCGCGCGCCGAACGGCGCCAGTCGACGCTCTGCGCAGGCTCGCCCGAGACGAAACGCCGGTATTGCCAGAAACTCTCGCCCGTGCCGGCGCGCCGGCGGCCATGCAGGCCGTGAATCACATTGGCGGCGATGCGGCGGGCTTCGAGCACCAGGCGCGGCAATGAGGCGGCAAGCGTTCGGCTTTCGCCATCGGCACGTCGGATTGCTGTGATCTCCTTGACCGCGTGCTTGGTTTCGGCGGCCATCAACCGATCCGCGTCTTCAATTGCCTGATTACGTCGGGAATGGTGCGGCCTTCGGCGCGGGCGGAAAACGTCAGCGCCATGCGGTGCTTGAGAACAGGCTCGGCCAGATCGAGCACATCGTCGATCGAGGGCGCCAGACGGCCGTCGAGCAACGCGCGCGCACGGACCGCGAGCATCAGCGACTGGCTGGCGCGGGGACCCGGTCCCCAGGCGATCAGCTTGCCGCCCTCGCCACCCTCGGGCCCGGGACGCGCCGAGCGCACCAGTGAGAGGATCGCTTCGACGACGGAGTCACCGACAGGCAGGCGCCGCACCAGCCGCTGCGCCGCGATCAGGATGTCGGCGTTCATGGCGGCCTTGGCGAGCGTCTCGTCCGCGCCGGTGGTTTCGAACAGGATGCGCCGCTCGGCGTCGCGATCCGGATAGTCGACGTCGATTTCCATCAGAAACCGATCGAGCTGCGCTTCCGGCAACGGATAGGTGCCTTCCTGCTCCAGCGGATTTTGCGTCGCCAGCACATGAAACGGCTTCGGCAGGTCGTGGCGCGCGCCAGCAACCGTGATGTGTTGTTCCTGCATCGCCTGCAGCAGCGCAGACTGGGTGCGCGGGCTGGCGCGATTGATTTCGTCGGCCATCAAAAGCTGCGCGAACACCGGTCCTGAAATGAACCGGAAAGACCGCTTGCCGGAAGTGCTCTCGTCCAGCACCTCGGCGCCCAGAATATCCGAGGGCATCAGGTCGGGCGTGAACTGGATCCGCTTGGCATCGAGGCCGAGCGTAACGCCCAGGGTTTCGACCAGTTTGGTCTTGGCGAGGCCGGGCACTCCGATCAGGAGTGCGTGACCGCCGGACAGGATCGTCACCAGGGTATTTTCAATCACCCGTTCCTGACCGAAGATGACGGTGGAAATCGCATCTTTCGCGGCGCGGATTTGACCGGCGACCTGTTCAGCCGAGCGGACGATCACGTCCTCAAGTTTTTCGACACTGTCTGCGCCAGCCATTGTTCAACTCCTTGCGCCAAACGCCGCCAGTTGCGTCGTCATGCCATCAACCCCATGATAAACTCATGTGAAGGCCATGTATTCGTTGGATTAAACTATCCCCACATTATCGGCATTTCGGGGTATTAACGGCATCACGATGTGGCGACTTGATCGGGAACCTGGTTTGGGAATCTCATCCCGGACACGTACCGGAACACTTGCACCAGAAACTTGCACCAAACGCGTGCACCAATCGTGCCAAATCGAGGCGGTCAGACTCAGGGCAAACAATGGCGAAGCAAGGGCAGACCACCAATCAGGGCCTCGAAGGACTGACCGCCGCCGCCAGGGACGCTGCCAATTCCGGCCCGGCCGGAAAAGGGTTGCCTCCGGTGCATTTGTGGAATCCGCCGTTTTGCGGCGATCTCGACATGCGAATCGCCGGCGATGGAACGTGGTTTTACATGGGAACGCCAATCGGGCGGCCCGCGCTGGTGCGGCTGTTTTCCACCATACTCAAGCGCGAGGACGGCAAGCACTTTCTGGTCACGCCGCTAGAGAAGGTCGGCATCCGTGTCGACGATGCGCCGTTTCTTGCGGTCGAAATGCTGAAGGAAAGCGACGAACGAGGCCGGCTGCTGCGTTTCCGTACCAATGTCGACGACTGGGTGTCCTGCGATTCCGCCCACCGGTTGCGATTCGAGGCCGCCGCTGACGGGGGACTGACGCCCTATCTTCACGTCCGCGCCGACCTGTGGGCCAAGGTCACCCGCGCGCTTTACTACGATCTGGTTGACATGGGCGAGAAGCGAGTGGTCGATGGTCGTCTGATGTTCGGGGTAGCGTCATCAGGTGAATTCTTCGCGATGGCGGATGCGGAGCAGGTGAGGGAAGCGTTTTGAACGAGCCGATGCTGAAAACGGAAGCCGCTGCGATCAGTTCGGCTGAGTTTTTCGACCGGGCCCGCGCGCGGCTGCGTTTCGAGATTCCGGCGGGGCTGACCGACGCCAGCGCGGTTCCGCCGAGCGGCGATCAGGGCACCGACCGCATGCTGCAGATCATCGCGCGCGAACAGCCGATCCGTCCCGCGGCGGTTTTGATCCCGGTGCTGGACCATCCGCAACCGACCGTGCTGCTGACGCAGCGCTCGGCGCATCTCAACGATCATGCCGGCCAGATTTCCTTCCCAGGCGGCAAAATCGATGCGACGGACGCTTCCCCGCTCGATGCCGCATTGCGCGAGGCTGAGGAAGAGATTGGCCTTTCGCGGGAATTCGTCGATCCGCTCGGCTATCTCGATCTGTACGGGACCAGTTTCGGTTTTCGCATCCTGCCGACGGTGGCAAAGGTCAGACCAAGCTTCAAGCTGCGCATCAACCGGGCCGAAGTGGACGATGTGTTCGAGGTGCCGCTGGCGTTCCTGATGAATCCCGCGAATCATCAGATGCACAGCAAGGAATTCCGCGGCATGGAGCGCTCGTACTACGCCATGCCGTTCGCGCAACATTATATCTGGGGTGCGACCGCGGGAATTCTGCGTGTGCTGTATGAACGGATCTATCTGCCATGATCCGTCCGGCTTTCACGGAGATCGGAGTTTTCCTGATCCCGTTCGCGGTCTATGCACTGTTTTTGGTCGCGACACGTTCCGGGCTGCTGGTGCAAACGTCATGGCCGCTGCACGTCATCGCCAGACTTGCGCTCGGCGCGCTGCTGCTGGTGGCGATCAGTTTTATCTTGCTCGCGCATTTTTCCGGCGCCGCGCCGAATTCGACTTACGTCCCCGCCCACATCGAGAACGGCAAATTCGTTCCCGGAGTTGAAAAATGAGCAAGCTGCGCGTGCTCGACGACGCGCCCTGGCTCAAATCCGGTCCAACCGCCCGCGTGCTTGAATTGCTTGATGGCAACGGCGAGGAAGCGCGCGTGGTCGGCGGCGCGGTCCGCAATGCGCTGTTGAGGCTTCCGCCCGGTGACATCGATATCGCGACCACCGCGCTGCCCGCTGAGGTGATCCGCCGCGCCAGGGCTGCCGGCATCAAGAGCGTGCCGACCGGCATCGAACACGGCACCGTGACGCTTGTCGTCGACGCGCAGCCGTTTGAGGTCACCACGTTGCGAGAGGATAGCGAGACATACGGCCGCAAGGCCAAGGTCGCGTTCGGCCGCGACTGGGTGCGTGACGCCGAGCGGCGCGACTTCACCATCAACGGCCTGTCCGTTGACGCCGGCGGGGTCGTGCACGATCACGTCGGCGGACTCGACGATATCGTTGCCAGGCGCGTGCGCTTCATCGGCGATCCGAAGGCGCGGATCGCCGAAGACTTTCTGCGCATTCTCAGGTTTTTTCGCATCCACGCCGCCTATGGCGCGGGCGAACCCGATCGCGCGGGCTATCTCGCCTGCATTGGCGCGCGAGCAGGGCTTGCGACCCTGTCGGCGGAACGCGTGCGCATGGAAGTGTTGAAACTCGTCGTCGCGGAGGGCGCGGCTGGCGCGCTCGCGGCGATGGTTGATGGCGGATTGCTGTTGCCGATCTTTGGCGGCATCGCCTATATCGGACCGTTTTCCGCGATGACAGCAGCGGAGCGCCTGCTGGGACTTGCGCCGGGCCCGGTTCGTCGCCTCGGCGCGCTCGCGGTCGCCGTCACCGAGGACGCCAGACGGGTGGCGACTCGCTTGCGGCTGACCAACGCCGAGACCAAGGTGCTGGATTCGATGGGCCATCGCTGGTGGCGGCTCGCCGGCATGAACGAGGCGACCGCGCGGCGGCGGCTCTACCGGCTCGGCGAGGCCGGGTATCGCGACCGGCTGTTGCTGGCCTGGGCGCGGGCCGGGGGCGACACCGACCCCGCGCCCTGGCGCCAGCTTGCCACCTTGCCGGAACGCTGGAGCGCCCCGAAATTTCCACTGAAGGCCGCGGATTTCATTGCGCGCGGAATCGCCGAAGGTCCCGCGCTCGGGCATGTGCTTGCGCTGGCCGAAGATGCGTGGCTGGCGGCGGATTTTCCTTTGGACGAATCTGCGCTCAAGTCTATCGCCGACCAAACCGTCACCCGCTTCACCCGCGACCACAGGCTGTGAACATTCTTTCCGGCTTTGCCGATATCTCGCTTGCTCAACTTGTGCTGGTCGCGTGCGTCGCGTTGTTTGCCGCGGTTGTCGGAGGCCTGGCGGGCTACGGCACCGGCGCGTTGATGCCGCTGGTGCTGGTGCCCTTGATCGGCGCCGAACCGGTGGTGCCGATCATCGCGATATCAGCGGTCTTCACCAATCTCAGCCGGTTCGCCGCCTATCTCCGCCATGTCGACCGCCGCCGCGCGCTGATCGTGATCGCGGCGGCTGCGTTAACGACCGCGCTCGGCGCCTATGGCTATACCCGGCTTTCAAATGCCGGCGCGTCGCTGGTGATCGGCGCCATGCTGATATCGAGCGTGCCGCTGCGCCGCTTGCTCAAACGCCACGACATCAGAATCGGTGATACCGGGCTTGGGCTGGGCGCGGTGGGCTATGGCGTCGTGGTTGGCGGCACCGCGGGTTCGGGCGTTATCCTGCTGTCACTGCTGATGGCATCGGGTCTCGATGGCGCAGCCGTGATCGCCACCGACGCCGCGATCTCGGTCACCACCAGCATTATCAAGATTTCCGTGTTCGGATTGGCCGGGGCCGTCACCACGCAGGTGCTCGCCTTTGCGCTCCTGATCGGCGCCATTGCGCTGCCCGGAGCATTCCTGGCCAGACGCTTCGTCGAACGGATGCCGGTGCATATTCACACCGCGATCCTCGATGTCGCCGTGATTGCCGGCGGGGCGGTGATGATTTCTTCGGCGCTGCGGCAGTTGCTGTGATTTTGGCGCCCGGAGACGTCGCGAGGCGACGGGCACCTCGTGACGTCAGCATTGCCTCACGCAACAGCGTTGCCTTACGCAACTTTGTCGTCGTCCTCCTCTTCATTTTCTTGCTGGTCGTCTTGCTCGTCGTCGGACGTATCAACTTCTGCAAATTCGAGCACGGCCAGGGGCAGCGTCTCGCGATGCAGATCGCCCTCATTGCCCATCCACACGCATTCAACGCTGTCCTCGCCGACCTCGGCCACGCTGAGCGGATGGCCGCCCGATTTTAGAATGACGACGTCGCCTGGTTTCAAATCCATGACCTGCTCCTCGGGTTGATCAACTCAAGCGGCATTGTAGCGGTCTGTCATGACAGGCCGATCACGGCCACTTCACTTCCGGCGGCATCGACGACAGGATGGAGTCGACATTACCGCCGGTTTTCAGGCCGAAGATGGTGCCGCGGTCATGGAGCAGGTTGAATTCCACGTAACGTCCGCGACGAATCAACTGTTCTTCGCGGTCGGCGGTGTTCCAGGGCGTGTTGAAATTGCGCCTGACAAGTTCGGGATAGATTTTCAGGAATGCGCGGCCGACGTCCTGGGTGAAAGCGAGGTCGGCGTCCCAATCGCCACTGTCGTGCCAGTCGTAAAATATCCCGCCGATGCCGCGCGCTTCCTGGCGGTGCGGCAGAAAGAAATATTCGTCGCACCATTTCTTGTATTTTTCATAGTCGGCAACGCTGTTCGGCCCGCCGCAGGCGGCTTTCATCGCCTGATGAAACGCGACCGTGTCGGGGTCCTCCTGGTTCCGCCGCCGGTCGAGCACCGGCGTCAGATCGGCGCCGCCGCCGAACCAGGCTTTGGTAGTGACGACGAAACGGGTGTTCATATGCACCGCCGGCACGTTCGGATTGCGCAAATGCGCGATCACCGAGATGCCCGACGCCCAGAAACGCGGGTCGTCGGCGGCGCCCGGAATTTGCGCGCGGAATTCCGGCGCGAATTCGCCATGTACGGTCGAGCAATGCACGCCGACCTTTTCGAACAGCCGCCCGCGCATCACCGACATCACCCCGCCGCCGCCGGGACCGCCGCCATGGTCAGTGCGGTCCCAAGGCGTGCGCACGAAGCGCGCCGCCTCGCCCGGATAGAGCGACGCCGGCGCATCGCCTTCCAGTTGCTCGAAACTGGCGCAAATGTCGTCGCGCAGCGCTTCGAACCAGCTTCGCGCGCGCGCCTTGCGATCTTTCATTTCCGGCATATCCATCCGCGTTGCCACCTTTATATTCGCTTCGATCGCCTGAAAACGCTTTAACCCCGTGCCGCGGAACCGGTTTGCCGCAGCGCCTCGCCCAATGCCATCGCCGCCGCCATCGCGACATTGAGCGAGCGCAAGCCCAGCTTGATCGGGATTACCAGCCGCGCGTCGGCCGCAGCGGCGACGTCGTCCGGGACGCCGGCTGATTCACGCCCGAACAGCAGGATGTCGGTCGCGCCATAGCTGTAATCAAGATAGGAACCGGCACCCTTGGTTGTGAACAGGATCAGCCGGTAGTCCCCGTCGTTACGCCATTGCTCGAATTTTGACCACGAATCGTGCCTGACGATGGCGACCTCATCGAGATAGTCCATGCCGGCGCGGCGGAAGTGCCGGTCCGATACCGGAAAACCGGCGGGTTCGATGATGTGGGCCGCCACGTCGAGGCACGCACAAAGACGAAGGATCGTTCCGGTGTTTTGGGGGATGTCGGGCTGATAAAGTGCGATCTGCATTCTGTCACGGCTCTCGGTGGCGGCCCTCTGCGATGGTCGCTTGGTCTCCGCGAAATGTCTCAATAAATCATCACTTCGCCGGGAATTAGTGCATTGCACGCATGTCGGCCGCCAGCGGGCTTGCGCTCGTCCGGCAAGGGTGCCAATAGAACGATTCTGGACTGCTTGTTCCGCCCGATGGGCCGGGAAGGGTGGTCATTGTGCCGCCGCGGGGTCGCGGGCGCCGGCAGCCTCCTCCGGTTCGCATGGGCGTTGCCTGGGGCGGTTCCACCGGCTGCAGCTGAGAAAGGGCTTGGAATAGTGACGACAGCGTCTTCGGCGAATCCGACACGCCGTGATTTTCTCTTTGTTGCAACGGGAGCCGCCGCCGCGGTCGGTGGCGTGGCCTCGCTCTGGCCGTTCGTTTCCCAGATGAATCCGGACGCTTCGACCATCGCGGCCGGGGCGCCGATCGAAGTCGATCTGGCGCCGATCGCCGTAGGGCAGGACATCAAGGTGTTCTGGCGGGGCAAGCCGATCTACATCATGAACCGCACCAAGAAGCAGATCGAGGAGGCCCGCCAGGTCCCCGTCGCCAGCCTTCCCGATCCGCAGACCGACCAGTCCCGGGTCAAGGAGGGCCACGACCAGTGGCTCGTCGTGATCGGCATCTGCACCCATCTCGGCTGCATCCCGATCGCCTATGAGGGAAACTACGACGGCTTCTTCTGCCCCTGCCACGGCTCGCAATACGATTCCTCGGGCCGCATTCGCCAGGGACCGGCACCTGCCAACCTGGCCGTGCCGCCCTATCAGTTCGTTTCCGACAGCAAAATCCAGATCGGCTGAGCCTCGGATTCGATATCCGAGACTTGAGCCCGTCGCGTCGTCTTACTTCCCCAGGGATCGCATCATGAGCGGACCATCCGACTACCAGCCGTCCAATCCCGCCTTGAAATGGATCGAACGGCGTCTCCCGATTATTGGACTCGTGCACTCCTCGTTCGTGGCCTATCCGACGCCGCGCAACCTGAATTACTGGTGGACCTTCGGCGCCATCCTTTCGCTGATGCTCGGAGTGCAGATCCTGACCGGGGTGATCCTGGCGATGCACTACACGCCGAATGCCGATCTTGCTTTCAGATCGGTCGAGAGCATCGTCCGCGACGTGAACTATGGCTGGCTGCTGCGCAACATGCACGCCAGCGGCGCCTCGATGTTCTTCCTCGCCGTCTACATCCACATGTTCCGCGGCCTGTATTACGGGTCGTACAAGGAACCGCGCGAGATCCTCTGGATTCTCGGCGTCATCATCTACCTCCTGATGATGGCGACCGGCTTCATGGGCTATGTGCTGCCCTGGGGACAGATGAGCTTCTGGGGCGCCACCGTCATTACCAATCTGTTCTCCGCCATTCCCTATTTCGGCGAGAGCATCGTGACCCTGCTGTGGGGCGGCTATTCGGTCGGCAATCCGACACTGAACCGTTTCTTCTCGCTGCACTATCTCTTGCCGTTCGTGATCGCCGGCGTGGTGGTGCTGCACGTATGGGCGCTGCATGTCGCGGGCCAGAACAATCCGGCCGGGGTCGAGGCCAAGACGGAAAAGGACACTGTTCCGTTCACGCCCTACGCGACCATCAAGGATATGTTCGGCATCTCCTGTTTCCTGCTGTTCTTCGCCTGGTTCATCTTCTACATGCCGAACTATCTCGGCGATGCCGACAACTACATTCCCGCCAATCCGGGCGTGACCCCCGCCCATATCGTGCCGGAATGGTACTATTTGCCGTTCTACGCGATCCTGCGCTCGATCCCGAACAAGCTCGCC
>Ga0116129_1001578_pt1 | contig 12460 bp, 13 predicted proteins | sample June2015DPH_17_2_FD_89732 | JGI IMG/M metagenome (GOLD analysis project Ga0116129, IMG submission 89732) | Peatland microbial communities from SPRUCE experiment site at the Marcell Experimental Forest, Minnesota, USA - June2015DPH_17_10 | ecosystem: Environmental > Terrestrial > Soil > Wetlands...
GACGTGATGTGGGCAATTGTGACCCGCGTCAAGGCCGAAAAGGATATCCTCATGGTGCCGGGTGTGAAGTCGGCCATCATCGATCCGACCTCCGATCCCACGACCTTCACCGTGACCAAAATGGGGATCGACGCGACCGCGCCGATCAATGAGGAATTTGCCCAGCGCTTGACGATCTCGCCGGAGCAGCGTTCGCGCGCCCGCGAGATTCTCGCCGGTGCCAACGTCATCTAGTGGCGACACCCGAGAATCCTGAGACGATCAATCGCGATTTGGGAGGCAATATGAGAACCGTTCTTTTTGCCGCCGTTGCTTTTCTGCTTGGCGCGATCGCAGGATCCGGTGCAGCCAGCGCCCAAACCAAGGTCCGCTTCACTCTCGACTGGATTCCAGGCGCTACCCATGGCGCGTTTCTGATCGCCCAGCAGAAAGGCTACTACAAGGCTGAAGGGCTCGATGTCACGATCGACCGCGGCAGGGGATCGGCCGAAGTGGTGCGCCAGCTCGCAGCCGGCGTCTACGACATGGGTTTTCCCGATATCAATACGGTGATCGATTTCGATTCCAGGAATCCGGAGCAGGCGTTCCCGGTCGTTATGATAGGCTATGAGGAGGCGCCGGCTGCGATCGTGACGCTGAAATCGAGCGGGATTACCGAGCCGAAGCAACTGAGCGGGAAAAAGCTGGGCTCGGCGCCGAACGATTCCACGTTCAAGCTGTTTCCGATCTTTGCGCGGAAGACCGGCGTTGACGCCGCGAGCGTGGAATTCCAGACAATCGATCCAAGCCTGCGCGAAGTGTTGTTGGTGCAGAAAAAAGTCGATGCCATCCCCGGCCAGATTTTCAACGCGCTGCTCGAGTTGAAAGCCAAGGGCGTCGCGCCTGCCGATATCCGATACTTCATGTACAAGGATTACGGTCTGCCGCTCTATGCGAACTCGGTCGCGGCGTCGCGTCGTTTCCTTAAAGAACATCCGGATGGCGTGCGGGGCTTCCTGCGCGCGACCCTCAGGGGCCTGAAGGACATGGCCCGCGATCCCGAGCTTGCGGTCAACGCGGCGGTTGCCTTCGAGCCTCTGCTAAATCCCGATATCGAGCGCGAACGCCTGCGCGTCGCGCTTGAGTGCTGCATCCTGACCGATACGGTACGGAAGAAAGGCTTTGGCGATGTGGATCGCGAACGGCTAGAGACCAACATCACCGAGATTGCCGAAGCTTATACATTACCGCGCCGACCGAAGCTGGAGGAGATCTTCGATCCTGAATTTCTGCCTGATGAGAAGGAGCGGCTGATTCAGACGGCTCTGCCGGCACAACGCTTCCAAAAGTCCGAGTGATGCCATTCATCCAACTCACAAACGTTGACCTCGTTTACGGCACGGCCGCGCAGGACAAGTCCAGCCAGACGCTGGCAGTTTCTTCGGCATCGCTCGCAATCGAACACGGTGAGTTTCTGGCCATCGTTGGCCCCAGCGGCTGCGGCAAGTCGACCCTGCTCAAGCTGATTTCAGGCCTGGTTCGGCCGAGCCGTGGCACGGTGGTCGTCGACGGCAAGGAAGTGGAGAAGCCGTTGAAGACCGTCGGCATGGCGTTCCAGAACGCTACGCTGCTGCCATGGCGCAACATCCGCGACAACGTGATGTTGCCGCTTGAGATTGTCGAGCCCTATCGTAGCCGACAGAAGACGGACCGCGAGAAGCACCGCGAAGCTGCCGACGTTTTGCTACAGAAAGTCGGGCTTTCCGGATTCGGCGACCGCATGCCGTGGCAACTTTCTGGCGGGATGCAGCAACGCGCCCAGCTCTGCCGCGCCTTGATCCACGAACCCTCGATCCTGCTGCTCGATGAGCCGTTCGCAGCGCTCGACACGTTCACGCGCGAAGAGCTCTGGGCGGTGCTGCAAGACCTGTGGTTGTTCCGAAAATGCACTGTCATCCTGGTGACGCATGAGTTGCGCGAAGCGGTCTATCTGGCGCAAACGGTCCACGTGATGAGTGCGCGGCCCGGCCGCATCCTCAAGACCTCAACGATAGACATTCCACGCCCACGTACGTTGGAATGCACGTTCGAGCCCGGTTTCGTCGACCTGGTGCACGATCTGCGTCACCATATCAGTCTGGGGAAGCAGCATTGACGCGGAAACTTCAGGAGAAGCTTGCTCCCTGGGTCACAACGCTGGTGTTGATCGCGGTGTGGTGGCTCTTCATCCGCCTGTTCGACATCAAGAGCTTCATCCTGCCAACGCCATGGGAGACGCTGCAGGCGATTTACCAATTCCGCTACCCGCTCTTCGTGCATGGCATGGCGACGCTTGCCACGACATTGATCGGCTTTATCGCCGCCGTCGTGTTCGGGATGACGCTCGGCATTCTGGTGGGCTCATCCCGCCTGGCTTACAGCGGGATCTATCCGCTGCTGATTGGATTCAACAGCGTGCCAAAGGCGGCTCTGGTGCCGGTCTTCGTGATATGGTTCGGCGCCGGTACCGTTCCGGCGGTGTGTACCGCCTTCATGCTGTCGTTCTTTCCGGTGGTTGCCAACGTGGCTACCGCTTTCGCGACCATTGAGCCGGAGCTTTTCGAGGTGATGCACTCGCTCGGTGCATCGCGTTGGGACATAACACGCAAGATTGGAATCCCGCGCTCCTTGCCGTTCTTTTTTGCTTCGCTGAAGATTGCGGTGACGCTTGCCTTTGTCGGCTCGGTGATCGCAGAGATCGTGGCTGGCAACAGCGGTATCGGTAACGTCATGTTGGTTGCCAGTTCCAACTTCAACGTGCCGCTGGTATTCGCGGCACTTGTGGTAGTCGGCGTGCTGGGCGTCGGCATGTATGCAATCTTCGACATATTCGAACGCCGCATGACCGCCTGGTCGATACGCGGCAGCGACGCGCCGATGCAAGCGATTGGCGGATAGGCACCCCAGCCGCAAAAACCCATCATGCGGCGTTACGTCTCGACCAACTCCGCAATGACGGTCCGCAGCTCGGTCGATCCCTTCCTGTGTTCGGCTGTGCCGCCTTCAAAATCCACCCAGCCTTCGTTGAAACCATCAACCATCCTGATGCGGGGCACCGGATTCTTCATGCCTTGAGAGCGGAAAAGCGGCTCCCATTCATCACGTGGGACGGGGTGCATGCGGACGGGAATGCCAAGCGCCGAGGAGAACGCCTTCCTGATATCTTCCGCGGAGTATCTGCGGGGCCCTTCCAGTTCCACGATTCGAACGCCGGTCCAGCTCTCACCAAGCATCGCGGCCGCTGTCCTTCCGATGTCCACCGTTGCGACCATCGGAATGGGATGTTCGAGTGGCTGCAGGAAGCTGGATAGAGTGCCGGTCCGAGCCGCTTCGACGTCCCACTTTGCGTTTTCCATGAACCAGCCCGCTCGAAGGAAGCCGACAGGTATGGGTGCCGAGCGCAGCGCCTCTTCCGTCATCTTCGAGTTGTTCAGCAACATCGGTTCCGCAACGTGGGCGCCTACGGTCGACAGGAAGACGACCTTCTCCGGGCGCGCCACGTTGATGGCGGCGGTGACGGCGGCGATCAACTCGACAGTCTGCGGAAAGCCCGGTTCGGGGTCAAAATTCGGCGGGGTCATCAGGAAAACACCCTTCGCGCCGTTGAATGCCTTGGCCAGCGCATCGGTATCCATGATGTCGGCGATTGCGATCTCACACCCCTTCGCCGCCCAGGGCCTTCCTTTCTCGCGACTGCGGACGACTGCGCGGACAGGAAGGCCGGCTGCGAGCAGAGAGTCTGCGACAACGCCCCCGACCTGGCCGGTGATACCCGTTACTACGTACATGTCATTCTCCTTTTCCAGTCTTCCGGACAGTCCATGAATGTCCTTCGTCCCATAACTGTTGGCTCATGGCCTCCAACTGGCGGGGGTCACTGCGAACCATCGCCCATATATTTTCGGCGGCTTTATCCGCGAAGACATGATCCGAGCCGTTTTGAACGCCATCCAGCGTCCGATTGGCGACTTGCGCAGGAGGCGTCTTGTCTCCGCTGACCCGCGCAGCCATGTCCGTATCAATGAATCCGGCATAGACGCCTACAACCAGCGTCGCTTGCGCCTTGAGCTGGACCCGCAGAGCGTTGGTCACCGCGAGTGCCGCATGTTTCGATGCGCAATAGGTGGCGTTGAACGGATAGACGTACCAGCTCACGACAGACAGAACGTTGGCTATGCATCCGCCGCCATTTCGCGCGAGGATCGGTGCGAATGCATTCGCCATGCGAACGACGCCCATCACATTCGTCTCGAATTCGGCGCTCAGGGCGACGTCCGCTTCCGGGTCGATAATCGGCTTTGCCATCATCGCGCCCGCATTGTTGATCAGCAGGTCGACGTCAGTACACGCGGCGGCAGCCGCGGTGATCTGATCCGAAGACGTGACATCCAGCCGAAGCGGCGTGACGCGACGATCGGTGATCGAAGCGAGGTCCCTGACGCCTGCGTAGACCTTCGTGGCGCCCCGGTCGAAGAGTGCGTCGACATACGCTCTGCCTAAGCCGCGGCTGGCGCCTGTCACCAGCGCCGTGCAACCCTTGATATCCATCGCGTCCTCCGCGTCCCTCGTTTTCAGGAGGACCAACGAATATCGCAAATTGCCGCAAGACTTAAGCGCTGCCTTGTCAGGACACTCGTGACAAAAAGTGCGCAAAGGAGACCGAAGTGGACCTGTATGCGTATCGCCGGCTGTGAGGATCTCAAGGCGTCGGACGAGGCTTCGATTTCCCTGGGGCTTCCGCGATACGCGCTATCTGATCGCAGAAATCGACGAACGCGCGGACCTTCGCGGCAGGGTGTCGGCGAGAAGGATATACGATGTGCAGCGGAAAAGTCTCGCCCGGCCAGTCCGGATAGACTTCGGTCAGTTGTCCGCTGTCGAGCAGGTGTTGAATTCCGAGTGCCATGACCTGAGCAATACCCGCACCGGCAAGGCACGCGCTCAGCATGGTGCCTACATCCGTAACGAGCAGCGGGCCGCTTGCCTCGACTGGAACGATCTTGCGCCCGCGATGGAGTTCCCATTCGAAAGGGCGCCCGGTCAAGGGGTCGCGATACTGGATGCATGTGTGTTTTGACAGGTCTGACGGGACGCCTGGTCTACCGTGGCGTTCGAGATAGGACGGCGCGGCTACCGTCAAAATGCGCGTCTTGAGAAGCAAATGCGCGATTTGCGATGAATTCGGTTGGATTCCGAACCTCACGGCTACGTCCACACCTTCGGCAACCAGGTCACCCATGACGTCGCTCGTAAGCAATTCGAGGCGAACGTCCGGATAGCGTTCGAGGAATTCCCCGAGACGAGGTGCAAGGACGAGGCGTGAAAAGTAGGGATCGACATTGACACGCAGGCGCCCACGCACGGTCTTCGACGATCCCGACGCGAGGATGGCCGCTTCCTCGATGCTGTCGAGATGTGGAACCACCTGCTCGTAGAAGCGAGCGCCTTCATCGGTGAGATGGAGAGCCCGGGTGGTCCGATCGAGCAATCGAACGCCAACCCTGTCCTCAAGACGCGAAACGGCGCGGCTGACGCCCGATGCTGAAAGCCCAAGTGCTTCGGCGGCATTGACGAAGCTGCCGCTTTCGACCACGGCGGCCAGCACGCTGACACCCGCCAACAATCGTCCATCGAAAGCCACGGAGTATTCCTCTGAATTTGTCACTTATCATGTGACATAAGCGCGCTTAATTCAAAGAATCTTTTCGGGCATCGTATGGCCTTGTCAGGCAGAAGGCGGATCATCATCCGACAGCAACATGGCCTTGGAAGACGAGTCGGCGGTCGGAGAAGTATCCAATTTCGGGAACGACGGTCTGCAATGCGCCGATCCCGGCGCTTCAGCCCGGTCTGTTCAGGCGATGCGCCCATTGACCGGCGTCGTAGTTGGCATGCTGACCGGCGCCACGGCCATCGTCGCGGCCGGCAGTTATTTCGCGCAGCCGATCGCTGCCACGATTGGCCGCGACCTTGGCCTTTCATCAAAACTCTTCGGGCTTATCGTAACTACAGGCCAGGTCGGTTACGTTTTTGGATTGCTGTTCATCGCGCCGCTTGGCGATAAACTCGAAAACCGCCGCCTGCTGCTTGGAATGCTCTGTGCTTCGGTTGTTGCTCTTTCAACGGCTGCGCTTGCGCCCGATGGAGCGATATTCCTTGCCGCGTGTTTCGGGGTCGGCATCTCGTCGATTTCAGTACAGATGCTCGTGACCCTGGCAGCGTTCATGAGCGATCCTGCGCGACGAGGTCAGGTCGTCGGCTCCGTGACGAGCGGTCTCCTTACCGGTATCCTGCTGGCGTGGCCGGCCGCGAGCTTCATTTCAGCCCGGATCGGCTGGAGGCCCCTGTTTGCGCTCGATGCCCTGGTCGTATCGGCGTTGGCGCTCGCGCTGCGATCTGTCCTGCCGAGGCGCATGCCGGCCAATACGGCTACGTACGCAACCATGGTCGGCTCGCTCTGGAAAATTCTGCGAGACACGCCCGAGCTCAGGCGGCGCGCCTTCAGACAGGCAATGCTTTTCGGAGGGTTCAGCCTTTTCTGGACGGCGGCTCCCTTGCAGCTCCTCTCGCATTTCGGCCTTGGCAAGGACGGCATCGCATTGTTCGGTCTCATCGGCGGCTCTGGCGCCTTGATCGCGCCGATCGCGGGACGATTGGCAGACGCTGGAAGAGGGCGAATAGTCGGTCTGGCCGGCATGGCCGCGGTGGTGGCGGCGTTCCTGCTGAGCGTCCTCGTTCATGACTTGTGGGCGCTGTGTCTCGCTGCGATCCTCATCAATGCAGGCGTGCAATCCAACCACGTTGTATCGCAACGCGCCGTCCTTTCTCTGGCGCCGGATGCTGGGAGCCGGCTCAACGCGATCTACATCGCTATCTTCTTTGTTGGTGGCGCTACGGGGTCCGCGGTGTCCACGCCCCTTCTTCAGTTCGGGTGGACCGCCGTCGGCATGGTGGGGGCTGCTGCGGCAGCTCTGGCGCTTGGTCGTGGGATCGCACTTCCGTCCGTACCGAAAATTTCAATGCTCACGCCTGTCCGATGGAGCTAAGCATGGTTTCCAGGCCCAGTATCCTGATTATCGGCGCCTCGCGCGGTCTGGGGCTTGCGATGGCGGAAGAATTTCTCAGCCGGGGGTGGAGGGTGCTCGGAACGGTCCGGAAATCCGCGGGCACCAAGCTTCACCGGCTACGTGAACGTTTCAGCGAGAAACTGGAGATCGAGACATTGGATATCACCGAGACCCGGCAGATCGCGGATCTGCGCCGGCGTCTTTGTAATTCCCATTTCGACCTTCTGTTCGTCAACGCCGGCATACTTACGGATACGGAGCATACGGTTGCGCAAGCGAGCACCGAAAGATTCAACAGCCTCATGGTCACGAACGCTCTGGGGCCACTACGTGCGCTCGAGGCACTTCAGGATCTGGTGCCGGACAACGGCACGATCGCCGTGATGTCCTCGGGCCTCGCCAGCATCACGGAAAACACCGATGGTGTTTGGGACGGATACAGCGCGAGCAAGGCCGCCCTCAACATGCTGGTCAGGGGATTTGCGAGCCGTCACTCCGATAGCAATCGCGCGGTTATCCTCATGGCACCAGGCTGGGTACGGACCGACATGGGTGGGCCCGAGGCCGACCTCGATGTTCACGAGAGCATTCCTCGCGTCGTCGATATCGTCACCTCGCAGATCGGAAAGCCGGGCCTCCGCTTTCTGGACTACACCGGCCGTACGGTCGCTTGGTAGCTGCACAAAACGCAGGGCAAGATCACCTTTCTGGGGTTTGGATCCATGGGATCCGCGCGACGAGGAAAGGTCGTGCGTCGCATCTACAAAAGGCAGCACGGCAGTCCAATCTCCCACGACCCTCGGCGTTATTCTCATCTTTCGACGCGATTGAGATGAGGCAAATCAAAGACGCCGCGAGCGCCAATGTTTTCCTCGTGGACATAACGCCCAATACCGAGGTGTCCAATGCTGCAAGGATTTTCCGTTCCCCTTACGCCACAGGGATTGTCGCCTCTCGTAAGTCTTCCCCCGTGGCACTATTCCAGCGACTGTCTTGTCGTCGAATACTGGGCCGATCCTGAAGCGGTGACGGCTCTCCTCCCGCCGGGTGTCGCATCCGATGCAAAGTCGAATGGGCGCTCGTTTTGCTGGTTTCTTGATTGGCAATTCACCGGCTCCAACGATGAACTTACCGACCCCGCCCGGTATCAATACCGGGAAGCGTTTATTCTGGTAGAAGCCAGCTTCGAAGGCAAGCCGATCAACTATTGCCCCTATATCTTCGTTGACAATGACGCAGCGATCGCGCGTGGCTGGACGCAGGGCTTTCCGAAGAAACTGGGAAGTGTTTTCCAGACGCGAAGCTTCTCTGCGCCGAGTGCCGCCGCAGCTCCGCTGGCGAAGGGCAGCCGCTTCGGCGGGAGCCTGGCCGCTCACGGGGAGCGGCTCATCACAGCGCGTGTTCAGCTGGAGGAAAAGGTCGAGAACCCGGCTGCGATATTCAATCGCCCGACGGTCATGCGCCGATATTTTCCGCAGCTTTCGGCAGGCTTGCAGGAAAAACCCGCAGTGGACGAGCTTACAATGTCGCTGACCGATGATCTTGCGGTGGTGGATGTTTGGGCAGGGTCGGCCGAACTCAGGATTCCGGAGGTTCAAGGTGAGGACCTGCATTCGCTGGCCCCGAAACGCATCGGCCGCGGCTACCGGCTTGGAATGGCATATTCGGTCACGGATCTCCGCATCCTGAAGAACTACGTGCGCTAGTGTTCCGAGGAGCCGCGTTTCGAACTTCGGAATCGAAAGGACTAGGGCGTGGACTCATTAGCGCGCAGCCAAATACGGATTGATGCGAGTTTGACGAACGCCAGATAGCTGGCAGCGAGTTGTCGTATCGGGTCGCGATATTCATTATCGCTGAGTTCGTAGCGCATGGTCAGAGGCTCCGGTTTCGGAGCTTGAATCACGTCTCGGCCAACTTCATCAAGCCGCGCTGGCCTATAGCGAAGCCGCTAGTGCTCTGAATTTACTTCCGCTTTCGGCGACATTGCCGGACTTGCCGTTGGGTAGCCCGTGTAGCGATTGACCCAAAGCGGACGTGAACGCATGGACCTTAGCGAAACGCCAGCTTCTGAAGCAGAGATTCGGCTGCACTCGACCAGCTGAATCTGTATCCCAAATCAGCGCGTCTAAGGAGGCTGCAATACTTGAAAAAGCGGTTCGGATACGCCATCGACGTAACGTTTTTCCAATCTTTGTTTTCCTGGAAACATCCGTTTACGAATAACGTTTCTCCACCCCATGGAAATCTGAAACAATACGCGAGCGATGCAGATGATAGCATGATGTCGCAAGCGTCACGGGAAATGTCGATTGGCTGCAAACCCCGCCTCAAGTCGAATTTGAACGCTTGGTCGAGGTCGGTAACGAAAAGTCGGGCAGGCTCAACGTGGGCACCTGCCAATTTAAGCAAATTTGACAAGCGTCCTGCCCCGAAGCCGGTGCGGTTGATGTAGCACTGCCTGGCAAGATGGGCTCGGACGACGAGCGGCGGACCGAGGGCAGAGAGCCTACGACGATGTTCATTTCCGGCTTCAATCAAAGTCTTGGTGTCAATAACATTTCGCTGAGTGCGTGGCCTGATCAAGGGGTCGGCGATCTGCGCAAAATCTCGTTCGTATCTGGAGATCGCGGCGTCCGTGTCATGAGGTTCACCGACGATCCACCTATCGCCGGGATACATCACAATTGGTTCTGATTTGGTATTGTCACGAATGAAGGCGGCAACATCCCTGATTTTGTTTTTTTCTGCATTCAAATAAAAATTTTCGTCCGTGCAGAACCAGGCGAAACTGGCAAATGGAATGACGTATCTGGGTTTCAGTATGTCAATCTGCCTTTTTACATCCTCCAACACATGCCTTTCATGAGCAAGTCTGTGATCGACCGCGTCGCGGTTTCTTTCCCATTGGGCAAAAGAGAATTGCGTGGCAAGAACGTCGACCTCGCCCACGAGTTGCTTGATGGTATGCAACTGGGCAACTGCCCCGCAGTCGTTCAAGTTGAGTAGCGTTCCGGTTGGCGTTCTAACGTGGAGCCACGAGTCTGCGGCCCAATTGGTGTCGTTGGGAGAATTCAGGACCTGAATGTCTTCACCAATGCGGAGCCACTTTTGCGGCGGCAACTCCGTAACCTGACCGAACCCCGCACGCTGACAAAACCGGAACACCTTTTTGTCTTTTGTTTCCTGAAACAGGACGTGTATCGCGCGGCGATGCTCTTCTGAGATTTTCTTGATGTTGTCCGGAGAAAAGTGATCAGGATGTTCGTGCGAGAACCAGACGTGGGAAATATTTTTGAAATCGTCGAAAGTCATCGCGCTCGTGGCAACGAGGTCCCAGCCTTCATCAAAGACCTTGCCCTCCAGCCAAGGATCGGAAATCAGGCGCACATCTCCAGAGGAGATGATGAGCGACGCGTGATTCACAAACTCAATCAGCATTGATATGCGGGCCCGATGGGACGCTGCGCTTAGTAAGCCGCTTACAGCATCGATTTTCGGCAGGTTGGCTGACGATGGCAAGGAAAAAGTCGCAGCGGGCTCGGTTCCAAACGGACTTGCGGTTGGGTCAAGAACATCACCTTGGAATGCGATCGAAGTCCGCTTCGGCTCGACGCTGACGCGCGGAGCACAGTTAACGTACGGCTCGGCGGCGCGCTTGACGGGGCCAGGGCGGCCCTTTGACTTCCTCCCATGACACATAGCGTCGTTTCGCTGCTATGCAGCAACACGTCGGCAATCGGGGCAAACCGGACTACTGGCGCGACTTTAAAGCTGCCGGACCCTCATGTCTTCAAATTCGTCGTGGCAGGCAGAGCTGAAGCTGCGCAACAAATCGATGGAGCCATCGATAGCCATCGCTCGCAGTTCGAAAAATCCCCTGTCGGGCTCCAGATAAGTATCCAGAATTTTTCGGACTACTTTGTCGGCACTGTCGACGACCCCGGTCGAAGACAACGCCCGCATCCGGCTCAACTTCGCGTAGAGACCGACAAGGCCGGGAATGTCGGCTTCATCGTGCTGGAGCGCGTCGATATAGCACTTGGAGGCCTCCTCGATGAAATCCTTGTAGAGGATCTGCCGGCGGTTCTTCTCATGATTAAGCCACTGGGCGCGGAGCTGGCTGCGGTGGTTGAGCCAATTTGTAACGCCGCTTGTCAAGCCGCCGACGGCTGCTCCGGTCAAGGCGGCGAGCGCGGAGATAATTGAGGCATCCATAGGCAAGTGGCTCTTTAGCAAAAGAAAGCTGATGGCAAATTGGAACGAGGCGCGTCAGGGCCTGATGAAATTCAGGCCGGGCGTAAGCGTCCTGAATTCCCGAGACGATATCGGCGGGATCCAGCAGCACCACCAAATGCTGCGCAGCAGCAGTGATCCTCCTGTAGATGAAAAGCCGGGCTGTACGATTGTCGATTCTTGCCATCGCTTGTATGTCGATGATGGCGAGGGTCTCGAAAAGGGTCTCGAAATACCCGCGCCAACTCCGACTATGGCGTGGACTGGGTTTGCGAATGCTTCGCGCGTTCGAAGCGCGTCAATTGCGCCGAGCGGTCCAATAACCCGTGCAGAGTGTCGTCCCGGAATGTCCCCGCCAGGTGCCGCGCCCCGTATTGTTGGAGAGCTTGCCGGTGCCGGAAGCGTACTTGTCCTGAACGGCTACGGTCGCACGTACCGCGCCGGAGGGTGCGACATAACCTCTGAACCTGACCAGATTCGGATGCGTGACGATTCCGTCGTTGATGTTGACGGTAAAATTATAGTTCGGATCGCAGGTGCCGCGTTGTGTCACGAAGAGAAGATCCCACGACCCATCATAGAGCGATCGCGCCTCGGCGATCGAGGTCGGGCCAACGAGACTGCTTGCGACTGCCACGCAGATTAGAAATCTCATCATCTTACGCTCCAGAATAGCATGCGGAATAGGCGCGGCTACAGGGTGAAGGGTAATGCGAGTGCTTGTTCAAAACTGCTTCAATCGTTCTCGCCTTCGGTCGCGCTGTGCCGGTGCCAGTCGATAATAGCATCTTTTGTTTCTGCGTGCGCCGGCTTGCTCATTCGTTCGAGCAATTTTGTCGCAATTTGCGCAGGCAGTATTAGCCAATCTGCGGCACGGAACGACAAGATCGGAATCCCGCCGAGTCTAAGGTTTTTGCCTAAGGTTTTCCGGCGTAATTTCGGCTGGTCTGGCGAATGGCCGCCGGCGCAGAGGGCTTCCTGATGCTCAAGGGTTTTACGGTGCCGCGGTCGCCTCGGGGGAGTGCGGCTTTAACACCCCCGCCGCCGTGGCATCACGCTTTTGATGTCCTGGCTGTGGAGTTCTGGAGCGATCCGGATGTGTCGGCCAGTATGCTTCCCAGGGAGGTTGAGCTGGATGC
>Ga0116129_1001579_pt1 | contig 12459 bp, 11 predicted proteins | sample June2015DPH_17_2_FD_89732 | JGI IMG/M metagenome (GOLD analysis project Ga0116129, IMG submission 89732) | Peatland microbial communities from SPRUCE experiment site at the Marcell Experimental Forest, Minnesota, USA - June2015DPH_17_10 | ecosystem: Environmental > Terrestrial > Soil > Wetlands...
GAACGCCATCTGCGCCATGTGCTCCTGACCTACATGGACTATTATAATGGCACGCGCACTCACTTATCGTTGAACAGGGACGCGCCGATATCACGAGCCGTCGAGGCGGCGGGACACGTTCTGTGTGCCGTCCGATCCTGGGTGGACCGCATCGCCAATATGCTCGGGGCTTGATTCGCGGTTGGCACAACCTCTCGCAGCAAGCCGCGTGACGTCACGCTCGTCAAACGTGATCCAGCAACCGTGGCTTTTTGGAGTGAACAGCTCATTGAGATTGGTCGTTCCCACCATGGCGCTGACGTCACATAGCGACAGGAGATAGCCGTTGACGCAGCGGCGGTATCCATCGTCGAACATAACGCCGAACCTGAGATGTCTTGGTAAGATCTGAAATCGCTTTCGAATGCTCACGTTCGTTTCCTCAATGTAGAACGCAGCACTATCCGAAATTATGTAATATAAGACTCCACGCAACCAACGAAGCGCCCAGGCACCAGTTGATCCTGCTTGTGCTTATGATTGTGAGTTGCCTGTTCTTCGATATCCGAAAATCGTCGAAGTTCAGACTTGGGCGCTGGGAAAATCGACCGTTCAGGTTGGATGATCATCTTCAGGTTCACGAGCGGGAAAGCTAGCGCTTTCTCTAGGTTGCGTTTGGCTGTGACACACGAGCCAGCGGTAACCGCGATCAGGCGAGGCGGCGTGCGACGCGTCCTTCAGTTCGGCATCCGTCTCGTGCGCAAATCTCGCGCATCACGATTGACAGCTTATCTTTGTTGTGAAATTTTACCAGTAATGAAAAATTTTACAAGGTGGAATGTGAGCGGCACCGAACAGGCTGTTCCGCCGTTTGACGATGATGTGAGCCTTGCATCACGTGCCGCTTGGCTGCATTACGCTGGCGGCCTCACTCAAGGTGAGATCGCCGCGCGACTGAACATTCCTGCCATCAAGGCGCATAGGTTGATCGCGCGCGCCGGCCGCGATGGGCTGATCCGCATCTTCGTCGACGGCGCGGTTGCGGAATGCGTGAAATTGGAGGAAGCGCTCAAGGCCCGCTTTCAGCTCGACATGGTTCAAGTGGCGCCGGATCTCGATGAGTCCGTGCTTCCACTGAAAGCTCTCGCGTTTTCCGGCGCGAGCTATCTACATGCGGTCCTGCAGCGCAAAGCAGGTCAGATCGTCGGGATCGGCCATGGCCGCACGTTGGCCGCTGTCGTTCGGCATTTGCCGATGACGCCGATTTCGGACGTCAAGTTCGTGTCGTTGCTTGGTGGCCTGACGCGGAAGTTCTCGGCCAGTCCGTTCGACGTCATCCACCTGATTGCTGAGCGAACCGACAGCGAAGCTTATTTGATGCCGGTACCGCTCTATGCCAACAGCGCCGCGGACCGCGCCGTACTGCTCGCGCAACTGGGCATTTCCGCCGTGTTCGATATCGCGCGGCAGGCGGACCTTATGCTTGTCGGCATTGGCGAGGCACGCCCGAGCGGATCGCTGGTGCAGAGTGGCATGATCCGGCCCGACGAGGTCGTCGAGCTTGAGCGCGCGGGGGTTGCCGGCGAGGTGCTCGGACACTTCTTCGACGCTCGTGGAAACATCGTCGAAACCGAACTTTCGGGTCGGTCGATTTCACTGCCGCTGCAAGATCTGCGCGACCGCAACATCGTGGCCATAGCGGGAGGGCCGAGCAAAGTCGCGGGCATCCGCGCCGCACTGGCCAGCGGCTTTCTGAAAGGGCTCATCACTGACGAACTCACCGCGCGCCGTCTCGTGAACGAGCAAAGCGTGGCCGTTCCGGACAAAAAGAACGGCAAAAGCCGTCGCCTAAAAACACAGAGAAAAAGCAAAGGGAGTGAAACATGACAGACAGGACTAAGGATCTCTTCGATGCCTATGCGGCTGGTCGTGCCAGCCGTCGCGACCTGATGCGGGGCGCCGCCCGTCTCGGCATCACGGCTGCCAGCGCCAACTTCCTGCTCGGCTCTTCAGCCATTGACGCGATGGCCGCCGACTATGATTGGCAGGCACAGAAGGGCACAGCCATCAAGCTGCTGCTTGACAAGCATCCCTACGCCGATGCGATGATAGCCGATATCGAGAACTTCAAGAAGTTGACCGGCATCGAAGTAACTTATGATGTGTTTCCCGAAGACGTCTATTTCGACAAGGTGACAGCCGCCCTGTCATCGAAATCGGATCAATACGATGCCTTCATGACCGGCGCCTATATGACGTGGACCTATGGCCCGGCCGGGTGGGTGGTCGATCTCAACGAATATATAAAGGATCCGAAGAGGACCAATCCAAATTTCGCCTGGGATGACGTGCTGCCCGGTCTGCGCTCGTCCACCGCCTGGAACGGCGTTCCCGGCGGAGCGCTCGGCTCGGCGGACGCCAAGCAATGGTGCATCCCCTGGGGTTATGAACTGAACAATCTGACTTACAATCGGAAGATGTTTGATAAGGCCAAGGTGAGCGTCCCGAAGAATCTGACCGAGTTGTCGGCGACCGCTGCGAAATTGACCAAGGATCTCGGCGGACCCTATGGGATCGGCGTGCGCGGCTCGCGTTCCTGGGCCACGATTCATCCCGGCTTCCTTTCGGGATACGCCAATTTCGGCGAGAGGGATTTCACGGTTGGCGCCGGCGGCAAGCTGAAGGCCGCGATGAATACCGCGGGCTCGAAGGACTTCCACAAGCAGTGGGTGCAGATGATCCAGGAGTCCGGACCCAAAAACTGGTCGACCTATACATGGTATCAAGTTGGGACCGACCTCGGCGCCGGCGCGTCAGCGATGATCTTCGACGCCGATATCCTTGGTTATTTCGAGAATGGCGGCGACAACAAGGAAAAGGGCAGCCTGGGCTATGCCGCCTTTGCGGCGAATCCCGCGGCCAAAGCCCCGACGCCGAACGTCTGGATCTGGTCGCTGGCGATGTCGAGCTTCTCCAAGAAAAAGGACGCTGCATGGAAGTTCATGCAGTGGGCAGCCTCGGTCGAACACGATCTATTCGGCGCGCGAAAGATGGACTTTGTCAATCCGGTCCGGGCCTCGGTCTGGAAGGACGAACAATTTCGCGATCGGATCGCCAAATCCTATCCCGGCTATCTCGAGCAGCATGATGTCTCGGCACCGGGCGCCAAGATCTATTTCACCGCGCAGCCACTGTTTTTCGACGTCACCACCCAGTGGGCGGAATCGTTGCAGAAAATGGTCGCCAAGGAGGTTCCGGTCGACGAAGGCCTCGACCAGCTAGCCGCAAGCATCGACAAACAATTGCGGGAAGCCGGCTTGGGCTAGGTGATCTCTTCAATCTTCTGCCCTTGTCTCGTTAGCTCCGCCCGGCCCGCGAGGGTCGGGCGCCGGAGGCTCTCCATGACGTCACAGCCCATCGACGATTCAGTCCGCGTCGTGCATCGGCGTCCGATCGAGTGGCTTCCATATATCCTGAGCCTGCCGGCGCTGCTAGTTTGCGTCGGCATTCTGATCCCGTTTATCACCGCGCTCTATTATTCAACGTTGCGATTTCGGCTGAACCTACCGGCCTTGAAGGGCTTCATTTGGTTCGGCAATTATACGAACCTGCTGTACGATCCAGAGTTCTGGAACACCGTCGGCGTTTCCCTGCGTTATACAGCCATTTCCGTGGGCGTCGAGCTGTTGCTGGGATTAATCGTCGCCCTCTTGCTGCAACGGCAGACCCGCATCAACAATATGATCTCGGTGCTGCTGCTGCTGCCGCTGATGACCGCGCCTGCTATCGCGGCATTGATGTGGAAACTGATGACCAATCCGAATTTCGGTGTTCTGTCCTATCTCGTCAGTCTCGCCGGCATTTCCGATTTCAGGTGGGCGTCGAGCCCGTCGTCGGCGCTTTTCACGGTCATTCTCGTCGATGTTTGGGTTTACACGCCGTTCATCATGGTGCTGTTGCTGGCGGGATTGCGGTCCCTGCCGCAACAGCCGTTCGAGGCGGCTGCACTGGACGGCGTGCCCAGGCTGTTTGTATTTTTCCGGATTACACTGCCGATGCTGTCGCCCTACATCATCACCGCTAGCCTGTTCCGGCTGCTCGATGCCATCCAGCAGTTCGACATCGTCTACGCGATGACGCAGGGCGGTCCGGGCAATACGCTACTGGTTTTCCAGGTGCGCGCCTATCTCGAATTCTACCAATATACCAATGTGGGAAAATCCGCGGCGCTGCTTGTCGTACTCTGGGCGATCACTTACTTCCTGTCGAACATCTTCATCAAGAATTGGCTGCGCCTGCGTGAGCGCAGCCACGCGTCGGCGTGAGGAGGACCGATCATGGGTCGCATCTCTTTCATCGAACGGGTTCTTCGCGGACTGTTGCTGACGTTGATCGTAATCTTCTTCCTGTTTCCGATCTTCTGGATTCTGCTGATGTCATTCCAGACCAATGAGCAGATATTACGCATTCCGCCGAGTCTCACGTTCATCCCGACCCTCGACAATTACAAGGCACTGATCAGCGGTCATCTTGTCACCAGCGCGGGCACGCTCGACATTGCCTTCATGCGCAACCTCGGCAACAGTGTTCTGCTTTCGACGTGCTCCGTCGTGCTGGCGCTTATCCTCGGTGTTCCGGCGGCCTATGCATTCGCTCGTTTCAAGTTCCGGATGAGCGAGGACATCGCGTTCACGCTTTTGTCTTTTCGCTTCGCGCCGCCGCTGCTGGTGTTGCTGCCCCTGTCGCTGTTTTTTGAGAGTCTCGGGCTGGTCGACACCTATGTCGGGCTGATCTGGGTCTATCAGCTCATCGCGCTGCCGCTCATCCTCTGGATCGTGCGCGGATATTTTGAGGATATCTCGTCCGACATCGAAAATGCTTACCGCATCGCGGGCCATTCCTGGGCACGGACGTTCTTCAAGATCGCGGTGCCGCTGGCCGGTCCGGGTATCGCTGCGGCGGGCCTACTGTCGTTTATCTTTTGCTGGAACAATTTTGTTTTCGCACTGGTACTTGCGTCCGCCGACAAGCAGCCGGTCACGGTCGGCGCGCTGGCTTTCGTGACAGCATCCGGAATCCAGTATGGCCAGGTCGCCGCTGCCATTGTCCTCTCCGTCACTCCGACGCTGCTGCTCGCCCTCTATGCCCAGCGCTGGCTGGTCGAGGGTCTGTCGCTGGGAGCCGTCAAGGGCTGATCATGGCACAGATCGAAGTCAGAAACCTTTGCAAGTCGTTCAGGGACGACGCCGTGCTGAAAGGTTTGTCGCTGAGCGTCGACAAGGGGGAAATCGTCGCGCTGTTCGGGCCTTCGGGGACCGGCAAGACCGTTCTGCTGCGACTGCTCGCGGGAATTTATGCACCAGATGACGGGACGATCGGTCTTCGCGGCCGCGACGCCTCAGGCAGCCCGCCGGAAAAGCGCGGGATTGGGATGGCGTTCCAGAATTTTGCGCTGTTTCCGCACATGACGGCGCGCGACAATATTGCAAGCGCGCTGACCGCGCGGAAGATGGACGCCGCGAAAATCCAACGCAAGGTCGGCGCGGTGGCACGGCTGCTCAAGATCGACCACGTGCTCGGCCATTCGCCGCGCGAATTGTCCAACGGGCAGAAGCAGCGCACAGCGCTGGCCCGGGCGCTTGTCGGGGAACCGGATATTTTGCTGCTCGACGATCCCTTGCGCAACGTCGACGCCAAACTGAGATACGAAATGCGCCTGGAGCTTCCGACGCTGCTGAAGCGGGCCGGTTCGACCGTGCTGTACGTGACGCAGGATTTCAAGGAGGCGATGGCGCTAGGCGACCGCATTGCGGTCCTGCTGGACGGCGCAATCGCGCAATGCGACACGCCCGCGCGGATTTATGCCGAGCCTGTCTGCATCGGCGTCGCGCGGCTGTTCGGCGACCCGACACTAAACCTCGTCGAAGTCCAGCCGCAGCTGGTCGACGATGTACCGGAAGTTCGCGTGGGCGGTGCTGCGATCCGACTTCCCGCAAGCTACGCCGCCGCGGTCGGTGGAAACTTCACCCTCGGACTGCGCCCGGAATCGCTTCATTTGGTCGACGGACATGCGCCGGGTACGATCGCGGTTGATCTGGTGGCGGTAACGCCGCTCAACGAGAAGTCTGTCCTCCTTTTCACGATGGACGGCGGAAACGAATTGTTGGCTTCGGAGGCGGGAGATCGCGGCGCGCCGCGCCGCATAGGACCTTCACGCCTCGCTCTGGATCTCGACACCGTGCTGCTGTTCGACCGTGACAGCGGCAGGCGTTTTATTCCGGCGGGCAAGGTGGGAGCAAAGTCATGAGTACATCGCTCTCGATCCGCGCTGTCGACAAGATCTACCATCCTCGCGGTAGATCGGCGGTGCATGCGGTCAAGGCACTCAGCATGGACGTCGGCCGTGGCGAGATCGTAGCGCTGCTCGGTTCATCGGGGTGCGGCAAGACCTCGACCCTGCGCATGATCGCGGGGTTCGAGGAAGTTAGCGCGGGAAGCATTGCACTGGCTGACCGGCGTGTCGAGAGTCTGGCGCCGGCGGCCCGCAATGTCGCGATGGCCTTCGAAGGCTATTCGCTTTATCCGCCGCTAACGGTGCGGGAAAACATCGCCTTCGCGCTGAAGCGCGGCCGGCTGTCGGCCAGCGACGTCGCGCGGCGGGTGCAGCAGATGGCCGCGCTAGTCGAAATCGAATCGATCCTCGATCGCTATCCCAGTTCGATTTCTGGCGGGCAGCAGCAGCGCGCATCGCTGGCGCGGGCCCTGGTGCGCGACGCCGATCTTTATGTGCTGGACGAGCCGATGGGTCAACTCGAGCCGCAGTTGCGCGCCGTGCTGCGCGGTCGGCTGAAGCGTCTGCTTAAGGACCGCGCGATGACGTCGATCTTTGTCACCCATGATCAGACCGAGGCCAACGCGTTGGCGGACCGGATCGCGGTGATGGAAGGCGGGGTGCTGCAGCAGTTCGCCAATCAGCATGATCTCAAGGAAAGGCCAGCAAATCTTTATGTTGCTACCTTCATCGGCGAGCCGCCCATGAACGTGTTCGATGCTGCGGTGATCCGGACCGGCGATCGGACGATGTTCGAGCTCGACCGGGGCCCGAGCTTTGTTTTCGATGACAACGAGTTGGGACCGGAAGTCCGACAGGCCATCGGCAACCGGCGAAGGACCGTCATCGGCGTTCGTCCTCACCGTGTCGTGCTGGGCGGGGGCTGTGGCGAGACGGCTTGCGTCGTGTCGAACCAATGGCTCGGAGACCAAAGCCATGTGGCGATGCTGGTGGCGGAAAAGCTGATGGTAGCGGTGTCGCATGTCCGGGTGAGCGCGACGATCGGGGAAAGCGTGCCGTACGGGATCCGAGCACAGGATCTTCATGTCTTCGATCCGGAGACCACACTCGCACTCGCTCATGGAGTGCGAGCGGCATGATGCGGGATCTCATCATCGGTATCGATGCGGGCACTTCCGTCCTTAAATCCGTGGCGTTTACGCTGGACGGTGCGCAAGTCGGGGTGGCTTCGCGCGGTAATTGCTACGCCCGATTCGGGCGCGGATGCGTTGAGCAGGATATGTTGCGGACCTGGGACGACGCAAAGCAGACGCTTTGCGACCTGGCGGCGATCGTGCCGGATCTGGCGAACCGCGTGGTGGGTCTTTCCGTGACCGGCCAGGGCGACGGCTGCTGGCTGATCGATGCCGACGGCGAGCCGATTGGTGACGCATTGATCTGGCTGGACTCGCGTGCGGCCGAGATGGCGGCAAGCTTCGTTGCCGGTCCCGATCACGCTGCCCATTATGCGACAACCGGCACCGGGCTGAACGCCTGCCAGCAGTCGATCCAGCTTGCCTGGCTGCAGCGACATCAACCCGAGCGGCTGGTCAAAGCCGCCCATGCCTTGCACTGCAAGGACTGGCTTTACTTCAAGCTGACCGGCCGGCGCGCCGTCGATCCTTCGGAAGGTATCTTTACATACGGCAATTTTCGCACGGGAAGCTATGCCCCTGACGTCGGCGAACGGCTCGGCATCGAGCGCCATGCCCATCTTCTCCCTGACATTGTCGACGGCGCGCACGCCCATCACGGCCTCACCGATGCGGCTTCGGCCGTCACCGGGCTGCCGAGCGGGCTGCCCGTGGTGCTTGGATATGTCGATGTGGTTTGTTCGGCGATCGGGGGCGGACTGTACGATGCTTCCCGCACCATCGGCTGCTCCATTCTCGGCTCGACCGGAATGCATATGCGGATGGCCCACAGCGCTGACGAGGTTGCCCTCAACATGGCCTGTTCTGGATACACCATGGCGCTGCCGGGGTCCGGGCTGTACGCGCAGAGCCAGTCCAACATGGCGGCGACCGTCAACATCGACTGGCTTGTTGAATTGGCCCGACAGGCCTGCGCCATGGCCGGAATCGAATCGCACCGACACACGCTCCTGGCCGCCGTCGAAGCACATGTCGCCGCCGCGGCGCCGGGCAGTTCGCTCTACCATCCCTACATCCTGCAGGCTGGCGAGCGCGGTCCGTTCCTGAACGCCGATGCGCGGGCGCAGTTCACGGGGCTGTCGACCGCCACCACCTTTGCGGGCCTGTTCCGCTCGATCTATGAGGGCCTCGGCTTTGCCGCCCGCGATTGCTACGTCGTAACGGGGAATATTCCAAGCGAGATCCGTATCACCGGAGGTGCGGCGCGCTCGCCGACTTTGCTGCAGATCTTCGCCGACATACTGGGCGCACCAGTGCGACGGGTGATGCGCGAGGAGACCGGCGCCGCCGGCGCGGCCATGATCGCGGCAATGAGTCTCGGCCATTATTCCAACCTCGCCGCCTGTGCGGAAGCATGGGTCACGCCGACACTCGGGACTTTGACCGAACCCGATCAAAAGCTCCGTGAGTTCTACGGCAATCTGTTTGCGATCTATCGGTCTGTTCGCGAAGCCATGCCTCCGGCCTGGGCCGCTCTGGCGCACGCGCGGGAGGCGAACCCATGACTGAATCAGTCGCTATCATCGGGGACCGCTTCATGCTACCCCGTCTGTTCGAGCAAGCCTTGCGGGAAATCTGCGGCGAATCCCTCGCCATCCGCTCGCTCGAACAGCCCTGGCCCGACGAGCCGATGGAGCACGGCTATGCCAAAGCGGGCATGGACGGCTTGAAGGAGTATATGGGGGAACCCGACGACGTCGTGGCATTCATCGGCGACGCTCCGATCCTGGTGACGCATCTTGCGCCATTGTCGGCGGCGATGATGGATCGTCTTCCTCGGTTGAAATTGGTCGCCGTTTCCCGTGGCGGACCTGTCAACATCGATGTCGCCGCGGCCCGCGCCCGCGGCATCCAGGTCGTCAATACGCCCGGACGTAACGCCAGCGCGGTCGCGGAATTCGCCATCGGCGCCATCCTGTCGCAAACCCGTATGATCACGCGTGGCCACGACGCGCTGCGACGCGGCGATTGGCGCGGCGACCTCTATCGCGCGGACCTCGCCGGCGATGAACTGTCGGAGATGACAGTCGGTATCGTCGGCTATGGTCATATCGGCACGCGGGTGGTTCGGCTGCTCAAGGTATTCGGCTGCCGCATCATGGTCTGCGACCCCTATGTTCAATTGTCGGTCGAAGACTTGCACGATGGGGTCGAGCAGGTCAGCCTCAATCGTTTGCTGGCGCAATCGGATGTTCTCAGTCTTCATCCGCGCGTTACCGACGAAACCAGGGGGATGATCGGCATCGAGCAATTTGCCGCCATGAAACCGGGATGCTTCTTTATCAACACGGCCCGAGGCCCATTGGTGGATTACAAGGCCTTGTATGACGCGCTGGTCTCCAACCATTTGCGCGGTGCGGCCATCGAGACCTTCGCGGTAGAGCCCGTTCCATCGGATTGGCCACTGCTTCACCTGCCCAATGTCACGCTGACCCCGCATATTGCCGGGGCCTCCGTCAAGACCGTGAGGATCGCTGCCCGGGCGGCGGCTGAGGAAGTACGACGATATCTGAACGGGGAATCCCTCCATCATCTTTGCTGAACTCTCTGGAGCTGACCATGGCCGACATCGAACTTCAATTGCGACAGGCAATCATCGACAAATGCCGCTGGATGAATGCCACCGGTCTTAATCAAGGCACATCCGGAAATATCTCGGCGCGCATGGGCGACACCATGCTGATCTCACCGTCTGCGACGCCGTACGACCAGCTAACCCCCATGATCGCCACGATGCCAATTGACGGCGAATATGGATCATGGACGGGGCCGCTCAAGCCCGCCACCGAATGGCGGTTTCATCTCGACATCATGAAAGCCCGGCCGGACGTCGGCGGCATCGTCCATACCCATGCGACCTATTCCACGGTGCAGGCTATCGCGCACAAGGAGATCCCAGCTTGCCACTACATGATGGCAGCATTCGGTGGCATGAACGTTCGGGTTGCCCACTACGCGACGTTCGGTACCAAGGAACTGGCGGAACATGTCCTCAAGGCATTGGAGAACCGAACCGCCTGCTTGCTCGCAAACCACGGGATGATCGCGGCTGGTACGTCGCTCGATAAAGCCATGTGGCTGGCGGTCGAACTCGAGACCATCGCTCGGCAGTATTGCCTCACCCTGGCAATCGGCGGACCGGTATTGCTCAGCGAAGCCGACATCAACGAAACCGTCGCTGCGTTCGGTAGCTATGGCGTACAGGACCCGCCGGCCAAAAAGGTCGCTAGGGCGTAATGTCAGCCGATCCGGTCGATCTTCTCGTTGTCGGCGGCGGTATCAACGGCGTCGGGATAGCCCGCGATGCGGCCGGCCGCGGCCTCAGTGTCGTGTTATGCGAGAAGGACGACCTCGCGCAGGGAACGAGCTCGCGCTCCGGGAAGCTCGTCCATGGCGGCTTGCGGTATCTTGAATATTACAAGTTCCGGCTCGTTCGCGAGGCGTTGATCGAGCGGGAAGTACTATTGCGCGCGGCGCCGCACATCATCTGGCCGTTGCGCTTCGTGCTGCCGCACTCAAGGCAACAGCGCCCAGTCTGGATGATTTCGCTCGGGCTCACGTTGTACGACCATCTCGGTGGTCGAAGGCTACTACCTAAGTCGCGGCGCCTCGATCTGTCGGACGAACTTGCGGGCAAGGCACTCAAATCGGAATTCAGGAGGGGTTTCGAATATTCGGATTGCTGGGTCGACGACGCGCGGCTGGTCGTGCTCAATGCGCTGGATGCTGCGGCGCGGCATGCACGGATTCTCACACGGACGGCACTTATTACCGCGCGCCGCGAAGGCGGTGTCTGGCAGGCCGAGCTGAGGGACGAAACGGGAGCCATCACCCGAGTATCGGCGAGCGCCATCGTGAATGCGGCGGGTCCTTGGGTCGAGGACGTCCTCCGCCACAATGCGGGGCTGAACGCGGCCCACCGTGTTCGCCTCGTCAAGGGCAGCCACATCGTGGTGCCGAAGTTCTGGGACGGGCCACAGGCCTATCTGTTTCAGAATGACGATCGCCGGGTGATTTTCGTCAATCCCTATCAGGGCGATCTCTGTCTGATCGGGACCACGGACATCCCCTACGGGGGCGATGCCGACGGCGTCACGGCCAGTGAAGACGAGATTTCCTACCTTCTTGAGGCCGTCAATCGCTATTGCGTGCGTCAACTTGCGCGCGCGGACGTCATCCATTCGTTTTCCGGCGTCCGGCCTCTGTTTGATGACAATGCCGAGGATCCCACGGCGGTCACGCGAGATTATGTTTTCGAACTCAATGATGTCGATGGCACGTTGCCTATTTTGTCGGTGTTCGGCGGGAAAATTACTACATTCCGCAAGCTGTCCGAGCATGCGCTGGAGAAGCTTAGGCCGTATTTTCGGAACATGTCTGGACCCTGGACGGCCCGCGCCGTGCTGCCCGGCGGAGATATCGCAGCAGCGGATGTCAATGCTTTCGCAGCGTGCCTGCGGCGCGACTATGCGGTCTTGCCGCCCGACGTGATAGATCACTATGCGCGTCTCTACGGGACACGCGCGCGCTTTCTTCTCGATGGCGTGCGAACGACTGACGATTTGGGGCGTCATTTTGGCGGCGCGCTCTATCAGCGTGAATCTGAATTCTTGCAACGCGAGGAATGGGCATTGACTGCCGACGATATCCTCGAGCGGCGCACCAAGCACGGACTCCGCCTAACGCCCGAACAGAGACAGACATTCAAGGACTGGGTCAGCACCATGGCGAGAACGATCTGACTATTTTCGAAGATCCCGACATGCAAAACCGGTCCCGTCGCGGGGTTGGTAGGAATTGAGGGTGGCGTAGTCTCCGGGGAGTTGAACGTCGGATCATCCGGCGTTGAAGCGTCGGACTGGAGACCGCGCCACGATGAACAATACGAATCTCGATTCTTTAAAGCCTGTGGCCGAGAAGGCTGTCGATCTTTTCGGCAATTGGCTTGATCCGATCGAGACCGAGGTACGGACTCGGGCACGTGAGTTCATCGGA
>Ga0116129_1001581_pt1 | contig 12455 bp, 12 predicted proteins | sample June2015DPH_17_2_FD_89732 | JGI IMG/M metagenome (GOLD analysis project Ga0116129, IMG submission 89732) | Peatland microbial communities from SPRUCE experiment site at the Marcell Experimental Forest, Minnesota, USA - June2015DPH_17_10 | ecosystem: Environmental > Terrestrial > Soil > Wetlands...
ATTTTCGATAAATTGATCGGACCTCGCAAGCGTCAACGCATCGAGGCGGAGCTGGGTCGCATGCGAGCGGCGATCGTCTGCAAGCTCGGTCCGTCCGCCTCGCAGGAGGCCGTAGGCGTGCGGCTCGCCCTGGCTGTTTTGGGACGCGACACCCTGCTGGGGACGCTTGGCGCCAGTCTCTATTCCATCCTTTCCGCCAATCCCGCTCGCCGGCTGAATGAGATAACATATCCACAAATTCCGCCCGAAACCGGCGTGCCCTACATAGAGCGGATCGCCGTCAACTCCTTTTCCGACCAGCAGACCCGGTTCAATGCGGGTGACGGGCTCAGAATATACACCCAGGCTTTCGCCTATTCCGGTTCGCCTCAAGACCGGCCCAAGATGTTTGGTGCGGGCAGTCATCTCTGTTTGGGGAAACCATTGTCTCTCGATCTGTGGCAGGAAATGACGTCTTTCCTTGGCAAAATCCCTTTGTTCGCGGACATCGTTTCCTGCGATTTGCGAACGGATGACTATGTCTTTCTGTGCCCGTCACGGCTAACCGTGAGGGTGCACGCATGACCCTTGCGGAAGCACGCATGAAAGTTCTTCAGGCTCTTGATACCGCGATCGACATCTTCAACCGGCCGGAGCTGAACAGCAAGCTCCGCGACCCCGGCATCGATCTGACGTTTGCCGAGATGGGGCTCGACAGTCTCGACGCGGTCCAGTGTTGCATGGTGATCGAGGAGGACATCGGCATCGATATCGATCCGGCGGATCTGGCGATCCATGACTCGATCAACAAGCTCGCCGAACATATCGTCCAGAGGACAAACGCCGCGTGATTTTCGAGACACTTTCCAGACTCGAGTCTGTTTTTGCACTCGGGAACCAATCGACCACCTGGAGACAGCAGGCCCTGCTGGAGGACGCCGAGCACAACTTGACGCCGCTGGAATTTCAGTTGGTCAGCGGAACGCTCTGTGAGCGGTTTGCCAATGCCCAGGCTGCCCTGCAAAGCCTTCTTCTTACACGATTGCTGGCGAACGAAGCGCCTGCGCGTTATGTACGCCAGCCGGTCGCTCCGGACGTGACCCTGTTTCACGATCCGGATCAGGACCGCGCCAAAAAGTGCATTGTTTTCGCATTCTGCGGCCGCGCCCAACGGCTGATGATACCGACAGGCGTTTTCTTGCAGCTTCTCCCGCGTAAAGGCGTTGACGTAGTGATCCTGAAGGATCAGCACGGCAGTCACTTTGTTCAGGGATGTGGAGAATATGCCGCGGATTTTTCCCAGCTTGTCACTCGATTGGCCAGGGACCTCAAGCCGGACAGGTACAAGAGCGTCTATTGCTACGGAACCAGCCTGGGAGGTTTCGTCGCGCTGCGGTGTGGCTTGTTGTTCGGAACAAGGTCAATCTCGGTTGGCGGCAGATTTCCCTGGCATGTGCAAAGGCTGCTTGAGGGCAAAACGCTGCCGGCATTTGATCTTCTTTGTGCTTGCAAGGCATCCGACGCGGCCGAATTCGTTTGCGTCCATGGTGGGCTTGAAGCAGACGTGAAGGCTGTCGACCATCTTGCGACCATGTTTCCTGTGACGCGCGTGCATATTCAGGAGCCAGGCCACAACGTGATTTTCAAGATGTGGAAGGAAGGCACTCTCAGGCAGTTTTATCGGGAGCAGTTTGGATTCGATCCGGTCGTCGCAGGCAAGCTCTGAAGTTGCCAGCCGGCGAGCCTTTGATGTGCACCGGCGGGTTAGCTAGCGACGCTTGCCGTAGACCTCGGCGGGATCGAACCGCCTGTCCGCATCCACGAACGACAATCGCGCCCCGTTTTCACCCGGGTCAACCTTGCGGTAAAAGCACGAGCGCCGGCCGGTGTGGCAGGCCGCGCCCGCCTGCTCGACCCGGATCCAGACCGCGTCCTGGTCGCAGTCCATTCGCATCTCGACCACGCGCTGGACATGGCCGGAAGTTTCGCCCTTGCGCCACAGTGAATTGCGGGAGCGGCTGAAGTACCAGGCCTCGCCGCTGGCGATGGTCTTGCGCAAGGCTTCGTCGTTCATATGCGCGACCATCAACACCTCGCCGCTCGCCGCATCGGTGGCGACGCAGGTCACAAGGCCCGACGCGTCGAATTTGGGCTGAAACGTGAGCCCTTCCTCGGTCTCGCTGTTATCTGCTGTTGTGGACACGGACAGCCCTCGGGATTCGAGCGAGGGCTACCGCTGCGACCCTCGCACCATCGACAGGAAACGCGCCTGCTCCGCCGGATTGTCGCGGAACATGCCGGTAAAGCGGCTGGTGAACGTCGTCGCGCCATGCTTGGCGATGCCGCGCACCGACATGCAGGTATGCTCCGCCTCGATCATCACCGCAACGCCGCGGGGTTTGAGAATTTCGTCGATCGAGGCCGCGATCTGGGCGGTCAGATGCTCCTGGGTCTGCAGCCGGCGGCCGAAGATATCGACCAGCCGCGCCAGCTTCGACAGTCCCACCACCCGCTCGACCGGGGTATAGGCGATATGCGCCCTGCCGTAGAACGGCATCATGTGGTGCTCGCATTGCGAGGTGAATTCGATGTCGCGGACCAGCACGAAGTCGTCATAGCCCGCCGTTTCACCGAAAGTGCGGTTCAGCACCTCGGCGGGACACTGGTGGTAGCCCTGATAGAGTTCGTCGAAGGCTTCGACCACCCGGCGCGGGGTCTCCAACAGGCCCTCGCGGTCGAGCTTTTCGCCGATATAGCCGAGCAGAACCTGCACCGCCTGTTCGGCCTCGGCGCGCGACGGACGCGGCTGGTCGGCGCGTACCGCGGCGGCCAGGAATTCGGACGGGTCCAGTTCGGCGGGGCGGGCTTCGGAAACCTTCGAATCCGCAGGCTTTACATCGGAAGGCATTACTTCAGAAGGCTTGGCTGGGCGGAGGGATTTTATCAACGCGTCCATGTCAACTCCGTTCGACCGGCCCTCAAATGAGGCCGGAGTGTCACCGGGCAGACGGGGCGGCACACCGCCGGACGCCTGAGTCCCACAATATCAGCACCTTGGCGGCCGAACTGGCTTCCAGTTCGGAACGCCGCGGCAAAACGGCCGGACTGTATTTCCGCCATTTCCGCCCATATATAGGCGCATGCACCGCGGTCGCCAAGGGCGGCCACGCCCGCGAGCCCGAGACCTCAATCATATGCTGAACGACATTTACAACAAGCGCATCATCGAGCTGGCCGGCAATATCCCCCGGCTCGGGCGGCTCGCCGCACCCGATGCCAGCGCCACCGCGCATTCCAAACTGTGCGGCTCGACCGTCAAGATCGACCTCAAAATGGACGCAGATGTGGTCACGGACTTTGCCCACGACGTGAAGGCCTGCGCGCTCGGCCAGGCCTCCTCCTCGATCATGGCGCATCATGTCGTCGGCTCGACGGCGAGCGAACTGCGTGAATTGCGCGAGACCGTCCGCAAGATGCTGAAGGAAAACGGCAGCCCGCCGCAGGGCAAATGGGCCGAGATCGCACTGCTCGAGCCGGTCCGCGACTACAAGGCGCGGCATGCCTCGACCATGCTGACCTTCGACGCCGTGGTCGATGCGATCGGCCAGATCGAAGCCAAAGCGAAACAGCCGACGGCAGCGCAGGGATAAACGGTAGAAAATTCAGATGCCTGAGAGGCCGCGCTCTTGCACGGCCTCAACCGCTGCTCATCTCAATTTATGAGTACGTTATGGGACCGCCCTCCGGTCCTGGGGCCGAGCCGGAACTACCGCCGCGACGCCGGTCGGAACGACGGCTTGGGCCGTCCTGGTCGATTTCGAAGGCTGCGGCGGCGTTTGCTCTTCCGCCGCCGTGCTGACGAACCGATCCTGTACCGCCTTGGGCTTCAATTCGGCGACCGGCGTTGCGACACTGTCCTGCGGCAGCACCTCGGCGACGGCATCGGTGGTCACGAGATTGGTCAGCCGCAATTCATCCCGCGACAATTCGTGCAGATCTTCCCATGGCGGCACGCTCAGCGACAGCGACAACAGATCGCCGGCGCCGCCCATATCGAAGGTGTACTTGGCGAGACGTCCGATGTCGCGCTCCACGACCATCATGTCCTCGGCGCTGTAGTTTGAGGCCCTGGCGTCATCGGCGCGGTCGCCCATCCAGATCTGATGCACCCTGACATGCGCGGCTTCGGGCACGTAACGCGCCTTGCCCGACAGCAGCAGAAACACGCACATCGACTCGCAATAGGCCCCGGGCGCGACGCCCGGACGATCGCCCTGCTCGGTGTGGTCTTCGACGCTAGTGCCGACCGTAGTCAGCACCCCGAGATCGCGCCAGCGCCGCCCTAGCGCGATGGCGTCGTTGACCGAACCGCCGCTGGAATCCAGCACGATGGTGACGCCGCCAAGCTGGCGCCCCCGCGCGAATTCATCGAATTCCCTCGGACTGTCCGCGGTCACGATGCCGACCGCGCTGACCCAGCCCCGGCAATCCGGCTGGCATGCGATCCAGCTAAAGCGCATCGGCAATTTGCGTTCTTCGAGACCGGCGCCGGCATGTGCCGAGCCGCCCAGCGCCATCACGCCAAACAATGCGAGACACAGGGCGGCCAGGCCGGGCAGCGCCGAGCCACGAAAATCGAGCAACCTCACAAGCCTCAAGTTGGTTCCTTCCCCCAAGCCCCGGAGAGTGGTGGCAACGGCCCCAGTCTAACGCCATACGAGTGTGTCACATCGGCGTTATGAAAATGGTAACCTTGCGTCAAAGCAGCGTCTATTCGGATTTGCCGCGCCGCCCCCAAATGCATGCAATATTCCGGCCAGTGTTACCCAATTGCATGGCTGGTCCGGTTCCATACATCGGAACCACGCAAACAAGCGGTCAACAAGTGGCACGGCGCCCTATGAAATATTCGCACTTTCTGGACTGCGCCGCGACGGTTCAGCGCCTGCCGCGCAACGCGGGGCGAGCCATGATCTGGATTTACCGGCACACGCTGTCGCCGCTGGTAGGATTCAACTGCCGTCATCTGCCGACCTGCTCGGTCTATGGCGACGAGGCGATCGAGCGTTTCGGGCTATGGGGCGGCGGCTGGATGACCCTGGCGCGGCTGTTGCGCTGCCATCCCTGGGGAACTTCCGGAATCGACAACGTGCCGCTGACACGGCCACCCGGCGCCCGGTGGTATCTGCCATGGCGATTCGGACGCTGGCGCGGCGTCAACGCCCCGTGAAGTTCCCGTTGCACGGCTTCCCGGCGCGCGGGATCGACACCGCTAATGGAACCAGAGAAAACCTCCCGGAGTGGGAGCGGCCGGCGGCCGAGGGGGCCGCGGTCGCGGCGGTTTTTGCCGCGGCGGTTCGGCCGGTGGCGTGGCGTCGGCGGTCCCGGCATCTTCCGAGAGCAGCCTGACCGACAGCAGCAGGTTCGACTCATAGGCGCGCCAGCGATAGCCGATCCCGAAATCCATCGGCTGGCTGCCCCTGAACAGCTCGGCATATTGCTGCTGGTATTTCCCCGGGAATTCGCTGATCGGACCGGCATAACGGCCAAAAGGATGGAAGCGCCATTTCCTCGGATTGTAGTCCGCCAGCGGAATTCCGGAATCGTCCTGGATAATGGTGGCGCTGTTGGCGAGGATAAAATCCCGTACCGTCGAGAAATTACCGGCGTGCAGCAGATAGGATGCACTCTTGAGCAGGCTGTTGCCGGGCGCCAGCGTCTCGCAAAATTTCAGGAAGCCGCTGTTCCTGACGCCGCTGTTGGAAAGATCGGTGCTGAAGTAGTACAGCGACTTTTCCACGCCATCGCTGCCTGCGAACACGATCCGGACGCCATGGGTTGCGTTCTTGCCGGGGTTTTCATTGGCGAAATACGCCGCCCCCTTGTCGTCGAGCGAGACCAGGCCGACGCTGCGAATGGTCTTGCCCGAGCGCGCCAGGAAAACATACAGGATCGGCAAGGTACCGCTGAGCTCTCCGGCACGCAGGTCGGTTTTCATGTGCTTGGTGATGAAGAAGCTGAAACTCAGGATCGAGGCCATCGAGCGCTCGACATCATAGAGCGTGGCCCCGATATCGCCACCCGGCAATTTCAAGAGATCGGGCACCGAACCCGGCGGCTCGAGCGCGCTCAGCACATAAGTCGTCGCCTTTGAATAGAACGCGTCGGCATAGAGGAAGTCGGGCCCGCTGAACATGTAGAACATCGTCGGCCGCGGCGCGGCCAGATTGGCGCCCGCCCAGGCCCGGATCTTCGACAGCTGGCGCTGCTGGAGTTGAGCGAATGCGGCATCGAAGAACCTTGCATGCCGCTGCCATGCCGGATCCTTCGTCAGCGGCGTCAGCGGCGATTCGGCTGACGGCGGCATACCCGCGAGGAAACGCGCGGTGTCGTTCGCGGTCACGCTGTCGGCGGCGCGCACCGCCATTGCCGCCGCGATCAGCATGGCGGCAGCGACGGCCGCAATTTTCGCAAATCGAAGCATTTCTATTCGCGGCCTGGGAATGCAGTCGCGGCGCCCCGATCGGCCCGCTTGCGGAAAATGGCGTAAATCAACAGGCCCGACATCATGATCAAAACACCCAGCAACGACTGCAACGGCCGCTCCGCGACAAGATAGTACATCATGAAGATCGTAACGAGCAGGAAAACCACCGGAGTAACCGGGTATCCCCAGGCGCGATAGGGCCGTGGCAGTTCGGGCTGCGCGATCCGCAGCTTGATGACGCCGAGCACCGTGAAGAATGAGCAGAACAACAGCGCGAACTGGATGAAATCGAGCACCGCCTCGAAACTGCGGGTGAACAACATCAGGTTGGCGATCGCAAGCTGGAAAAGAATGGCATAGGCCGGCGCCCCGTTGGACGATTTGCGGGCGAATATCCGCAGCGCCGGGATATCCTCCCCCATGGTCATCATGACGCGCGGGCCGATCCACATCATCGCGCTGATCGAGGATATCAGCCCGAAGCAGATCATGGCGCCGACGATGCGGCCGCCGATCTCGCCGAAAATGTGGCTGCCGCTGATGCTGGCGACCTCGAGTTGCCCGGCAAGCTCGCCGATCGGCGCGGTGCGCAGAAACACCGCATTGAGGGCGACATACAGCACAGTGACGATCAGCGTCCCCGCCAGCAGCGCGCGCGGCAGGTTCCGCTGGGGAAGGCGCATCTCGCCGATGATGTAGGTCGCGGCATTCCAGCCCGAAAACGAATACATCACAAAGACGAGGCCGATGGCGAACGGCCCGCTGCCGACATGGGCGAAGTCGGCAGCCTGCGGCATGAACGAGACCGGTTGCGGCGCGCCGATGACAAATCCCGCAACCAGGAACGCGACGATCAGCACGACTTTCAGAACCGTCGCGATCAATTGAAAGGTGCTGGAGTGCCTGATGCCGCCGAGTTGCACCAGCGACACCAGCCAGACCACGCCAACGGCAAGCGCCAGCGGCGGGGCGCCGGGAAACGCCGATTTGCCATATTCCCCAAAAGCCATCGCGGCCAGCGCGACCGGTGCGGCGAAGCCGACCGTCGCCGAAACCCAGCCCGCCAGAAATCCGAAAGCCGGGTGAAAGGCGCGGCTGAGGAAATTGTATTCGCCGCTCGAACGCGGAAACATCGCGCCGAGCTCGCTGTAGGAAAAAACGCCGCACAATGCGACAAGGCCGCCGACGGTCCATAACAGCAGGATTGCAAAGCCCGAGGGGATGTCCTTGACCTGAAAGCCGAGGCTGGTGAATACGCCGACACCAATCATGTCGGCCACCACGATGGCGGCGGCCACGACTACCGAAACAGTCGACCCGTCGCCGGGGAGCCGGCTGGGCAATGCCAGGTCTGATGCCGCCATGTAGGTCCATGCCTGGGGGGTTGTGTCCCGTACGCGCCCCGTGGCTTTTCATCGTGCAGGCTGGCCCCCGTCAGTTCAAGCAGTGTTAACAATGATTTAAATCTGCGGACGAATTTGGTATCAAAATACCGTTGAAGCGGCCTGAGCAGCCCGGGCCCGCCGCAATCTGGCGAAAACGGGCGGGCCCACCCCACAATCGCGACACGATTCGGTGTTTTGTTGCGGCTTCCGGGATGGGGAGTTGTTCCCCGGAAGCTTAACGTGACCTAAACGCCGGCGAGTTCACATACGCTATCGCCGGATATTGGGGCAGTGGGTGGATGGTCGGGGCGGATCCGAGATTCCAGACGAGCGATCGCGCGGGCCAAGTGATATCGCAAGCGATATCGCCGGGCGCGGCGCGGCATTCGCAAGCCCGGCAACATCGCCACGGTTGTCAGCGATTGCGCTGGATCGCCATTGCCTCGGCACTGGTTCCGCTGTCATTCCTCCTGATTCAATGCGGCAGGTCCCCGAACGCCTCGATGCTGGCCGCCAATTCGCAGGCCTCCGCGGGGGATAGTTTCGACGACCGGTTCCCGGCACCGCAGTTCAAGGATCGCTTCCCGAGCGCGAGCGAGAGCTTGCAGTGGCCCTCCCCCGACGCGCCGGCCAAACGCGCCGCCCAGGCGCAGCCCGCCCCTTATCGGGTTGCCTCGCTGGCGCCTACCGTTCCCTACCAGCGGCCGGCGGCCAGAGAAGACCTGACCATGCTGGTCAGCCTGAAATCCTCGGCATTTCCCTATTTCGGCAACAATCCCCGCACCGACGCGCCGTTCCTGAACGTTTCCAACGGCGAACGGCGCGGCCACCGCAGCTACGGCGGCCGGGTATTCTGGCAGGACCAGACCTTCAACGACAGCCGCACGCTGATGCATATCCCGGAGAATTTCGATATCCGCAAACCGGGCGTCATCGTGGTGTTCTTCCACGGCAACGGCGCGACGCTGGAACGTGACGTGCGTGACCGCCAGCTGGTGCCGCAGCAGATTTCGGATTCCGGCGTCAATGCCGTGCTGCTGGCGCCGCAACTCGCGGTCGATGCCGCAGATTCCAGCGCCGGCAAATTCTGGCAGCCCGGTGGGCTCAAACGGTTCATCGAGGAGTCCGCGGGTCACCTCGCCGAACTCTATGGCGATCCGCAAGCCGCCAAGGCCTTCGCCAACATGCCGGTCATCATCGTCGGCTACAGCGGCGGCTTCGAGCCGACCGCCTGGAGCCTGGAAGTAGGCGGCCTCGGCAACCGCGTGCGCGGCGTGTTCCTGCTCGATGCCGTCTACGGCGAACTCGACAAGTTCGCGTCCTGGATCGAGAACAACCGGACGGGCTTCTTTGTCAGCTCCTACACCCGCTACACCAGACCGCATGACAAGGACCTGATGGCGATGCTGCGGGAAAAAGGCGTCCCGGTTTCGGAAGATATCGACGGACCGCTGCGTCCGGGCAGCGCCGTGTTCGTCCAGACGCCCGATGGCGTGACCCATCGCAGTTACGTCACCCATGCCTGGACCGATAACCCGTTGAAGGAAGTGCTGGTCAAGATGGCGGCCACGTCGGCGCTGACCCGGGTGGCGGCAAGCACGCCATCCTCCACCAGCCGGTGATCCGGCGCTGCCACTGGCGAAATGCAAAGCTGATGGCCGCGCGATTTTCGCCGCGCGGTTTGTCGGGCGCGGCTTTGGGCGAAGGCGACGCGCAACGTCACGTCCTTGCAAATGCCGGATTGCAACGCGCCAATCCCCTGCTATACCGCTGCTTCCCGCTTACCTGCGCTCGTTCGCAGGAGTGAGCACAAGGAGACGGCCATGCCCGACAAGAACGCTCCCACGTCCGGATTCCAGTACAGCCTCACGAACCTGAAGCCGGTCGAACGCCCGCCGACGATCGCCCTCACCTTCCCGGACGGCGCCGTACGTGAATTTCCCAAAAACACCACCGGTCTCGATATCGCCAAGGGCATCTCGCCATCGCTGGCCAAGCGTAGCGTGGCGATGGCGCTCGATGGCGTGGTCGCCGATCTCGCCGATCCGATCGAAGAAAACGCCAGAATCGAATTCGTCGCCCGCGACGACGCGCGCGCGCTGGAGTTGATCCGCCACGACGCCGCCCATGTGCTGGCCGAAGCGGTGCAGGCGCTGTGGCCGGGCACCCAGGTCACCATCGGCCCGGTGATCGAGAACGGTTTTTACTACGACTTCTTCCGCAACGAGCCGTTCACGCCGGAAGATTTCGCGGGAATCGAGAAGAAGATGCGCGAGATCATCGCGCGTGATAAACCGTTCACGAAGGAAGTCTGGACCCGCGAACAGACAAAGCAGGTGTTCCGCGACAAGGGCGAGAATTTCAAGGTCGAACTGGTCGACGCCATTCCCGGCGACGAGCCGATCAAGATCTATTTCCAGGGCGACTGGTTCGACCTTTGCCGCGGGCCGCATATGACCTCGACCGGCAAGGTCGGCAACGCGTTCAAGCTGATGAAGGTCGCGGGCGCCTATTGGCGCGGCGACAGCAATAATCCGATGCTGACGCGGATCTACGGCACGGCGTTCGCAAAGCAGGAGGAACTCGATGCCTACCTGAAGCAGATCGAGGAAGCCGAGAAGCGCGACCACCGCAGGCTCGGGCGCGAACTCGATCTGTTTCACTTCCAGGAAGAAGGTCCCGGCGTCGTGTTCTGGCACGCCAAGGGCTGGACCGTGTTCCAGGCACTGATCGCCTATATGCGCCGAAGGCTTTCCGGCGATTACAGCGAGATCAACGCGCCGCAGATTCTCGACAAGTCGCTGTGGGAGACTTCCGGCCACTGGGACTGGTATCGCGAAAACATGTTCGCGGCGCAATCGGCCGGCGACGAGGCCGAGGACAAGCGCTGGTTTGCGCTAAAGCCGATGAACTGCCCGGGCCATGTGCAGATCTTCAAGCATGGCCTGAAGAGCTATCGCGACCTGCCGCTGCGTCTCGCCGAGTTCGGCGTGGTGCATCGCTACGAGCCGTCGGGCGCGATGCACGGCCTGATGCGGGTGCGCGGCTTCACGCAGGACGACGCGCATGTGTTCTGCACCGAGGCGCAGCTCGCCGACGAGTGCCTCAAGATCAACGACCTGATCCTGTCGACCTATGCCGATTTCGGCTTCGAGGGCGATCTCACGGTCAAGCTCTCGACCCGGCCGGAGAAACGCGTCGGCAGCGACGAGATGTGGGATCATGCCGAGCGGGTGATGGCGACGGTGCTCCAGGAGATCAAGGCGCAAGGCCACAACCGTATCAAGACCGAGATCAACCCGGGCGAAGGCGCGTTCTACGGACCAAAATTCGAATATGTGCTGCGCGACGCCATCGGCCGCGACTGGCAATGCGGCACCACCCAGGTGGATTTCAACCTCCCGGAACGGTTTGGCGCGTTCTACATCGACGCCGACGGCTCGAAGAAAACCCCTGTCATGGTGCATCGCGCGATCTGCGGGTCGATGGAGCGCTTCATCGGCATCCTGATCGAGCATTTTGCCGGCAATTTCCCGCTCTGGCTGGCGCCGGTGCAGGCCGTCGTCACCACCATTACATCGGAAGGCGACGAATACGCCAAGGTGGTCGCGGCCGCGGCGCGGCGCGCCGGCCTGCGCGTGGAGATCGACCTGCGCAACGAGAAGATCAACTACAAGGTCCGCGAGCACTCGCTGGCAAAAATCCCCGCACTTCTGGTGGTCGGCAAGAAGGAAGCCGAGACGCATTCGGTTTCGATAAGGCGATTGGGCAGCGACGGCCAGAGCGTGCTGCCAACCGATCAAGCGCTGGCCGCACTGGTCGAGGAAGCAACGCCGCCGGATGTGAGGCGGGCGCGCGCGGCCGTCGGAGTTTAGAGAGCTACCAGACTGTGTCGCTTGCCGGCGCGTCTAGACCGACCGATATGCCGGTCAGTCGCCCGGCGACACCAACCCACGGATGCCTATGCCCGACGCCCTCGAACTCCTGAAAATCCGCCGTTCGGTGAAACCGCGCGAGATGGGCAGTCCCGGCCCCTCGCCGGACGAACTCGAAACCATCCTGACCATCGGTGCGCGGGTGCCCGACCATGGCAAGTTGACGCCATGGCGTTTCATCGTATTCGAAGGCGATGCGCGCATGCGCGCCGGCGAGATCATTGCAAAGGTGTTCGCCGAGAAGAATCCGCAAGCTCCCGCAGCCGAGGTCGATGTCGAGAAGCGCCGGCTCACCGACGCGCCGCTGGTGATCGGCGTCGTCAGCCTGACAAAACCACACCCCAAGGTGCCGCCCTGGGAGCAGGAATTATCCGCCGGCGCCAGCGCGATGAACATCGTCACCGCGGCAACCGCGCTCGGCTACGGTGCATGCTGGCTGACCGGCTGGTTCGCGTTCGATCGCGACGTGCTGGACGGGCTCGGATTGAAGGCGGACGAAAAGTTCGCCGGTTTCATTCACATCGGCACCCCGTCGAAACCGAGCGAAGACCGGCCGCGCCCGGCGCTCGGCGATATCGTCACGCGGTTCTAGATACAACTTCCTCAGACACCGTCGTTGCGGGCCAACGGGTCGGGCGAACGCCCGATGACAGGCTCCGCGAAGGCCGC
>Ga0116129_1001582_pt1 | contig 12448 bp, 11 predicted proteins | sample June2015DPH_17_2_FD_89732 | JGI IMG/M metagenome (GOLD analysis project Ga0116129, IMG submission 89732) | Peatland microbial communities from SPRUCE experiment site at the Marcell Experimental Forest, Minnesota, USA - June2015DPH_17_10 | ecosystem: Environmental > Terrestrial > Soil > Wetlands...
CAGAAGCAATTGTTCGGCCGCCACCCGTCGCATCAGCGTTTCGTGCCAGGGGCTGCCGACGCCATGGCGGACAAGGCAGGCTACCTTGGTCTGATGCATCGCATGGATCATCGCCGTCGAGGAGCAGGCGCGGCCGAGCGTGTAGCAAATTTCCGCGATATCGAAGATCGATGCGCCGTAGCCGCCGAACGCGCGCGGAATTTGGGCGCCGAGAAGTTTCTGTTCGCGGGCCGCATCGATTGCCGCCTTCGGAAAACGCGCCGCACGATCGACGTCATCGGCATCTCGAGCCGCGACAGTCGCGACGTTGGCCGCGCGTTGCAAGAGCGACGGAACAGCTTCGAAAGGGTTTTCACCGGCCTGGTCGGCAGCGTGTACGCGAAATCCGGCTTCGTGCAGGTTCATGATCGCATAACCTCCAGGGTTGGTTGCAACGCGACGTCCGCCCCGTCACGGCGGGCCGATGTTATGAATCGCCCTAGAATGTTCGATGGAGTTCCAAGGCTTGGATTTGAAGGCTAGGGATTTGATTCAATTACGTCGAGTAAATTCAGGGTAAACAACTTTTCATTCAGATGTTGAGGTTAACCAAAGCGTATTGCAGTGCCGGGAATTTCCGCATCGCCGTTAGCGTTAAAATAACAACGAATGTTCGTGCTAAAACATATTATTGTTTTCGGAATTACGCAGCGATTATATCCGAAAGCGATGCCGATGCCGGCCGTGCCTGGGTCGCAGTATCGATGCGATGACACGTGGATACGATGACACTCGAATGTGATGACTTGGAGAAGTGAAAATGCCCGCCAGTTGCACCGACGTTCAGGATCGAATCCTCGCGCTTGTGCGGGCGATCCTCGATCAAAATTCAATTGTCGCCGAACTCGTTCCGGAGTCCCGGCTGGCCGATATCGGATTGGCGTCGGTTGATATGGTCAATCTGATGCTCGGCGTGGAAGCCGAATTTGATTTGACCATTCCGCAGTGCGAGATCACCCCCGATAATTTTCGATCGGTGCAGATGATAGAACGGATGATCGCAAGGCAGCTTCACGAGACCGCCTGATCTTGCAGGGCAGACGTAGCGGCTGATTTCCGCGCCAGCTTCGCGCCGGGGGCCTGCGTCAGGGGCCGCCCGGCATGAAGAATTTGGCGCGTCGCAGAAGTCCTGCGCGCACGCCGGCGTCTTCCAGGCATTTGCGGCCAGAGCCAAAACGGGTTTGCCTATGGGCTATCCTCCCGATCAGGGGCTCCAGGTGCGCCCCCGGCTTGAGGAAATCTGTTGACTACCGGGTGAAGGTCTGGGACGACAAGGTGAAAATGCGAAATGGCCTGTGTACGGCGCGCGGTTACACGGCTGGGCTGTGGTTCGCCGGCCCAGCACGCTTCAATCAAGTATGGATGAGGCGGCCTTGATGTCCTAACAGGAGACAGCTGTTCGCAAATGTTGGATCCCTCAAATATTTCGAAGAGGAGATACGAGAAGAACGCGCGCACTTCTTTGATAAATTTCGGACGCCTTCTGCGCATAAGATATCGCGGACCTGTCACCAGATTGCGGGCGCTGCTGCGTCGCAACGAATTTTTTCTGATCCCGCTTGCGCTTCTCGTCGGTTTCGCTGTCGGAGCAATCGTTACGCTGATGAGCGAGATCGCGCAGATCGCTCACATGATCATTTTTGGGATCCCGATCGACGTTCGGTTGAGCGCCTACGACGTCATTAATCCCTGGGCGGCGCTGCTTGCACCGGCGAGCGGCGGTCTCCTGCTGGGAATAATGGAGTGGTCCCGTCGCCGCTGGAAGATTGCAAACGCGGTGGATCCCATCGAGGCCAACGCGCTGCGGGGCGGTCACCTGTCGCTGCGGGACAGTATCGTCGTTAGCGGTCAGACGCTTGTCTCCAACGGATGCGGCGCTTCGGTTGGGTTGGAAGCGGGATATACCCAGATCGGATCTGGCCTGGCATCGCTGCTCGGTCGCTTCCTGAATCTGCGGCGCGCTGATCTGCGCCTGGTCGTCGGCTGCGGCGCCGCGGCGGCGATCGCCGCGGCTTTCGGGGCGCCGATCACGGGCGCCTTCTACGCCTGCGAACTGATCGTCGGCGTCTACTCCGTCAGCAGCGCCGCGCCGATTCTGGCGGCCTCATTGTCCGCGGCACTCACGGCGCAGGCGCTCGGCGGCGCACCCTACTCACTCAATGTGCCGCATGTTGGCGCCGTCGGCGCCGAACAGTATCTTGCCCTCATCGTACTGGCGCTGATCGTCAGCATGATCGGCATTCTGGTTATGAGGAGTTCGTCGCTCGTTGAGCGTATTTTCAACCGGGTCTGGATTCCGGTCTGGATGAGGCCCGTGCTCGGGGGACTTTGCGTCGGTGCGATCGCCATCGTTACGCCGCAGGTTCTGGCCGCGGGGCACGGAGCAATGGTGCTGGACTTGCACAGGGACATGGCGGCGAGCCTGATCGCCATGATCATCGTGCTGAAGTTATGCGCCTGCCTGATCTCGCTGGCATCCGGCTTTCGCGGCGGTCTTTTCTTCGCATCTTTGTTCGTGGGTAGCCTGATCGGGAAACTGTTCGCAGTGATCCTGCAGCTTCCCTTTTTCAATATTGCGCTCGATCCAATGGCGAGCACGCTCACTGGCATGGCGACCCTCGGCGTCGCGATTGTGGGTGGCCCGCTGACGATGTCGTTCCTCGTGCTCGAGATGACACGCAGCATCGATGTCAGCGCCGCTGTGCTGGCGGCCTGTATCGTTACCAGCATTTGCGTCCGGGCCCTGTTTGGTCATTCGTTCTCGACCTGGCGGCTACATCTGCGGGGCGAGACGATCCGCAGCGCGCAAGACGTCGGATGGCTTCGTAATCTGACGGTCGAGCGCATGATGCGAACCGACGTGGCAACGGTTCTGGGCACCGCAACGATAGCCGAGTGTCGTCATGAGTTCGGGATCGGTTCGCGCCAGGCCGTGTTCGCCGTAAGCGGCGGAGGCGAATATTGTGGGGTCGTGATGCTGCCGGAATTGTTTTCCGGCGAACTGGACGGGATCGCGGACGAGATCCAGGTGATCGAATTGGCAAGGTATACCAACATCGTGCTTTTGCCGGATATGAACGTGAAGTCGGCCATGAAGATATTCGATGCTGCCGAAGCCGAATTACTGGCCGTTGCAGAAAACGCCGGCAGCCGCAAGATTGTGGGTTTTCTGACCGAATCCTATGCGCGGCGCCGGTACGTCGAGGAACTCGATCAGGTCATGCGCGGCAATCTCGGCTCGATCTAGGGCGGTACTCATAAAACCGGCCTGCCGGGTGCGATCGGCTACCGCACGGCGAAACACGCCCGGGAAACTCACGCTGTGCGCCATCAGCCTGCAGCCCGGGCTGAAATGCGCGGAACTGCCGGCGCCGCGAAAATAAGAACTGACCAAACAAGTTCTACTTGATCACGACTGTAATTTTCTCTGAAACGACCGGAGGGGAGAACGGATAATGTTCGGCATCGCCCAACACGAGTTGGAGTGTGTGCTTGCCGGGTGGCAATTCGATGCGTGCCTCGGTCTGACCCGCTCCAAAATGTACATGGGATTTATCTGATGGGATCGGTTCGTTGGGATTGAGCGGCTCGTTGACGTCAATGAACAGGTGATGGTGTCCGCTGTTTGGAAACTTGTCCCCGGCATGGGTCACGCCCATGTTGCGCAAGCCGAAACGACACCAAAACCCGCCTTTGATCGTCGCACCGTTCTGCGGCCACACGAAATAGAGAAGGGCATCCTTGGCTGCCGGATTTCCCTGGGCCTTGGCTGCCAAAGGCAGCAGCGCTAGCATGACGGACAGCATCATGAGCCGGGCGATCTTCATCGGGCCCTCCTTTGATCGTCTTACGGGGACAACGCGACACGGAATCCATGGGTCGGATACCGAACGTCCGTGTCGTAACTATCGCGGTTCGCCGGGCGAACATAAGTCGCGTCGTTCTTCCAGGAGCCGGATCGGATGACGTGCGAGGTGCAATCTCCTCCGATCCATGGAGATCCGTCGGGTGGCGCGCCCTGATACGTTTTATGCCAACAATCCTCTACCCACTGATCGACACCGCCACCCATGTCGTAAAGGCCGAAGGGATTAGGCTTAAAACGGCCTCCGTTAACCGGCTGCTCGGCGCCCGCGGCGTCGGTGCAATTCTTGCAGTTGGCCATATCCGGTTGCAGCTGGTCGCCCCACCAATATTTGGTCTGGGTGCCGGCCCGCGCCGCGTATTCCCATTCAGCCTCGCTCAGAAGCCGGTAGGGCTTCCGGGTTGCGCTTGCAAGCCAAGTGACAAACTGCTTGGCATCGCTCCAGCTCACATTCGTGATCGGCGCATCGTCTTTGCCCGTCGCCACGAACGCACATGCCTTTGTCGCAGCACATTCATTCCATTCGCGAACGGTGATCGGATATTTGCTGACGGCGAAAGGCTTGATCGTGACCTGGTGTATTGGCTTTTCCGAAATATCTTCGTTGCTGCCCATCGCGAAGCTGCCACCGGGCAGCGAACTCATTTCGGGCTCGCGGACCGCCGAGGCCGGACGGACGGCGGGAGAAGCGGGTTGAGTTGGCGACGCAGCTTGTTTGGCAGCAGGAGCCACGGAAGGAACAGGCTGAGTTTGAGGCGCGGCCTGCTTGGTCGGCGCCGCCGCTGGAGGCAAGGACGGGGTCGATGCCCGATCCGCCACCTGGTTGCGCGGCTGCACAAGTAGATACCACAGGACACCCCCCGCGATGACCAGCAAAGTAAGGCTGAGCAAAAACATCAGAACATTCTCGCGCCGTCTCCGGGTCTTGTTGAAAGCGGCGGCGTCAGGAAGAACGCGATAGACTCTCACGGGATCGGTGATGTTCTTGACTTTGCGATCTCCGAGCGATTCGTATCCGCAAACCAGTTTGTGCTTTATCTGCTCGTAGATGCCGCCCGAGATGTAGACTTGGCCAGGATCGGCAATACCCTCAAGACGCGTGGCAATGTTGACGCCATCACCGTAAATGTCGTCTGTCTCAATGATGACGTCGCCAAGATTCACACCAATTCGATACTCGATCCAATGATGCTTCGGCAGCGATGCGTTGCGCCCAACCATGTTTTGTTGGATGACGATAGCGCATCGTACAGCTTCGACAGGACTGTCGAAAATTGCGAGGAAGCCGTCACCGGTAGTTTTGACGAGCTTTCCGTGGTGCTCCACAATGCTGGGCTCTATGAGGTCGCGCTCGATCCGCTTCACACGACCGTGCGTTCCTTCTTCATCGATTTGCATGAGGCGGCTGTAGCCAGCGATATCGCCGGCGACAATCGCGGCTAGACGGCGCGGCGTTCCCTCTCGTGGGGGCCCACCGTTACTCCTGCTCGATTTGATATTGCGAATTTCAGCCATGACCCAGATCGGTCTCCCTCAACTGCAAACTGCAGTGTTAGGCACGCAACCACTGTCGCTGAAAAATCAGAACTTCGCCGATCGGAAGGGTATCACACCGCGGTCCCGGGGCAAGACATTCGATGTGCATCTAACTTCTCATATTTCCATCAAAACTGACCGTCAAAGGCCCTGGAACTCGTGCCTCGCCTTTCGTCCGCGCGAATGTCTGCTTTGGGTCCATTAGCAGTGGGCTGTGCGGGACCATGTCGGCTTTGCCTCCGAAAGCAGACGTTGGCTAGCGCAGCCACAGCGTTACTTCGCCGTCGGGTCTATGCGTACGCGCCCCCGGGCGATGCAGACAGCTCACGCTCGCGCCGCGGCCTATCGGGCCCGCAGGCGGGGAAGTTCGGTCGCGGTTTCTCCAATCACGGCGCGCCGGTGCTGCACCGCGTGGTGAAACTGTTCCAGCACCAGGCCGAATGCCGCCAGATTTCCTTCGTCGATCGCCCCATCATCGTAGCAGCCGAGCGTTTCGCGGAGGATGATTTCGACTTCGCATTGCATTTCAGCCAGCTCTTCCAGGGAATCCGCATGGCGCACTTTGGCAATCGTGACCAATAGCTTGTCCCGGTGCAGCGTGTTCAGCGCGCGTTCTTCCCGCTTCAAATAGTGGCGCAGCCAGGCGCCGCCCGACCCAAGCAGGGAGAGCAGCAAAATCGCGATCCAGATGTAATCGCTGTATTTCTCCATGAAGGTGCGTTCGGTGCCATCGATGTAGGCTGCCGCTCCCGGGTGTGCGATCATCGCGGCATCCTTGTCGGTGTCCGGCTTCTCTATTTTCAGAACGCCGGGTAATTCCCTGGCAACCGACTGCCTGACGGCGAACAGGTCCCTGGTGAATGCGCCGACTGTCGTTTCCGACAAGGTTTTTGGCGCGACGATCAGGTGGTTCACCCCGACTGTCTCAATCTTGTCATCCGGTCTGGCCGGCGACGAACTAAAGGAACTGCCGGGAATCTCCTCGGATTCATAAAGCGGATGTTTGAGGGCGATTGCCTCCGAAACGTCGATCGGAAGAAACTTCGGCTCGCCTCGGAAACGCGCGGTTGAGGAGATCGCGTCGGCGGTTATCTTGCTGTCGATCGGACCAACCGTCATGAACGCATCGATTTTCGGATCGCGCGCCATCTCGGTGATCTGCTCGGGGCCAAATTGCGTGATCGCCACTTTCTCGGGATCGACGCCGGAGTCCTTCAGGATGATCTGGAGCAGTTTGACGTTTGCCTCGGTCCGGCCGACGACACCGACGCGATGGCCGGCAAGATCGTCGATCGCCTTGATTTTCGGCTTTGGCTCTTTTCTGGAACCTTTGGGCGGCAGGCCGGAGGGTGACCACAGAACCACAACGTTTTTGCGCATGATCGCGACGGATTCCGCATCCACGGGCATGTCCGGATTGTCGGCGCGGGCGACCGCCAGATCGGTCTTGGCGGACCCGAGCAGTGCGGCGCTCTCGACAGGTCCGACGGTTGTGATCAGTGAAAGCCGAACCGAACTGCCCTCGCGGGCAAGGGCTTGCGCCAGCGCCTGGATCAGCCTCTGATCGTCGCTTCCTGCCGGTCCGACCGCAATTCGCAAGGTGACTGGCCGCAACGCAAAATACGACGCGCCGGCGGCGGCGGCGAAAAAAAGCAGGCCGGTGGCCAGCAGCAGTAGTGACCGGATTTTCCTGCGGCGACCGCGGAGAGGCACCTCTTCCGGACCGCTCAAATTGTCTGATGAGGACATCGTTGCCGCCGAGCCAAGCGATATCGGAGCCAGTTTTCCAACTTCAGTGTAGCACGCTTCCTGGTCCCCGTCAGACTGGTGTCGGATAAAAGCGCCGCGCGGTCACCCCGAAACGAACACCAGTAGCACGCCGTTGCCAGCCGCCGGCGGCACGACCACGGCAGCGCCGTTTGAGACGGCGGCGGCTCCCGCCGCTCGCCGCGCCGCCGCCAAATCATCGACAACGAGCACGAGGCCGGCGCCCCCGCGCTCGGGCAGGCCCGCCAGCGAAACACGGGGATATCGCCGGCCGAGCAGGTCTCGCGTCAGCAGCGCAAAGTCGGCTCGATACGAACCAGATGGTACCAGAGAGGATCCGTCGGGTTGAGCCTGGACCTCGACATCGATCATGTGGGCGAGGTGCTCCGCGTCCTTTCCGGGCTCCGGCGAAACGATGATCAGCCGCGCGATGCGCCCGGCTGTGTTGGCGTGTTTCTGCAACTCCGGAATCCAGACCGTATCCCGCGTCTTGTGCTGGCATGCGAACAGGCGAAGTCCGCCCGGCGCTTCATCTATCGGCCATTCAAACGTCCGGAATCTTGCTGCGCTGTTTTTGCCCCCGGGCAAATTGACCGGCCGTTCGAAATCGGTCGGGCCAAGGGGCGGATAGCCGCGTGCGCGAATCTCCTCAGCGCCTGCCGCCGCATCCAGTGTGGTGAAAGCCACGCGTTCGATGCCGCCGCCGGTGCGAGCGAGGAACGCCCGGCTCGGGGCGTTGTGTCCGGTGTCGTCAAGCACTCCCAGGAGTTCGACATAGTCGTCCCCCAGCATGATGGTGTAGTTGCCGGTTCCCATCTTGGCGCTGTGGGTTCCTCGAGGAGAAACGGTGAAACCCAGCCGTTTCCAGTTCTCGGCAGCACCGTCCAGATCCCTGACCACTACCACCGCATGGTCTATACCAACGATGTTTTTGAGGGCCACGCTTTCGCTGCTCCGCGATCTCGGCTAGTTAAGCTAAACAGATCGGTCCAGTGCCGCAAGCCGGCTTATGGCGTGGAGCGATTGCCAGCCGGCCGCGAGGCTTTCTCACGGCGACCACGGGGGACGCGTAGCGATGGGGACAGTGTTGGATAGCGGCCGGGCCGAGCTTCGTGTTGCCGTCGCCGGACTAGGTTCGATCGGAATCAAGGTCGTGCAAGCGCTGGATGAGGGAATTGATGGATTCGTCCTCGCCGCGGTTTCGGCGTTAAATCCCGAGAAGCATCGGGGTTGGCTGGCCGGGCTTGGAAAAGCGCCTGCCGTCCTGCCGATCGAAGCGCTCGCGGACGCCGCCGACATCGTGATCGAATGCGCTCCAGGCAACCTGCTCGGCCCAATCGTCGCTCCCTTCCTTGCCAAGGGTAAAACGGCGATCATCCTGAGCGCCGGCGCGCTGCTCGAACAGGATGAGCTTGTTCAACTCGCGAAGCAGAACGGCGGACAAATCGTGGTGCCCACCGGAGCCCTGATCGGCCTCGACGCCGTGACCGCGGCGGCGCAGGGAAAGCTCCATTCGGTTCGAATGATAACGCGAAAGCCGGTGAAGGGACTTCTCGGCGCTCCCTATCTGGTCGAAAACAATATCAATATCGAGGCAATAACCCAGCCGATACGGATATTCGAAGGTACGGCGCGCGAGGCGGCAAAGGGCTTTCCCGCCAATCTCAATGTTGCTGTGGCGCTGTCGCTTGCCGGATTGGGACCCGACCGGACCAGGCTGGAAATCTGGGCCGATCCGGCATTGACGCGCAACGTGCATCGCATCGAGGTGGAATCCGATTCCGCCCGTTTCTCCATGTCGATCGAAAATATTCCGTCAGAGAATCCAAGGACGGGTCTGATTACGGCGCTTTCGGTGGTTGCCTACCTTCGCAAGCAGCGTTCGGCCCTGCGCGTCGGAACCTGAGCATTTCAGGCCTTTGGCGCCTGGATAAGAATCTAGACGATAGTCTTGATAAAAGTATAGACCAGCTCCATAGTTGAACATGGAGTTCGCCTGGAACCCGGCCAAATGTGCCAAGAACATCGCCGAGCGCGGTATCGACTTTGCCGACGCGGTGGTGGGTTTGGCGGCCCCCATGAGGAAGGTGGCTGTAGACAACCGCAAAGCTTATGGCGAGGAGCGCTACAACATGCTCGCCAAGGTCAACGGGCGGGTCTTCCATCTCACCTATACAGAGCGCGGCAAGGTTACCTGGATAATCTCCGCACGAAAGGCAAACAAACGAGAGCAGCGGCGTTATGAAAAAGTCTAAAGCGCGCGCCGTCCTGATCGACGGCAAGGCCTATCAAAGAAAGGCAGACGGCACTCTGGTGCCTTTGGAGAGCAAGACCGATTGGAAGCGTCTGGATCGCCAGACCTCTGCTCGGACTGAGTCTATTGCGGACAACGATAGCGAAGGCGCGCCCATGTCCGATGCGGAGTGGGCCAGGGCGGAGATTGTTCGTCCGGAGAAGGTTGCCGTTGGTATCAAGCTCGATGATGACATGCTTGGGTGGTTCAAATCACAGGGCAAAGGTTATCAGACGCGCATCAATACGGTTTTGCGTCGTTTTTATGAGGCGCATCATAAATCTGGCTCTACCCTCGCGTCTGGCTCTCGTAGAGATGTGCGTCCTGATGCCTTGCGTGGAAAATCGAGCGGTTCGCTTAATATGGCCGGCAAAAGAAAGTAAGCGAACTATGACTTCGGGGCTGCGAATGTAGCCCTGTTGTCCATCTCTGTGCCTCCAGCCGTTCCTACTGCCGGTCGTATTCCTCCGGCTGCGTCGCCCACAGCCATTGGTCGTGGCCGAAAGCGTAATTGCGGTTGGTCTGCGCCGGATTGCGGTTGATCAGCGGCCGCATGTACATCGGGTGGGTGGCGCTGCGCACCTCGTGCTCGACCGTGAACAGGGGCTTGCCGCCCGCAAGGTCGGCGATATCGCGAAAGCGGTACTGGTATTGGTTGTCCTCGCTGTAGATCAGGCCGCGCTCCGACAGCCGGCGGTGGGGGCCGGAGAAGTCCGTGATGTACATTTGCACATGGTGGCCGTCGTATTCCGGCTGTGGAGAATCGGTCTCGCGGAATTGCAGATGCTGGCCGTTACCTGCCTTCACGCGTACGACGGCGCCATCGCCGTTGCCGAGTTCGGCGGGCATCCCCATGATCCGCGGATAGAAGGCGCAAATTCCTTGCGCAGTTCCGGGCGGCACCTCGAACTCGACATAGTAGGGGATGCCCAGCGTGACACGCCCGAAGCGCGCGGCGTCCGGTTCATGGCAGCGCAGGCGATTGCCCCAAGGACACACAGCCTCGACGTAGTCGTTGTGTTCGGTGAAGGCGAACGCCGTGCCTTCGAGCTTGCTGGCGACGGACGCCAGCCGGTCGAGCAGCGCCTCGCGGCCCGAGATGACGATCCCGGTATGACCGCGCAGCACCTGCGCCGCACCGCTTGGCAGATGAAACTGGCTTCTGCCGACATTGATCCACATATTGGTGTCGGACACCATCAGATAGGGGTCGCGGGTGAGCCCTAATCCGGCGACATAAAATAGCGCGGCCAGACGCTGGTCGGGCACCTGGACGTTGACGTGTTCGAGATGGATCGAGTTGCCGAGATCTTCGGCTTTGCGATCGAATTGCTGATGCATAAATGCGGCCCGGGATGTGGAGTGAGGGCAGCATAGTGCAGCATGCCGCGCTAATCCAACAATTGTGCCTGCTCCCCGGTCGCACGTGCCTGCTCCCTGGTCGCAGCAGGTATCTTTCCGCCAGCTTGCCCTTGGCCCTTTGGGAGGCCGGCCGGGAGCTTTGAATAGTACTTGGATCGGCGCTGCCGGCGCGCTATTTTTGCCGTCGCCGATCTAGACAACACGCCCCAGCCTGGCCTACCGATCAAGCCCCGGCCCCCAACCCGCTCCATTTCGACGAGAACCGCGCCGACGGACGGCGATGCGTTTTACAGCACGCCTGGCGCTCGGAGTTTGGCTCCAAGAAAGTAACTTTATGACGCATCCTTCCATGACGCCCGAGGCGCCCGATGTCGCGGAAACGGCAAATTTCCTGCGCCGCTTTGCCGACCTGATGGCGGTAGGGCATAACGCGACATATTTGCTCCGCGCCGCCGTTCTGCTCGAAACGCTCGAAGCGCGCGTGACCGCCGCGACGGATGAAGATCAGCTCTGGCGATTCAAGTATGAAACCGTGACCCGTCATGCCGATTCGCTGGAAGCCGAATGCGACTCGCTCAAACATGACATCGAAGGGCACCTGAATATCATATCTTCGATCCTGAGCGAACGCGATGCGCTTGCGGCAAAACTGCGGGCGCGGGAGGCGGAACTTTCCGGGTTGCGCGGTGCCGTGAACCGTGAACGGGGCGAACACGCGGCTAAACTGGAGACGCACGAAGAAGCCCTTGCCGGGCTTCGCACTGCGTTCGACCGCGAGGGAGGAGCACTCAAGGCGGCGCTGCAGGCGCGTGGCGATGAACTCGACCGGCTTCGCGATGTTTTGCAACGCGAACGCGAGCAAAGCGCTGTGGAATTGAAGACGCGCGAAGGGGAGCTATCCGGTCTTGGTCGGGTCTTTGGCCGCGAACGCGATGATCTCCGGGGACAATTGAAGGCGCGTGAGGATGAACTCGCAGCACTTCGCGCCATCACCGACCGGGAGCACGATGCACTCACGGAGAAGATCGCAGCACTTGAATCCAGACGCGCTGAACTTCGTTCCGCCGAGGCAAATCCGTCCCAGCCGCAACGCAGCGACCGGGCTGGTGGCGTTGGCGAAGCCGACACCGTCGTGGCGAAAGCCACGCTGCGTCAGGCACGTGCCCAGTTCAAATATTTGGCCGGTGAATTCACCGGCATTGGCGACGTGGCATCGCGGGTCATGTGCGAATTGGGAGCTTACACCATGGACCAGGCCCTGGGCGCCGGCCGGGAGGCGAACTCGCTGCCGGTCGGGGATATAGCGCTGGGCATTCTGGCATCCCCGGCTCAACTTCCCTGAACCGGGCGGAACCGAAGCGAGGCCGGGCAGCGCCGGCAACTTTGGCATGGAATGCACCCGCTCGGGGCCTCGGGCGGTTTCAGCGCGAAATTTCCGTCTTTTGCACCAGCGCGATCAGTTCCTCGCCGTAGTGTTCGAGCTTCTTGTCGCCGATACCGGGGATGTCGCGGAGCTGGGAGAGCGTCGTCGGGCGCGAGGTCGCGATGCCGTCGATCGTGGAATCATGCAGCACGACATAGGCCGG
>Ga0116129_1001584_pt1 | contig 12445 bp, 10 predicted proteins | sample June2015DPH_17_2_FD_89732 | JGI IMG/M metagenome (GOLD analysis project Ga0116129, IMG submission 89732) | Peatland microbial communities from SPRUCE experiment site at the Marcell Experimental Forest, Minnesota, USA - June2015DPH_17_10 | ecosystem: Environmental > Terrestrial > Soil > Wetlands...
ACCGGGGAGGCCTTCTGGCAGGATGAATCCTTCGACCATCGTGTGCGGGATGAAGCGGAACTGGACCGTCTGGTTCACTATGTGGAGTACAACCCGGTAAGCGCCGGCCTGGTTGCCAATCCCCGTGGCTGGCATTGGTCGAGCGCGGGGTTGGCAGGCGAAAGCGCCTGCCCCACGATTGGTCCGAATCGCTCCCGAAATGTAGATACGCCAGTGGCAGGCGAAAGCGCCTGCCCCACGATTGGCCCGAATCGCTCCCGAAATGTAGATACGCCAGTGGCAGGCGAAAGCGCCTGCCCCACAATTGGCCGGATCGCTCCCGAAATGTAGATACGCCAATGGCAGGCGAAAGCGCCTGCCCCACAATTGGTCCGAATCGCTCCCGAAATGTAGATACGCCAATGGCAGGCGAAAGCGCCTGCCCCACAATTGGCCCGATCGCTCCCGAAATGTAGATACGCCAGTGGCAGGCGAAAGCGCCTGCCCCACAATTGGCCGAATCGCTCCCGAAATGTGGAAACTCCAGGATGTGCGCATAGCACGTGAACCTCAATCGACAGGCTCATACATCCGGTCGAACTCGGCGGTTTCGACCGCATATCCGTCACCTCCATCAGCCTCGTTATAGACGAGGTAGTCGCCAGGATTATAGTGCGTCAGGCCCTCCTTGGTGCGGATTGCGCCGGCCGTTCCGGCCACCTCGGCCCACACGGGCGTCGACTTTACGTATCGGCCTGGACCGCTTGCCCGGTACGTACGCGCAAAAGTATCGCCATCGACAGTGTACACATCGCCGTTGTTGTTCACCAGCCAATCGCCGCGCTTGCATCGTTGCGCGCCGCCCCACTTCTGGTACGTGAAGCCATCCATGTCCAGGTCCACCTGGATTGCGACGACGAACTCCGTCGCGCGTTTGACGTATCTACGCCGATTGCTCATGGACTGAGAGGGTCTTGAAGCGATCTGTCGCACGCAGAGCCGCCTCCTTGATCTGCCTGGCTATGGATTTCAGGACCTCGTTCTGCTCTGCCGCAGGCAGACGCTCAAGCGCCTGTTTGGTGTCGTGCGTCGCCTGGAATCGTTTCAACGGCGTCTCCTCCCAACCCGCAGCGGAGATGTAGGCCCATAGCAGTTTCACGCCGCCTTCATCCGAAGCCTTGATCATGGCTGGCAGTTCGTACTGCGTGACGTACGAGGAGGCGAGGAACGGCGAGCTTACCAAGGCGATCGCCACCGCTGCCCGTTCGAGAGCCCGATGAATCTCTACGTCCCACTGCTGGCCGGCCGAAAGCCGCGTATCGTCCCAAAAGTCCAACTCGGCTTCTGCTTCCCTCAAGTAAGGGGCAATCATTTCCCTGAGGCGGTCCAGCCACTCCCGGTCCTTGTGACTGTAGCTGACGAAGATACGGTTCACGCGCGATGCGCCAGGAGTGAAAATGGCCTCTAGCTGGTCCGCAACACCCCGGTCCCCCAGCCTTGCAGCGATCCGGGCCGCCTGTAGCGAAGTGGATCGGAGCTTCCACTCTTCGGTGCCCAGGGTGACGAGTCTTCGATATTCGGCGAGCGCCTCAGCGGTTCTGCCAAAGTACAGGTGCGCCTCGGCTACCGTAGCGGTTTTCCATACATCGCTGCCTGGAGGGGTCGCGTGCTTCAACGCCAGTTCAGCCATGGCGCGCGCACCTGCCTGATCCTGCGAATACACGAAGTCCATGAAGGCGACGTTGATTGCAAGATAGTAGATCTGCTCGGGGTCATTGGATTTCAAAGCGGAATCGAGCGCCTCTCGATAAAGGCGCAGCGCACGCACGGCATACTCGGATTGCCCGGTGTCGAACCAAAGCCGCTTGAATCGACCGCCGAGAGTACCCTTCACGTCCGTATCCTTGTCCTTGTGGCGATCGAGCAGGGCGATGGATTCGGCGCGCTTGCCGGCCCGGTCTAAAGCGAGCGCAGCATCCACGATGTCCTTCGCGGAAAAGCCGGCAGCGGCAGTGGCGGCTTCCAGTTCGCGGACGAGCCGGGGCGCCTCGCTGGTATGGCTTTCGGCCGCCAGTTGCACTTTCTCTCTGGCGGTGAGAGCAGGCGCGACGCCTGTCCTAAGAGTTTCGAGTACCAACTGCAGGCTCGGAGCCGCGAAATTGGCGGGCTTAACAATGCTCACGTGATCACCCACCACGACCCGTTGAGCCCGCCTGTCAAACGGTTCCAGGGACGATTCCGGAGGGACGAATTGGTCACTGGCGCCGGCCACGGTGATAACGCTGAACGGCGACCCGGCGCCATAGAGGCGGTCCCAATCGGCTCTCAATCCACTGATGAACCCACTCCCTGCGGCCATGTTCTTGAGCTGACGTTTCCAGAATCTGATCCAACTCGCCTTTGGCAGGCCAGCGCTCGGAGTGCCGAAAAGAATCATGTGCCCGACCCTTGCGGCCAGGCTTGGATCATCGACCAAAGCCTTCTGGACGATCAACCCGCCCATGCTATGGGCGATGAGGGTAAGGGATTGGAAAGACTGAAGAGGCGCAATGTTGAGTTGGGTCCGCAGCAAGGTGGCGAGGATGGGAAGATCCGGGTCCGCCGACCAGATGCCAACTACGTCCGGCAGCAACGTTGTGGCATACCCCACGGTGAAAATGTCCCAGTCGGGGGTTGCATTGCCTAAGAGGAGGGGAAAGCGATCCCACGTGTCGTCGCGCTCACCGGTAAAGCCATGCAGAAAGACGACGGCACGGTCCCGACCCGTGGCCCTGATCGCCGTGACGTTGCTCTGCTGCGGCATCCGACCTCCCTGGGGTGCATTGTACTCCGATGGCCGTGGGGACGCCTGGGCCCGGCAGCAGAGCTGCAGGATCGCATGCTTCAACAAAGTGAGCGCGGTTGCATGTATGCCCGCTGCGTGTCGACGATATGCACCGCGTCGAACTCAAGCAGGCGGCGAGTGCAGTGTGAGTTTTGGTGAGATCTGAAGCGAGAGTCAGGAAGACGAGATTTCAGAAGTTGACGAGCGTCGTCATCGGACCAACTGCCGCCGGTAGCGGGCAACTCTCAGAAAACACTTATGATTGGCGCTTTGGTCCTGTGGAGACGCAAGTGCCCTTAGAGGGGCATGATGGACCAGACAATCGCAAGTGAGAGATTCCTTCAGGAGTGCGCGGCCGCGCAGAACTTTCTGGAATCGCCAAACGAAGGTACGTTCGCCCCGGTGTTTAAAATCTTCACCCCTCAATTGATCGCCTTTTTTCGTGCGCGTGGCTGCGAGCCGACGCTGAGCGAGGACATGGCCCAGGATGTCATGCTGATCGTCTATCGCAAAGCGCATCAACTTCGCGACCGAACCCTGTTTCGAGCCTGGCTCTTCAAAGTCGCACGAAGTTCACTTTGCCGGCACTACGGAAAGCAGTCCCGTGAGGTAGATACGATCGACTTGGAACGGGTATCCGATTCTCTGGTCACTTCAATGAGGGCGCCGGCAGCGACGCCGGCGTTCGAATTTCAGCATTGGATGTCCTTCCTTGACTCGCGGGAGCAGGAAGCGCTGACGCTGCGCTTCGTCGAGGAATGGGAATACCACGAAATCGCGTCAGCTAAGGCCATTCCGATCGGGACGGTCCAATGGCGCGTGTTCAACGCGAAAAAGAAACTCGCGCCGCATCTGAGACGGCGTGAAAGCGCCGATCGTCGGGCGGCGTGAATCGAAACGGAGGAGGCGCCGGCTGCGACCACGAAGACCGAGAAGGGCGGAGCCGAAACCCAAGCGCGGACGCCTAACGGGGCGGCGAATGCTCCGCGGTTGGCGCTGCGGCTCCAGACTCACGGCGAGCGACATGCAGTCGCATTTCGTTAACTGCGAGAGGCGGCCGTGGGTTTGAGGGCCGAAAAATGCGAGACCGGGCGCGCGAGGCGATGCATGCAGATGTCGCGTCCGGGGGACAGTCAATACCGGAACGAGGAATTAATTCTCGGTCGGTATTCGTTCCAGGCGATCAATGACCAGCATCCGGAGCGACAGAGTTTTCGGCGTCACTTTCAGGCCTAGTTGCTTTTCGAGCGCCTTGAGCAGTTCACTCGCGGCCGGCCTGTTCCCCGGGACTTCCGCCGGGGCGGTCAACTCGATGTCGTAGTTTCCCTGGATTCCGGTCGCGTCCACCAGCGGGTAATCCAAAATGTGCGTGGCGTCGATGGCTTCGAGGACGCCGGCGACCGTCAGCCCGGACGGCGCTCCGCCGAGTTGACTGCTGAAATGCCAAAGGTCGGATTCGGTCCTCGTGGTGTACTTCGGGAAGTCGGTCGGCGGGGCCGGGTTCTTCGCTTCCTGAAGCTTCGAGCCCTGCGCGGAAACCCGCACTTCGAACGCCTTCAGCTCACGAGATTCCCAGTGAGTCACGAGTCCGAAACGAGTCGCGAGCAGATCCTGAAACATGAGATTCAGACGCTGCGGGCTCGAATCGCGAGGGAAGGTGACTGAAACATCGTATCCACGCGCGCCGCGCTGCGCGTCGACCCATGCGGGCCAGACGATCTGGTAGTCGGGCAAGGGCCAGGCCCTGCGGATCAGGTGCTTGACGCTCGCCTTGCGAAGATCGATCCGGATCGGATCGTATCGCGTGGACGGCCGGCCGGCCGACTCGTTGACTTTGACGGACGCGGCGTCGAACTGCGGGTGCTCGGTCTGGCTTTGGGCAGAGCCGCTTGGGGGTGACAACGCGAGCGCTGCCAGTGCGAACCAGATTGAAACCGGCGGGACAGGGGCGGCGTATTGGCGGTTCATGTCTTCCTGAAATGAGGATGACACAAACGCGCGGTTCTCCGGCGGAGAAACCTGGGGAGGCTCAGACTGCGCGCGCTCCACGGCTTGCTGGCGCTAAATCCCCATACCGCCAACAAACACGGACAGCCGGGGGAGGAATTCGAGACATGCCACCCTCCCAAGATGCCCTTCATCGGTTAAACCGCGATACCCTTTTCGGAGGAATGACGCCTTGATTAGCCACTGCCGCCGATTTCGTGAAAGAATCTTATCCGTGAAGTTAATCTGCCTAGTAGCGCTCATTTTCTCCGCCGACGCAGTCCTCCTCGCGGCGGGTCCTGCCATCAAGTGTGGAGCACTCGCCGCTAAAGCTTTCGGCGACGACGTACGAATTACCTCCGCCACGCTCGTGTCAGCCAAAGGCAATCTGCCGGAATACTGCGACGTTCGCGGCGCCATCTGGCCCGAAGCCGGCTTCGCCATCAAGCTTCCCACGGAATGGAACGACCGCTTTCAGATGGTCGGCAACGGAGGCACGGCTGGCACTATTAGTCTCGGCGCAGTAGACAACGCCGTGCGCAAGGGCTTTGCCGCCTCCTCCACCGACACCGGCCACGACGCCGCGAAAGAACCCCTCGCCACCTTTGCTTACGTCACCCCGGAAAATCCCAACGGCCGCCGCAAACTCATCGACTTCGCCTACCTCTCGGTGCACGAAACCGCTGTGCTCTCTAAACGCGTGATAGAAGCCTACTATGGGGCCGCGCCGAAATACTCATACTGGGTGGGATGCTCGACTGGCGGCCGCCAGGGCCTCCAGGAAGCTCAGCGCTACCCCGACGATTTTGACGGCCTTGTGATTGGCGCCCCGGGCGTGTCGCTTACCGGCAACGTGACGCGCCGCCTATGGATAGGGCAGTCCCAGGTGGGCGCCGGCGCGATCCCGGCTGAAAAACTTCCTCTGCTCACGCAGGCCATCTACCAAAAGTGCGACGCACTCGACGGCCTGAAAGACGGTCTCATCGACGATCCCCGTGCGTGCCCCTTCGACCCCGCTCGCGATGTCGCGAAATGCACCGGAGCCGATGGGTCCGACTGTTTCACTTCCGCGCAAATCGACGCCCTCAAAAGAATCTATGGGGGCCCGCGCGATTCCAAAGGCAAGCAGATTTTCCCCGGCGAACTTGTAGGCAGCGAGCCTGTGTGGCCCGACAACTTCATCCCCCCGAGCAAGACGGTGCTGCCGCGCTCGGAGAGCCAGATGAAGTTGGCAATGCTGGCACCGCCTGCCGGGCCATCCTGGGACTACACTATGTTCAACTTCGATACCGACCCGCCGAAGGTTGCCGATGCCGCGGCGATACTCAACCCGCAAAATCCAGATCTGGCGCCTCTGAAGAAGCGTGGCGGAAAGATTGTGCAATATGCAGGCTGGGCCGATCAACAGGTGAACCCGCAACCTGGGATCGAATACTACAGCACCGTAAGCAAACGCTTCGGCGCCACCGAAACGCGCGACTTTTACCGCCTCTTCATGGTTCCGGGCATGTTCCACTGCAGCGGCGGCCCCGGCTGTGGCTCGGTCGATTGGCTTTCTGTCGTAGTGGACTGGGTCGAGAAAGGGAAAGCCCCAGCGCAGATCGTCGGTGCGCATGTTGAGAGCGGCAACATTACCCGCACCCGACCGCTCTGCCCGTATCCACAAGTGGCTCGCTATAGGGGCTCGGGGAGCATAGATGACGCCGCTAATTTTTCCTGTGTAGCCCCGTAAGACCCGGTACGGAGAAGGACCTTGCCGATGAAGGGACCGCGGGGGGAGGTGCTGGAAGGTTAAGCTGCTGGGGCGGCGAATGCTGTGAAGCGGGCGCTACTGAGCCCAGTTCACTCTGAGCCGGATGCGCCTGCATTTACCGAGCGGCCGAAAGCTTGAGATCTGCGAGTTGCGTCCCGCAGTGCACTGGAGCGAGAGGAGCGCCGGACGGAGGCTCAACGCCGCCGGAGTTTATTTCTGTCCATATACGTGCACGGGCCTGCAATTCCTCAGGTACTACGAATCGGCGCCGAAGGCGGCATCTGCTTCACTAGACAGCCGACCCGCGGCGTAGTACCAGGACTCTTGCGCCGTGGTTATCCACCAAAGTTAGCATTGCGAACGCCCGGCTCAATGCTAGCCTTGAAAAACGCAGGACAGCAAATGTCCGAGCGATTGACATTCGGAGGTCAAGTTTTTGATCAAAGCTGTTTTCCATAAGGTTCCAATTGTGCTCGCCTTGTCAGGCTTGGCGGCGATTTTATGCGCTCCGTGTGCCAAGGCCACGTCCATCAGCGGCGCTCTGACGGCGGACAACGCCTTCTATGCATATATCAGCACCAACGACGCCGTTCTGGGAACGCTGGTTGCGGAAGGCAATAATTGGGGCTCCACGTTCACGTTCAGCAACTACATTCTGACGCCCGGACAGACGTATTACTTGCAGGTTGAAGCTATCAACTATGGAAGCGTGGGCGCCCTCATCGGCGAGTTCCATCTGAGCGATACCGGGTTTCAGTTTGCCAACGGTTCTCAGACCATTCTGACCGACGCCACCGATTGGCTGGCAACCTACAACGATGCGAATTCCAACCCGAACGCTCAGCAACCCTGGGTAACGCCTACCGGCAGTGTGTATAGCGTGGGAACAAATGGCGTAGGTCCATGGGGCGCGAGGCCCGGAATCAATGGCAACGCCGACTGGATTGATGCTACTGTCATGGGGCTTAGCGATTGCCAGGATTGTACGGTCGATTTCTCGACTCCGATCACTTCCGACTCATCCGCTGCTCCCGAACCGGGGACGCTCGGATTGTTGGGCGGAGCACTCATGGGTCTCTTAACGTTGGCGCGCCGCCGTGCGATGCGGTAGCACGCGCAGAGTCCTTGGGACGCTTCCAGCGCCAGTAGATGCGCAACGACTCCAGAAGTTTTGGCGGCAATTAAGGTTCGCCGGTCTTGCGGCATTTGCCGCCGCGAATCCACAGAATACCGAGGCCGCTAGCGATGTCTTCCTTGCAGCGGCGCCGTCACCCCTGCTCCGAATACCAATCAACCGCACAATCTGGATGGTGAACACCAGTCCATCTTGACGGGAAGCCGCTATCCCGGACGTCTGCCCGCTCAGGGGGCCAGATACGGCGTTCGCGTTAAGCAGTTTGAATGAACCCAACGAAGGAATGGTTGTGCGTTACGGCTGCTAAAGTATCCGCGCGTTCTTTTGCCCTTTAAGAACCAGTTCTGTGGCCAACAGGGCGGCGGCCTGATTCTGGGCCACCTGCGTGCGGCTCACAATGTCCTGAACGAACTGCGGCCCGAACGGCAACCCCAGATTCTTGCAGTCAATGTAGCGTGCCGACTTGCGGTCGACGATCAACAGGTGATCCCCACCCGGCCGGCCGGCAATATCGATAGTCTTCCGCATTTCGATATACCCCTCGGTTCCCAGAATGAAGGTCCGTTCGTCGCCAAACGCGCCCAGGCCATCCGGAGTGAACCAATCCACGCGAAAATATCCAAGACCGCCATTGCCATGGACCATCATGTCGCCGAAGTCCTGGAATTTCGGGCGATGGCGGTAATTCAAATTCGCCACCTGCGACATGGTCACCTCCGCCACGGTGGATCCGGTGAAGTAAACGAACTCGTCGGCCTGGTGGGAGCCGAGATCGCACAGAGTGCCGCCGTAGCGCACTGGATCCCAGAACCATTCGGGGCGCGTATTCTCGTTGACCCGATGAGGAGCGAGTTGGACCGTCTGCACGACACGGCCAATTGCGCCCTCTTTCAACAGCGCACCCGCGTGCATTGTAACCCTTGACTCCAGGCGTCCGTACATGATTCCGAAAATCCGACCGGTTTCCTGGACGGTGCGTCGCACCTCGGCAAGCTGCTCCAGCGTGGTGATGGCGGGCTTATCGCTCAGGAAGTCTTTGCCGTGGCGCATCACCCGTACCCCGAGCGGCGCCCGCAAATCAGGGATGGCGGCTGAACACACGACCTGGATGGACGAATCATTCAGGATTTCATCCTCGCTGCGGGCCACCCTCACGCCGTCATAGCGCTTCTGAAATAGAGCGAGAGCCTCGGGATTCATTGAGTGCACCGAGACCAGTTCACCGCCGCTGCGCCGGATCGTATCCGTAATGTCGTTGATGTGATTGTGATCGAGCCCGATGACGGCGAACCTGATCGTGTGTTCGGGCGGGTGCTCCTGCGTGGGGCCAGTTGCCACCTCGTGTGTTATCCGGTCCGGAGTCTGGAAGGCAATCGCCGTCTCGGGCAATCGCCCCATGATCCCCACCGATCCCGCAGCTTTCAAAAGGGAACGCCGACTTACACTATCTTTCGCCATGCCGGTAGTGTAGCTCGACATGGGGCGATTGCACGTCCAGCGATCCGAACCTTTTAGGTTGACCGCCAGGGCGCAGCGTCGATGGCGCAGTCGAACAGAGGAATCTGACGCGGCGGCCGCCGTAACAGATGCCTGGCTGCTATGCCCCGGGTGGGCACGGCCGCGCCGACCGGCGACGCGGCAGTATAAAATGAAGGCCACTGGAGAACATCCAATGCGGCCTCTCATGCTTATTCTGGTTTTCGGAGCTGCTCTCTTCGGGCAGGGGGGTGGCTCTGTGCAGTTCCGGGATTGGAATCCGCCGCCCGGCACCGCTAAACCGGTCACGACCTGCAGCCAACTGCTAAGCCTGACCGATTTCGAGATTTCCGTCATCAGTGCAGCCCTGGTTCCACCTACTGCCAGCGCGCCCGAGCATTGCCACGTGTTTCTGATGGCGCAGCCCGAGATCAACATCGAAGTCAATCTCCCGACCGCCTGGAACGGCCGTTTCTATATGTTCGGCAACGGGGGATGGGCGGGCGAATCATTCGAGGCTGCCAGTAGAGTCGCCAACCACGCGCGAGCGCTTCGCGCCGGATTTGCTACAGCCTCGACCGACACCGGCCACTCCGCCATGCTCGAACCCGACGCCAGCTTCGCGGTGAATCGCCAGAAGCTCCTCGATTTCGGATTCCGTTCGCTGCACGTTACGGCTTTGGCAGCCAAGCGTTTTGTCTACAGTTACTATGGCGCGAATCCCTCCAAATCTTACTATGACGGTTGTTCGCAAGGAGGCCGCGAGGGCCTCACGATCGCCCAACGCTTTCCCGATGATTTCGATGGCATCATTGCCGGCTCTCCGGCGCTTTATAACACGGGAAATATGCTTGCACGCGCCTACTGGATGCGGGGTTTGAGCGCCAATCCATTCCCAGCCGCCAAGCTCGGTCTGCTTGCAGGCCGTGTTTACGACAAGTGCGACGCCAAGGACGGCCTCAAGGACGGATTGATTGACGACCCTTTGCATTGCGGCTTCCAGGCGACACAAGACCTTCCGCGCTGCACGGAAGGAAGAGACCAGCCCGATTGTTTCACCGATTCCGAAATCGCCGCGGCGGATCGTATATACAGCGACATCTTCCGTCAGGGCAAACGTTTCTTTCCGGGGTGGCCGGTAGGCGCGGAAGTTTCGGGACCGAACGGCCAGAGCGGCTGGTTGGGCCAGGCGATCGCCGGGTCAAACGGCGGCAGTGTCTGGGCGAATTATGCTCAGAGCTTTCTCCGCTACATGGCGACGCCTCGCGCCGATCCGAGCCCATCGATCGCGGATTTCGAAATCGACAAAGACATTCCGCGCCTGGCATTCCTGCATGACGCCATTGATGCCACCAACCCCGATCTCTCAGTGTTTCGCCGGCGGGGCGGCAAACTCATCATGTATTTCGGCTGGGCCGACCCTCAACTCAATCCGCGCGTGGCGGTGGAGTATTACGACCAGGTGACGGATCTCATGGGTGATTCCACTCCCGACTTTTTTCGCCTCTTCATGGCGCCTGGCATGTTCCACTGCGGTGGCGGAGTAGGAACCAGCACTTTCGACGCCGCCACGCCGCTGTTGCACTGGGTGGAATCGGGCGATGCTCCGAAAGCCATCCCCGCGAGCCGAGTGTCGAGCGGAAAGGTGGTTCGCACGCGGCCACTCTGCCCATATCCTCAAGTGGCGCGCTACAAAGGCAGCGGCAGCATCGACGACGCAGCGAACTTCAGTTGTGCGGCGCGGTAACAATCCGCCGCAAGCGTCTCCATGAGCGCGGCGCTATGAGCGTGATAACAGGTGCGGGCACACTCCAAGTCAGCCCGGCGGTTGGGCAGCACTTACGGTAATTCGTTGCGCACTTCCCGCGAAACAACGGTAGGGAGATGTCACAGGAATGTGTAGCCGCGAGTGCGCTGTGGGGATATGCACCCGGCCCGCGCATATATACGGGCCGGCCGTTTCGCGACGAGTGACCGATTGAGCAACACATGTCGAGGGCGGAGCACAGAACGACGCGTGAGGCGGCAGTTTGTGGTCTATTATTGCTCCCCCTTTTTAGGGTTCAAGAACGATCTTGCCACGTGTATGACGCTGATCGAGCTCTCGATAGGCATCGCGAACTTCGGCCAGAGGATAGACCTTAGCGATCGGGATCTCAAGGCGGCCGGCGGCCAGCAGCCCAGCTAGTTGCGCGAGCACGTCGGCAGTCGCGGCTTCATGGTTACCTTCCGTCTTCACACCATACTTAGCCGCGGCGGCGAAGTCGATGATCGTGTCGATTCGATTCGGAGCGACGCCCAACTTGAGTGCAAGTTCCACGTACCCTCCACCGAATGTGTCAATGAAGGCATCGACTTTCCCTCCGGATGCAGCGCGGATCCGGTCTTCAACCCCATCGCCATAGGTAACAGGAATTACGCCGTGATCGGTGAGCCACTTGTGATTCGCGTTGCCGGACAGGCCAATAACCTTGGCCCCGGCATTCCTGGCCAACTGCACCGCGATCGAGCCTACCCCGCCCGCGGCGCCGGAGACAACCACCGTGTCACCCGCGCTCAGAGCAACGCTCCGCACCGCAGCATAAGCCGTGGCGCCGGCCACGAACAGGGCGCCGGCTTGCTCCCACGACACATTTGCAGGACGCGGCACGAGGTTGCCGGACTCGACGAGCACGAACTCGGCTTGGCTGGATCTGTCGTTGGTGAATCCAATGACCTCATCACCCACCGCAACATTCGCCACGCCCGGGCCGACCTCCGCCACGATGCCAGCGAGATCGCTGCCCTGCCCTGAAGGAAATGTTGCAGGCCAGCGGTCGGCAAACATTCCTTTCCGGATCGAGGCCTCGCCCGGATTAATGCCAGCGGCCTTGACCCGGACGAGGACCTTCCCAGGCCCCGGGGTTGGGCGGTCGACTTCCACCACTTGCAAAACTTCGAGCCCACCATACTTATCGAATCTCACTGCACGCGGCATAGCGCTTCTCCTCTCAAGAGCAACACTGTGGTAGATTCTCCTGAACCGCCCCCCGATTCGGCAAACTTACCGGAGGGGTAGGGACCTTTGCCGATCATCCACCCGGAAATCGGGTAGTATCCGGAAAATCAGTGGGGCCGGCCCCGATGGCGAGAGAGGCCGCCGTTGCGAACTGCTGGCGGCCGAGGGGGACAAATGGCGTTCGAGGAGATCAGGCCGCGGGCTGACGCCTTTCCTGGACGCTTTCTCAAACGCGACATATGGCCAGCGTCGGCGGGCACATCGGCGAGATGGGCGTGATACGGCCAAGTGGCA
>Ga0116129_1001585_pt1 | contig 12443 bp, 11 predicted proteins | sample June2015DPH_17_2_FD_89732 | JGI IMG/M metagenome (GOLD analysis project Ga0116129, IMG submission 89732) | Peatland microbial communities from SPRUCE experiment site at the Marcell Experimental Forest, Minnesota, USA - June2015DPH_17_10 | ecosystem: Environmental > Terrestrial > Soil > Wetlands...
CTGCTTTTCTATCGCTTGCTCGAAAATGCCGTCGCCACTATGCCTACGCCGTTTCGCCACCCGCGCGCTACCCCCTGACCACTACAGGTTGGGGCTACTGCACTAAGGCAGCTACCCCACTTCGCTCAAAAGCGGGATAGGAGAATTCGTATCCGGAGTATCCGCTCGAAGTGAGCTGGTCGTCAGGCCAGTTGTCCAAGGTCCAGCTCAGGACAGCAAGGCGCCCAGGCTCATGAACCGGCAGCGATCTCAGGAGGACGGCGTTGAGCAGGCTGAAGATGGCTGTATTGGCACCAATCGCCAGCGTCAGTGTCGTCAGCGCCGTGAGCGTGAACCCCGGCGACTGGGCCAGGACTCGCAGGGTGTAGCGCAAGTCGCGGACAACGGATTCGAGCCAGTTCCAACTCCAAGCGGCACGGGTTTGTTCGCGCAGGAGAACCGGATTGCCAAACATGCGCAGTGCCGCGCAGCGAGCTTCCTCGGCGCTCATCCCGGCGCCAAGGTTTTCCGCAATCTGCCGGTCGAGGTGATCCTGCAACTCTAGGTTAAGCCGCTCGGTCTGTCGTCCACGCAGGAACAGCATTCTTACCTGAATCAGCCATCGGTAGTACCACCGCATCCTGTTCCTCCTCTTTGCTTATTCCGTTCGCAATAGCTGCATCGGATCGAGACATGCCTCGCGCCATGCGGGCGAAACGCAAGCCACCACGGCAACCTTGAGCAACCCAATGCTGACGACGATAGAGATTAGCACCGATGCCGAGCGCCATCACCAGAACAGTGATAGTGCCAAACCGAGGCGCGCGCAGATGGGTTCTGACCCCCAACCGCAAAGCACGGAGCAGCGATTCCAGCCAGTTCCGCGACCAGGCTTCGCGTGCCTGGTCTCCGAGCAGGGCCTGATTGCCGAATGACCGCAGAGCCTCGCGACTTGCCTCTCTATAAGCCATACCGTTGGCAATGTTCTCGGCCACTTGCCGGCCGAGGTGATATGGTAATTCCGCGTCAAGGCGATCTGACTCCCGTCCGCGAGCGAAGAGCATTCGCATTCTCATCCGCAGTATTTCCAGCCAGAGCATAAGCCCTTCTCCTGCGCCTAGACTTCTTCAATGACCAGTTTGATGGCCGAGGAAAGGCGGCTCCAGTTCGCCGTTTCCTCCTCAAGTTGTTTCCGTCCGGCTCGGGTGAGGGAATAGAACTTGGCTTGGCGGCCTGTCTCGCTTTCCATCCACTTCGCTCGAATCCAGCCCTGCTGTTCGAGGCGGTGCAAGGCCGGGTAAAGTGATCCCTGCTGCACCTGCAAAACCTCGCCTGAAACCTGCTGAATGCGCTTAGCAATGGCCCATCCGTGCTTGGCTTCGAGCGAAAGCGTTTTGAGTATGAGCAGATCGAGAGTTCCTTGAACCAGGTCGCTTGGTTTTACCATACTATGATTATCTACACCCGTTATTGTAGATAGTCAAGGGGTCTCGGCGTTCACGACACGATTCAGATGCCATTTGCGGCTCCAGTTGAAACAGCGTTTTTTGGCGATTGCCCGTCGGCATGTCATCCGATGAATCGCAAGAGCAGTATTGCTCGCGATACTATGATTAAGCGTGAGTCGTCCTCGACGCGGCAGTAATTGTGGCAGCCAGACGAAGTGATGCCGCAGCATCTCGTCAGCTTGTATGGGCGGCTTTGAAGAAGCGGATTGGACTGCTCCTCCCGGTTCCATTGGTCCTGGAATAGGAGGCGGTTTTGAAAAGGCCCGCGCAACTTGCCGTGTCTCGCAGCTCAGTTCAGGAGATCGACAACTTGCCGGATGCCGTCAATTCAGTCTCCAGGCCTGTGCACCGGTCGCTTTTCTGGCACCCGCTTCTGCGGGATGCAAGTGACGACATAGTATTTGAGGCGGCGCTGAGCGGGCACGCGGACAGGCTGGTGGCGTTCAATCAAAGAGTTTTCGAGCCGGGTACCTCGGCGCCGGGGATTGATGGAGTGGCTCCCCGAGAAGCTTTGAAACGGATCAAGGAGGAGAGATGAGAACGAGCAATTCTGCCCTCGGACTTCAACGCTCGCTGCTCGATTGAGCACCTAGAACCGCAGAGCAGGAGGGAGTCGCTCTGAATCCTCTCATCCACGTAGCGGTTAGGGAAAAGCTCGCCGCGATCAGGACGGAATCATTTTTCCGCAGGCGTGCGCGGGGTCGGAATGTTCTCGAAGCGATCGGGATTCTGGAACGGATAAGAAAAGGCAATCCCCCGATGAAGGGGATAAGCTCCCGGAGTCTGAGAAGCTTTACACCTCCGGAGCCAGCCGCAGGGAACGAGCGAAACCGGTCGGAGCAGGAAAATCCCGCACGAGCTCCAAAAGATCGAAGTACCGGTGGAAAAAAAGATTCCTGAGTTTTACCGCCTAAGTTGTTTATGCGTTTACTGCGTACCTGCGGGTGGCGCAGTCATCGGATCGACAGGCGGATTCGACAGGCTGCGCCACGATCTGAGGGGAAGTCGGACAGGAGCGGTCACTTCCGAACTTGATGCCCGGCAATACACCCCAATGCAGAAGCGGCCGCAGCGACGGCGGGCGACCAGAGGCGGACTACATGACAAGCAGGCTCGTTGAGAAGGTCTCTGATACCGCAAATGCGCCACTCAGAAGCTGTTTTACGCTTGATCTCAATCTCAACATGAACCATGTCCTCCATACAATCCTCGGTATAACTGATTGAATGGACAATCAATTCGCCAAGCCCACGCGAGAATGGCCCTGACTCAAGGCACAGCATTCGGAATCGTCGCATTCGCGCAGGACCGAATAACTGCACTGAGAAATTTGCGCCGTTCTCAACGGGCGAGCTATTCCCGTGACACACGCATCCGGTGAATTGAGCGCTCTTGTTTTGTCTCTCGTGATAGATGTGCCCTGATCATAGAAAACATCACGCGGAATTGTCTCTTTTTTTCTGAGAGAAAAAGACCGTGGTTGCTATCGGCCGGCCGGGGTGTGCGCCAAAGTTTGGCGAATCAAGGAGCTCTTGCCCGGTTCTCTAATCGGGAAATGCTATATTCATCCACAGAATGTGAATGTTTTCTCTGGAGATTGAACCCCATTGATCAGCCGAGGTTCGCAGAGAGAGTGTCTTATGTTTCCAAGGGCTCTGTTTCCACCTGGCATCGCACGATGGCTTCGACCCGCCCAGAATTTTCGAAGTGCCATCGTGCTGGCTTCTATGGCCGGTGCTGCTGTCGGCAGCGGGTGGGCACAGGCACGAGCAGTTTCTCTTCAACTAAAGCCCAGGCAGACCCAGACTCTCACCGTCCCTGTTGAAAGCAACCAGATGGTTCTCGTTCACCTGCACCTCCAGGGAGGGATCATCGGGGTCACGGAAAAGGCTCCGGACGGAAGCCTCCGCCCTTTGTGGCTGATCGATTTGGGACGCGGGGCAGCGCTCACCTACCCGATGGGCGGATCGAACTCCGGAATCTACACGTTGGAGATTACTTCTTTCGAGCGCGAGAGGCTGGCGGAGGTCTCCCTGGCAATGGATGCGCCGGAGCCGGTAAGTCAATCCTCAGCGGACCTGCGCGATGCAGAAGACTTGCTGGCCAACGCTGAACAGCTTCGCCGTCACTTGCCAGGTGCTCCTGCCAAGATGGATGCAGTCGAGCTTTATGACCGCGCTTTTACTCTGGCGGAAAAGCGCGGCGATACTCCCTTGAAGCGCCTGATTTTGACTCAGAAAGCGCGATACCTGCTCTTCGGTCAGAGCAGCTTCGCAGGCGCTGACGCGCTGCTGGAACAGGCGGTCGCTCTGCCTCCGGCAGACGACGCGGCGCAGCAGGCGCTCGCGTGGAAGACATTGAGCTCGGCAAGGTACGATCTCGGCGAATACCAGCCTGCAATCAAGGCAGGACTCGCCGCCCGCGATCTTTACCGCCAGACGCGCGATCTCTACTGGCAAGGCATTGTGCTTGGCAACTTGTCCTCAGTGTATGCCGAGGTTGGCCAAAACGCCGATGCCCTTGGGACTGCCCAAGAGGCACTGGAGGACGCCCAGCAAGAGCATGACACGGCGGGAGTCGTTTATTGCTTGAGCCAGCTTGCCGGGCTTTATCAGCGGCAGGGCGACCTTGAGAGCGCATTGCGCACCTTTTATCAGGGGCTTGCCTGGGTTTCCGAGATTGGCTATGCCCCGCTTGTAGAAGCCGAGATACAGAAAGACCTCGGCGATTTCTACACCCAAATCGGCGATTGGGAGCAGGCAAGCCATGCGCTCCAGCGTTGCATCGAACTTGAAATGGGAAAGAACGATCCGGTTTCTCTGGAGGCCCGTGGACTGTTAGCGGCCGCGATGCAGCGCCAGGGAAAGCTAGGCGAGGCGGTCACGGAAGATACGGCGGCAATCGAAATTGCGCGCAGCCTGGCGCTGAAACAGGACGAAGCCGACCTATTGCTCAAGCGAGCTTCCGTTCAGTTGGCGTTACGCCATCCATCTTCGGCTCAGGCAGACATCAAGGCAGCAGGGGCGCTCGCGACGGATCTGGCGTCGTTGCCGCTGCAGGTTGAAACGGAGCTCGCCTCGGGAGACGCACTGCTGCCGGCCGATCCAGAACAAGCCGCAGCCGCCTATCGCAATGCATTGCAACTGGCCAAAAGCGTCGGGGAACGCGAGGAGCAATCGCTGGCTCTGGCGGGATTGGCGAGGGCGTTCGAGAACGAAGGGCAATTGGATGACGCCGCGGCTTCGATAGAGGCGGCCCTCAAAATTGTGGAAACATCGCGCGGAAGTTTGGCGAGCCGCGAATTGCAAGTAACCTATTTTTCGATGCACAGGAGTTGGTATGAGCTGGCAGTTGACATCTCTATGCAGCTGAACCGCGAATATCCGGCAAAGGGATACGCGTTGGCGGCGTTTGCCTATACCGAGCGCGCACGCGCCAGGTCGCTTCTGGACACGCTCGATTCATCCGGATACAACACCACGATTCTCGTCTCAGCCAACCTGCGAGAGGCATACGCACTCAATCAGCGAGAAGTGACCGCGCAACAGGCGTTGCTTGTCCACAGCACCGAACCTGCGGGCGGTGCTGTGGCGGCCAAGCTGCACCAGCTTTATAGGGAACAAGAGAATCTGGAATCGCAGATGCAGTCTGACAAAAGACCGGGTTCCCTTCTTGGAGGCCAGACGGCAGATGTGACGCTGATTCAGCAGCAGTTGCTGGAGAAGGACTCCATGCTTGTTTCCTACTGGATTGGTCAAAGACATAGCTATCGCTGGTCGATTACGCCAGCTGGCTTTTCGTTCGAAGTATTGCCACCGCGTGATCAGTTGGAGCGAATCATCCTCCCGCTCGAGCGCATGCTGCAACGCCGACGCGCTGTGCCCAAGCCGGGCGAAGACATCGCCGGCTACGCTTTAGAGCAAAGGGCATTTGAAGCTCAGTTGCAGACCGGCCTCGGCCGCGCCGGATCAATGCTCCTTTCCCGCATTCCCAGGGACGCGCATAGCATTTTTGTCGTGGGCGACGGATGCCTTATGCCATTGCCCTTTGCTGCCCTGCGTGTCTCTGACGACCGAGGGGTCTCCTATGCGCTCCGCAAATACAATTTCTTTCAGGAGCCATCGGCTTCCGTGGCAGTGTATCTGAAGCAACACTCGGTCAAAGAGCAGGCGCTGCACATCACAGTCTTTGCCGACCCGGTGTTTTCGCTTTCCGATCCACGGCTTGCCACTCATGTGCAGCCCAAATCAGCTGGCAGCCATCTCCTATTCGCCAACATGCCGCGTTTGACAGGTTCGACAGAAGAGGCTCGATACATCTTTGAAGACGCACCCAGCGGAGCCGTTACTCTAAAGACTGGGTTCAATGCCACTCCGAGCGGGGTCCGTGACCTCTCTGAGAAGGATGCAGTCATCCTGCATTTTGCCACGCACACGGTAACGGTATCCGGGCACCCGGAAATTACAGGCATAGCCCTCTCGATGTGGGCCCCCGAAGGCAAGGAACAGGAAGGCGTCTTCTGGCTCAAGGATATTTATGCACTGCATTTGCCCTCGGCTTTGGTCGTCCTGAGTGGATGCGGGACAGACAGGCAGGACGGCGGAGGAGGAGAAGGGCTCAATAACCTCGCCTACGCCTTCTTTTTTGCCGGCGCTCACTCGATCGTTGGGAGCCTCTGGTCGGTCGACGACAGCGCGGCGAGCGGGCTGATCGGGATCTTTTATCGCGAGCTGCTCTTGAAACATGAGCGTGCCGATGAGGCATTGAAGAAAGCTCAGTTGAAGATGCTGTCCAATCCGCAGACGGAATCTCCCACGGTGTGGGCTCCTTTTGTTCTGGAGGGATGGCCTGCGGCGTTTCCCGTCGGGCAGAGGAGCGCTGAGGGAAGATTGTCCCCAGCTCCTCTCTCGATGAAGGGAAAATAGGGCGATGCACAAGGAAACGCTCAATATAATACTCGATCTGTTGGGCGGCCACAATGAAGAGGCGGCTGGAGTTGAATATCGGAAGTTACACGAGAGGCTCTGGCGCTTCTTTGAGTGGAACGGTGTTGAAGATCCGGGGGCGTTGGCGGATGAGGCGATCGACAGGCTTGGCAGACGAGCGGTAGAGGAAGCTGCCACGGAAAATGTACGCAACCCCTCCGCCTTCGCGCTGGGCATTGCGCGGCTCCTGCTACAGGAGGAGATTAGACGGCAAAAAAAGCAAACTGAAGCAATTCGCAGCTGGGAAACACTGAAACCGGCTTCCACCTCTGAAGATGAGGCGATGGATGAGGCCCTGGAACACTGCCTGAAAAAACTGGCGCAGGAAGGTCGCCGGCTGCTCATCGAGTATTACACCTATGACCCCAAGGAGAAGGCAAGGAAGCGCCAAAGACTCACGGAGGAACTGGGGATTACCGCAAACTCATTGCGAAATCGGGTGTTCCGGGCGCGGCAGGACCTGGAGGCATGTATGGGCAGCTTTCTTAAAGAAAAGAAGCCGTGATGTTTTCGCAGAAGTTGACACCTCACCATAGAGGAAGGAATTGAGACGCATTGATCTCTGAAGACCATCTTCGCCGAAGCGTGCTGCGATATCTGGCGGCGGACCTGACCGCGGAAGAACGCGCCTTATTCGAGGAGCGCCTGCTCACGGATCAGGATTTCTCCAATGCAGTCGCAGTCGAGGAACAAGACCTCATTGACGATTATGCTCTAGGGTCGCTAACTCAGCAGGAAACGCGCTCCATCCAGACGTGGATTGAGGCATCTCCGCGTCGGACCGAGAGAGTCAGCATGGCGCGAGCCTTCTTGGTAAGGCGACCTCAAAAGCTTCGTAGAAAGCAGTATGTCACCATCATGCTGGCAGCAGCAGCCTGCATCCTGGCTGCTGTTGGGATAAGGCTAAGCTTGACGAGCGAGCTAATCCGACAGAACTCAAAGATTGTCTCCTCTGGAACGATTGGCTCGGTGCAGTATGGTACACCCCAGACATCGCCAGGGAATGGGGCAAAACCAGAAGTAATTCTGCTTGTCGCGGAGCGAATCCGCGGCCAGCAGCAGATTACAACCCACCGACTTCATAGTGGTGCTCCCGTGCAGCTGCAGATCATACTGGTCGGTGAGACGGCTCGCTCAGGATACTTGTTGAGAATACATTCTCTTGGCGAGGATAAGCGCGTGCTCCCGGAGTACAAAGACCTGAACGCGGAATCGGTAGGTGGGCAGCTCTATATCAAAGTCGATTTCTCGCCCGGCTCTCTGCCCCCAGGGACCTACCGTGCGTTCGTGAGCAGGGACGGAGATACGCTCGTCTCCGATTTTGCCGTGCGTTCCTAGCTTAGCTCCCTGTCCGCAATCACGGACTCGTTCTTGTGGCCGACATGGAACATATAGGCTTTATGCTTCCGATTATTCACCGCGTAATCAGAGTTCGACGGCGTGCCGATCTCAGCATTCCCTGACTGATTCAGTTTGCCGGCCGGCTCAACCTGGATGCGGGGGTGAAAGTGACCTCACCGGAGGAGACATGCAAGAGGGTTACTTTCCCCAAAAACATCCACGGCAAAAGCTGGCAGGCGAGGTCGCGAGTTGATTTCCGCGCAGGGACGAGACGGAACTGGCTTGCCGGTAGTCACCCTTGGCCGGCGAAAAGACCTGTCGTTCCCTGGCGCTTTATTTCCTTCCGGAAGCGGCTCGGATGCGCAACGCAGCGGGCAGTAGTTGACCTTCGCTCCGGGCCGTCTTCAATGCCTTGCCCAACCATGCGAGATCGTCCAGCATGGCGTTCAGAGTTACTGTTTGGCCGGGACTGGTGGGCTGACCTTTCTCGTCGAACGCTGCTGTGACGAGAGGGACGAGCGTTGAGGTACGCACCGGGACTGCTTCGGTCTCCACCATAATCTGTGTCAAGTGCTCGACCGCTCGGGCCGCCGCGGTGAAACCGAGGCTGTAGCCCACAAAGGCGACCGGCTTCTGACGGAAGCTGTATGAGAAGAACACCGTATCGATGGCATTCTTGAGAACGGCCGGAATGCTGTGGTTGTATTCAGGAGTGACAATGAGGTAGGCGTCAGCTTCCCTGATCTTGTCATTCCAGCGCTTCACAAGCGGGTCAGAGTAGGTGGGATTGGCAAAGTCGCCAACCGTAGCGATGGTCTCCTCAAAGAACGGTAGCGGCCAGTCGCGCAGATCGAGGATCTCAACCTCAAACGCCCTATGCGCCCGGGCGATGGGCACGAACCAGCGACAGACAGCCTCCGAGTTTCGCCCTTCCCGGGTGCTCCCGATAATGATCTGAAGTTTCAACATGTTGATTCCCTTCGAGCTTAAGCCGTGGATGAGGCTACGATGCTCTTTGCGTCGGTGTTGACGTATCAACATGCTATATTGAAGATGTTGACATGTCAACACCTGTCTCTTACATTAAAGTGATGTCCGGCATGCTGACACGAAAACAATTCGACGCATGGCGGGGCTTTCGTTTCATGGTGGAGGAGACCAGCCTAGGTGTCAGCCGCGAGCTGTTCTCGTCCACGGGGATGTCGGGCGGCCAGTTTGGAATCCTCACCATCCTGGTGGAAACACCGCTCCACGTCATGCGCCAGCAGGAGTTGGCAGACGCAATGCGCTGGGATCGCACCCGCTTGAGCCATCAACTCACAAGGATGGAAACTCGTGGCTGGATCACCCGCGAGAAGGGCGATAAAGGAGCCACCCTGGTTTCGCTTGCTGAGGCGGGAAGGCAGGAGCAGCATCGCGCAGCTCCCGTGCTGAGCCAGATAGTGTGGGAGAGATTCTTCAGCCGGCTCACCCGGGCCCAACTCACCGCGCTCGAACAGATCCGCGCAGCGCTCACGATCGAGTAGGCTTCAAAACGATGAACGCAGACTGGTTCGTCCAGACTGGTTCGTCTATCAACGAATGGTAGAGCGTCCTTGATAGTAGCGAGTTGATTCCCCGGGACATGGACATCTGCCCGCTTGGAAGGCCGTGCATTCCCAGACATGGGCGCCATAACCCTGGATGCCGCGACAGTAGTTGAGTCTCCGAGAAACCGGCGACGTCAAAACTGCATTGCGATTGAGACACTGCTTTCGTTAGAAGTGTGAAATGGCGTCCTTCTGTGCTCCGCTCCGGCGCAGATCATCGCTCTTTCAGTCGTATGTCCCGAGACGAGGAGCCCACGTAGACAACGGCGTCGGGAATCACGCGCCAATCGTTTGCAGCCGTGTCCCAGATACTCTGCGTCCTGGGTTGGATTGCGATGTTCACCTTTTGCGCCTGGCCTGGATTTAATTGGATCTTGCTCCAGTCGCCCAGCCGCAGAGGAGGTTCCCCCGCGTAATCAATTCCCAGATAAACCTGCGGAACCTCGGCACCTCTAACGGCCCCGTCGTTCTTGACCGAAAACGAGACGTGGAGAGTGCGATCCGTATCGCGCTTTACAGAAAGGTCCGAGTACGTAAAGTGGGTATAGGACAACCCATAGCCAAACTCAAAGAGCGGTGCTATTTTCTTCGCATCGTACCATCGATAGCCGATCTCCAATTTTTCGGAGTAGACGGGGTCCTTGGAAATAACGCCCGTCTCGCCCCAGGTTGGCGTATCCTCGTTCCGCAGAGGAAACGTAAAGGGTAGCTTACCGGAGGGATTCACCTTGCCAAACAGGACATTGGCGAGTGCTCTGCCTCCGGCTTCGCCGGGATACCATGCCTCGATGATCGCCGCGACCTTATCCTTCCAGGGCATCAGAACCGGATTACCACTCTCGATCACCACGATTGTATGCGGGTTCGCGGTTGCGACCGCATCTACCAGTTCGTTCTGGTTCAAGGGATTCTCTAAGCTGAGAGTCCTCAAATCTCCGAAGTCTTCCCCCGCTGGCTGCGCAACTACGACAATGGCAACATCCGACTTGCGCGCCAGCGCGACCGCATCGGCGATTTCGCCCGGACTAAAGGCTCGAAACGGTGCCTGCTCGTCTCGGACTCCGGAAAACTCGACTTCGCTCCCCTGCGACAATTCTTCGATCGCCTTCGTAAGGGGAGTGGGAATCTTCAACCATGGGCTCCGCCACCATCCGCAGCCGTTGTGGTCGACAAACTCCAAGCCTTCACAACCCTGGAATGAACCAGTCACCGGATGCATTGTGTCTGCTGATCCGCCTCCGGTCATTACCGCCACGTCCGCGTGGGAACCGATGACCGCGATACGCGTCAGTTTTGATGGCGGCAAGGGAAGCTGATGATGGTCGTTCTTGAGCAGCACGATCGATTGCTCCTCTACGGATTGGGCAACCTTCCGCGCCGCATCGAAATCAATCTTTTCCCCGCCCTGCGGGGGATCGTCCATGACGCCGGAACTCATCATCGCATAGAGTTTGCGGCGCACCATATCATCGATCCGATCTTGAGTGACGTCATGGTTGGTCAAGGCAAAAAGAACTGGGACGCGCCCGAAATAAGAGGGGCCGGCGTCGCTTCCCTCTTCCTCATCGAGGCCGGCATTGATCGCTTTTGCGGTCGTGTGGGTCGCTCCCCAGTCCGACTGTATCTGTCCCGGAAAGTGCCACTGCGTTTTTAGAATGTCGGTCAGGAGCAGCGGATTCTCGCACGCATACTCCCCGTTCAACCGGTTATAACTACACATCACACTTGCCGGCTGGCCCTGTTGAACTGCGATCTCAAAGGGCAATAGATAGAGCTCTCGCAGGGTGCGCTCGTCGATCTGGCTGTTTCCACCCATGCGATTGGTTTCCTGTTCATTGCCCGCAAAGTGCTTGATCGAAGCCATCACCTTCTGGCTCTGAGTCCCCTTGGTGCGTTCGGCCAGCAGTTCTCCCGCCAGCAGGGGATCCTCGCCTAAGTATTCGAACGCTCTTCCTCCACGTGGCTCTCTGGTGAGATTCGCACCTCCTCCCAGGCCCATCGCGAATCCCTGAGCGCGCAGCTGAATTGCAATCTGTTTCCCGTAATCGTACGACAACTGCCTGTCCCAACTGGCAGCCAGCGCAATCGTCGCGGGAAAGGTCGAACTGGACTGTGTAGCGCTGCCTGAACCGGTAGCCGAATCCGAGATATTGACGTCGGGAATATGCAGTCTCGCAACACCCTCGATCAAGCCGCCACCGCCGCCGGGATCAGCATTGGACGGATACTTTGAAAGAATCAACTGAAGTTTCTCGTCTAGAGTCAATTTCTTCACAAGGTCATTGGCTCGCTGCCAGGCGGGATCGTTTGGCGTTGCACTCTGCTGAGCCTTGACCGTGAGAGAAACAAGAAAAGACGTAACCAGAAGCACTGCGATCCAGGCGCGATTTGATTGCATTTCGTTCCTTGACATTCTCATTTCACTCTCTTCAAGATCGAGACTCAAGCTCTTTTGTCCGCACTTACCGTCGCTGGGGCATCACGCAGAAGGTGATCGAAGCCTTGCTCCGAATGCAGTTTTCCTTTCAGCATGATGGTTCTCGTGCGCCATCACCGTCGACCATTCTACCGGTCGGGGTAACTTTCGATAAGCACCATCGCGTATCGAGCGGCGGGCTCTTAGAAATGTCATGGTATGACAATCACTTAGGCCGGGAGTCAATGCCTGTATAGGAGGCTGTATGGTACAGCCTCCCAGAACCGCTTTTGGTGTTTGTGGATTCAAGTCGAGTGAGAACTGGCGGGGGGCCAGCTGCTGTTTTTAGCGTCAAGTCGTTCCAGCTTGAACGGGTGGCTGCCAAGTTTCTCAGCCGGAGTCCCTGGCGGCAGCGCGACGACCTTCTGGTTCGAATGGATCGGCCGGGATCTCTTCGTGCACCTCGATTGCCAGGCTTCGCCCCAGCTCGCCAGGTCCGGAACTAGCCTTGATAACCACGTTAGCTCTTCCGTTAACACCACGCGGGCGCTGACCCGTAAAAAACCTGGAAATTCCCCGCGTTTGATCGCAGTCGAGGGGAACGCCTCCTCTTCATCTGTTATAC
>Ga0116129_1001586_pt1 | contig 12443 bp, 8 predicted proteins | sample June2015DPH_17_2_FD_89732 | JGI IMG/M metagenome (GOLD analysis project Ga0116129, IMG submission 89732) | Peatland microbial communities from SPRUCE experiment site at the Marcell Experimental Forest, Minnesota, USA - June2015DPH_17_10 | ecosystem: Environmental > Terrestrial > Soil > Wetlands >...
AGAAATCCACACCCATTCCGTGGTGGCAACGGCTACCGCTGCACATCCAATTTCGATAGTCGTCACGCCCCGATACCGCCCAAAATGTTAGCTGGCTATTTGCCGCGAAAATCCAGGCTAGGGCCCTTCAGGCCGATCATGGCCATGTAGAGCGTCAATCTCCGCAGTATCGTTGGCTGTGCCAAAGGAGCCCGGGTGGTGTACCGCCCATAGGTAGAGGGTATCGGCATCCATAGATACGACACCCGCGCTCGTCGCCGTACTTTCCGACCCAGTCGTTCCAAGACATGGACGGCTTTTGCGCAAACCGGTCCACCCAACCACTTCGCCTTTCGACCATCGGGCATGCCTTGCATTTTGAAAACCCAGCTGTGCAGCCATACCAAGTCCGGCTGCCCTGACACGATTTCCGTTTGACAGCAGCCTTCTCGCAATGAGAGCAGCTCACTGAGGCGCATGCCGGTTGCGAACGCAATCAGCACGAAGCAGGCGGTTTGAAGGTGGGACAACTCCGTGCACAATCTCCGAAGTGACCGCACACCCTTCTCGAGCCGTGTGTTACCGAGCGGATATGCCGCCGGTGAGAGCCGGCGCAAGCACCGCGTGCCGAAATACAGAAAGTGATCCGGATCCATGCGGCACCGGATCGCCTCCACCTCGTCAGACGCGTCCAGCAGATAATCGGCAAACTGCTCCACGTACTGAAGCGACGCCCGCACCAGCGGCCCGAGGATCTCTTCGGGAATGATCTCGGTCTTGCTCCCAAACGAACGAGGCTCCTTCCCAACGATCTTGGCGGCTGACTCGCCCTGCAATGGGTCAATCACCAACCCGTCCCTTGTGACGCCCCTATATTGAAAGAGTTTCTGCAGAATCTGGACATGCTTGTATTTCCAGGACCTAATGGCATCGGAAGACACCAGCTTCTGGATGTAGTCCTCGCAGTGATGAGGCAAAACGTCCTTGAACCGAAAGACAGGATTGGAACAACTCACCAGGTAAGCGATAAAGGGCTTTAAGGCGCGGAATAGATTCCGCAGACCTGCCGGTGCATGAGCCGGCCCGTCGACAGGATGCCAGCGTAAGGCATAGACAAAATGCTTTGACGCTGTTAGGAGGGATCGGAATCGAGCGTCAGTGAACAGACCGCCGCCCGGCACTTTGAAGGACCAATATATCCGTTTATCGTGGCTGCCCATCGCCGGGTTGGCGTCTTCCTTCGAAAAATCCCATACGTCATCCCAGAATCTTGAGGTCAAGGATACTTCGGGGTTGTCGGCGCGATCACCGGAGACCAGTGCATTCGCCCTGGCGTCGGACCGCTTGGCCCGACGGCTCATCCCAACACTCCCTTTGCCACGATGAAGACGCTGCTTTCCAGTTCCTTCGCCCGCTGCGTGGCTCTCTCAATCTGCTCCGGTCGGAACGCGGCGACGATATTGTCGTTGATGATCCGGACGCTATTTCCATAGACCGCATCCCAGTCTCCCGGTTTCATCTCTGATCGCAGGCGCAAGAATCGGTCGCGAGTGGCAATGACCATGGGTAGGTCATCAAGAAACCAGAGATCATTGGGGCAACTAAAGCAGGCATGAAAGGATGTGCATAGGCGCCCCTTTTCTTCGCCTGTCTGTGGCGAATCGTAGGGATCACGACAGGCGCCGCAGCCGGTATCGAAGCGCCCATCGAGAATTTTCGCGGCCTGCGCCTTTGGCAGATTCAAACACTTGATACCCGCCTCGCGCCTCTGTGGAATGACAGTGACGCGCTCAACCATGCGCGCCTGTGCCTTCTGAATCACACGGGCATTGAATTGCTCGCTGATATGGTTGAGCACGTATCTTATGGTCGTGGAGAAGTGTGCGTGCTGAAGAAATTGGCGAACCTTGCCCAGATTGCCGCCTGTTTGGAGGTAAAGCAGGGTGGCCGCAGATGGCCGAATGTTGGACAAGGCGAATGGTGGCAGCCGGTGTCGATCACGGAATTCCCGCAGACGCCTAAAGGACAACCGTGGCGCCGTACATGCCGAGATAAGCCGGCTCTTGAGTAGGGTATTCTCGCTGAAATAAAGGAACAGCTTCGTGTTCGCCGGTGGGCCTGCCTGCCGTGCGAGCGGTTCTGTGTACTGGCGCATAAACTGGATCAACTCGACAACCCCCATCTGTTTGCGCCGATCGACTCGATGAAGCTGCTTCTGTTGCCTACCGGCCCGCGGCTTATCCCAGACGCAGTAAAAACACTCTTCATCAATCTCATGCGGGATAAGACAATCTCGCCCAAGGTCCCACAGGGCGTCGGGGTTGATGCCGGTGCGGGCAGCGATCAGGATCATAAACGGTATGATCTGCTGAGCGCTCGTGGGCACGTCGCCGGGCGTGTGGGTTTTCCAGATATGGTCAACATCCGCAGCCGCGGCAGTCAGAATCTTCCGAAAAGTGGCCGGCGACAACGCTTTGGATGCTGGTCGTTCGTTGCCTACGCCGGGGAATATGTTGCTTGGAGTGAAAAAGGCCGGATCGAACTCCTCAGGGTAGAGCCGTTTCGCCAGACGCAAGAGCCAGCAGCACAATGAGAGTGTGTGTGCCGCGGACTTCCTTTTCAACCGCCGTTTGACGACAAGCCAAATCGCCATTTCCTTCAGCATCTCCGGCCCCAGTTGCCTCGCGGATTGCACGTCCCGCTGACTCTTCTTGCGATGGTCCAGAAACCGAGTGAAGAGCCGGAGGCTGTGCGCGGAGGCGATCAGCGTCGCTCGACGTTTTCCATTTTGGTGAACAATCCAGAATGCGTTTGCTAGCACACGGGCCAGTTCAGGACGTGACGACAGAAATGTCAGCCTTATGGTGAACGGTTTTTCGCCTGGCCGCTGGAAGGTCTGCTCAAGAGCTATGGACCCAGTCCGAAGTCGGGCAAGATCATGCTGCTTGAGTAATTCCCCTTCTATGAGCCCCCAACGCTGTCCCGCGCCGCCCTTTCGCATAGATCATTCCTCTTCCAATAGCCGATCCACAAAGCTATTGTGCGCGGCGATCAGGTCGCTCCTCATACGCTCGGTCAAGTGGAGATACCGCTCGGTGGTTGCCATGCTGGCGTGCCCGAGTTCCAACTGCAGCGTCTTTAGTGGATTCGGCGCGCCGATGTCCTGTAGATACGCGAGACGCTCGACGGCGTAGCAGTGGCGAAGCATGTGAGGCCAGATGTGCAAGCCTGTTCGTTTGCAGTTCGTGGAAAATACCCGGTTGATAGCCGACGTTTTGAGCGGTCCCCCCGTGCGACCCACAAAAGCCGTACCGGGATTCTTGGAGCCGCTGGAGTGCCGTCGTTCCATATGGACGTATCTGTGAATTGATCTCAGCAGGCGTACGGGAAACAGGATTGCCCGCCACTTCTGTCCTTTGCCAAGGATCTTGATAGCCACCGTGTCCCTCTCTATCGAGCTGGGGTTTTCTGGGAGGGCATTCAAAGGCAATGAACACACTTCAGCGGAACGCATGCCGGCGAGCCAGAGGGCTTCCGCGATCAGTCGGTCTCGCCAGCCGCGAAAGCTCTTGATGAATCGCCGCACCTCTTCGCGCGGTGGGATCTGCAGATCTTCTCTTGGTTCTGTCAACCTCAAGCCGCTACCCGGGGCCGAGCCGGCATGCAGCTTGGCGCACGGATCGAGCTCTCCGAAGGCCCGGTAAGGAACTCGAGTGGCCTCCAGTTCGAACGGAAGCGCATCAATCCACCCTTTCTTCTGGACGAACAGGTAGAACCCGCAGATCACTGACAATTTGTGATTGATCGTGGTCCGCTTCAGTGGCCGACCCGTTTGAGGGCTCAATTCCGATCCGAGGATATTCCGATAGGTCGCAATGTTCAGCTCAGTGACGCGCCGCCACTCAAGGCCAGCCTTCTCACAGAAGCTCAACCAATCGGCCAGCTGATATGCATAGCTGCGCCAGGTTCTCGGTGAGCTGGTCCTTCCACTGATGATGCTCAACCTCGTCAGAAAGGCATTCGGCTCCAGTTCCCACCGCATCTGCGAACCCAGGAGAAACGGCCGCCCCTGAGGATCAAACAACACGTGCATACGGCCGGTGTGACGAACTTCAGCGCCATCGGTTAGCAGGATGCGTTGGGAAAGTGCATCACGCAGAGGGCGGTGTGAGCAAGGATAACCCCGGGGCGCGCCGAGCGAGATGCGGAAACACTCGACTTGCTCAAATCAAGCATACGGGAAAAGTCGCTGAGATACGGCGCCAGTTATATTAGCGACGGCAAGTATGTGTATGATACAGGCCACGTGTTCATGGGCATTCCGTACACATGCACACGCAGAAATCCTATGCGTATGTTGTGGGTATTCCGACGAAGGCGAACGCTGTTCCGGAGGCAAGCCGAACGGCTTTCCGGGATAAGTCCGAACACCCTTCGGAGCGAAGCGACGCTGGCCTCTTGATTTTGCAGTAAGTGTTCGGGATCGTCAAGGAATCTATCCGGAGCGAAGCGGAGGCGGGCGGCCGCTAGCGAGGTTGGGGGTGCGGGGCAAGGGGCGGCAGTCCCTTGCCCCGCTCAGCAATGGAAAGACCCCGGAGCGCTTGCTTTTAGCGCTCCAAGCCGCGCGAGGCTTAGGTTTTTCGCTAAGTCGTCACGCCCACAAAATGGTTAAGCACCAGGTCGGAGTTGCGGGCGGAGTTGCCTGAACAGCTTCCCCGCCCGCAAGGTCAGCCTCGTACAAATTCCCCGAGTACGGCCGGCTAGCAGATGGTTTCAACAAAAGACATCTGCCGAATCCTTCCCGCAGAGGTGGCCTTGTGGGGCGGATTGGCAGTCTGCGGCAGATTGGCAATCCGCCTTTCTCGAGTCCCTTGGGTTGAACGACGTTACCGGTTCGAAGGGTGGGCGCATCGGCTCTCAGCAGCGAACGTCGGGGCTCGGTCAACACTTGCTGAATGGTATAGTCCGCATATTGTTGACGGTTGCCGTTGGGCTCGCGGCGGTAAGGGACAGCGATGCAACGAAAGCGCCCCAGTGGTCCGGAGACCGCGCCGTCTTGTCGGTGGAGCGGCAAAACGAAGCCGCACCGGGCATACGTGAGAGCAAGTGGATGCGATGTGCTATTAGAAAGCGCGATTCGTTCTTCGATCCAGGGGCGCTCGCCGGATACGCGGTATTCCTGGGTCACGTGCAGCCCCTCTGGCGTAACCGCCTCCAGCGCCGCTACGCTAGTGGAGCCGTCTTTCCGCTGAATGGCTTTCGAAAACGGGGGAGCGCCAAAGGAATAACTGTATCGCCCATCGGCGAGTGTGAGTCCGGAGGGCGAGTGAATGAGCCGGCTCTCCAAGCCCGCCGCCAGACTCAATGTCAGCCGGAACTGACGATTTTCCAGTGTGACTGTTTCCTTGTCCTGGGCTGCTAGACTTGTTGTTGAACCAGCGGTCAACGCACCGGCAGCGCCACCGATAAACTCTTTCCGGGTCATCGTCGCATCGACTCCTCGAGTGGCTTCAGAACGTGTAGTGGATTGCCACCTGCATCACGCGCGCCGCGCCGGCGCTGGTGATGGTGGCGGCATTCGGCGTGTTGGCGGTGGCGATGGGCGCGTTGAAGTTCGCACGGTTCAGGAAGTTGAATACCTCCCAGCGGACTTGCAATTTGCCTCGCTCGTGGATCTCGAAATTCCGGCTCAACGCCAGATTCAGGGCCAGCGATCCCGGCCCATCCAGAATATTGCGGCCGGAGCTGCCGAAAACATAGGCGTTAAGCGGAACTTGGGGGAAGCAGCCGACGTTGTACCATTCGCTCACCGACGGGTTCGGCACTGTGCCTTTGCAGATGCGATTGGGCCGTGTAGCCTGGCCCAAGGTGGTGTTGACGTTGCTGTCCGTCACGGTGAACGGCATGCCCGTACGGGCAACCCCGGTACCCGCCAGTTGCCAACCGCGCAAGAGGATGTTGTAGTTGCGGGGCGCCTCCCACGAAAAGGCCATGTTGAACACGTGCCCAATGTCGAAATCCGAGCGGCCGCGTTCCAGGCTCAAGTTGTATGGATCCTGAGCGGTCTCGGACACGAACAGCGAACCGATATCGATCGATTTGGCGTAGGTATAGCTGGCCCGATAGAAGAAATTATTGGCAAAGCGGCGGCGAAAGGTGACGCTGCCTGCGTTATAGATCGAGTTGGTGTTGAAGGTGATGTCATTGATTGCGCCCCAACTCGGAAAGGGCGTCGGGAAATTGGGATAGGTCGCGGCTGATCGGATCGGCTGGTTGATGTTGCTTTCGTAACTCAGATGGGTTCCCTTGTTGCCGGTGTATGAAGCCTCAATCGCATTTCCCGTACCGATTTCCCGCTCCACGGTGATGTTCCAATCTTGCGTGTAGGGGTCGGGCGCCTGGATTTGAAAGGCGTTCGAAGTGGTGACGCTCTGGATCAGACTGCCGGACACCGGAAACGGATTCGCGAAGGTCAGATAGTTGGGATTGCTGGCATTGTCATTGATAGTGAGGTTGACCACGAATGGAAACTGGACGGCAAAGTTATTGATGTAATTGTTGAACAACCATGCGCCATAAAAGATCCCATACCCTCCGCGCAGCACCGTGCGATTGCCTCCGAAGGGCCGCCACGCAAAGCCGATCCGAGGCGCGAATTCCTTATGGTTGGTGTATTCCAATGAGCCCGGCAGGCCCGCCTGCTGCGCGGTCTCCACCGACGAGGCATTGGTGAAACCCGCGCCCCCTGGCGCTCCGGCCATGGAACTGACGATGTACTTGCCCAGTTGGGGATCGAAATTGGTCATCCGGCCATACTTGTCATACACCGGCTTGGGCAACTCGTAACGCAGGCCTAGATTCAGGGTGAGACGGCTTGAGACCTTCCATGCGTCCTGCACAAAGGCGCTGTAAGAGGCCGGGATCAGGTAGCTGGGCGCCGTGCCTTCCAGTTGCGAGTCGTGATTGAGGAAACCGAGCAGAAAATCCGCATACGGCTGGTTGGTCCATCCACCGGTGAAGTTGTAGGTTCCGCGGGAGTTGTAGTCATAGACCTTGTACAACTCGCCGTACAGCTCCTCGAATCCGAACTTAATGAGGTGGGCGCCCTTCACCCAAGTCAGCGTATCGGACGGATTGAAGGTGGTCGACGTATAGTTGTTCGGACTTTGGTATGCCGGGCCGATCGTCGTGTAATTGGTGATACCGACTTCGGGGAAGCCGAACAATGTGGGATCGGTGGGTCCTGGTAAGCCGAACTGGCTGTTGTAATTCGTGCCGTTCACCAGGCCGTTGGCGGAGAAGACGGTGCGCGAGATGCTGAACCGGGCCTCATTAATTAGAGACGGAGTAAAGGTTCGCGTGTAGGTGATACCGCCCAGGATATTGTGCTGGTTGGTGGCCTGGCCATCGGTCGGATAGATATTTCCGCCGTTGTAGGGCGCTACCACGTCGTCGTGACGGTTCATATATTTGAATGACAGGTTGTCACGCGGGGTAACGATCTGATCGATCTTGATGATGGGATTGTTCCAATAGTCCGGGCCCGCCACCGCGCTGTAGTAGTTATTCGCACCGGGGTAGTTGGGCGATGGGTAGTAGGCTTGGATCTTGAGCGCGACCGGGCTGATCAGCGACGTAGGGATCATATTATTCGGGAAAAACGTTCCCGGAGCCAAGGGATCTTTGATGGGCGCGTAAGCAGAGAAGTCGCCCTGCCGCACTGCCGCTGTCGGAACCACAGCCAACGCTGGCGTACCCTGGACTTGGCGAAAGCTTTCCCAGCTAAAGAGGAAGAACGTGCGATTGCGGCCGTTATAGATCTTGGGAACGTACACCGGCCCGCTCAGCAGGCCGCCGAACTGGTTTTGGCGCAGCTCGGGTTTGGCTGTCGCAAAAAAGTTCCGCGCGTTCATCTTGTCATTCTCGAGGAATTCGAATAATGCCCCGTGCACTTGGTTGGTGCCCGATTTGAGCACCATCTTGACCTGCCCGCCGGAAGCGCGTCCGGTATCCGCCGAATACCCGGAGGTCTCCATCTTGAATTCCTGCAAGGCGTCGAGATTCGGCTGTGCCTGAGGTCCTGCGTACAGCGGATCCCGATCATTGTATCCATCGATCGTGAAGTTGATGTTGTCGACGCGCTGGCCATTGGAAACATATGCCGATCCGTCTCCGCCCGGCCCTGCGGGCAACACTCCGGGCATCAAGAAAAGCAGATCGCCCCAGGAGCGGCCGTTGAGGGGCATTTCGACCATCTCGCGGCTTACCATCAAGTCCCCCTTCGACCAATCCTCCGTATTGATCAGCGGGGCCGAACCCACCACCTTGAGGACCTCCGCGACCGAGCCGAGTTGCAGGTGGTATTGCATGCGGGCCTGCTGGTCGAGTTGCAATTCCATGCCGGTCTCTTTCAGTACCTGGAAGCCATCCTTGGAGATGGTGACGTCGTAGAATCCGGCTGCCAGGTTGGGCACGATGAACTCTCCACGCGGATTGGTTTCGGTGTTCCAGACCTGGTTGGTTCCCGCGTTCCGGACCTCAACCTTGGCGAGCGACACCATGGCATTGGAGGGATCCGACACGGTTCCTATCAGAGTTGCAGTGGGGGTTTGGGCCACCAGCCTGGCCAAGTTGAGGCAAAACAGCAAGGCTGCGGCAACTGGAAAATTCTTCATCATCGTCATTTTCCTCATGGTGGAAATTGTTTCTCTCCCCAAACTCAGCGGGGAGGACCCGGCACGCGGCCGTGGTCTGTAACCGTTGGGGGTTTTTGCTTCTGCGACCGGATCTCGATCGACCTTTCGTTGTATCCCGCTAAAGAGCACAACAGCGTCGCCCTGAGCTTTTCTCTATCGGCTTCTACCCGGACCACGGTCCGCTCCGACTTTTCCCGCCCACCGCCCGTGATTACGGGATAGTCGTGGTTGCCCGCAATGTCGGGTTTGAGAATCGCCCCGTTGTGCACATGGGCGGCAATCAGAAGGTCAACCTTGCCCTCTTTCATCAGGGGCCCAAATAGCTGGTTGGCGTCGTCCATGGCGTGACAATCGAGGGCTGAACTGTACCAAGTGATCAGCGTCCCGTCGGAGGCTACAACGGGGTGGTCCGAACCATCCGGCTTGGTAACGAGTGGGAAGGGCATGTGCGCTAAGACTACGCGGAAAGACGCCGCGCGAAAAGCCGGGGTGCGAATCTCGCTGGCGAACCATTGCGCTTCCTCGCGGCGATAAGCGTCGAAATCCTGATAGTTCGCGGAGACGGCGCCGCCACCCTTACTGTCTCCTGTGTCGAGAACGGTGAAGTGCACGGGGCCGTAGTCGAAGGAATAGTAGAACCGGCCTTGCGGCATCCCCACATACTGCGGCAGAGTGCGCGCACGGGCCCCGTAGGTCTCGTGGTTCCCCCGCACCCAAACGAACGGCGTCTGCGTGGCAAAATACTTCGTGGCATCGTCAAGAAAGGCTACTATCGGGTCTTGACGGTCGATGTACGTCACGATATCGCCATTGAAAAACAACAGCTCGTACGGGCGGTTGCCGTTTACTTTGAGAAGGTCGGGGATGGTGGTCCGGTTATCGTGGATGTCGTTGAAGACGAGAAACGATACTTGGCTGGCGTCGAGCGAATTGGTGCGGAATTCGGCTTGCATGCTGGACACACGGTCACCTAGCTCCAGTTCGTAACCTTTCCAGCCACGAATGTCCTGGGACCATACTCGATATTGATAGCGGGTTCCGGGCTTCAGGCCGGATATCGTGACCTGGTGGATCCGTTCGTTGGCATCGATCAATCCATAGTGCATGCCCACCGCGGTTTGCTTCTGGCCCCCGGCGGCGCTATATTCGACCCAACCCGTGGCATCGCGGTTGGTCAGCCACATGATGGTCATGGATGTCGTCTCCGGGCTCTGCAGATAAGGGCCGGTGGAAATGGTCAGCGGCTCATTGGCGGGTGGCGCCGCAGACGGCGCCGCGATTTGCGCGGCATACCAACCTTGGTTACCGGCCAGTAACAATAGGATCAAGCGGGAGAGACGCATCGGGGTGCTCATAGGGTGCTTAGCCACTATGAGCGTGCCAGGCATCCAAAAGGAAGTTCCGAACCGTTCGTAGCCATTGGCTGTGGAAAACCTTGTTTGTCAATAAAAACCGGGGTTAGAAACGTTAATAGCCTTGTAACCTAACCTGTGATAACATCGCGAGCAAATGCAGTCTACGGCTCCGCCCACAGGTTCGGACGATTCTTTGAAGAGTGGCCCTCCGTCAGCGAACGCGGTTCCAAAGTCCCTGGTTCAGCAGGAACTGCAGTCTATTCTTGCCAGCGCCGCATTCCAACGCAGCCAGCGGTGCTCGGATTTCCTCCGTCTGATAGTGCTCACCAAGCTGGATGGACATTCGGGAGAGATCAAGGAGCGCACGATTGCAACTGAGGTATTCGGTCGCGATGCCAGTTACGATCCGAAGAACGATGCTGTTGTCAGGGTTAATGCGACCGACGTGAGAAAGCGTCTGGCGCAATACTACCAGACGCCTGGGGTCCGGGTGAACGTGCGGATCACGCTCCCGCCGGGAGGCTACGTTCCAGCCTTCGAGATTATCGGATTGCCGCCGGCACGAATATCGCCTGAACCGGCCGCGGCGGCAACAAGCCCTCGATCACCCCAGCGAATGCTGTGGGTTGCCGCTGGGTGTGTGGCCGTACTCGCGTTCATTCTATGGTTTCGGATGCATGGCTTCAACGGTTCGGGCTCCGATGCGGAAGCTTTCTGGCATCCCTATCTGATTGCCTCAAAGCCTGTGGCCGTGTGTGTAATCCCATCAATCATGGTTCGGCTCTCGGACCCCTCGAAGGTGATCGCACGGGTGAAGGCGCGGGAGGGCCGTCACTTGTACGACGTCCCGGTTGAGCCGGGGTTGGACATTGGCCGCAAGCTCGTCTACGACGTGGAAAATCACATCAACGTGGGCGACGCATTGGCGCTGGCTTCGGTCTGCCGGTACTTTGGAGAGGTGCAGCACGCGGTGATGGTCAAAAGCGGCGCGGAGGTGTCCTTCCTCGATATGAAAGGCACTCCCGCCGTCCTGATCGGAGCGTTTAACAACGAATGGGCGATCGATTTGAACAGAGATCTGCTGTTCACCTTCACGGAAGGCGCGATACTGGACCGGCAAACGGGGCGAAGGTACGAAATACGAACCGAAAACGGAATCAATGTTGAAGATTATGGGGTCATTTCGCGTCTGATCGAGTCCAAAACCGGAGGTCCCGCGCTGACGCTTGGCGGCGTGGGGCAGTACGGAACACAGGCGGCGGCGGAAATGGTCACAGTGCCCGAGCAGATTACGCGGCTGGTCCGCTCCCTGCCGCCGGGCTGGCGCACGCACAATGTCCAGATCATCATCAGGACTTTGCTGGTCCAGGAGCATGCCAGCCCGGCCGCTGTTGTCGCCGTCCATATGTGGTGACGTATGTTGTTGAGCTTACCGCTCCCGCCGGGAGGCTACGTTCCGGCAAGCTCTCGATGAATTTCTCGAAGTCCGCATCGGACAAGCCTTCCCGCGTTCCATCGAGCCTGACGACCTCGGATAAAGATTCATCCGCCCCGAGCGTTCGCCGGCAAGTGGAAGTATCCAAGCTCAGCGCACGGTCCCATCCTGCACACGAAGAGTCGGAGCCGCTGCCGCGGATCGCGGGCGAAGTCCGTGGGCGCCAGCCGGTCCTCAAACCTGGCGAGCCGTCTGTCGAGGTTCTTCATCGCCACCATGGTCGCGCTCGCGGGCTAGGTTCGTTCGGCGGTGGCGCGTTCACCGTGAAGTCCTTGTGATCCACAAGGGTTCCGTTGGTATCGACGAAGTTCACAGTGATGATCCGTCGGCTCGCCAGCGACCCGCAGCAAGCTGGTTTCGATATGTTCCAAATGCCGGGTGAGGCTGTTCTCACTGTTCCGCCATTTCAGCACGTCGCGATTCGGCACAGCGGCGGGCGCGATGCGCTCGCATGATCTCGGCCCAGGTTGGACATCTACCATTTGCGAAAGCCAGGGGCTCTCGCACCGGCTCCACGTAACGCTCCCCGTTCGCTTCTGCGCGGCGCCGTCGCCGTTCTCGCATAACAGCGACCCCACTCGGCTCAACAACCTCGTGAACAGCAAAGGAGTGCTTCGAGCTTGCGAATTCGCCGCTGGAGACCGGTCATGGCGATTTCACCGGCCCCGAGGGCTTCGCAAGTTCCGCGGGCGGCGCGCTCCAACTCCGACACGCGCGCTTCGATATCCTCCATTCAATCGCCTTCGCGCCCTAGTCTGGAGTTTTGCATATTTACGTCATCGTTTTAGTCCATTCCACAAAGGGTTGAAGGATTTTTCGAGTGTGTGCATCCAGCGCGGGGTCACTAAAAATCCTTTCCTGCCAAGTAACATGACGTAACGTTCTGAGAATGTCCTCAAAGGAGACGGAGGCTTTCTG
>Ga0116129_1001587_pt1 | contig 12439 bp, 14 predicted proteins | sample June2015DPH_17_2_FD_89732 | JGI IMG/M metagenome (GOLD analysis project Ga0116129, IMG submission 89732) | Peatland microbial communities from SPRUCE experiment site at the Marcell Experimental Forest, Minnesota, USA - June2015DPH_17_10 | ecosystem: Environmental > Terrestrial > Soil > Wetlands...
CGGCGGGCATGCGACGATGACGCGCTTTTGGGGAAGGAGCTTCTGGACCGCTACCACTGGTCCGACCAAGTCGCTGTCGGCGGAGACAAGAAGGCGGTATCGAAATTGTTGTGGAAGGCGTCCTGCATCAACTCGACGGCAATATTCACGTCCGTCATCGTTTCGTTCGGGACGTTATGTACATGACCGCAGCTCCGGCAGGTAAACGGATTGAGCTGATACCGACCATAGAAAATCGAGAGATCGGCGCGCGTCTGGAGGGCATCCGGGTACGTGCTTTGGCGCTTCACCTTGTCTGCGGACGCGCTCACCCGCGCGGGCGGCATCGGGCACAATTTGCCCCGAGAGGCTCCGCAGGCTTTTGCGTAGGCTCTGGTCGACGGTCCGGAGGGGCAACCCCTTCTACTTTTTTGAAACCACGCTCTGCCGCTGCGCGAGTTCACTTTTGGTGTTTCCAGCGGCGACTGACTGGTGGTCAGTTTGCAGAGTGTGCCAGGGGTGCCTGAACTTTGAAGGCCGAGAACGGGAATGTGTGCACCCTATGCGCGGTTCATTCCGCAGGAACACTAGCAGCAGCAGATCAACGGAACCTGGCTGCCTATTGCGTCAGCGTGACCGCAATTCTGCGCCTTCGATACGCAATATTACGTATAATGGAGCAGGAGGAGATCGTGGCAAGCATTGTCGTGTGTGCGGAACCCGGCAGTTGGCGGCAGGCGAGCCGTTTCGCGGAGAAGGTGCTCGGCGATGCGGAACTGAAGAGCTTTGAGGACCTCCGGCGCCGAGCGCCGGTTCAACCTCTCCTCGTGTTCTTGACTACCACGGACTATCATTCTCTGCGCTCGCTTCTACGGACTCTGAAGCCCGCCAGTCCCGATGTTGTGATCTATTATGCAAATCGCCTTGCGCCTCAGGACGCCGCGCAGCTCGGTAAACTCGTCGGCGAGACGCGTCCCAATCACACGAGCGTTCTGTTTGAGGCGAAAGCTGCGGCGGCCTCGGTGCTGAGCCATTCGCGATCTTCGGGTCCGCGAAGTGGCAAGGTATCTTCGGCTAATCGCACCAGGCAGTTGCGTGAACATTTCGGACTGACCCAAAAGGAGTTGGCTCATTCCCTTGGTGTGAGCTTGCGAACGGTGCAGAACTGGGAGCGCGCCGGAGTAGCCAGGAGCGCGCGTCAGCTCCGGGATCTTGAAGAGCTATGGACCATTCTGAAGGACTCGATTCAGGATTCGGATATTCCGGCTTGGCTGCGATCCGAAAGCGATGCCTTCGCAGGACAGCGTCCGATCGAACTTCTGAAAGAGGGGAAAGCCCGCGACATTATCGTCGAGTTTCGGCGCCTTCAGGCCGGTGAACCAGCTTGAAGCTAGGACGTGCTGCGCGCAAGCAGCTCGCGGAGTTGATCGCGGGAGCCAGTTCTCTCCGAGGCGATTTCTTCCGGTGGGTAGCATTCCGCTATTTTCATCCCGACGATGTCATCAGCGGCGAAGGGACTCGGTTGCACGGCGACCGCTTTGTGCCAGTAGGCGTGAGAGCGGTCTATGCGAGCCTCGACGAGGAAACCGCGCAGCGTGAAGTCACGACCCGCAAACGTGCTTTGGGCGGTCGAAGCCAGATCGGTGTCGGAGAGTATCCCCGCATGACGTATGTCCTTTCTGTGGCGACGAATCGAAACCTTGATCTCGCCGCGACGCTTCCAGCGGAGCTGGCAACCCGAGCCGGCATGCGTACCCGCATCCGCCCAGCCGGGAAGAACTGCAGCGGCAGGTGGAGCGGCAACAGCACGAGATTGAGAGGCTCCAAGAGCAGGTAGCGGAACGGGATCAGAAGATTGCCGATGCCGAGAAGCAGATCGCTGATTCGGAAAAACAGATTGCCGATGCCGAAAACAGATCGCGGATCTGGAACGGCAATTGGCAGCACGCCAAAAGAATTCTACTAACTCTTCCAAACCACCATCCTCCGATGGATTGGCCGGGAAGTCGCGGCAGCGCGGGCGGCGAAAAAAGAGCAAGCGCAAACCGGGTGGACAGAAGGGCCATCCCGGCCATCACCGCCCCCTGGTTCCGCCAGAACAGGTTCAGCAAGTGCGCCCGGTGCTGCCGGTGGAGTGCAAGCATTGTGGGCAGTCGCTGCCGCAGCAACTGGAGCAGATCCAGACCGTGGGAGAAGCGCAGCGTCACCAAGTGACGGAGTTGCCACCGATCCAGCCCTATGTGATCGAGTATCAATGTCCCAAGGTGGTCTGCCCGGCCTGTGGGGAGGGCACGCGCTCACGCTGCCGGAAGAAGCACAGGGGGACTTCGGACCGCATCTGATGGCTTTGATCGCCTACCTGACGATTTACTGCCGCATGCCACGGCGGGTGGTGGAAGCGTTTCTGGAACACGTGCTCGGCATTTCGATGAGTCTGGTTCTATACAATGCCAATCATTGAAGCAGGGCTTAATAGGGCACGTACAGTTTTCCTTCGGAACGGCGGGATGCTCCGCACGAGCAATGCGATCCGGCTTGGAGTACACCTACACTATACGCACTAAGGGACGCAGGTGAAGTTGAACAAGTCGGGCGAGGCCTGTACCGGCTCGCCTCCGTGCCCCAACTCACGAGTCCGGACATCGATCAGGGTCCTGTTCTTGCTCAATGCCGCCGGACAAACGATCTGTCGTACGTGCGCTTGGTCAAGCTAACGAGAAGGCGCGTTAACGCCCCGAAACCGAACCGGGCATTCCGTGCGGACTTCGGAGTCAGCCCTCAAACCTATCGACGGCGCGAACCCATCGATGGCGCGATAGTTTTGCCGGCAAGTGCTGGCGGTACGGCGGACGGCACAATCAGCGAAAGAGAGAGGACATCCAGTGCAAGGATTTACGGACCGGCCCGGACGTCAGGCGTGACTGCATCTCCTGGATCGCTCGTCGAACATCTCCGGCGGAGGAATAGCGCGCCGAAGGATTCGGCGATAACAGCCTCATGACCAATCCATCCAGCGCGGCGGGAATCGACTGCAATTTTTTCGAAGGCAGGACGGGCCGGCGCGCCAGGATCGTAACGAGAATTTCCGGGGTGTCACTGCCGCGAAAGGCCCGCGTACCGGTAATCATCTCGTAAAGTACGGCGCCGAGGCTCCACAGATCGCTTCCGGCGTCGAGTTGAAGTCCCTTCGCTTGTTCCGGAGACATGTAGGCCGGCGTGCCGAGCAGCTTTCCGGAATATGTAGTCTGGCTGCCCTCAAAGAGGACCGGATCCACTTGGGCGATGCCAAAATCGAGAAGCTTCACGATCCCGTCGCTTCGAAGCATGATGTTGGCCGGTTTGATATCGCGATGCAAAATGCCCTGCTTGTGAGTCTCCGAAAGCGCTGCGGCCACCTGCTCGACCACGGACAGCGACTCCGGAACGGGAATCGGACCGCGGCCGATCCTGGCATTAAGCGGTTCTCCGGCGATGTGCTCCATCGCGATAAACCAGCGGCCTTCGAAATTGCCAACTTCGTAGATGGTCACGATATTCGGATGATTTGTTGCGGAGGCGGCGCGCGCTTCGCGCTCGAACCTGCGCACCCTCGCTTTGTCCTCGCTGAATGCAGCCGGGAGGAACTTGAGAGCAACCTTCCTTCGGAGTTGAAGATCTTCCGCCAGGTAAACCAGACTTGCGCCGCCCGCGCCTAACACCTCCAGCAGGCGATAGTGCGCAAATTGGAAATTCGGGGGGTAAGCCTCCTGCCCATCGACGAGGCGGCTGGCCGTATTCGAAATCGCCTGCTGCAAATTCTGGTCGAGGCGATCGCCATCCGCCGCCAGCAGCGATTCCACCTCGGTCCGAATCTCGGGATCGGAAATTGCCGCCACGAAACTGGCTCTTCGGGCCGGTTCGAGCGCCAGCGCCTCCTGCAGGCTGCTTTCCACTCGCTCCCAAAGTATCTTGTTCACGCCCCTACTCCGGGGTCGTAAACTGAAACTTGTGGGCAATGCACAGACCCGAGTGAACACGAATGAATGACTCTCATGAGGCCCAGGATACGGAGACGACACCAGCCAGCATAGCTCATTCCAGCAGTGGCGCCGCGGCTTCCGATGACGGCCTTCAGATTGGACCCTACCGGCTTGTCCGTAAGTTGGGCGAAGGTGGGATGGGCGCCGTCTGGCTGGCTGAACAGCACGAGCCGGTGCATCGGGTTGCCGCGCTGAAATTAATCCGCGCCGGCATGGATTCGGCGAACGTCGTGGCGCGATTCTCGTCAGAGCGGCAGGCGCTGGCGCTGATGCAGCATCCCGCCATCGCGCGCGTCTACGATGCCGGTTCCACACCCGACGGCAGACCGTACTTCGTGATGGAGCACATCGAGGGTGTTCCCATCACCGAGTATTGCGATACGCACCGGTTCAGCATCCGCCGGAGGCTCGAACTTTTCGTGACGCTATGCGAGGGCATCCAGCACGCCCACCAAAAGGCAATCCTACATCGCGATCTCAAGCCCTCGAATGTCCTGGTGGAAGATCCGGACGGAAAGCCGGCCATCAAAATCATCGATTTCGGACTGGCGAAAGCAATCGGTTCCCGTCCGGAGTACATGGCGGAAGCCACGCTCGCGGGCGAAGTGGTGGGCACGCCTCGATACATGAGTCCAGAGCAGTTGGATTTCAGCCCGGACGGCGTCGACACACGCTCGGACGTGTATTCGCTCGGCGTGCTGCTCTACGAACTGCTGACAGGCACAACGCCGCACAGCGATACCCGGGCCTTTGACGAACTGCTCAGCAGCATCCGTCATGGCGACGTGACCCCGCCTAGCCAGCGGTTTGCGAAATCCACGGAGGCTACAAACGAAGCCGCAGCCCGGCTCGGCGCCCCCGCGGAAACGATCAAGAAGCAACTGTCGGGAGACCTCGATTGGATTACCGTCAAGGCTCTGGCTACGGACCGCGATCAGAGGTACAATTCGGCATCGGAATTCGCCGCGGATATCGAGCGCCACCTAGGGGACCAACCCGTCCAGGCGAGGCCTCCCAGCGCGTCCTATCGGATCGGAAAGTTTGTGAAGCGGAACCGGCTTTCCGTAGCGCTTGGCGGGCTTGCTGCGACGCTCGTCGTGGGCTTGGCAGTCACCATGACCTTACAGGCGATCCGCATCGCGAAAGAGCGCGATCGCGCCAATCACGAAGCGGAAACTACGCGGAGCATTGCCCAATTTCTGACCCGGATGTTTACCGTCCCGAACCCCACCGCGGCGCGCGGTAATAGCATTACGGCCCGCGAGATTCTCGACAACGCCTCAAACGAGATCGCGTCGAACCTGAAGCAGAGTCCGGAAGTGCGGAGCAAGCTGATGTCCACTATGGGCGAGACTTATCTGGAACTCGGGCTTCCGCAAAAGGCCAAACCGCTTTTGGAGGAAGCGATCGCGCTCCAGTCGCAATCGCTGGGTAAAGAGAACGCCGCTACGCTCCGCTCTATGGCCGATCTTGGGAAGACGTTGCAGTACCTGGGGCAATCCGCCGAGGCGGAGAGACTCTTGCGGACCACGCTCGAAAGCCAACGGCGTGTGCTCGGACCCGCCAGCGACGAATCGCTTTTGACGGCCGATCTTTTGGCTGAGGTCCTGACTGCACGGGGTGAATTTTCGGAGACCGAGAAGTTGGTGCGGGAAACCATCCAGCTACAATCGAGGTCGTTCGGTCCGGAGTCCACTCAGACTCTACGCTCGCAGCGGGTTCTGAGTAACGCCCTCGGCGGAGAAGGGAAATATCAGGAAGCCGAGACGCAGATTCGGAACGCACTCGCCGTGCACCACCGCGCCCTCGGCCCGGAGCATCCGGGTACGCTCTATGAAGCCAACCTCCTGGGGCAGACGCTGATCAGGCTGGGGCAATACACCGAGGCCGAAAAGGTGCTTCGCGACACGCTCGAAATTGAGAGACGCGTTTTGGGCCGCACTCATCCAAACACGCTCTCAACCGCCGCCAACCTGGCCGTGGCGCTCTCCAGACAGGGCCGGGAGCGCGACGCCATTGCACTCGATCGGGACAACCTGAATGACCTGATGAAAGCGTTCGGACCGGATCATCCTTTCACGCTGAACGTTCAAAACGACCTGGCGATTGCGCTTGCCACATCCAAGCAGTATGCCGAGGCTGAGACGATCTTTCGGGCCGTAGCCGGCGGGAGGCGCCGGGCACTGCCGCCTGGCCATCCGTTGATCGTGACCAGTCTATGTAACGTCGGACTCATTCTGAGCTATGAAGGGCGGCATCTCGATGCGGAGCGCGTATTTCAGGACGCAGTGGCCGAGGCGAAACGGGCGGAAGGTTCCCGCACGTTGGCGGTAGCGTACTTCAACTATGGCTGCGGCGCAGCCCTGGCAGGCCGTAGGGATCAGTCTCTGCAATTGCTGGAGCGGGCTATTAGCCTTGGACTCGATCCGGGCGCCTACGACTTCTCCAGACAGGATGATCTGAAGTCCTTGCGTGGCGACCCCGGCTTCGAAGCCCTCGCGGCGCGGCTGCGTTCCTCCACCAGCGCCACCGCCAAATAGCCGCAATCACTCCGGCCGTCACTCCCGAAAGAAATTGGCGCGAATGATGTAAATCGCCGCCGGTTTCTTGTTTTTCATCATAGAAGCGCAAAGAACACGCGGCGTTTCCATTTGAGCGGTAAGGATTAGCCTACGTATCCGGCGCCGAGTTCACGCGCCAGCCAAGCCCTTGCCGCCATCCAGTCGCGCGTCACGGTGATTGCAGAAACGGCCAAGGCCTCCGCAGTCTCTTCGATGCTCAATCCGCCGAAATACCGCATTTCAACGACGCGCGCCTTGCGCGGATCGAAGTCAGCCAGCCGGTCGAGGGCCTCGTGAAGCCGTAGCACGTCATTTTCTTCCTGGAGCGCCGCTGTATGGGCTTCATCCAGAGAGACGGCGCCGTTCCTACCGCCACGCTTCTCAGCCACGCGCGCCTCGGCATGGTTCACCAGAACTTGCCGCATCGCTCGCGAGGCAACCGCGAAGAAATGGGTACGGCTCTGAAATGTCCGGTCCTTCTGACGCACCATTTTCAGATAAGCTTCGTGGATGAGGACCGTCGGCTGAAGGGTATTGCCCGGCTGTTGCTGGCCCCACACCCGGCGGGCGATTCGATGCAACTCGGCGTAGACCACCGGGGTGAGTTGTTCGAGGGTATGCGGTTCGCCCTCCTGCAACCCGGAAAGCATCTCGGCGAAGTCATCCTCCGCGGCCATAGATTCGAATATATTACGGATCGGTATGCCAGCGGCAATGGCAGCGATGGCGGGGCGCTTAACCGAACTGGGGGTCGTCGTGTTCTTTTGTCCTCATAGTTTGGTTATGGGCGTTTCGTTATGCGGCCCGGTTGAAGCGGGCTCTGGCCTCTTCCAGGCGGGCGACGCGGAGGAGGGCGAGCTTGATTTCATCGGGTGAATAAACAAAGCCGCCGTGGAGATGCGGGGCGCCGAAGTGGAGCGCGGCGTCGAAGCTGTTGGCGCTGGCGAGCGAGAGTTGGGTGAGGTACATGGCCTCTTCTTTGGCCTGGTTGTAAGCGGCTTTGCGCTCCTGTTGCATGGCTTTGAGAGTATTCGCGGTCTTTTCGACGGTGCGCTGGATGCGTTGAGCGTATAGGGCGAGGCGCTGGAGGCCCGTGTCTTTGTCGCTCCAGGCTTGGGCTTTGGCGACGGTGGGGTCGAGGTCTTTGTAGTCGTCCTGTTGGAGGATTTGGCTGAAGAGGGCGTTTTCCAGCTTGTGGGCGCGTTCGAGGCGCCAGTAGGATTCGGCGAGGGTGCGGACCAGGTCCTCTTCGGGTTGGTTGGCGGGAGCGTAGGCCTTGCGGTAGCTTTCGAGATGAGTGGCGAGGGCGGTTTCCTCGCCGGGGAGGGCGACGTGAGCGGGCTTGGACGAGGCCAAGCCGTGATCGAGCGCGTTGGAGGAGACGGTTTGCTTACCGGTGTCCGAAGACGGGCCGGTGGAGAGCTTGGAGTTGGCGATGGAGGCGGCGGCTTGAGCGGGCGTAGACATTTGGGATTCCTTTTGGTCTCTGAACGTGGAAAAGGGCTGCGCTCGCGAACAGCTTCGCGAAGGCAGCCCTTTCTGGTTTGAATATATCAGGCAGGGTTGCCGGATTGGGGTGAGCGGTGGGAGCTTGGGTTCGCTAACTGATGGGAATGGAGTGGGTTGCTGGGGTAGAAATATTTATTGAAAGCTTGTGACCGGGTTTTGGGCAATGGCTGGTTTTTGGCTGGGCGTGGACGTGCTGCGTCAGGCGCCGGCGATGGAGGGACCGAACCTGCCAGGGGCATTCCGCTGTGTGAACGCTGCACAGAAGTACCCCGGTCTGATCGACAGAGGCGAATCCCGCTAGGTAGCGAGCCTTCTGCACGTGGGCCGCTCGACGCTCTGTCGGGCGCTTGTCGCGTAGTCCGTCGCTTGAGTAAACACTACGCCGTCAGCGGGGATCTACCGACTCCACGCGGGCGAGCAGCCTGTCCGAAACCGGACAGCTCGATCCCGCTCCTGGACAAGAGCTAATTGTGCCAGTCTTTGCTTTCTTGTGCTTGGATGTGGCCCGCTCGTTGCTACCCACTGACCTTAGCCTGGAGTGTGAAGCTAATGCAGCTTGAGATCGGAGGGAAGAAAATGTTCAGAGCTACCGTAATCGCCGGATCTTTGGTGTTTTTATCGGCCGGTTATTGCCAGATGTCCGCAAGGCTGAGTTTCGATGCGGCATCGGTGCAGCCGGCGAAGCCATCGAATGACGGGCCCAGCATCACCGGGGGCCCCGGTACAAAGGATCCGGAACGCGTTCGGTACCACTATCTCACCCTCAAGAACCTCGTGATGATCGCCTACGATGTAAAGGGATTCCAGGTCGCCGGGCCGGAGTGGATCGATACCGAGAGATTTGAAATCTCGGCCACGATGCCACCGGAAACGACCAAGGAACAATTCCGCACAATGTTGCAGAACCTGCTTGCGGATCGGTTCCAATTGGCGGCACATCGGGAGATGAGAAAACTGCCGATCTACAGTTTGGTGGTGACCAAGAACGGCCCCAAGCTGAAGGAGTCGACGCCTGCAACCCTCACTGAGAATAATGGCGAGCCTGTGGAACCGCCTGCGGTGCCTGCGCGCCCCAAAATCGGCGCGGATGGTTTCCCTGTGATTGCGGAGAAGCGTGTGGGCCTGTTCACGATGATGATGCCCGGCCGGACGCGGCTGACCGCGCAACAGCAGACAATGCAGGACTTGGCGAACCGCCTAACGACCGTCCTGCCCCGGCCTGTGACGGATGAGACCGGCTTGACAGCGAAATATGACTTCGTCCTCACGTTCACGCTTGAAGGCGCGAACACGCCGGGTACCATGGCTCCCGTGGCGAGTGGCGGAGACACAACTAACACCTACGTGCCGGACGGTGAGGCACCGCAGGATCTCTTCACCGCGATTCAGACCCAACTCGGCCTCAGGTTGACATCTAATACGGGCAGCATATCGACCGTTGTCATCGACCATCTAGAGAGAACCCCCACGGGGAACTGAGGAGATCCGATAATCTCAATCTCTCGCTGCAGACGCGTGCCGCGCAGGTGAACCTTTGATAGATCACGATGAGGCGCGAAGTGGCGAGTTTGCTATTGGGCGCCTGAAAACTCCAGATCGCCACTGCGCCGTTGATCGTTAGATGATCACTGAGGGCCTTCTTGTTCAAGCGGAGTATGATAGACGCATGTCATACAGAGAAATTGTCGAAAATGCTCTCGTGTGTTTTGCAAAACCGTGCCGCCGGGATGCATACTTCGATCTGTATTCCCAGGACGTCGTCCTCCACGGGTATGTCGGCGATCATCTGAAAACGTAGTTTTCTGACCTCGGCCGAGGGCGAGCGACATCATCGCGCCGAAGGCGCAGTCATTTGTCCGATCATCCGTTGGCATATTCTGTTGAGATGATGGCAGCAGATAACCCTACTGAAGGCCTTCGCGTGCGGCGGTGCTTTGACCCAACGTGCAACACGCTTTTCACCATCTGTGCGAGCTGTGATCGTGGCCAGCCCTACTGCAGTGACGGTTGCCGGAAGCGAGTGCGACAACAGCAAATGCGGGCATCGGGCCGCCGATACCAGGCATCTGCGGTAGGCAAGGAGAATCACAGCCAGCGCCAGCAGTCCTATCGGAAACGGCGATGCCATCCTCGCGTGACGCATCAGGGTCCTGCTTCGATCACAACCCCGCGCCCGACTCAACCAATCAGCCGCTCCCAGTGCGTCGTTTGCGGTCACGAGAATCGCTGGACCAACCCTTTCGACGGGCTTGCGCGCCGTAGACGGAACTCGCGTCAACGTCCCCGGTCGGCGAAGAGTCCAAATTTCTACGTTTTCAGATGATCGCTAACAACGGGTATGACGGAGTCGAACCGGGTCTCGACAGTGTGAAGCGATACTACGCCGGAATCTGGGCCGTCTTTCCAGACGCCCGTGTCAATGCAGAGGAAATGATCGAGATCAACGATCGGGTAGTTCTTCGCTTTATCATGACAGGCACGCACCGCGCGCCTTTTCTCGGTATGAATGCAACCGGCAGATCCGTCCGCCTTCCAGGCATGACCATTCTCCGCTTCATGAATCAGAAATGCGTTGAGCGCTGGAGCGTAACGGATTCTCTCTCTCTTCTGGCGCAACTCGGAGGATTCCCGGTGAACCGGTAGGACCGTAGTCTCACTCGATCGTAACCTTTCGAGGTCCCCAGCATCGAATGTGCCGAGCAGATTCTGCGATTACTCCTCCCTGGTCTAAAATAACCGGTCCAAATCTGCTTACGCCAAGTTCAGCGTAAGCGATTTAAAATCAAGCAGTTTGGCCGGTTATTTTCGATTTATCTGGTCCAATCTCTGCACGCGCCACATTCCGAAGAAGTTAACGCCGCGCGGGCACGAGCATTGGCCAGATAAGTCGCGTAGCGTTTACCTATCGCCAATATGCGACACAAGATCGCGCCCCTTATCGAGGGTAGCTCGGGATCCTCGGGCCGCGCGGTAACAACTACCCGCGACCTACTCTCAGCTACGGAAAAAATCTTCCGCCTCAAACGCACCTCGCACTCTCTCAGCTTGAATCCAACATCCGCAAGAAGCTGAGTCCGGCTGAGGCCGACAACATTGTCTTGGCCGCATCCCCCAAAAACGGTTAAGCACCCGCGATGGCGCAGCCCGCAATCTGCAATCCGCGCCTTGTGGACAACCGCGGCCTCGCCATCCGCTGGCCATCGAGAACACCAATGCATGATGAGCGGCGTGTTCGCGGAAGGCTACCTCTACGCCGATTCGCATTCTGCGCGTTGACGCCCGTGTTTCCGCGAAGGCTTGAGCTCGTTTATTGCGTCGCGGCCCGGCATGCTGGTGGCGGAGCCGTCCGTCTGTCTCCGCCCTTTCGAAACAATGGCAATTGCCATCCCAAAAAACTTTTCGGCACGATGATGTGAATTCCGGGCGGTTCCTGTTTTACAGGGCAGAGACGCCAATACGGCGCTTCCCTCGGAAAGGAAAGACAGAATGGAAATCCGACGCAATGTGAATATCCTGCCAGCCGGCTTCGCGCCGTCCGTAACTGCAACCGTGAACTCTGGAGCCGAGCCTTCAGAAGGAGGCCGGTGATGTTCCCCAACTCACCCGCTCTAGCCAATGGTGTTCCGGCTCGGCCAAGAACCGCTGCCCCTCTTCAGATTTCCGATTTTGACGCCGTTGCGCCGGACCCGAAGTTTCCCACCATAAAGGAAAAGCCTGGCAGCTGCCGCTGGGATGGCGGCGCCCTGCCCTTCATCAAGGCCGAGACTACCATCCCGTGGGTCGATCTCCCGGCCAAACTTGTAGAGTTAATAGGCCATTGTTGGGAATCGGGCGCCACACCAACAGATCCTCGCAAGACCCAGTTCCAGATTGGAGCGGGCGCCCGCACTGGTCATATACCCGGCCTCAAGAATGCGCTGGCGGGTTGCAGCTCGCCCGCGGGGACTCTCGCAGGGATTGAGAGCCGAAATGCCGACTATCGCAAACAGGTACATCCCTTGTCCGGTCTCGCGGCTAAGCCACAGCCGCACCTGAGGCGCATCGTCCCGACTGATTGGGGCGTCACGCGGCAGTTGCCCCGAATCAGCGCATATGCGTTTCGCGGCGACAAGAGGGGACCGGAGGAATTAGAGTCGCATGGCGGTTTCCAGCCTCCAATCACGCGGACCGACCAATACTATGTGAACGAAGTCGTGTACCCCCAATTCAACAGTTACATGAAACGGCGCTTCGGCTTCCCCCAAGATATCCCGAAGGATGTCTTCGCTCGTGCGTACCAGAAAACATGCAGCAGTCCCGACGAGCGCATAGTGATGCACAACTTCTGTCTCTGGCGGTCAATGGTGGAAAACGAGGCTTACCATATTGGCC
>Ga0116129_1001588_pt1 | contig 12435 bp, 10 predicted proteins | sample June2015DPH_17_2_FD_89732 | JGI IMG/M metagenome (GOLD analysis project Ga0116129, IMG submission 89732) | Peatland microbial communities from SPRUCE experiment site at the Marcell Experimental Forest, Minnesota, USA - June2015DPH_17_10 | ecosystem: Environmental > Terrestrial > Soil > Wetlands...
GATTGCTTTGGGGTCGGCGCGAAGGCGGTCCCGCCAGAAGGCGGCACTTACGACGGCGACTGAAGACTTCTCATCCTGGGACGTGATCAGGCGGCCAAATTTGGGGTGGACGCCGAGCATGGTGAAAAAGTCCGGGGTGACTTCGGTGAGCAAGGCCGTTCGGTTGCCGTCCGTGGTGCTTACCGGTCTAAGCATGTTGAAGTATCCGCTGATGGCGGAGAAAGATTGTGTGTTACGGCGAAGGGATTCAATCTGGGAGTAGCTGAGAGTGCCAGAGGTATGGTCTCGCGCGTTCTCGAGGGCGAGCGTGACCAGCTTGCTCGGGGTGGGGAAGGGCGACGGGGCGGAGGAGGACGCAATCGACGACAGCCAACATCGTTGTGACGGCGCCGAGGCCGAAGGCAAGCGTGAGGATGATGGTGAAGGCGTATCCGGGCGCGTTTTTGAGGCCTCGCAGGGTGTAGCGGACGTCAGAGCAGACACTGGCGGCAACGTTGAAGTAAGCAGTGGGGACTAGACTGGTCATTCAAGCTCCTTCGCCCTGGCTGGCCCTTGAAGACTCTCTGTTCCGTTGTATCAGCTGTGGCTACTGTTGAGGTCTGAGTCAAAGTACATTCCAGCAATTCTAAATGCCTCATCGAACCCAATAGCAAACGCTCTGTTTCGCAGGAAAATAAATGGCTCAATCCGGAGCCGGTGCTTTGCCGGAGCCCAGGAGCGTGCGGCAACTGCGGCGGGAAGCAGGTTGACGGTGAAGCAGGTTCCCCAGGGGCCGGTGACAGACGGGAACTTGCAGGATGGGCAGGTTCTCCAGCAGCGGGTACCCAGAGCTGAGGAGTGTTCCTTGCGAGAGGCTGAATAGATATACCGTGGCCACGATGTCGACGGAAAAGGCGAGCGCGGCGAGCCAGAGATTGCCTTCTCGGAACCATCCACGATCAAGGACCACGACGAAGGCGAAGCAAGCCGCCGGAATCAGGATTGCGGCCGGCTCGAGCCAGAGCGAAAGACGGACGACGGAGCGTAGTGGGTTCCAAAAATTGAGCCCGGCGAGCACGTGCATCGCAAATGCGACGGCAAGGGCATCCCTTGTGCGCGATTTGGGAGCGAGGCGCAGAATAGGTAGGGGTGTGAGCCAGCCAGCCACCAGACGCGACGAAGTCCAGAGGACAGCTAATACGCGCCTGCGGTGAGCACGACGGCGGGCGGCAGCAGCGCCGCATGGGGGGGCACGATGATCGGGAAAATCCATCGAGCAACCTCCGGAATGAGCGCTGTACCGGTTTTCGAAATTCGTCATCCTGCCAACGAAAGCGGCCTGCCCTCCAAAATACGAGATAGCCGTGAGCCTGAGCCCACAGTCCCATGACGATCTCCCCCCGCATCGTCGCGCTTAAGCTTGCCGAGCTTCATCGGCAACGACATCATATCCGCCAGCATGTTTTGCCTTGGTGAGCGCCGCGCGCGAAAGTCTTCGGGGAAACGCCGCGCCAGCTTGTGGGGCATCGAAAAAACGTAGTCGAAGATGCGGGGATGGGCGAGGGCGTAATCAATGCAGCCATCCAGGATATGGATCATCCATGCCTCGAAGCTGCGTTTTCCATTCGATTGGGCGAAAACTTCAACCAGGGGCTCGAATTCCGAATCAGCCACGGCATGCAGCATGGTTTCACGGTTAGGAAAGTGATGTAGATCGCGATGGCCGTGATGCCGGCTTCCTTACCGCGGGTGTTCGTCGCGGCGCACTTCATGATGCTCCACGCGCGGCCCAGTAGCATGCACGTACGGATGGGCGTAGGAATGCGCATAGAAGGCACGGTTGGCCCATACGCGGTTCCACGGCGTGTGATCGATCATGATGGTGTGCGCTCCCCAGGCGAAACCCACCGTGCCCCATCCCCACGGCCGGAACGCCGGACCGACAACGATGGCCGGCCCGAAGCGGACGCCGAGGCCGACGACAAATCCAGGCTGGGGACGATAGTAGACGACCGCCGGATTGTAGAAGGGAACATAGACATAGGCCGGGTTCACCGGCAGAATCTGGATGTAGTTGCCGTCATTCACGACCGAGTCATACGGGTTGGTGCGCAGATACCCATAGGCATATGCCTGCTGGCGATCGCTCTGGATCGCGTCCATGACGTCGTTGCGCTGCGCCAGGACGGCACTGCCCAGTTGCTGGGTCCACCCTGGATCTTGCGCCATCATGTCCAGAACCTGCGGGAAAGGCAACAGCGCCATGACGCTGGGGTCGAACTGCAGGTTATCCTCCTGGATGGCCGCGGCCAGAGGGTCGCCATGCAGAGCCGCGTGCTGGTCGGCCCAGGCGGCCGCATCGGGAATCTGCTCCCAGACCGTGGATGCGGTCAGAATCTGTGCCAGCAGTGAATCGGGATCGAGCGCGATGCGCTGTACCAATTGACTGAGCTGCTGCGGAGCGAGGTAGGGTGGTGGCGCCTGCGGTTGTTCCGCTGCCGGATACTGCCCCTGGTCCGGGGGTGGAGGCGGAGGCGGAGCTTCCTGCCCTTGAGGTTGCTGAGGGGCATACTGACCCCATCCCGGCAGCGCGGATAAAGTCACGAAGAGAGAGAAGAGCATCAGCAGGCAAGTCGGGGAAAAGGTCCGTGCTCGCCTTGAATTCACCTGGTTAAGCATATTACGCATATCAAAATCTCCTCCTGCGGGACGAATTTCACAGCGGCCCGGTTCCAGCCCGAATTGCGATTATCTCCTGCGCTCGTCTGTCCCCGCAGCGCTAAAGGAGTAAACACGGTCCCGCGTGGTCAGTTGCGGTTCGTGCGCGGTTGGCCCGTTTTCGAACTTTGGTCGATCCCGATTGGGGGCGAAGGCCAGCAATACGATGGGGCGATGCCTTCGTACGGGGAATGCGAAGCGACATCGATTTGCCGGATCTTCGGAAGAAAGGCTCCCATGGCCAAAATGAACTCCTCGTTCAGTCTAACATTCAGAATTTACGATTGCTCGCTATCTGATTGATTCAACAGTGCTTCGCCTGGCGTGCCCGGCAAAGTTCAGCCGCTCAACAAGCCAGTCACACAGCCAATCTGTATTGGTTGAGCGTGCGCCTGGGACGGCGATGCATGTCCCTGATCGAAAGCTCCCTATCTCGGCGGGGCACACCAAAGCAAGAGGTTGCTCTCGATCGCCGATGGGAGAAACGCTCTGTTCGGAGCTGGAAACAGGGGTGCAAGTCGATCTTTCGATGGATGACCACGAGCCAAAGCACCACTACACTTTGCTTCATGCCAATATTGACAGAACCGATTGGAAGCATTCCGCGTCCGGCTTCACTGATTGAAGCGATTCTCGGTTTTCATGGGGGGAAGACAACCTCAGCAGCGCTCGAAGCTGCATACTCGGAAGCCCTGCGCGAGACGATCGAGCAATTCGAACAAAGCGGATCTCCAGTGATTACCGACGGCGAGCAGAGCAAATCGAGCTTCGCGACCTACCCTCTTTCCGGACTGACCAATCTTGCTCCCGACGGAGTGATCATTCCGTTCGCAGACGGCCATACTCGGCAACTGCCGCGCTTGACTGCGGCGCCCTTCCGTTATGGCGTGCGTGCCGCAACATTTCTTCAGGGAGCCCGTCGCTTTACCTGCCTGCCCATCAAGCAGGCCGTCATATCCGCGTCAGCGCTCAGCTTGCTCTACCCATCGGAGCCAATCGCCGGATATTCGCGAGAGGAGTTTCTCGCAGATCTGATCAATGAGGCCGAGGCAGATATTCGAGGCGCGCTCGAAGCCGGAGCAGCCAGCGTACAAATTGACTTTACCGAAGCCAGGTTGTCGTTAAAGCTCGATCCGACGGGCGGTCTGCTGCGAAGCTTTGTTGCTCTCAATAATCGGGTTCTCGATCGCTTTAGTTCTGAAGACCGCCAGCGCATTGGAGTTCATGTTTGCCCCGGAGGCGATCACGACTCAACGCACAGTGCGGATATCGATTATGCAGGGCTGTTGCCTGAACTGTTCGGCTTGACTGCCGGCCGCTTCTATCTGCAGATGGCCAGCGAGCCGGACAAGAAACGCGTTCTCGCCCTCGTCAGGCAATTGCTGAAACCCAATCACACCGTGTTTGTCGGTGTCATCGATCCGATCGATCCGAAAGTCGAGACGGCCATCGAGGTTCGCGACCGGGTTCTCGATGCTGCTTCATTTTTGCCGGTCGAGCAACTCGGAACGACGGACGACTGCGGCTTCGCTCCTTTCTCGGATGACACCTCGACCTCGCGCGAGATTGCATTCGCGAAAATCCGAGCCAGAGTCGAGGGCACGGAACTGGCTGCCCGGGTGCTGGGCTCATAAGGGAACCTAGAATCGCTCTTCGACATAACTTTGCACCGCGAGGCGAAACCGGGTCCGCAGCCGGACCAATGACCGAATGGAGTAGCGATGTCGTGCCGGCAGCGCCAGGAACGTTTCCGATTGTTCCGCCAGTCTACTTTCTTGGCTGGTTCTTGTTCGGGAATACAGTCCCGGCTTTGCACTGTGCGTGAGAGAGCAAGGCACGAACCTCATCATCGGACGTCTGATCAAAATTCTGGTAGAAGTTGCCCACAGCCTGAAATGGATTGGGCGTTGTTAGGCAGATAATTTCATCGACCGCGCTCTGGAGTTCATTGCATGAACTCTCCGCGGCGACCGGCACGGCGGCAATGACCCGCCGCGCGCGCGATCGCAGCGCCCGTACCGCAGCCAACATGCTTGCTCCGGTTGCTAACCCGTCGTCGATGACGATCGTGGTAAGCCCTTCGAGCCTCGCCGGAGCACGTCCTTCAAGGTAGACCTGCTCACGACGGGCGATTTCCCGATTTTCCCGCTCTATGACAGCTTCGATCACCGCTCGGGAGATCCCCATTTGTTCGACAACCTTCTGGTTGATGGCGACCATTCCTCCGCTGGCAATCGCTCCCATCGCCAACTCTCGTTGCCCGGGGACGCCAAGTTTGCGGACCACAAAGATATCCAATGGAAGGTTCAGGGCGCACGCCACCTCGTAGGCGACAGGCACACCGCCCCGTGGTAACCCAAGTACAATCGTATCTGCCCGGCTCCGCCACGTCTCAAGCGCCCTTGCCAATAAGCGACCTGCATCCCTACGGTCCTGGAATACCATGTAATCACCCGAGATGAGGTATGCGACTTGTTCAGGATCGGCCAGGCGCCGCCATTCGTTCAGAGGCAGCCACGGAAGGCGGAGCACTCCCCGGGGAGCGTTTCCCAATGATTGGATGACCGCATTCGCACTCGCAATTTCGCTTCTCTTGCGGACGATTCTCAAACAATTCCGTCTCGCGCCAGGCTACTGACCTCAGCATGACTTTCTTTCTGCATCATGCCCCTCCGCCGAGGAGGTTTCGAGTTCTCCAATTGAAGGTCATGTTTCCTAGCGGGCAGCGAGTCCTGATTCTAGCCGCATCACCTTGCCGTTACCTGCTCGATTCTAGGCTTCTTGCGATGGGTTTGTCCGGTCCGTAGCAGCGCGAGAAGCCTGAACCGCGGGAAGCCTGAACTAGGTTAGGTTATCTTTATCAAAAATGGTGATTTTCATGAAACTACACGCCGTTTTCCGGCTTTCAAGTGGATTGCTATGGGAGACCGGTACCTAATAGGGGCGACATTGCTTGCCAATTCTATGGCCTTTTCTGAGGGCCCGGCGGACCAGGAACTGCCGGCAGGTTCATGGGCGCGACAAGTCGTTGCTAGCGAGGTGAAGACCCCGGCACCATAGCCATTGGCTGTGTCAGCGGCAACGACAAAGGGTAGGATGAGCCAAACGCAAGAAGTCATTGAGTCAAAAGCAGGTGATCTCCTCCGGCTGCTTGCGCGTAACGGTCTGCCGCTTACTTAAGATCGGCAAATGGAATCAGCAAAGATCAAAAGACGAGCGAATGCAAGGATTCGTCGATGATGCCGAGCAACAGGGAAAATCGCCTCGGATTCATGGTTCCCTGGCGGCGGGAAGAGACGAGGTCATGGATGAGGCCTATTACCTGAAAGCAAGTTGCGGGAAGCTTTGTTCGGATTCTGGCACGGGCCGCTTTCTGAAATGGTGGTTTATCGGCGGTAGGCGGCGCCCAGATAAGTTTCGTCCAGCTGATCAATTGACGGACATCCGAGCAGGGTGAGGGTAAGATCGAGGTCGTCCCTCAGAATCTTGATTGCGCGAGCAACGCCGGCCTCTCCCGCAGCGGCCAGTCCATAGGCGTAAGCCCGTCCGATCAGCACCGCACGAGCGCCGAGGCAAATCGCCTTAGCGATATCGCTGCCCCGGCGCACGCCGCCGTCCATCAGGACTTCGACTTGGCCGCCGACCGCATCTACAATCTCCGGCAGAGCATGAAGCGACGGAGAGACGCAGTCCAACTGCCGTCCGCCGTGGTTTGAAACAACCACCGCTGCAACTCCTTCATCGACAGCACGCCGTCCATCATCGCCGGTGAGAACCCCCTTCGCCACAATCGGGCCCGGCCATATTTCGCGTATCCATCGCAGGTCTTCCCAACTCGCTCCTGCGTGAGAAAGCGCGGCTCCCACATCGACCAGGTCCATCGGGCCTTTTCCTGGAATCACAACATTGCCCAGTTTGGGAACACCGCCATCAAGCAGGAAGGAAGCAAGCCAGCGAGGGTGCGCGAGGATGTTGGGAAGGAAGCGTGCCTTGGGTAGAAGGGCGGGGGCCAACAGTTCCTTCATGCCGTTGCGCGGGTCGCGTTCGCGCTTGCCTGCCATGGGAGTATCGAGGGTTAACACCAGTGCGGAGTATCCGGCGCGGCGAGCCCGATCAATAGCACCTTCGGCTGCCTGGCGGCCTCCAAGCAGATACAACTGGTACCAGAGCGGGCCGGTGGAGGCGGCCTTCACATCCTCCAGTTTGTGGCCGGAGATTGTCGGCAAAGTATAGATCGTACCCGCTTTGCCGGCGGCGCGGGCCACGCCAGCCTCGCCGTCCGAGTGCATCAGACGGATGTAGCTGACCGGAGCAAGGATGGCGGGGAAGGCGAGTTCGTGGCCGAGCACGCTCACGGTCGTCTTGCAGTCATACACTGCAACTCCGCTGCGCGGACGAAATGTCCTATCGCGAAAGGCGCGGCAGTTTTCCGCCAGTGTGACTTCGGCATCCGCGCCACCGTCGAGATAGTCGAAGACCGACCTGGGGACCCTTCTCTCGGCCAGCCGGCGAAGATCCTCGATATTAACAATGGCAGATGAGTTCAGCTTGCGATTTGACATGGGCACGTCTCGAGTTGGGACCGTCCTCCAAATATTATCTTGTTTCCTCCAGGGATGCTTTGCTTCCGGCGCAGGTTAGCGCCTACACCGCAGCCGTGGGAGGGCCTGAACTCAACTGCTGCCTGACCATTGTAGTTGGTAAAAGCCATCGCCAACACGTTCCACGAAGTTGAGCCTACGAAGGCGAAGCTCTTCAGCCCTTGAGGAACGCCAACAGATCGGCATTGATCGTCTCCGCCTGGGTCGTTGGCATGCCATGTGGAAAGTCCTTGTAGGTCTTCAGGGTTCCATTGCTCAATAACTTTGCGGCTAGCGGGCCGGCGGCAACGTAAGGAACAATCTGATCGTCTTCGCTATGCATCACCAGCACCGGGATAGTGATCTTTTTGAGGTCTTCGGTGAAATCGGTCTGCGAAAACGCCACAATACCGTCATAGTGCGCCTTGGCGCCACCCATCATGCCCTGTCGCCACCAGTTTGCGATGACCGCTTCCGATGACTTGACACCCGGCCGGTTGAAGCCATAAAAAGGCCCTGAGGGCAGGTCGCGATAGAACTGCGAACGGTTGTAGGCGAGCTGCGACTGCAGGCCATCAAACACATCCCGGGGAAGTCCAAGCGCGTTCGCCTCTGTCTTCAACATGAGTGGCGTGACTGCGCTGATCAGCGCCGCCTTGGCCACACGGCTTTGCCCATGTCGCGCCAGATAGCGTGCCACTTCACCGCCGCCCGTCGAATGGCCGACATGAATTGCATCCTTCAGATCGAGATGCGCCGTAAGCGTGGCCAGGTCATCTGCATAATGATCCATATCGTGGCCATCCGCAATCTGGGTGGACCGACCATGACCTCGCCGGTCATGCGCGATCACACGATAACCATGACTGAGGAAGAACAGCATCTGAGTGTCCCAGTCATCGGCCGAAAGGGGCCATCCATGGCTGAATACGATCGGCTGGCCTGAACCCCAGTCCTTGTAGAAGATCTCAACGCCGTCTCGGGTTGTGATGGTGGGCATGTCGGCTCCTTTGCAACGGATAGCTTCTGGTGGCCTAATTAGACCACACTTCTGCGCTTGGTCAGACTAAACCCAGCATCCGTTGCTCGTTTTCAAATCCGCGACTCAGCCAGCAAAATGACGAATTGGGCCCCCTGAGTCAAGCCGGCTTCGGTTCAGCAATGCCACCCTGGTTCTCTTCGAACGGCCCCGGACCTTTGCGCGCCTCCAGCCGGGCCCATTCGACTTGCCGTTCGGCGATCTGCTAACAAGCTCATCCTTCAAATCAAAGCCCAATCGGCTACCGCGGCCCGCATCGGGAAGGCGCGGACTCAACTTCTCTTGGCTCATCCTTCGGCTCATCCCTTGGAGCATCCACTCGTCGCCTCTCGGCTCTTCCGGTTGAATCGACCAAAGAGCTCATCGGTCCCAACCATGGCGCCCGATGGCGCCTCTTCGTTTTATAATCCTGTGTTTGCCGTAGCGCTCTCGACTCCCCGGCTCCGGCCGGGGTCATGGCCCAGGAGGTCATGCACCCCGCTCTCGAGCTCCGCGCATGCCGGGGGGATTGCAGATCAACCCGCTCAGCACATGAGCTGTGATAATGCCGCCGCCGCCCTGCTCATGTGCGGGCGCATCGACGCAACAGTGGCATTGGGCGCTGAACGATAGACAGTCGGCCGCGAATGCAAGGCAGAACTAGAAGTTGAAGATCGCCTGGAGAAACAAGGTGCGATTGCCAGGAGTCGGCGATCCAAAAGGGCCGCCGGCAAGTGACTGCGTTTTGCCGAACAGAGTCGAGTCAAGAACTCCGTTTGGGGTGCCCAGGTTGACTATATTCAGGATGTTCAATGCTCCTGCAACAAACGTAAGGCTGTATCTGCGGGGCACGGTCGCATCAAGCTTGACTTGAGCCTGCCCGCCGCTCAGCCCGCGGCCATTGACACTGCCGCTCTGTTGGCCACCGCCGGCGCCCGTTGCGCCTTCGATTCTGGGCCCGATCCCCAGCACCTTGCTGACGCGCAAATGGAGCACCACATTGGCTGGTCCCGTGCCGAGGTCGTAAGGAAGGATTCTCTCTCCCTTTCCTGTAGGATCGGTGTCCAGGCATCCGTATGGGGTCGAGAGAACACCGGCTTGTCCGCAGGTGCCGTAGGTCGGGCGAGCGTTGAATTGGTTATTGCCGGTTAGATCGCTGCCGATAGTCAGGTTATACGGTGTGCCGGATTGAGCGGCCAACAGGGGAGCAAAGATGATTCCGTGAGGTATCGAGTACGTGCCAATGAGGAACAGCCGGTTACGAATCCCGAAAGTTGCGCGGCCGTAGTCAAGTCCGGGATCATTCGCGACCGAAGGAAACGAGGTCACGCCTTGCGTGTCGCTCTTTGCCTCGCTGAAGGTGTAGGATGATCGCAGGGAAACCTTGCCTAACCGCGTACTCGCCGTCACGATCACCTGATTTTCATTAAAAATGCCCCCGGATTGGAATTGATAGTTATACGAGTCGGGAAGGCCCCCCGTGACCGTGTATGTGGAAGGATCGAAGTCAGGAGCGGTCACATTGTTGGAGAGATATTGATGGACGCCGCGCGTATATAGGTAGGTCACGTTGAATGTATTCTGCTTGCCGATCTGGCGATCGACGCCGATCCCTCCTTGCATGCTCAACGCCGCGTGAAAGTGCGGATCGATGCTGTAGTTGCTCGGCAGCGACGTCGAAGATGTACCCAGCTCTGTAGGCGGCTCGGGAGTCGCAGGATCATAGAAGCCAGGATTGTCGACCACGTAGCTCTGCTGGTTGACTCCATTCTGATGAATCGCTTGAATCACATATGGCACACCGGTCGAAGAACTGAAAGAGTTTGGCACCGTGAACCGATCATAGAACCAGCCATAACCTGCGCGCACCACCGTCTTCGGAGGAGTCTTTCCGGGATGCCCCGGAGCCCAGGCGACTGCAAAGCGCGGAGCCCAGTCGGCATGATCGTGAATGCGATTCTGGCCTTCAAAACGAAGACCATAACTGAGGGTGAGATTCGGTTTCCACCGCCAGTCATCCTGAGAAAAAAGTGCACCGTCGAACATCAGCACCCTGGCTAAGGGATTGTTCACCACGGTGGCCTGGTATTGATCGGGCGTCCCCGCCAGATAGTGCCCAATGGATTGGAAGATGTAGTTCCCATTGGCTCCGGAAGTCGAATCATTGGCATCGCGGTAGGCGCGCAAACGCGTGCCGAAGCGCAAAGTATGGCTCCCGGCATTCGCAGTCGAGTAGTTCTGCAGTTCGAAGATATCCTGGTGATCTTGAACCACTCCTGAATTGTTCCCGCCGTCGGTAAACACGCCTTGAACCGTGACGGTCGGGCTAAGATAGCTCGCAATCTGGTCGTTGCGCACTCTGCGCCATTGGAAGTGGGTTTCATTGATCAGATGTGGATTGACGACCACGGTATCGCTGAGTTGAATGGCATTTTCCTTGTCGTTTACGTCATAAGCCTGTTGGGGAAGATTCAGTGTGCCTACACCACTGGCAGTCTGGACGGAGCGGTAGAAAGAGTCCCGAATGGACAACGTATTGCTCTTTCCCAGCTGGAAATCTACGCGGGGATTGAGATACAAAACAGAGGACGGATTGGGGAGGGCTTCATTGAACGTCGAGGTTGTATTGGTTGGATCGACCGCATCGACGATGCTCTGGTTTTGTCGGTCGGCATAGAAAACACTGAAGAAATAGGACGCCTGTTTTGTGAGCGGTCCGTTGAGATCCGATTGCAGGAAATTCAAAAAGTAGCTTGGCTGTTGCTGAACCAGAGGATTTCCCGTATTCCAGGCCGAGTCGCTTCCCAACGACATAACGTGCCCTGAGAACTTGTCCGAGCCCGGCTTGGTGAGGATTTCGATTCGCCCATAGCCGATCTTGTCAAACTCCGCGGAAAAGGGATTCTGGTTGACGCGGATCTCGCGTATCGAAGATTTAGGCGGAATCTGGCCGCCAGTAAAGCCGTCTATGTATATCTGGCCCCCGTTCGGGCCTGCCGCCGGCCCGGCAAGCGCCTGCAACTCGTTTTGCAGTTCATCGGGATCGTCGGATATGGCGTCTAGATCGCTACCTTTGATAACGATCGCTCCGGAATTTTCATCTGGGTTGAGACTCACTCCGCTGCTTTGATCGCTCACCTGGATGTTCTGTTGTTCGACGGCTATGGCGAGGGATACATTCAGCTGTCGAACACCTCCGGCCAGGATCGCTACGCCGGTCTTCGAAAACTGCGCGAACCCTTCTGCATCCACGGTAAGAGAATAGGTTCCTGGAGAAACGGAACGAAAGCTGAAGATGCCATCCTGGCCCGATCGAGTGCTAACAACGCGGCTATCCAGAGTGAGTGTTAGGGTTGCGCCAGGCACCGCGGCGCCGCTCGGATCGAGCACTTGGCCCCGAAGTTCGCCTCCGCCTTGCGCATTCATCCGAAAGGGGCTCGCAGCCTGAGAAACCAGAAAGAGTAAAAAGAGACTACGCAGTACGCAACGCTTCAGTCGCTTCAACAGATCCATCACCGACTCCTCGTTCCGTCCCGGGACGAGATAAAAAGATACGAACTCCCTCATGCCAGGCAAGCATTTGGGATGCCATTGTCAACGCCTTTCCAGGAGCCTCTAAGTTCTTGCATTCGGAGCATTTCTTAGAGAGGCTCTGATGACCACAGTGTCCGAATTTGGACGCTTGCGTTCGAGGTTGAACACTTAATGCGGAGCGGCGGATGCTCGCGGAGCGTATTTTCCGTTGCGACACTCAGACAGGCCAAGACGGATTGCAACTGATGCAGGACGCAGATGCGGGGCGCAAACAATCTTTGTTTTTAGGGATGTCCGCGTTTTGTTCCAAGCGCATCTGCGAGCAGCCGGGAATGCCGGATTGTCGGCTGCTCTTATTTCGTCGTTTGCCTGCGCGCCTGATTCTGGCTGCCTGAAGTGTGCGTGACTGGGCCGAGTGCAAAAATGGTCATGCGTTTGCCGGCATCCCCGACGAGCGGCAGATTCGCAGGCACAATGCCGTCCCTTAGGATCCTTTCATGAATAACATCCCATGATGAAGTTTGTGCTGGACATTTTCGTTCCTTCCTGCTAAAGCATAGTGGGAGACTCTTTTCTGGAGGATCCCGAGGGATGAAAGCCGAAATC
>Ga0116129_1001591_pt1 | contig 12426 bp, 12 predicted proteins | sample June2015DPH_17_2_FD_89732 | JGI IMG/M metagenome (GOLD analysis project Ga0116129, IMG submission 89732) | Peatland microbial communities from SPRUCE experiment site at the Marcell Experimental Forest, Minnesota, USA - June2015DPH_17_10 | ecosystem: Environmental > Terrestrial > Soil > Wetlands...
AGTACTGGCGCCATCAAAGTCCCGTGTTGAGCGCATCCCGCGCGCTCAAAAGCGCCGCCGCGCATGCGGTGACATCCGCTCCGGCCACTTCAGCCGGCGTGGCGTCCGTGCCGGCGACGCTCGCACCGGCGAGTGGGACGCCGCAGCCAGTCGCAGTGCCGGCGCCGAAATTCGCCTCGGTCAATGCGCTTCTCGAAGCCAATGAAGCCAACACCACCGACGCGGCGGCTTTCCGCCGCCTGCTCTCGCTGTGGGGTACGGCGATGTCGGACGACAAAGATCCCTGTGGCCAGGCAGCCAAAGCGGGCTTGGCTTGCCTCGAGCAGCGCGGGTCCTGGACCCAGGTGAAAACGTTGAATCGGCCTGCGATTTTGACGCTCACCGATGACCGCGGTCAGCGCCATCGCGTCGTCCTGTCGAGCCTCGATGACAAGACCGCGACGTTGAACCTGGGTGAGCACAATGAGAAGGTGCTTCTCGATGAACTGTCGCGCGATTGGTTCGGCGAGTTTACATTGGTCTGGAAGCCCAAGACTTCCAGCACCCGATCGCTGTCGTTGGGAATGCAGGGCGATGAAGTGCGCTGGCTTCGCCGCAGCCTCAATGCCCTAAGGGGCGGTGCGTCGGATCCCGAGCACGCCGATGTCTACGACGAGGAATTGGCGATTGCGGTGCAAAATTTCCAGCGTGAGCACCGGCTCAATGTCGATGGAATCGCCGGCGTGCAAACACAAGTGGTGCTCGACACCGCGTTGGCCGATCCTGGTTCGCCCTTATTGCTCGCCAACGCGCCCCGCGGCGGCTAGGAATTTTCATGTCCTTCATTCTCGATGCGTTGAAGAAATCTGAAATCGAACGGCAACGCCAATCTCAGCCGGGATTGATGGATACACCGGCGGCACAGCGCCGCGGCCGTTTGCCCCTCTGGGCGGTATCGCTGGGCGTGCTGCTGGTCATCAACATCATCGTGCTCAGCGTGATGTTGATGCGAAACGGCGCCTTGGGAGTAGCTCCGCCGGCTAAGCGACACGTCGATGCCGCGGCCGTTGCCGCCGACAAGGCACCGGCGATCGCGGATCATTTCAGTCCCCTGGATCAGCCGCCGGTATACGCACCCGAGATCCCCGTGCCCGCCGACGGCGCATCGAGCGGCAACGGGCCGTCTGCCGTCGCGCCGCTCGTTACCCCCAGTTCAGCCGGCCGGCGTTCCGGGGTGCGCTCGGCACTGAACCGGCCCGACCCCGTGCTGGTCGACGAGGCGGCGAATACCGACAACGAGGAGGTGCTGCCCTCGATCAGCGAGCTCAGCCTGTCGGGCGCGCAGACGCTGCCGGAACTGCATTTGGACGTGCATGTGTATGCGACCAAACCGGCCGATCGTTTCGTGTACATCAACATGCGTAAGTATCACGAAGGCGCATCGCTCCCCGAGGGCGCAGTGGTCGAGCACATTCGGCGCGACGGGGTGGTGCTGAACTATCGGGGAGTGCGCTTCATACTGCCGCGGCAATCATGAATTGCGGCCTTCCGCCAAGCGTCGCAGCGCATCACCGGTCATCCGGTAATTGACCCACGCCGCATCGGCCTGCGCGCCTAAGCGTTCGTAGAACTCACGGGAGGGCCGGTTCCAGTCGAGAACTTGCCACTGAAAACGCCCGCAACCGCGCTCCACCGCCAGTGCCGCCAGATAACTCAGAAGCGACTTACCGACCGCGCGGCCTCGATAGGCCGGGCGCACGAAGAGATCCTCCAAGTACAGCCCGGGCTTCCCGAGAAAGGTCGAAAAGTTGTGGAAGAACAGGGCAAAGCCCACCGGTTCGCCGCCCAATCGGGCGATAACCGCCTCGGCATGCGGCTTCGGTCCGAACAGCGCCTGGTATATCGATGCCTCGGTCGCGACGCTCTCGTGCCGCAGCTTTTCGTAGTCGGCGAGTTCATTGATCAAGGAGAGAATCAGCGCCACATCCGCGGATTTGGCAGGTGAGATGTCGAGATCTGAAGGTGGTGTCATGGATGGCCCCAGTGGGCGCGTGAGGCCCGATCATGCGATGATAATCCCATGCGCAAGATTTTGACCCTCACCATGAGCGGTTTGGTAACCGTCCTGCCGCTGGCCTTGACGGTGTATGTGATTTGGTGGCTGGTGCATACGGTCGAGAGCTGGCTGCGGCGCGCTTTGATTGCCTTGAGGTTGGTCAGCCCCGAACATTATTGGCCGGGCTTAGGCTTGATCGCGGGCTTCCTGCTGCTGTTGTTCGTCGGCGGCGTGGTCAACGCCTATGCGGGCAGAATACTGCTCAAATACTGGAACGATTTTTTGGGCCGCATCCCGTTGGTAAAGACGCTGTACGGCGGATTTCGCGATGTCGTGAGCTTGCTGCCCTCCGGCAGCGGCGAGAAGCGCGACTTGCAGCGCGTGGTCCTGGCGCGGTTTGCCGACGTCCATGCCATCGGCTTCGTCACCCGCGAAGATGTGCCCACCGTCCTGTTGGCGCATGGCGGCCAAGATTGGGTGACCGTTTATTTTCCGATGAGTTATGCGTTTGGCGGCTATACCATTTATCTGCCCCGGGATCGGGTCAAGCCGCTGGACATCTCGGTCGAGGACGCGATGCGCCTCGCGATCACCGCGGGCCTGACGGCCGCCGGCAACCGCAACGTTCTTTGAGGCGGTTTGGCGCGTGGTCAAACACGGATTGAAGCTCATGATTCTGGGGTTTGCGGCCGCGAACTTAGGCGCCGCAACCATCACTCCGGCGCTGAATTCCAAATCGGAAGCCAACAAATTCCAAGTCTGGCGTGACGAGGCGGTGCGTGCGCTCGCGGCACGGCCCGATGCGAATTCCGTGGCAACGGCTGCCGCTTTGGGCTTTACGAACAGCTACGCCGTACCGTCGGCGGCGCCGGCGGCCCTGCAGTTGATCGCTCGCGCCAGCGAGATGGCCCCCGACAGCGGCGCCATTGGCTGGCTGCATCTGCAACTGTGCACCGCCACTCCCGGCTGCGACAGCCGAGATGTCGCCACCGTACTGCGCTGGGTGGATCCGGATAACGGCGCCGCCTGGCTGTCTCAGTTGAGCACCGCCCACAGGGACCGGGATACGGTTGAAATCGATCGGGTGCTGGCGGACATGGCGCGCGGTTCGCGCTTCGATCTTTACTACAACCGGATCATGGTGCTGATGTTCGATGCCTTGAGTGCGGTACGCCGTGAATTGCCGCGCGGTGTGGTCGCCTCCGACAGGGCGAAATTGACCGCGCTGGCGGGCGTCGCCAATGCCGAGATCATCCCGCCCCTCTCACCGCTGATCGATTCCTGCCGGGTATCGACGGCCTCGAGCGGGCGGCGCGAAGATTGCCTGAAGCTGGCCAAAATCATGCAAAGAGGCGACACCGTGATCGTGCAGATGGTGGGTTTCAGCATCGAACGGCGCCTGGTGGCGCCGGACAGCAAGGAAGCGAAAAGCGTGGCCGAGCGCAGGCGCCTGCTGGAGTGGCGCTCGACGGCCGTGGGCAAATTGGATTCTTCGATTCTACCCTGGACGCAAAACGCCCGGGCACGAACACGGCTTGCCGAAATGCGCTTGAAGCCGCGCGAGGAAGATGTTTGCATCGCCTTGCTGCGCGAACACAAAATGCCGCTCGAACCGACGGAGATTCACCCATGATCGATTTGTACTACTGGCCAACGCCCAATGGGCATAAAGTCACGCTGTTCTTGGAAGAGATGGACATGCCGTACACCATCGTGCCGGTGAACATCGGCAAGGGTGAACAATTCAAGCCGGAGTTCCTCGCCATCTCGCCGAACAATCGCATGCCGGCGATCGTCGATCACACGCCGCTGGAGCGCGGAGCGCCGATCTCCGTGTTCGAATCCGGCGCGATCTTGTTGTACCTCGCGGAGAAGAGCGAGCACTTCATTCCGAACGAGTCGCGCGGCCGGGTCGAGGTACTGCAGTGGCTGTTCTGGCAAGTGGGCGGACTTGGACCGATGCTCGGACAGAATCATCATTTCACGCGGTACGCACCCGAGATTCCCTACGCCATCGATCGGTACGTCAAGGAAACCAATCGACTCTATGGCGTATTGAACAAACGGCTCGCCGACCGCGAATTCATCGCCGGCCCCTACTCCATCGCCGACATGGCGTGTTATCCGTGGATCGTGCCCCATGAGTTGCAGGGGCAGAAACTCGAGGACTTTCCGCACCTACAGCGCTGGTTCGACGCGATCAAAGCCCGCCCGGCCACCGTGCGGGCTTACGAGAAGGGCGCGGCGATCAGCGCCCCCACGACGATGAGCGATGAGGCGCGGAAAATCCTGTTCGGGCAAACCGCACAGACGCTACGGTGATTTAACGTCGTGCGACTTGAACCATGCCAGCACATACGCCGCCTTGTCGATGAGCAGACTCGGACGCGCGGAAATATCATGCGAGGCGTTGGGAACCCGTACCAGCGCGGTATCGACTTTGCGAAGCTTCAGCGCCTGGTAGAATTGTTCAGCCTCACTTGAAGGGGTGCGGTAGTCCACCTCGCCCGTCATCAGCATGGTCGGCGTCTTCACGTTGCCGACGTAGGCCAACGGCGATCTTTTCCAATAAGCCTGCATATCGTCCCAGGGGAACTCGCCGAACCAGTAGCGGTAGAAGTAGTTGGTCATATCGCCGGTCAGCACGAAGCTGGTCCAATTGATCACCGGTTTGACGACCACAGCAGCTCGAAAGCGATCCGTGTGCCCGACGATCCATGCGGTAAGCACGCCCCCGCCGCTGCCGCCGGTGACGAACAGCCGCGACGTGTCGACATAGCCGCGCCCGATCACGGCATCGACGCCCGAGATGAGGTCGTCGTAGTCCTTGTTGGGATAGTCATGATGGATCAGATTGGCGAATTCCTCGCCATAGCCCGTGCTGCCGCGCGGGTTCATGTACAGCACCACGTAGCCGGCGGAAGCGTACAGCTGGATCTCCGCGGCAAAGCTCGGGGCATACATGGCGAATGGCCCGCCATGAATTTCCAGAATGAAGGGATATTTTTTGGAAGCGTCAAATCCCGGCGGCTTGACGATCCAGCCCTGCATGCGCCGATGATCGGCCGCGGAGTCAAAGCTGATCTCCTCGAGCGCGCCGATGGTGCGCTGTGCCAGCAGATTCTCGCTCAAGGGCTCGAGTGTCGTGATGTCGCGCATCGATGTGCCGGTGGCCAGCACCGCGGGCGCCGTTGGACTGGCCTTGGTAAAGGCGAAGCGGCCATTCGGCGCGACCGAGAATGAGCCGCCCGAATAAGGCCGGGTCACATCGTTGCCTCCCACGCCGTCGGCCAAGATGCGTATCTTGCCCTGAAGATCGATGGCGGCAATCTTGGTCGAGCCGTGATCTTCGTACTGGAACACCAATTGCTTGGAGTCGGCGAGCCACCTCGGAGACGCGGCGTCGCGGTCGAGCGAGGCCGTGAGCGAGTGCGAATGGCTGCCGTCGCTGTCCATGACGTAAAGCTGGGTGGCCTGATAGCCTAACTGCTTGTCATCGAAACCCAGATAAGCGATGTGCTTGCCGTCCGGCGAGGGCACGGGATGGCGATCCGGGCCGCGCCGGTCGGTGAGGGCATGAATGGCGCCGTCCGCCAGATCGATGCGGTAAATCTCGCTGTCCAGAGGATCGAAATCGGCATCCGCGCGGCGATTGGCGCTGACCAGCACGCCCTTGCCGTCGGCCGTGAAGGCCGGCGGCCCTTGATGGTCGAAATCGCCTCGCGTCACTTGGCGCGCCGCACCGCCGTCCGCCGAGACGATGAAGACCTGGCTGAAGGAACTGGGCAGATAGCCCTCGCCATCGGCGCGGAAGACCATTCGGTCAATCAGCTTCGGCGGGTCCGCCCATTTGGCGTTCTTCGGCGCCTCCGGCAACTCCACTTTCAGGGGTTTGCGTTCTTGCGCCACGGGCATGGTGAAGGCCAGCCATTTCCCGTCCGCAGACCAGGCGAGGCCGCCGGGTGAGTCGGTAAAATTGCTGATCGGCGCGCTCACGCCGCCGGCCGTCCAATACATGAAGAGCTGCGCGGAATTATCCGCCGCGCGTGCGATGTAGGCGATGCGCGAACCGTCCGGCGACCAGCGTGGTGAGCCGCTGGTCGGTGCGCTGGATATCGGGCGTTCATTCTTGCCGTCGATCCCCACCAACCAAACGCTGCCGCGGGCTCGGTCGGTCTTGATGTCGTAACCCATGCGCACGTAGGCGATGCTGCGTCCGTCGGGCGAAACTTGCGGATCGGCCGCCCATTGAAGATCGAACACATCGAGCGGCTTGAAGGCAGGCTTCTGCTGCGCAAAAACCGGCGCGGCCATGAAAATGAAAATCGCCGCCGCTGAAATTCGCAAGCTTACCGACATTCGCTTACCCCTTGATGATGTGTTTGCCGGCGACCCAGCAATTACGTTGATGTTCATTCACAATCCCCACCGCCTGCATGAAGGCGTAACAAATCGTTGACCCGACGAATTTAAAGCCCTTTTGTTTGAGGTCTTTGCTCATCGCGTCGCTGTGCGCCGTCGATTGGGCCACGTCCCCGAGATACAGAGGGCGGCGGCGCAACACCTGACCATCCGTAAACTGCCATAGATAATCGCAGAAAGAGGCGGCAGAGGAGCGGATCTTGAGATAGGCGGCGGCATTCGCAATGAATGCTTCGACTTTGAGGCGATTTCGGATGATGCCGGGATCCTCGAGCAGTCGCCGGCGTTTCGCCGCGTTGTAGCGGGCCATTTTTTCGGCATCGAAATGGTCGAACGCCTGCCGGTAGGTCTCGCGCTTGCGCAGCACGGTGATCCAGCTCAAGCCCGCCTGCGCGCCTTCCAGACACAACATCTCGAACAGAGGTTGATCGGCGCGTACCGGCACGCCCCACTCGGTATCGTGATAGGCCAGGTACACGGGATCCGGGGGACACCAGGCGCAACGCAGCTTGCCATCGGCATGGCGCTGCACCTTCAATTGGCGACGATCCACAGCCGTGAGGTAGCGGTCAATGCGACTTGGCAGCAATGACCTCGATTTCCACCAATGCGCCGGGAGCCGCCAGAGCGGCGACTTGAAAGGCACTGCGCGAAGGCTTGTTGGGTTGGTCGGCGGTGCCGAAGAATTGCTTGTAGCCCACCATCATCCCGGCGAAATCCATTTTGTTGTCCTTGGACGGATCGCCGACCAAGAACACCGTCATTTTCACCACGTCGCCCAGGGTGAGTCCCAGTCTGGCGAGTGTTCCTTTGATGGCGTTGAGCGCTCCCACGGTTTGGGTCTGTGTGTCTCCATAAGCCGCCACGCTTCCCTTGGGCGCATCCTTGTTGATGACCGGCGCCAGAGCGCCGCTCAGGAAATAGGTATCGACGCCGGCCTTGACCGTGACGGCGGAGGAAATAGGAAAGTCATTGCCATCGGGCAGCGGCAAACGCTCGACCTTCGCGGCTTTGCCCTGATCGGCGGCGTAGCCCGGTGCCGCTGAAACCAATGCCAGAACGCCTGCGGCGAGAATGAGCTTGCGCCCATGGATCATGCTAAACATCGCATCCCCTTGAATTTAACCGTGCAGACGCACGCCGTGACGTACCTTATAGACCAATTCAATGCAGTCGACGCCGCGTGTGCGGCGCGCGGTACTGCGGATTTCATGCATGAGCTTCAGCAACACGCGGGTGCTCAAGTCCGCGGTGAGGCTCAATCGCGGGTCAACCCCCAGGTGCAGCACCGCGAATCGTTCATGCGCCGATCGAACGAAAACCGCGACTCCGACCGGCCTGCCCTCGTCGGAAACGGCGAACAGGGTCTGCACCCCGGCGATGTCGCCGACACGCACGCGCAAGCCGCCGTCCTGCTCATAGATTTCGGGCACGCCATAGGTGTCGATCGATTGTTGGATTCCCACTCTTACACGGTGCTGGTTGACGTTGAAAAACAGCAGCTGTTCCAACGCGAGACGTTGTTCAGCAGCCAGCTTCGAGGTAATGCCGATCGACGCGCCCAATTGAACCCCCGAACGAATGGCCGCCAAATGAGTGACCGGTCACAGAACTGAATTGACGCACTGCAGCAGGCTTGTCTGTGCCCTGAGACTCCGTATCGTATAGCGTCGCCGGTGGAATGACACTAGCCTCTGGCGGCCCAACAGCCGTTGCTGCGTTGCAGTATCCAGAAGGAAACCATTGGTGCTAGCTTCCGACCAAGATGGTGGCACGCTGCAGACGCTGAAATTCAGTCTCGCGAGCGAGATTGTCGAGCTGCTCGTCCTGACCCGCGACGAAGCTTTCCTGCAAACCCTGCGCGAGGCGGTGGGAGGTGCCAGGCGACTATGGCACGTCTTGTCCTCCGACAAGGTCAGCGACCTATTGGTCGCCGGCGAGGTCGGCATCGTGGTCCTCGATGCGCAGGCATTGCACGAAGCGGCCAGCGTGTTCGTCGGACAGATCAAGCGCCAATTTCCCGATCTCGTGGTCGTGGCTGCCGGTCACCGCGACGATGAGACTTCGTTGGCCGCTTTGATCAGCGCCGGTGTGGTGTACCGCTTCATCCATAAACCGATGTCTCCGGCGCGCGCAAAATTGTTTGCGGAAGCCGCCATCAAGAGATACGAGGAGCAGCGGCGGCGAACCGCCACGATACCGCTCTCCCGGCGCAAAGCGTCTTCGAGCCATTCCTGGCCGGTCGCTGCTGTGATCGGTGCGCTCGTGCTGATCGCGGCTGTCGCATGGTTCGCGCATCGAAGCGGCGGCGATGCGGCCTCGCCTCCGCCGTCGGCTGAGGCGGCCAAACCGGACTCCGGCGAATCATCCGGGTTGGCGCGCGCCGCCTCCGCGCTGGCCGCCAACAGGCTCACCGAACCGCCCGGCGATAACGCCTTGGAGCTTTATTCGGGATTGCAGGCGCGCAATCCGGCTGATGCGGAAGCCCGCGCAGGGCTGGCTGAAGTGCATGAGCGGCTGCTGGCGCGCGCTGAAAACGCGTTGCTCGAGGAGCGGTTGGAGGAAGCGGCGGCAGCCATCGAGACGGCGCGCAAATCCGGCGTCGAAAGCGGACGCATTGCCTTCCTGAGCGCGCAGCTCGCCAAGTTGCGCGAGCAAATCAAGGTGGCGCAGGAAAAGGTTCTGCAACAAGCGCGCCCGCGCGACGACCCCAAACCCGAAGAGGATCATGCCGCGCCGCTGCCCGCGCCGGCGGCGCTGCCCCGCGTCGATGACCGGCCGCCGCAGCCGGTTGCCGAGGTTCCACGCCCAACCGTGCAGGAGACTGCGCACGCCGAACCGGCCGGCGCTGCAACCGAGGTCGATGCCGCGGGAGAACTCCTCAAAAATGCCAACGAGCGCTTGCTGCAGGACCGGCTGATCGAGCCTGCCAACGATAGTGCAAAGTATTTTTACCTGACGCTGAAGCAGCTTGATCCGGGCAATGCTGCGCTCGGCTCGGTGCTGCAGGATCTTGGAACCCGCTTGGCGGTCAAGGCGCGCCGCGCGTTGATTCTGGGCCAATACGACGCGGCGAAGAGCTGGCTGGAGGAGGAGAGCGCAATCGGCTTCAGCTCCGCCGCAGTCAACTCAGCGCAGCAGGATCTGGATACCGCGCTCGCCAAACAAAACTTCATGACGAACCTGGTCCCCGCCAATCAACTCACGCCACTGAAAACGGTGCAGCCGGTCTACCCAGCCAAAGCTCGAAACCACCAGCAGGAAGGCTGGGTCGACGTGGAATTCACCGTGTCGGAAACCGGAAAAGTGCAGGACGCAGCCGTCCGCGCGGCCAGCAGTCCCGGCGTTTTCGACGATGCGGCGCTCAAAGCCGTGAATCAGTGGCGCTACCGGCCGCTATTGCGCGATGCCAAACCCGTGCCGGTGCGCACGCAAATCCGGCTTCGCTTTACTCTGTCGGCAAGTTGAGTCTTGGAGTCAGGCCGCTGAGCTGCGAGCCACGCTCGCGCTCTCCGATTCCTGGATCAATGCGCCGATCTCCGCGCCGATGCGCAAGTCATCGACCGCACCGAAGGCATGTTTACGCATCACTCCGTGCCGATCGATCAGCACCAAACTCGGCGTGCCGCGCATTTTATACCGCTCCATGGTGTGCGGTATGGGACTTACCGGATTCGGCTGATCCACGGCGATCGGAAATTTCAAGCGATATTCCTGGATGAAAGCTTTCAGCACCGCGGTGCTGAAGGCATCGTGATGCTCGAACGTGGTGTGCACGCCGATCACGGTGACATCGCTCGGCGCGAAGGTTTCGTGAATTCTTTGCGCCTGGGGCACGCCGGAGGCGATTGAATGCGGGCACAGCACTTGAAAGGCCGACAACACGACCACGCGCCCACGCAGTGCACCGAGCGTCAACGGACGATCGGTGTTGAACCAGGATTGAATCAGCAGCTCCGGCGCGCAATTCGTTGTCATAATAGAAACGCCGCTCGCACAAAGCGCGATGCACGACAGATCCTTCATCGGTTTTTTTTTAAAGATAACCTTAAAACGTGTCGGTTGGAAGCGACACGGAGCTCGAGAGAGGCTTCTATCGGTTTAAAAACCCTGCGGGGTTCTCTTTTTCGCGGCGCTTGCGTTCGGCGACTTCTTCGCGATCGACGCTGACATTGACGGGCGCCTTGATGCCGATGCGCACCTGGGCGCCGTTGACGGCCATGACGGTCACTTCCACATCGTCACCAATGCGCAAGGACTCTCCGGCACGACGTGTCAGTATCAGCATGGCCCATTAAGGCATGCCGCCGGAACTTTTCCTGTGGGCGATCAGTTTAAATCCCTGTAGGAATGCACCGACCGTGGCCGAGCGGGCCGGACGATGGCGGCCGCACCGCCAAAGGAATCAAACCGCGGTTAGTGTTTTACGATGATCCCTTCGGCCGTGGGTTCAGGCGTTGCCCAATTGCTGACGGTGGCTTCGTAAAAGGCCAGCTCTTCCAGCAAATCCTCCAAACGCTGCGCTTTGCCCATGGCAAATCCCTGTCCGTAGTCCACGCCGAGATCCGCCATGCGCACCCTGAGCACGTCGGTCTCCACGTATTCCGCAATCGTCTCCATGCACATGACTTTGGCAAGCTGTGCGATGGCCTTGATCATCGATTCGGAGCGCGCGTTGGTGACGGCATCGCGCACGAAGCTGCCGTCGATCTTGATGTAGTTGACCGACAGGTCCTTCAAGTAAGCCAGCGAGCTGACTCCGGTGCCGAAGTCATCGAGCGCGAACTGGCAGCCCAGCTCTTGCAAGGTGTGCATGAACGCCTGCGCCTTGTCGAGGTTGCCGATGGTCGCCGTTTCGGTCAATTCGAAGCACAGGACACCGGGCGGCAAGCGGCTCGCTTTGAGCTGCTCGACCACGAAATCCAAGAAATCTTCATCTTGAAGCGACTGGCCGGATAGATTGATGGCGAATCGCGCAAATTCCTCGCCTACCGATGCACTGTGGGCACCGAGCAGCTCACAGGCTCGGCGCACCACCCAACGATCGATCGTCGGCATGAGTTGATAGCGCTCGGCAGAGGAAAGAAATTTGGCGGGCGGGATCATTTCACCTTCCTTTCCGAGCATGCGTATCAGCAGCTCGAAGCGGGGCCGGCCGTAGTTGCCGCGCAGCGGCAGAATGGGCTGCGCATCGAGACGGAATCCATCGGAATCGAGCGCTTCGCGCAGTTGGCCGATCACCAGAATGTCGGTGTGCCGCCTGATGATGCTTTGGTCCGAATCCTGGAACATTTCCACGCGATTGCGGCCGCGGTCCTTCGCCGCCTTGCAGGCGATTTCCGCGGTGGCCAGCGCGTGCGCGAGCGGATTGTCGGAGCGGCCGATGGGCGCGACTCCCAAACAGACCGAGACCTCGAATGAACCTTGGCCGGCGCGAGGCACGATGCCCTCGGCGGCCGCTCGGATTTGCTCGGCAATGACCGCCGCTGATTCCATGGTGGCGTTCGGGATGAGCGCGGCGAGCCGATCTCCGGAAATACGTGCGGACAACGCCTCCGCCGGCAAGGTCTTGGCCATGCGATCTGCCACGCTGATGATGACATCGTCGCCGATATGCATACCGAAGGTTTCGTTGATGACATGCAACCGATCGATGTCAAGATACAAAATGACGTGCGATGCGGAAGCGCCCGCCGCCGCCAGCACATTGCCGGCCTGGCGTTCGAAGGCCTGGCGGGTCATCAGCCCGGTACTGGTGTCGTATTGCGCCTGAATGATGCTGGTGGATCGCTTCGCCAGCATCTCGGCCACCCGGGTCTGCTGCACATCGAAATCCGGCGCACTGGGCGGATTGAACAAGGCCAGCACGCCCATGACGCGTTCCGAATGATGCCGAATCGGGCAGGCCAATATCTTGTACGGCGCGGCCACATCGGTCGCGACCTTGGAGATGTGATTGATGACGATGG
>Ga0116129_1001592_pt1 | contig 12419 bp, 14 predicted proteins | sample June2015DPH_17_2_FD_89732 | JGI IMG/M metagenome (GOLD analysis project Ga0116129, IMG submission 89732) | Peatland microbial communities from SPRUCE experiment site at the Marcell Experimental Forest, Minnesota, USA - June2015DPH_17_10 | ecosystem: Environmental > Terrestrial > Soil > Wetlands...
CTGCGATTACCGCCTGCACCGCTCTCAGAATCAGCCGGGCAGAGATGATCGATGTGATGCATAAGGAGCATAGTCTTTCAGACATCCTTTTGAAGTACCTGCTGGAGCGAAACATGCGCATTTGCGTATTCCGGTGATGTGGGCCGCAGATTACGGTGATGTGGGCCAGAGTCGGAGCGAAGCGACGCTGGTTGTTTTTTTAACTTAGCAACGCGGCCCACATGAGTCAAGAAAAGGGTAGATAAATATCAGTCAGCGTCATTTCGTTTCTTTCCCCTTCAGGGGGCACGATTGTGGATTACGGTGGATGTGGGCCATCATTCCGTTTCATGTGGGCCGGCATTACGTTAGATGTGGGCCGCCTATCCATTTAAATATCAGTCAGCATCATTTCGTTTCTTTCCCCTTCAGGGGGCACGATTGTGGATTACGTTGGATGTGGGCCATCATTCCATTTCATGTGGGCCGGCATTACGTTGGATGTGGGCCGCCGATCCATTTAAATATCAGTCAGCATCATTTCGTTTCTTTCCTCTTCAGGGGGCACGATTGTGGATTACGTTGAACGTGGGCCATCATTCCGTTTCATGTGGGCCGGCATAACGCCGGATGTGGGCCGCCGATCCATTCGATGTGGGCCGTAGTTTCGGTGCTGCAGGGCAGCCGGGGCTGCCCTGCAGGTTTCGGTATCAAGGTTTTGCCTGATTTCCTTTCTGCCATTGTTGTTCGAACCATACTACCTTGGATCGAAGCGGCTCCCAGTAGCTTTCTGGGATCGCCGATTCCTTCACTTCTTCGACGATGTCGGCGAAGTATTGCAGGCTGGTGATCGGGGTTCGGGTTCCGGCGTTGAGCATGGAGACATACTTGCGGGCACATCCAAGCAGGATGGCTCGAGTGATCTGCTCGATGGAAATGCCTCGTAGATACATATCCAGCGCCAGCTTTTCATCGGCGGCTGAGAAGCTAGCCTGAACGCAAGCCGGGGCCAGGAACAGGTCGCGCACTTTCGCGACGAACTCTGTCTCTGGCCCATGGAAGTGTTGATATGTTGGCTGCTTTTGGTACGGCCAGAAGCTATCGCAGATTTCGAACACATACTGTGAGCTGCCGTTTGTGATCACGCGACAGACGTCACGCGCCTCCAGTTCATGTAGGTTCAGGGCGATCGCTGCTTCCGATCTTGTCAGTGCCCGCGCTAGCTCCTCAAGCGTTGCGCAAAGGCACCCGGTGTGGCGGCCGGCACGCAGACAGATGCAGACGTAGAGCTTGAAGGCGCCATCGGAAAGCAGCGTGACGGCCTGTGCAAACTCTCGACCTGCGGCGAACCAGCCGGTGGGCTGTTTTAGGATCAACCGGGATGGGCTCATGAGCGTCCTCCCGTCTTGCGCATCGACTCGCCATTTATCTCGATGCGATAGGCGTTGTGAACCAGTCGGTCCAGGATGCTATCGGCTATGGTTGGATCACCGATCTGCGGATGCCAGCTCTCTACAGGCAACTGACTGGTCAGCACCGTCGAACGCCGGCCATAGCGGTCATCGCAGACCTCCAAGAAGTTGCGACGCTCGTCATCGTTTAACGGAGCCATGGCGAAGTCATCGACCAACAGCACATCGGTGCGCGCGATGCTCTCCAGCAACCTGCCCAGACTGCCGTCGGCCCGCGCCCGGGCCAGGTCGCGGAAGAGCTTGACCGCGGACCGGTACAGCACGCTGTAGCCGTCACGGCAGGCCTTCTGCGCCAACGCTTGCGCCAGCCACGTCTTGCCTATCCCGGCTGGACCCGTAAACAGGACATTGAGGTGTTGGATCACCCATTGCGAGTTGGTCAGCCCGCGTACCGTCGACGAATCCATCTGTCGGGGATAGCGGTAGTTGATGTCTTCCACGCAGGGTTCGGCAGGGAGCTTCGACTTCGTCAACCGGCGCGTGAGTGCCTGGTTCTCACGCCACGTCCAGTGGCTGTCGACCAGCATACCGAAGCGTTCTTCGAAGTTGAGGCCGCGAGCCTCGGGCTCATGGAGTTGCTTTTGATACGCTTCCGCCATGCCCGTGAGGCGCAGCGCGTGGAGCTTGTCCAGTGTGGCTTGATTTAGCATTGGCCAACCTCCCGGCGAGTCTGCTGGGCTGCATAGTATCCAGGGCCGCGAAGATTCTCATGCGTTACCGGAGAAGGCATCAACAACAGCTCTGGCAACGGCTGACGGTCCAGGCCGCTTTGCAACATCGACTTCACGCTTTGAAAGCGGTACAGTTTCAGACGCACCGCTCGCGTGCAGGCCGCTTCCAGCCGCTCAGCGCCATATTTGCGCTCCAGCCGAATCACACCCAGCGCCGATCGATATCCCATCTCCGGATGCGGCTTGCTGGTCAGGATGTTCTCCACCAGCCGGGCCGTGAAGGGGCCAACTTTGCCCGCCCACTCGATGATGCGCGTGGGTGTCCACTCCAGATATTGCTGATGTGATTTCGGACGGTGCTCGGAGTTTGTGGTGGCGGTGTTCGGCCGGCTGCTGCGCGCATGGCTGGCTACGCGTTTGCCTTGATAGAAGATCTCCACCGTCCCGCTCGCGCTGCGGACTTCGACCTCCTTGCCTACCAGTTGATACGGAGTGCTGTAGTAATGGCCATCCAGTTCGATGTGATAATCCAGATTCACGCGCGCCTTGTTCCACTCCGCATACACGAACGCCTGCTGCGGCAACGGCTGCAACGCAGGTCGATCAAGCAAACGGTACTGCTCGGCGCGCGAACCGGCCAGTTTGCGAAATGGCCGCGCATTCAGCTTGTGAACCAACTCCAGGATGGATTCGTTCAGTTCCGCCAGACTGAAGAACTGGCGCTTGCGTAATGCCGCAAGCACCCAGCGCTGAACGACTTGGACTCCAACCTCAGCCTTGGCCTTGTCTCGGGGTCGGTATGGTCGCGCCGGAAGAATTCCCACGCCATAATGAGTCGCCAGATCGCCATAGGTGCGATTCAGTTCAGGTTCGTAGTAGCAGGGCTGCTTCACGCCCGACTTCAGGTTGTCGGGAACAACCAGGAGGCTCGTTCCATCGAAGAATTCAAACGCTCGGATATGCGCATAGATCCAGTCCGACAGGTTCTGCGTCCAGGTGGCTTCGGCATAGGTGTAGTTGCTGGCGCCCAGCACCGCGACAAAGACCTGTGCCCGACGAACCTCGCCGCTGCTGGGATCCATCACCGGTACCGTCTGACCGGCATAATCCACAAAGGTCTTTTCCCCGGCGCGGTGTTCCTGCCGCATCACCACGTCCAGACGGCGCTTCCAGTCGCGGTAAACCTCGCAGTACCAGCTATAGGCATAGCCCTGGGGATTGGCCTCCTTGTACTCATCCCACAGAAGTTGAAGCGTTACGTTCTTGCGGCTTTTCAACTCCCGGTGAATCGCCGCGCAGTCCGGCAGGCAGCGGTCCTCGGGCGACGCCACCGGAAGCGACGAAAACAAGCGCCGCTCCAGTGTCACGTCATCCAGATCGGACGGTAAAGGCCAACTTAGCCCCGCAGCTTTCAGCCGTTGGAGATAGCGCTGGACTGTGCTTTTGCTCACCTTGCAGATCGAGCCGATATGCTGCGGGGCGAGGTGTGATTCGAAGTAGAGACGCAGGACTTCGCGTAACTGTCGCATGGGTAATCTCTTTTCTGACAACATGTTCTCCTTTGTTTTAAGGAAAACACCTGCCTGGGATTACCAACGACGCCTGTTCCCACCCTGGCCCACTTCGACCGTTACGTTCCATGTGGGCCACGATTACGTTCGATGTGGGCCGCGATTACGCCATGTGGGCCACGATTACGGTGAAACAAAAAATGCGGCCCACATCGCAACCCAATCGCGGCCCACATCACACCGTAATCTGCGGCCCACATCCAATGGAATCACCGGCCCACTTGGACCGGAATACGCAAACGGGCCATAATCTGTTGCAAACTCAGGAAACGGAATCGTTGGCGATGGTTGCGGGGACGGACTGAATTGAAAAAGTTTATGGTTGCGGGGGCTCGCAATGCTCTGAAGCGCAAAATCCTGTTTCGTGCGTGATGCCGCGCGTAAACCCCTACGCATGAAATATTTGGGTTCATATCTGTAGCCCAGTGGAAACTGCTCTAAGTCACGGCCCTCGAGATAGCTGAGCAAAGCTTGTGCACTTTGCCCAGGTATCTCAACCACTCCATTGACGCGAAGTTTCTCCCCCCGCCGTGCATTTGGACGGTCAGCCAACGAGACGACGATTCAAAATTCCTTCCACCCCGGTGATCTTATTGCCTTGTTGCAGTGACGCAAAGCAGATATTCAATATTCCGGAGGGAGGAATGTCCTTCGGATGTTCCGCCCCTCTAAGCCATGATCGGCGTACCCTTATGCGGGCATCCGGGGTATAGTTCAATTCACACGGAAAAGTGCTGCGGCGGCACGCGAAAGACGCCTTTGATCATGTCAGGATTGTGGACGCAGATCTGGATGTGCGTTTTGCGCCGGAAGCCGGAGTTGGCGTAAATATGTTCGCCTTCCGTGAAGACGCCACGGACCGAATCGAAGGGTTGCTCCTTGGCCTGCTCGCGAGCAACGTGAAGATAGTTGATGACAGCGCAATCCAACTTTCGCTGCAACAGATCTTCTCCACCGACGTTCTCCGGCATCTGCGCGCCGGAGGCCGAAACAACAGCACTGAGTTTGCAAAGACATTTTCTATGGCCTGGATACCGTTAGAAGTGACCAGATCCAGACAAAAGCCGAGATCGATGGCGGCACCCACCACGAACGGTTCCAACGTTATTCCATCTTTGGCTAATTTCCGCCTAGCCCTTTGCCGCGCCCAATCCAAGGCTCGATCCGGATTGGCCTCCCAGAAGTAAATCCCGGAACCGAGCCAGTCATATTCATTTTCACTGGGCCTGAAGGGTTCGTTTTGAAGGAGACGCTCACCTGTCTCACAGTCACAGCCGTGATATCCCAGAAGAAAGGTTGCGGCTAAACTATGCACCTTGCCGGTACTGGGGGGTAAGTTCACCGGTAGGGGTCACGAAGCCAGCTCGGACAAGAAAATCCAATGCCTTCTCCTTTGAAGAGGTCACTTCCTTAGTGAGAGAATCTACCGCATCCAGCGTCTTTTTCAGTTCCTGATCGCTCATCGGAATTCACCTCGCGTTTGGAATACCCGTCAGCCTGATTCCACCGACCTCCAACTACATCGTCATTATTGCAATTCCAGGATCTTTCGGACATGCCGCTGCCCACATTCGCGATCAATATGAATGACCTTATGAATCGCGGAGCGTATCTCGGCGTCCGCCTCGGCTGGCAAAAGTGATGCCGTCCCACGTATAAGCAGAGTGCGCAGCCGGAGCAGGGCTCCCTGTGCGCGGCTGGCATAGATGGTGGCCAGCGATCCGCGATGCCCGGTATTAATTGAGTCCAACAGGGTACGCGCTTCGGTCCCGTGAATCTCCCCGAGAATGATGCGGTCGGGCCGGTGACGAAGCGCCGTTTTGAGCAGGTCATCGAAGGTAACAGCTTTCCGACGCGTATCGGTCTGGGCTTCCTGCTGGACCACATGCGGCTTGCGGATTTGTAACTCGGCGCCATCCTCGTTGATGAGGATTCGCTCCGATTTCGGGATGGCGTCGGCCATTGCATTGAGCAAGATTGTCTTGCCGGTCGAGGTTCCACCGAAGATAAGGATATTGTCGCCACGTCGGACAGCCTCTGTCAGAACACCTGCCGGTGCAGCGGCGAACATCTGGCGTTCGATCAGATCGTGCGTCGAGAAGTTCCGCGAGGTGAAGCGGCGGATGGTCAGCAGCGACTGCGGATGAACGATAGGAGGGATGGTCGAAGAAGGCAAAACTCCGAACGGCGGTCGTTTGCCGATTCATGAGGAGCGCTGGGAGGCAGCCGGGAAGTACGACGGCGTGGGGTGGCACACCTTCCGCACACCTGCCGTTCGTGGCTGGACAATACCGGAGCGCCTGTCGGGGTGCAGCAGAATCTGATGCGCCACGCGTAGGTCTCGACAACGATGAACGTGTATGGGAACGCTTTGATGAGCGCCAAGCGTGAGGCGAGCAGCAAGGTGGTCCGGATGGCCCTGAGGAGCGCATAACCATGAAAGGACCCTGCAAACACACCAAAACCCACCCTGGCGTTTCGCGACGTCTGTCTGGGTTGGTTATCTTGGGTTGGCGTTTTTGCTAAGTGGTTGCGAGGGCTCGCAATGCTCTGAAGCGCAAAATCCTGTTTCGTGCGTGATACCGCGCGTAAACCCCTACGCATGAATAGTATGGGTTCATCTCTGTAATGTGTAGAAACTGATAGCTGAGCAAAGCTTGTGCACTTTGCTCAGCTATCTCAAGCACTCCATTCACGCGAAGTTTCTCTCCACGCCGCGCGTTTGGACGGTCAGGCAAAACGAGACGACGATTCAATATGCCCTCTACCCCGACGACCCACCTGTATCGATTTTGTTACTGCTCGATCAGCGTAACTGTCTGGTTGTGAACGTGCATTCCACTCGTCGCGGTTACGGTCAGAGTGTTTGTCTGCGGGCTCTGCAGAGGGGAGCCGTTCCTCGATCCACAGCCGCTCACCGCAGCCGTCGTCCCCGCCAGCACGAGGAGCAGCAACAGCATCTTGCCCTATGGCAGCATTCACAAGCAAACTGTGGCTTGCCGGTCCCTAGTAGGGACCGGGAGCTGCAATGCAATGTAACCGCCCAAGCGAGGGCTTTATCTATCGGGAACAACGCTTGGCTTTGCCTCGAACTTGAAGTCAAAGATAACAAACCCTGCCGCAAGAAATCGATTCGATTCTCGAGCGCCTTTTGTACACGGTTGCGCGCGTCCTCCGGGTCTTCAATATCGTTCTCAATGGAGAAATCAAGCTTCACAGGACTCATGGTCGAATCAGATTAGGATTCCGGCTATTCTTGGCGCTTATGCACGACCGTGCAGGTCTTCCATTAAAGCAACTGCGCAAATGTCTTGAGTTCTGCGACTGTAGCCACAAGACCTTGTTGCATGAGATTCTCCAAATACTGATCTACGCTAAAGGGCGGATTTTTCAGTCGGCGGCGCACCTTCTGCACAGAACTGCAGAAGATGCCTGGTGCAAGATTGAGATGATGGCTTAAAAACTCGTCTGGATGCTGCGCTTCGATTCCGTAAAATGCCAGTGTTTCGCTGGGGAAGTCTTTCAGATTATGTGTCACGATCACGTCGCAGCGGCCTACAATTGCGGCGGCCAGCACATGACGGTCGTCGGGGTCGGGCAAGGTAAGGGAAGCAATCAGATACTCGTACCCTATAACCAGACAGTCACGCGTGCTTCTGTCCATAAGGTCGCGCGTCCGCTCAAGAACGACCCGGCTGCGATGCGGCTCGTTCTCAAGTAGCGCGTCGATCCATTCGCGGTGAATATCGGCCGTCCACTTCGCACAAAACATGTCCGTGACGGCGAGTTGCATCAGCAGATCGCGCAATGGCGCAGGATACAGAACATTGGCGTCTAGCAGTGCTGTGTAATGGTTCATGAACGCGAATAACCCATATCGTTCTGCTGCGCCTCTAGGGTGAGCTGATCGAGAACAGCTTCGCGCTCACGATCAATGCCAGCCTTGTACGCCATCACGTCTTCCATGCGGATGCGGCGATGCTTGCCAACTTTGCGATGTGGAATGGCATTTTTCTCCAGCAGCTTGATAAGGTAGGGGCGAGAGACATTGAGCGCGTCTGCCGCCTGCACGGTCGTCAGCTCGGCATTCTCAGGGATCAGGGAGATGCCCTGCCCTGCCGCCATCGCTTCGAGAATGTCCATAAGAAGGGCAACCGCACCAGCCGGTAGTTCAAGCGGCTGATCTTGCCCTGCTTCGAGGACGCGCACGGACAGAGACTTGCCACGCCGCGCATAGGGTGATAAACGGCGGCCCGAGTCGCGGGCTAGTGCTGCCTCCAGCGCCGTGGGAGCCAATTGACGATGAGAGAGAGCAAGAGTCGCGACCATAAGAGTATCCTCCTGAATCTAAGATGCCACGTAAATGAATTAAATGCAACAAGTGAAACATATGCAACATCAAAATACAGATTCAAATTCTGTTAACCATTTGAACCGATTGCCTTTATCAAACACATCAGTACATTGAATCAAAGTATCTGGAAAACAAAATGGGCTGTCGCAGAGCATGCGCGCTTCAGAGTGGTTGCGGGGGCTCGCAATGCTCTGAAGCGCAAAATCCTGTTTCGTGCGTGATGCCGCGCGTAAACCCCTACGCATGAACTATTTGGGTTCATATCCGCAGCCCTGTGGAAACGCTCTAAATCACGGCCACCGAGATATCTGAGCAAAGCTTGTGCACTTTGCCTTGCTATCTCAACCACACCATTAAAGCGAAGTTGCTCTCCCCGCCGTGCGTTCGGACGGTCAGCCAACGAGACGGCGATTCAAAATGTCTTCCATCCCGGCGATCCACCTGTCTGGGCCATCGACTCCGATGAGGCTGAGGAGGTCATCACATTGTTGCCGCGTCGCGACAAAATTCGTTCAGAGAGTTGGAAAGCCAATCCCGTGGGCCGGTTCTCAGCTGACCACGCGCGGCCCCCTTTGCGGTGTCGACTGAGGTAGATTTGAACCAGCGATCTTTGGGTTAGGAGAAGGCTAAATAACTGATTCTGAAAGAACTATAGCGGCGTAGATGACCTTTAGCCACTCTTTAGAATCAGCAAGATACCAATCGGCCTTTCTTAGCGTTCCCCGATTTGTTCCTCGTTTTGGGGTTCGTAAGCGACGATGAGCTTTGGGATCGCCGCCTAAAAGTCAGTGGGTGGCACAGCTTTGCGTGGGTTCCGGTTCTTCTAAAACTGCTTTATATTTGCCCGAGTTATGAGCGGGTGATAACATTCAAGAATGACAGGTCGTGACCCTAGCCTGGATACTCTCTTGCTGCTCGACGGCGAGAGTTTTGTCGCTGATGCGGACGGCAAATGTTGGGTCAAGTTTGTCGTCAAGCAGGTTGCGGTTTCACCCGAGCGCCCACATGGGCTGAACTACTCGCTGACGCTTCATGACGAAGATGGCGAGCGGCTGCTCGGTTTCGACAACGCGCACGCAGTCCGTGAGAGTAGTGGTCCCGGAGCACGGACGCGGATCGAATACGACCATAAGCACTCCGGGGAAAGAGTCCGGTTTTATGTCTACACGGATGCCGTCACGCTTCTCGCGGACTTCTGGACAGAGGTTGAAGCCATCTTGCAGAAAAGGAGTAACCCGTCATGACCACACTAAAAGTCGGTATTGCCACGCTCGAACAGTACAAGAAGCGGACCATGTCTATCGCTCGGGGAGAATACGTCCCTGCTCCCAATGAGCCTAAAGTCTGGTTCCAGTCTCTTGAAACCATGTCTCAGGTCCTTTCCGACAAAAACCGGGCCTTGCTTGCGCTGATCGTGAAGATGCAACCGCAATCCCTCAATGAACTGGCCGAGAAAACTGGGCGTGCCAAGTCAAACCTGTCCCGAACGCTCAAGACGATGGAGCGCTATGGTCTGGTGCATTTTGAGGAAGGTCCGGGGCGCCAGATTGCTCCACGGGTGAACTATTCCGGCGTTGAACTGGAAATGACATTCCAGTGAGCAGGGATGGGACCACATCCGTCGGAAAGCGGTAAGTGCCAGCACAGTGGTTTGAACGGCTACGATACTGCATTGCAATTACTCTCAGGGCGTAGCGAGTGCGGCTCTATAGTGCCGCACTCATGGGGTCTTGGGCTTTTCGGCACATGGAAACAGCCCACAACGCGGAATAGCCGGGTTCTTGGTGAAATGCGTACCGCCCGCGCTGGTCGCGGGACATCATCGAAGAAACCAAGCGGACTCTCGAAATCAAGCTGGGTCTGACCTCGACGCAAACGGCGCATCTGCTTCATCAATTGGAAATTCACTTCGAGGATGCCTGGGTGGAAGGGCACAGCGCAATCGCCCCCGCAATGGCAAACCATCCAAAGACCGCGATGTTCTCGCTGCCGCCGTGGTGTGCAGAGCTCAGACCGTTGTTACCTTAAACCTCAGAGACTTTCCGGCGGACGCGCTCGCGGCCTGGAACGTTGAGGCGCAAAGGCCCGACGAGTTCCTGATTCATCAGTATTATTTGGACCCTGCGGCAGTCATGGCAATACTCAGGGAACAGGCCGCGTAGCGCTGTGGGTGGGAACGCCCGATGGAGATTCATGGCAGGTCGGTTCCTAAATTTGTATCTCTCCTGCGCGAGCACGTCACATAATCGACAGTTCCAAGTGCGGCAAGTTTATTCGTTTTCTACTACGTTCAATAATGCACAGTCTATCTCCCAAACCGCACGACCAGCCCAGCGGAAAGGCTGAGGGAGTTCTGGACATTCGTGGTGGTGTTGGGGAACTGGGTGCGGAGGTAGCTGGCGCGGAAGGCGCGGAGGGCGAAGCGATGGTTGAGGCGCACATCGAGCCCACCGCCAACGTCTACCGCCAGCGCGTTCGAGCTCGAAGTCGTTCCGGCATTCACCGACCCCACCGGCCCTGATCCCTCCGAGAACAGGCTGTGAAAGCCGTTCGAGATGCCCGCCAACCCCTCGCCGAAGATCGCATAGCGGTGGCTGCGCGTCTCCATCGTGTAGCGCGGACCAAAGACCGTGGTCACCAGGCTCAGCGGCTCGCCCGTGGTGGTGTTGGTGCCTGCATGTTCGCCCTCCACGCGCGCCGCGATGCCCAGGCCGCGATACAACCGCGCTCCCAGTTCCACCGCTCCGCCCTGCATCCAGAAGTTCTGCGTCGTAATGTGGTTGGTGTGCAGCGCATCGTACGTCACTGCAAGATCGACCGGCGCGCTTGACCCCGCCACCACTGCCTGGGCCGACGCCGCGCCCGCAGCCAGCATCACCGCCATCGGCAGTATTCCGCTCTTCATCCCCTTCATCGTTACTCTCCTATCGGGTCCTGTTGCGGAAGATCCGTTACTGCACAATCAGCGTGACGGCCTCGCTGTGCTGCAGCGTTCCGCTGGTCGCAGTCACGGTCAGCGTGTAGGTCTGCGGGCTCTGCAGGGTAAAGCCGCCTGACGATCCGCAGCCGCTCACCGCGGCCGTCAGTGCCGCCAGCAGCAGAACCATCAGTAGTGTTCCGCCCTTCAGCTTCCTGCGCAGGCTGCGCTTCATCCCGAACGGCAACAGCAACAGCGCGACCACGATCCCGCGGCTGTGGTTGAAGGGGCTGTGGTTCTGTGCCGTCGCCGCTGCCGTCTGCACGCTCAGCACTACCGTGGTGGCTCCGCTGTTGGCGGCTACCGTGCTCGGCGTGAAGCTCGCCGTCGCGCCCGTAGGCAGGCCCATCACGGTAAAGCTCAGCGAACTCGCATAGGTTCCGTACAGCGGCGACACGCCGAAGCTGTACGTCGCCACCGCTCCCGGAGCGGCAGTGAACGCGCTCGTGCCCGTCGTCGTGAAGGTGAAGTCCAGCGGCGCAACGGAAACCGTCGTGCCTGCCATTGTGCTGCTTGCGGTGAAGTTCGTATTACCCGAGTAACTCGCTGTCAGCGTGTTGGTGACGCCAGCGGCCAGCGCCGTGGTCGAGTAACTGGCTACACCGCCGCTCAATGTTACCGTGCCCAGTAGCGTCGCACCGTCGTAGAAACTCACCGTGCCAGCAGGCGTGCCGGCGCTTCCTGCGGAAGCGTCCGCCACCTGCGCCGTCAGCGTCAGGCTTTGGCCCGGCGTGAGGCTGCTGGCGCTCACCGCCAGAGTGGTTGTTGTCGCCGCCTGCGTCACCGTCAGCGTGCCCGGCGTGGCGCTCACCGTGTAATCGGAGAGAGCCGCGCCCGTCACGCTCGGCGTGATCGCGTACGCGCCCACGTTCGAGTTCTGCGTGGCCGGGGTGGTAAAGCTCTCCATGAAGGTATTGCCGTCCACCGCGCCCGTTACCGCGCCGGTAAAGGCCGGGTTCGCCGTGCCATAGACCTTCGTTGCGTTGTTCGCCGTCACGGTCAGCGGAACTGCACTTACCGTCAGCGTACCTGTGGCCGAACCCTGGTGGTTGGGATCGTTGATAGTGCCAACCACGGCGTAGCTGCCCGCCGCCGTCGGCGCAGTGGTCGAGCCGTTATACGTGAAGTCCACTGTCAGCCCGGCTGGATTCGTGGTTGCTGTCGCTGCCAGCGGCGAGCCGGTGAAGGTCTGCGTCAGGCTGCCAAGCGTCACCGTCGCCGTCGCTTTGCCGATAACCAGCGTGCCGGTCGCCGAACCCTGGTGGTTGGGATCGCTGATAGTGCCGACCACGGTGTAGCTGCCCGCCGCCGTCGGCGCGGTGGTCGAGCCGTTATACGTGAAGTCCACTGTCAGCCCGGCCGGATTCGTGGTTGCTGTCGCTGCCAGCGGCGAGC
>Ga0116129_1001594_pt1 | contig 12400 bp, 10 predicted proteins | sample June2015DPH_17_2_FD_89732 | JGI IMG/M metagenome (GOLD analysis project Ga0116129, IMG submission 89732) | Peatland microbial communities from SPRUCE experiment site at the Marcell Experimental Forest, Minnesota, USA - June2015DPH_17_10 | ecosystem: Environmental > Terrestrial > Soil > Wetlands...
GAACCGTATCTTCGCCATGAGCGCCCGATGCAAGTCGGTCATAGCTTTCCACTGATCGCCTGCATCGCGGCCGAACTGTGGGCGCGAACCTGGTCAGCGGCTCGCTGCGGTGGGCGGTGATTGCGTATTTCGCCGACCGACGTTTTTGGATTGCCGTGCTTCGTAGATGTCGGCCATGGCCTGCCAGCGCTCATATTGTTCGATTTTGGACGGATTGCGTTTGCCCAGCAACCAATAGTCGAACCAATCGACGTTGCGTTGCATTGCCGCCGCTGAACGGCGCGGATGCCAAAAAATGTGCGACTCATGGGGAAAGAAATCGAGTTCCACCGGTATGCCCGCCTGCCTCAGCAACACCAACTTCTCGAGACCGAAGGAAGCTTGGTTTGCCGTGCATTGTTCGAGCAAAGGTCCCGCGAATACCTTGGCGCGGAACGCAGGCGAGAACCTCCTGTAGTTTTCCCTGATCTTCGGGTCGGAATCGTACGCGGAACCCCCGTAGACGGACGTATACCAGGCGGCAGCTTCTCGATGTCCCCAAGACCAATAGCCATCCGCGTTCGTGTTCGAGCCACCGTCGCCGATCGAGGCCGCCCGGAACATTTTGGATTGAGTCATCGCGTAGAGTGCTATCTCGGCTCCGCGGCTGTAACCCGCAATGCCGGTTTTGTCGGGATCTACAATCCCACGGGTGATCACGTCTTCGAGTGCGGCTTCCATGGTGGCAACGGGGTCGGTGATGACGTCGAATTGAGTATGCGCAATGATCGATCGAGTTGCTCCCTTGTCGCGCTCCTGCAGGTAGCTGCGCGTGCGCAGGGATGTCGGGACCTCGTTCACGGATAGAACCACATAGCCGGCCTCGGCCAATACCTGAATCGGGATCTCGGCTTGAAATCCGCGATATACGAACTCGTTGCGGGCGCTCGCCCCGTGCGTAACGACAATGGCCGGATACTTTTGGGTCGGGCTGAACCCACGGGGGTAGGTGATGTAGCCGTCGCTCTGGTTGCCGTAGCGGTTCTTCCAGCTTGCATGTTCGATGCGCAACGGTGCGATGGAATCGTAGCGGGCGTTGGGGCGCACCAAGGTTCTAAGAGCGCCGGTATCGGTATCGACCAGGACCAGTTCTGGCGGCAGCGTATGATTTTCCCTCACACAGGCGCCGAAGCTCAGATCCCCGCTAAAGCTGCAGGCGCTGATATTGTCCTTGACCGTGGACCAAACCCGGCTCGCTGCGGACTCGGGAATTCGTATCAAGCCGTAGCGATCAGCATAGCGCACCGCGAGGATCTCCGACCGGCCATCCGCGTCGCGCCATGCCCCCCAACCGGCGGTTAGACCAACATAATTGAATGACACCTTGCCCCCCTCGCTGATCTGCCTGCCGTCCTTGCCGTATTCGGCCAGATGCGACACGCCGTCCGGTGTGCGCAGCACCGATAGATAGCGTGTTCCATCGGCGTTCGGGACCGTGAGGGCAAGGCGCAAAGTTGGAGCGATCGGCTCAGATCGTCCCGTCTCCACGTCCACGGACGATCCAGACGGGACATTCTTGCCGTCCTCGAACGGCGGATACGTCGTATAAAGGACATGCCTGGAATCTTGAGCCCACCAGGCGCTGGCAAATTCTCGGTGCATGAGAGACAGGTCGCTGCTCGCCGACGACGGTGCAAATGCTACCGTGCGATCCGCGACCGGCGAACGTGTCAAGACATGCATTTCTACTCCGAGCAGTTCTCCCGCATGCTGGTGAAGCGTCGCGATTCCCATGGTCAGATCATCATAGGGAATGCCTTGATCCACGAATGATTGCAACTCCGCCGGCGAGCGAAGGCGGGGACGCGAATACCAGAGGGAAGCTCCATCCGGCGACCATTCGTAGGAGAGTATGCCGGTGCGCAGAGGCTCGTAGACACTTTGAATCACGCCGTCGAAGGTTCCGGTGGCCACGGTTTGATCGTTCACGACCAGCGGCGTGCACGCGCCGCTGTCATCGATGTCATAGATCTGCACGCCCGAGCCCAGGTCGGCAAGGGCCGTCCAGGCATGCTCGTTTGGGTTTCTTGATAATTCAGCGATGTAGGGTGCCTCCAGGATCTTCCGGGCCGGCTTCGAGCCATCGACATCGATGACATACAACCCGTAGCGGATGGCGCCGGAATCCAGACTGGGCTGCCGGATCACGAAGCCGATTTGTCTCGGCTGCTGCGCGACAGCGATACCGGCAATGGCACTGATTTCAACGATGTCGCGAATGCTCCATCCGCGGGTCGGCCTCTCGGGCGCAGCGCCATTTTCGCGGACCATGGTGCCGGGGAGTCCATCCCCGGATAGCGATGTGGCGAGAACGATCGAGGGATTGCCGAGCATGGCGGCGAGAATCGCAGCAATGCTGAAGCTGGCCCGCTTGCAGAGGCCGTTCACTTGAACTCCTTGGACAACCGCAGTGTGATGAATCTCCCGAGTACGCTGGCGTTGGTGGGGTCGTAGTGCAGTCCGGGCACGAATTGGTCAAAGAGCACAAAGGGCGGATCGCGATCGAAGACGTTCTGCACCGACAAGGCGGCCTGGAAGCCGGCGAGGTATCCGGATAACTGCGGGCGAAAATTCAATTGCAGATCGAACGTCGTCCATGATGCGACGTGGGGCATATCGGGCTGGTAGGGATTCACTTCGCTGCCGGTGAAGTTGAGAATCCCTGTCGCTCCCAATGGTCCTATGGTCCAGGACGCGCCGGTTCGCGCCCTGATTTTCGAGGGCTCGAAGGCCTGACCGCTGATTTCAATCTCGGGAGCCAGCGGCACGAACTGCTGACGCAGATCGAGATACGAGGCGTTGGCAAAAATCTCCAATGACCCCTTGTATGTCGGCCGTCTGTAGTTCGCGGTGAGATCCACACCGATGATGTCCTGCTTAGCGACATTCACCCGTTCGTCATTGACGAGCCCAGCGACCTCACTTGGATTGTATGGAGCTCCCGTAATATTGAAGAAATAGGGACTGGCCGCATTGATCACGCTTTGCTGAACGGCTGCGGAAGGCGCCAGAGTGACGAAGGGCGCCAACTGCGGATCGGTTAACGCGCTGAAGTACGTCGGAATCTGACTGATGCGATTGATATAGGCGATGTCGTAATAGGTGGCACCGAGGCGTAGGCCCTCAAGCAGCTGCGAGTCATAATCGACTCCGACGGTCCACGTTTTGGCCGTCTCCGGCCGCAGGGCCGGATTACCACCAGTCTCGATCAATACGGGTGAGGTTCCGGTGCTGGAGGCAGGATTCGGTATCGCCTGCAGCGTCGCGCCTTTCGCTGTAAACAGGTCATACAGAGGGGGTGCGCGGTACGCCTTTCCCCAAGTTGCCCGCAACTTGACCGGGTCGGCAGGACTATAGACGAGGCCAAATTTGGGGACGCCTGCGCGGCCGAAGTCCGAATAATGCTCCTCCCGGCCACTGACATCGAGATCCAGCTTGCGAATCCAGGTGTCCATGGTGGGCGAGAACAGGGGAATGGCGACTTCCGCGTACGCATACTCGACTCGCCTTTCGGCGTCCACGATTGGCGCGGTGTCCTGTTCTAGATATGCAAATGTCTCTCCTCGATAGCCGCCGCCGACCGCTGCGCGCACGGCACCGGCCGGAAGCGCGGCCAACGAACCGTCCGCAACAGCTTCGAATGTCGAGGTGCGACCCTCGAACCTCAATGTTGGGTCAAAGTAATACGGGACACTCGAACCGACGTCGACTTCTTGCTGCTCGGCGAGATCGACTGTCGGCCGCAATTTCCAATTGCCCGGCAGCAGTACATCCAGCCCGAGGTCCGCGGAATACTGATGCACGTCGACTTCGGAATTCAGCGTGAGGTCCTCGCCCGCATAAGATATTGAATTTCTCGATATTCGATACGTGTACAACGCATCCAGGAATCCGGTAACGCGATCACCGAAATTCTGGTGGCCGGAAACGAAGAACGAATCGCGGGACGACCCCGGATACAGCGTGGTGGGTATACCCGCCTCGAGGGTGTAATCTCTCTGCGTTGAATAAATGGGGTCGATGCGGTCGAATTCGTAATCGAATAGCAGGCCTCCGGTTGACCAAGTTTTACCCAGCAGTTGATTGATCTGCTTCTCGGTGCCGCCGCCCTGGGCGGTGCCGCCGCCGAGTATCGAGGTTTGCGAACCGTTGTAGTCTTTCTTCAGGATGATATTCACAACGCCGGCGACGGCGTCCGAGCCGTAGGCCGCCGACGCGCCGTCCGTGACCACCTCCACGCGTTCGATCGCGGCAAGCGGAATCAGCGAAATGTCGACCGCGCCATTGACCGTGTCATCGGCCAATCGGCGGCCGTTGACGAGCGTCAGGGTTGAACCCGATCCCAAGCCGCGCAGATTGGGCGCAGAACCGCCGGAAAATGCGCCTGCATTGTCGATGCCCGGGGCTGAACCCGCGGTGAGCTGCGGATTGTTGCCGCCGCCGTAGTTCTGCGGCAGGCTGCGCATGACGTCTCCAATGGACGTGTAGCCGGATTGATCGATGTCCTCGCGAGTAATGGTCAGTACCGGCGAGGAGGGCGCGACTCCGCGGATGTGTGTTCCGGTAACGACCACCGCTTCCAGTTGGTCTTGGTCACTGGATTTAACCGCGGCATCGGAGTCCTGAGTAGGGCCGGGCACCGCGGTGTCGACTTGTGCCGCGGTCAGCGTCTCGGCATCGGAAGCGACGTTGGTGATGCGCGGGGAATCTTCCGTTTGGGAGGGAACGAATGTGTCAGCAGGCGATTTCGTCAATGCCGAAGTGTCCAATGTGGCCGCCGCGATCACGATGGTATGGTCGTCCAGGTGCTGAGGACGCAACCCCGTTCCGGCCAACACGCGCATCAGCGCATCGTCTACGGTGAGGTCCGCCTGCAGCGAAGGCGCTTCGAGCCCCGCGACCTGGCTGGCGCTGAAACCGACATCGGTATTCGTCACAGTACCGATGGCCTTGAGCGTTCGGGCTAAAGGCTGCGCCGGCAAGTCGAAGTGGGCGCGCACCTGCGCCAGCGCGGTAGCGCTGCAAGATAAGGCGGAGACATACACGGACAGCACGGCGAAACGAATGCAACCCAGAAATCGGCGCACGGAGACCTCCTTTTCAGCTGGTTCGCGCCTTGGCGACGCGAATCCGACGATGCTGATTACAAGAGGTCGAAACAGACGCAATAAATACAACCCGGGCCATCCACTTTCGGATCACATGAGCTGCGGGCTCGGCCGATCGATGCTGGAGAAGTCCTTTAGCGCTTCGAGCCCGCTGGACGCAACAGGATCTCGCCGTGCCGCTGATCCACCTGCAAGGAAAAGGCGACCGCCACGATGCGAACGAACTCATCGGAATCGCCGGCGCGGAAGACTCCGCCGATCCGCAATCGCGCGACCCCGGCATCGGCGATGATGATCCGAGCCTTGCTGTACCGGTTCATTTCATTGGCGGCATCGCCAAGGGGCGTGTCCTCGAACTCTACTCGGCCCCGCTCCCATGCCGTAACACGACCGATCTCCGGCTGATCCACGATCGCGGCAAGATTTCCGGAGAACCTCAGTCTCTGGCCGGGGGCAAGCGTTTGGGCCTGTTGTGGCGAAGTGCCGGCACCCGGATCCGTATCGACGCTGATTCGGCCTTCGACCAGGGTCACAGAAAACGCCTGGATATCGTCATGGCGCACGATGAAGGATGTGCCCAGTGCGCGGATTTCCCGGCCATCCACACTCACGACGAAGGGCCACGCCGGCCGCTTCGACACATCGAACCATGCCTCGCCGTGAATCAACCGAACGCGGCGCGTATAGCGATCGTAAATCACTTCCAGGCGCGTATCGGTATTGAGCATGAGGCGCGTGCCGTCCGGCAACATTCGGACCTGTTGCTGTCCGACGTCGGTTACCACGCTGTTCCCGCGCCACAAGCGCATCATGGCGACTGCCGCCCCAAGCAGCAGGGTTGCGGCGACAGTCACAGCCCAACCCTTGAGTTTCGCGCGCCGCTCATGCGCGGCCGGCGGGGTATCTGCCGCTCGCAATCGAAGCGCCGCCGTGCACTCCCACACACGGGTCATTCGATCGAATGCTTGCCGGTGAGTCGCGCTTTCCCCGAGCCACGCGTGGACCCGTGCATCCAAGCTTGGACTGCGCTGCTCGTCGTGCAGTCGTGCGATCCAGACGGCGGCTTCGGCGCGCGCCTCGTCCGACGGCGGCTGGTCACTCGTCGGCTGTGGGGGCCCGGTCATTCCCGCAGCAACTCGTTATCGATGAGCAACAAGGCTTTCGCGATATGGTTGGTGACCGCTTGGGTCGAAATGCCGAGCCGCTCGGCGATTTCGGAGTAACGCATGCCGTCGAATCGATGCAACAGAAAAATCTCGCGCGTTCGCGGGTTCCCCGCGGACAATGTCCGCTCGATGCGCTCGATCAATTCTTGCGCTTCGGCATTTTGCTCCGGCGAACTGCCCGCGTCCATGTAGTCGGCGTCCTCGAGCTGTCGATCGGAAAAGATACGCTGGGTGAGCACTGCACGACGCACATGCTCGATGTGCACCTTCTCGACCACATCGACCAGGAATGCAACCGGATCGCGAACGGCTATTTGCCGCTCCTGCTGATACCTGCAGAGGCGAAGAAACCCTTCTTGAATCAGTTCGTCGACGTTTTTGCGTCCGGAGCGTCCCCGGCTCAGCAGCAGACGCCGCACGAGAGCAAGTTGACTCTTGAGCGCGTCGTGCAGCTGCTTCGGCTTTCGATCCATCCGATGGATATTCCCTTTGAGTAAAGGGCGATGCGGCATCGACTGCCGTGACGGGCCATCGTGCCATGCCATGCCCCCAATTTGGTCGCAGTGCGCGGATCCTAGCAGCGCGACCAAAATGGAGGCAAGAGGATTGTAGGCTTAGCTGGGGTGCAACCGATTTGGCAGCACCCATTTGACTCATCTCCGAAGCCCAAAACATAGAGCGCTGATAGGCGTGTTGGTAAAGGCACGGCAGGCTGCCGGCCTGACGCAGCGTCAGCTGGCCGCCGCGCTGGGCAGGTCAAACTCGTTCGTCTGGAAATTTGAAGCCGGCGAGCGGCAGATCAACGTATTGGAATTCATCGAAATTGCCCGAATCCTCGGGATCAAGGCATCGACGCTGATTGCGGAAATCGAGAGATGACTCTGACTCGTAGCGGCAATCCTCGAAGGCAGCGATCCGATCGGATGGCGACGACTCGGAGGGCGCTGGACAGGATGCAAAAACGCTGTTACTGTTTATATATACAGGATAGTGCTGTATGCTATGTCACCGGTGGCAAATGCCCGAACGAGGCGAGTATGGTTAATCGGCGATCTGTTGTCCCAACCCGGGAACGAAAGGCGCGCTCCAAGCACGTATCCAACCCGAACCTGTTACGCGACGCGATTGAGTCCGAGCGGGGCAAATTGGTCAAGGCCGAATCGGTGCTTGGCTGCCTGACGATTTCGATGGAATACGAGAGCGATCTTCGGACCGGGCCGCACTATCCCGACGTGGTGCAAGTGGCATGCGATCTGATAAGGCAGTCAATCGACGGATTGGACTCTTTGAATCTGGAGCGCTTCATGCACCATGACAAGGTGAAGGAGGAATCTGATTCTTGGGTGAGCGCGCGATCGTGCCTGCCATCGACTCCAGGTGCATGGAGCGATTGCGATCTCCTCTACTCTGAACGGTGTCGCGTCGTACATTGAAGCTCCGTGCCCGGGCGCTGGCGGCCGTCCTTCTCGCGCCAGGGGTCAATAGCGACGCAGAATCTCACCCAAACGCTGGAATGCCCGCTCGATCGCCGTCGACCAGGGATGGCCGCAGTTGATGCGGATAAAGTTGCGAAATTGCCGCCGGGCGGAAAATAGCGGCCCCGGGGCGATACTGATGCCGCTGGCCAACGCGCGTCGATGCGCATCCAGCGCGTCCACGGCCGGCGCGCACTCGATCCACAAAAAGTAGCCGCCGGCGGGCGTGGCGACGCGGCACCCTGGGGGAAAGTAGCGTCGTACTGCCTCGAGGGCCGCCGACTGCTGATTCAGCAGTTGGCGCCGCAGTTTTTCGAGGTGCGTGTCAAAACTGCCCTGTTTGAGCATCTTGGCGATGCTTAGCTGAATCGGCAGACTCGTGGACAGCGACGATTCGATTTTCCGACGAGCAATTTCTGCCGCGTAGCGGCCAGCGGCCACCCAGCCCAGACGATATCCTGGCGCCAAGCACTTACTGAATGATCCGCAGTGGATCACCAGCCCTTTCTTGTCGAATGCCTTCGCCGGCGGCGAGGGCTCGGCGAACTGCAGCTCCGCATAGGCATCGTCTTCGATCAGCGGGATCTCATGCGCGGACAGCAGGCGAACCAGTTCACGCTTGCCGTCCGGCGGCACGGTCGCGCCGGTCGGATGGTGCAGCGTGGTCATGAACCAGCACGCTTTGATGGGATGCGCGGCAATGGCTTTGGCCAATGCGCCTAAGTCGACGCCCACGACCGGATGCGTCGGAATCTCCACCACGTGCAACCCTAACCGTTCGGCCGCTTGCAAGCAGCCGTAGAAGGTCGGCGACTCGATGGCGATGGTATCGCCGGGACGCGTCACCGTCTGCAGCGCAAGATTCAACGCCTCGAGCGCGCCGGCGGTCGCAATGATTTGTTCCATGCCAATCGTCATTCCTTGGCGCAGGTAGCGGCGCGCAATTTCGCGGCGCAGCTCGGCGCTGCCGGGCGGCAAGCTTTCGACCGTGTTCCAAGGGTCCAGGTGGCGCGCGCTGCTGCCCAGGTAGCGAGCCAACTTGCTCCACGGGAATAGCATAGGACTGGGAAACGCGGAGCCCAACGGCAACACGTTCCGGTCACGCGATGCATCCAACGTGTCAAAGACCAAGTCGCTGATTACGACGCGGGTGGAACCGGTCTTCGGCCGCGAGGGCTGCGGTGCAGAGGGCCGCCGGCGGGGCGCCGCGACGTAGTATCCGGAACGCGATTTCGACTCGATTGATCCATCGGCCTCGAGCACCTCGTAAGCGCGCAGCACGGTCGACGGACTGACTTTGCGGCTTTGGCACAGCTCGCGAACCGAAGGCAGCTGCATGCCTTGCCCGAGCGTGCCGCCGCTGATCAGCGCGCCGATCTCTTCGGCGACCAGCTGGTAGAGTTTCATGCCGCTAACACTACGGCGTGTTCGTCTCCATCGCTAGGGCGGGCGAATGCTCAGCGCACGCCGTGCGGCGCAATCCAGCCAAAGTGATTGCCAACCAGAATGAGGGCGAACAATGCCAGGGACAGTGAGATGCGCACCGTCAACGCCTGTGCCATGCGCTTGGATCGGTCCGGACCCGAGCTCATCGATGACAACGCATGCCCCAAACTCGCAACAATTGCAACGAGCAAAAAAATGATCAGACCTTGCATACACGCTCCTCAACGGAACCACCCGAACGCCGCGCTGCATTCACGGCTTTTTCTTCGCGGCGGATGGTCGTCACCACGCTTGCCAGCGCCACGACCATGACCCCGACCATGGCGACCATGAGGAACAACAGCCCGCCGGCGAGCTTGTAGCACTCGTAGAAGCCATCGATAAGCCCAATGGGCGTAATCACAAGAAGAATTGGCTTCGCGATTCTCATGGAGAATACCTCCCAGGGGCTGCCGGTTCTGACTGATACATGCGTGCAATTGTGTCAAGAACCAGCGTGCGTAACAGATACAGCGGCCGACAAAAAAGAGCGGTACAGATTGGCTGCCGTCCACTCTAGTGAGTAGAGCCGCAAAACGCTTGCGGCACCGGGATGAGCGGGCGACGTGACCCGATGTGAAAGCCCCCCCCGGGACAGTGGCATCAAAAGGCTCTATAATTGGCCTTTGCTACCCTGGAGTATCAATGAGTGCAGATGAGAAGCCGCCGCGTCGTACATTAAAGCTTCGTGCCCCGGCGCCGGCAGCGCAGGCGGCGCGTCCGGAGCGGTCAATTCGGCCAGCACCGAAAGCTGTCAACAATCACCCTCGGACGGATTGGTCGGAGGTGCATAAATCGCAAATGCAAGCTGATATGGACCTGCTTGCGGCGCGCTCTTCCTCACCGCGGTCCTCCTCGCGGTAAGGCGAAAGCGAAGCGTTCGAAAGCAGGGGTTGCCGTTCTACCCATAGGTGAGGCCGCGCTAGTGGGAGCCTCGATAGGCGATGGCCGCCAACCCCAGGATCTCCGGTTTGTCCGCCGGCAAGATGAAGCCGGCCTTGATGGCTGAAGACAGCGAATCTTCGAATTTCTTCAGATACTCGCGTTTGCCACCCGGATAGAGACGGTCGAGCATGGAAGCGTCGAACGGCTCGCAGACACCGGCCAGGCCGGCCAGCGGGCTGCCGGAGTTTCCCACCCCCGAGAGACGCTCGGTCGGTACGTCAACCCACGGAGTTCGCACGCCACCCTCGGCCAGGCCATTTGCATCGAGCACCAGGGTTGGCGGTGCGGCGCTCTGGCCGTCTTCGCGCAGTTTCATCGGAGCAGCCTTCGCCGGGGTTTGGCCGGTTCGGATCCAGCGCTCGAGATTCCAAAGTGCCGCTTCCACTACATAGTGGTGTTGGGGGGCATTGTTGATGGGTTTGGCCAACTCGCTGCCCAGCACCTTGTTTGTCGGTGCATAGCCGGCGGCCAGTTTTTCCAGCGGGGTCGATCCCGAGTCGATGAAACCGACGCCAAAAGTATAACTGTCGGCATGCGAAGTTCCGGGAACTTCCCACACGCGAAGATGCGCATTGTCAGGTTCCCGCGCGCCGTGATAACCGGGAAGGCCGCCGCCGATCAGATCGGTCTCCGTAATGACGGTGATCACCGGCACGCGCAAATCGGTCCGAAACTTTACGAAGCCAGGCTTGGTTCGGGAACCCGCCATGGAGGAGCCGTCAAGCGGCGCGGCACTGCCGAATCGCGAATGGATGAGGAATCCATCGTAGACCTTGGCAATGGGATCGACCACGTTCACATAGGTGGTCAGGAAGACAGCGGATTGGGATTCACCCGCTGCGATTACGTGCTTGGCAACGAGCTGACCCAAGATCTTGGCAGCGTCGGGCGAGCGCAAAAGTCTGCCCGCCTGGGAGTAGATGTCATAGGAGAAAGCATCGCCGGGATGGCTGAGGCGACCGTAGCGCTCCGGGTTCGCCGTCTTTAACGGTTTAGCCATCGGACTATTCATCACGCTGGTGCCGCCTTCCACTCCGACTTTCTGCGCCGAGACCGCCACGTAAGCATAACCACTGCGGATCAGTTCGCGATGCGCCGCGTTCCAATCCGGCGAACTGTCAGCGCCGGCGCTCACGTTCAGCCATTCCACGACGACCGTGCCGTTGAACTTCTTGGGGTCTGTCGGCTTCACCACCACGATGCGGGTGGTATAGGGCGCGGTCTCCGCCGGTACGGCGTTCCACTGCTCGTCCGTTGCCGATGCAGCCGCTGGTTTGTAGGACGAGGCGGTGCCCGAAATGAAGAATTCATCGGTCGTCAGCCCGAGCGGGGCGAGATCGAAACCGCTCAGCAGCAGGGCCGGCGGCCCCGGCACCGCGACGACCGCCGCGGATTGCGCGTCTACGTTATTCATGACCATGAACGCCAGCATCCCGAACACGACGCGCCCACAGGCGCGCCGAAGATTGATCGCTGTACTTGGCATCTTCCCCCATCCTTTGTAGTCCCGATGTAGTTCCGATTCAGAACTATATTTGACGCCGATCGTATGACGTTGGCAAGTTCAAAAAAAGAACTATTATGCAAACGCGGGCTTTGAGGCCCCCAGCGCACCCAAGTTCTTGAGCCGATTTGCGCTAGACTCCGGCTCGGGGCGTGGCCAGGGGGGGCCGCGCAGAGAGACCACCATTCCAAAGTCCATCCGCTGTGTGCGTGTCAACCACTTGAACGTCGTGGCTCAGAACTTCGACGCAAGCGTGGGCCACCTTGCCGATCTGTATGCGGCCGAATTCCTACTCGATATGCCCCAGCGCGAATGGCACGCCTGTCTCATCGAGATCGGACGCGTGATCTTCGAGCTTTTCGTGCCCCATGACTTCCTCCTCAATTCTCGCCATGGACCCCACTACCTCGGGATCGAGTACCAGGCGGACATGGACGAGGTCCGCGAGGTGGTTGCAGCGCACGGGATTCGGGTGGTCAGGGACATCGGCAGTGCGCTGCATACCCACCCTGGCGACTGCTTCGGAGTAGCTTTCGAGTTCTATGGAGGCTACTTCCATGACCGCGATTGGCCAATCCTGGGCGGCCAGATGAAGCCGGCCGCGTATTGGCGCGACGAGCATCCGCTCGGCTTGACGGGTCTGAAAGGCTACACGATCGCAGTCTCCGACATCGATGC
>Ga0116129_1001595_pt1 | contig 12388 bp, 12 predicted proteins | sample June2015DPH_17_2_FD_89732 | JGI IMG/M metagenome (GOLD analysis project Ga0116129, IMG submission 89732) | Peatland microbial communities from SPRUCE experiment site at the Marcell Experimental Forest, Minnesota, USA - June2015DPH_17_10 | ecosystem: Environmental > Terrestrial > Soil > Wetlands...
CGCGGTTTCGGCGATGGCGGTCTGCATCGCCGCAGCATAGAGCTTGCGGTCGGCTTGGGCCCGCGGCCCGCGCACGGCCGGGCCCTTGCGGCGATTGAGCATGCGGAACTGGATGCCGGCGGCATCGGCGACCCGGCCCATCAAACCATCCAGCGCATCGACCTCACGAACAAGATGGCCCTTGCCGAGTCCGCCAATCGCGGGATTGCAGGACATCGCGCCTATGGTTGCAAAGCGATGCGTCACCAGCACCGTTTTCGCGCCCATGCGCGCGGCCGCACTCGCGGCTTCACAGCCAGCGTGGCCACCTCCGATGACAATGACGTCAAATGATTCTCGGTCGGAATTCATGCCGGGACTTTTATCCCGGAGCGACGAAACCCGGAAGTACTAGTTTCGCCGGGAAGGAAACCGTTTCACGTGAAACAGTCCGCCAAGAAATGAATTTATATTTATTTCTACTTACCAATACAAAAATCGCGAAATATGGCGTCGAGGATATGTTCCACGTCAATGCGGCCGAGCAGCCGTCCCAAAGCTGCGGCTGCAGCCCGCAAATCCTCCGCGATGAACTCCTCTCCCTTCTCGGCATCGCGAATGCTGTTCTGCAGCAATTCCACTGTCTCCCGCAGCAACTTCCGATGCCGCTCCCTGCCGATCAGGCCGCCCTCGCTCGAACCAAAATAATCCAGCGCAAATGCAACCAACGCCGCGACCAATTGTGGGATGCCATCACCCCGGCTCGCCGAGATAGCAAAATCGGCGCTGCCTGCCTCTCGCACCGCGCTCTCCGGCGGCACCGGCTCATCACCATCAAATACTTGGCCCGATGCACCCTTTCCTGCTGCGTCGAGATCGATCTTGTTCCACACCGTCCATGCCGGAACGCCGCCTTGCTGCAGATCAATCTTGGACGGCGCATCGATCAGCCAAAGCACCAGGTCAGCCTCCGCCGCGCGCGCCCGCGCACGGCGCACACCTTCCTGTTCCACCGGATCATCGGTCTCACGAATGCCGGCGGTGTCGATCACCGTCACCGGATAGCCATCGAGATCGAGTTGCACCTCGATGACGTCGCGCGTGGTGCCGGCGTGCGGCGAGACAATCGCCACTTCGCGCCGCGCCAGTTGATTCATCAACGTCGACTTGCCGACGTTCGGGGGACCTGCGATCGCAACCACCAATCCCTCGCGCAGCCGCTCGCTTCGCCCCTGCGCCGCGAGGACTTGCTCGATTTCGCCCGATAGCGCTTTGATCCTTGCCAGCGCCGGCGCGACCAGTTCCGATGGCACGTCGCCTTCGTCCGAAAAATCGATCCCCGCCTCGATCAAGGCAGAAGCTTCGATGATCCGCGCGCGCCAGTCGCGGGCGCGGTCGCCGAGCAGGCCCTTCAACTGACGCAGCGCCTGGCGGCGTTGCCGATCGGTGTCGGCATGAATAAGGTCGTCGAGCGCTTCGGCCTCGGTGAGATCGAGTTTGCCATTTTCAAACGCACGGCGGGTAAATTCGCCGGGCTCCGCGGCGCGCACATTTTCAAATGCCGAGAGCGCCGCGAACAGCGCAGCGAGCACCGCCCGCCCACCATGAACGTGAAATTCCGCGACATCCTCGCCGGTCGCGCTCGCCGGACCGGGAAACCACAGCATCACTGCATCGTCGACGGGCTGTTGATGCGCGTCGCGCAACAAGGCCCGCGTCGCTATCCGCGCCGCTGGAATCCTGCCCGTGAGCGCGATCAACACCGGCCCGGCCTGCGGCCCGGATACCCGCACAATGGAAATTGCACTCGGTAGCTGGCCCGACGACAACGCGAAAATGGTCTGGTCTCGCGGATGCATCGCCTGCTTGTCCCCTACCCCTCCGAACCGTATATTTATGCTGCAACAATCGAGTGCGGCAAAGACCAGAACGTGGGTTTGGGCCTCGCGCATGAAAAGGGCGCCCCTGCCTGCGCAAGGACGCCCGTTCAGGCCCCGGCGAAACAGCTCAGGTATTCATCGACTCGAAGAATTCCGCGTTGTTCTTGGTGTTGCGCAGCTTGTCGAGCAGGAAGTCGATCGCGTCCATGGTGCCCATCGGGTTGAGAATCCGCCGCAGCACGTACATTTTCTTGAGCAGTTGCGGATCGGTGATCAGTTCTTCCTTGCGCGTGCCGGAGCGCGAGATGTCGATCGCCGGGAAGGTGCGCTTGTCCGAGACCTTGCGGTCGAGAATCAATTCGGAATTGCCGGTGCCCTTGAATTCCTCGAAAATCACTTCGTCCATGCGGCTGCCGGTATCGACCAGCGCCGTCGCGATGATGGTGAGCGAGCCGCCCTCCTCGATATTGCGCGCGGCGCCGAAGAACCGCTTTGGCCGCTGCAGCGCATTGGCATCGACGCCGCCGGTCAGCACCTTGCCGGATGACGGCACGACAGTGTTGTAGGCGCGCCCCAGCCGCGTAATCGAGTCCAGCAGGATCACCACGTCACGGCCGTGCTCGACCAGCCGTTTGGCCTTTTCAATGACCATCTCGGCGACCTGGACGTGACGCACTGCCGGCTCGTCGAAGGTCGAGGAAACCACTTCGCCCTTCACCGAGCGCTGCATGTCCGTAACTTCTTCGGGGCGCTCATCGATCAATAGCACGATCAGATAGCACTCCGGATGATTGGCCGTGATCGAGTGCGCGATGTTCTGCATCAGCACGGTTTTGCCGGTGCGCGGCGGCGCCACGATCAATGCGCGCTGGCCCTTGCCGATCGGGGCCACGATGTCGATAACCCTTGCAGAAAGGTCCTTTCTGGTCGGGTCTTCCAGTTCGAGCCGGAAGCGCTGATCGGGAAACAGCGGCGTCAGATTGTCGAAATTGACCTTGTGCTTGGATTTTTCCGGGTCTTCGAAATTCAGCGTATTGACCTTCAGCAGCGCAAAATAGCGTTCGCCTTCCTTCGGGCTGCGAATGTGGCCCTCGATGGTATCCCCGGTGCGAAGCCCGAAGCGGCGGATCTGCGACGGCGAGACATAGATATCATCCGGTCCGGGCAGATAATTGGCATCCGGCGAGCGCAAGAATCCAAATCCGTCGGAGAGAACCTCAACGACGCCTTCGCCGATAATGTCGGTTTCCTGGATCGCGAGCTGTTTGAGAATGGCGAACATCAGCTCCTGCTTGCGCATCGTGCTGGCGTTTTCGACCCCTTTCTCTTCCGCGAACGAGACGAGCTCGGCCGGTGTCTGAGCCTTGAGGTCTTGAAGTTTCATTTCCCGCATTGGGATGGTCCTGTGGAATAACGGGGGGAAGGGTTGCAAGGTGGCCAAGAGAAAAGGCGGACGCGAAAAGGAAGGTCCGCAGGTCTGAGCAAGGAAAGCGCCGGAGAGGCTTCAAACCTGATGCGGCGGCCGGTTCAACGAGGAAACCGGAACGCAACCACATCCGCCTGCGTGGGTGGGATTTCGGTAATATAGAAAATCGGCGGGCTTTCCGCAAGCAGGCCCGCAGCCCTGGATGTTGCCGACAGTGGCGACTAGAATGGCTTTACCACCACCAAAATCACGATTCCGATCATCAAAACGGTAGGTACCTCGTTGATTATACGATAAAACTTCTGACTTCTGGTGTTCTGGTCGGCGGCGAAGTTCTTGATCGAGCGGGAAAAAAACCCGTGGACACCCGTCAGCAACAGCACCAGAAAAAGCTTTCCGTGCAACCAGCCCGCCGAAAACCAATGGCCGGACCAGGCGAGATAAAGCCCAGCCAGCCATGTCACGATCATTGCCGGGTTCATGATCGCCTTCAACAGCCGCCGTTCCATCACCTTGAACGTTTCCGACTGCCTGGATCCGATCTCCGCCTCGCAATGATAGACGAACAGCCGCGGCAAATAGAGCATGCCCGCCATCCAGGCGATAACGGCGATCACATGCAGGGCCTTGATCCATTCATACATCGAAAGACGCCTCGCTCATTTGCGAACACAGGCTGGTATCCGCAACACCAAAAAACTCCGGCTCTCTCGGTGCTACAGACAAGCTTGGAGTTACCGTGATCGGAGACATATCCGCAACCGGCCTTTTTCTAAAACAATAATTTTAGAATCTTAAGTTTGAGTCTAAGTGACGGTGGATTAGGCCCATGCAGGATTGTCCCGGAATTCTCCGGCGTTGTTCACATCCATCAACAATCCCGGCAGCAAGCCTGACTGGCCGGATAACGACACTTGCATCAAGCCCTTGCGGGAGTTCGTCGTCAGCTTATGAAGAGACAAGTCCACATAATCCCATTATCATCGCAGCCGGCAGATCGACTTGTCCTTCTCGAGAGCCCTGTGCAGAAAAAGCCGGGTTATCCCTTCATCGTCGGCCGGTGCATGATTCTCCCGGCAAGGGTCCACAAGGATTCACAGGATACACAGGGGTCATAGTGCCTTTTACCGGCAATTATTTTCACCTTCATCTGGTCTCCGATTCGACCGGCGAAACCCTGATCACGGTGGCACGCGCGGTGGCGGCGCAATACGCCAATGTGACGCCGGTCGAACATGTCTATCCGCTGGTGCGCAGCCAGAAGCAGCTCGATCGCGTGCTGGATGAAATCGAGGAGGCGCCCGGCATCGTGCTTTTCACCCTGCTGGAGAAGGATCTGGTCGCCCGGCTGGAAGCCAAGTGCCAGGAGATCAACATCCCGAGCCTGTCGATCATCGGCCCGGTCATGCAATTGTTTCAGGCCTATCTCGGTGCGGCTACTACTGGCCGGGTCGGCGCCCAGCACGTCCTCAATGCCGAATATTTCAAGCGTATCGATGCGCTGAACTACACGATGATCCATGATGACGGTCAGCATGTCGAAGGACTGGAAGATGCCGACGTGGTTCTGGTCGGCGTCTCGCGCACATCGAAAACCCCGACCTCGATCTATCTTGCCAACCGCGGCATCCGCACCGCGAACGTGCCGCTGGTGCCGGGTATCGCAATCCCGCATCAATTGGAAACCCTGAAAAAGCCGCTTGTGGTCAGTCTCCACGCGACGCCTGAGCGTCTGATCCAGGTCCGGCAGAACCGGCTGTTGAGCATGGGCGACCGGGACAACGATACCTATATCGATCGCCAGTCCGTCACCGACGAAGTGGCATTTGCGCGGCGATTGAGCGCCAGGTTCAATTGGGCGCAGCTCGATGTCACGCGGCGGTCGATTGAGGAAACCGCCGCCGCCATCATGAAGCTCTTCACCGACAGGCAACGGCAACGGTTACCGGAATGACACTGTGGCGCGGAAATGACCCGCTGATCCTTGCCTCGCAAAGCCCGGCGCGCCGGGCGCTGCTGGCCAATGCCGGCATCAGCTTCGAAGCCATCCCTGCCGCAATCGATGAGCGGGCGGTTCAGCAAATTTCCGGTCTTTCAGCGCCCGGCGACGTCGCCGCACTGCTGGCGCGCGAGAAGGCGCTGTCGGTATCAATGGGTCACGCCGGCAGGTTTGTTGTCGGCGCGGATCAGACATTGGCGCTCGGCGAACGCCTGTTCAGCAAGCCGGCCGATCGCGCGCAGGCCGCGGATCAACTGCGGGCACTTGCCGGCCGCTGCCACGAACTGCACTCCGCCGTTGCGGTGGCGCGCGATGGCAAGATATTGTTTGCGGATGCAAGCACGGCGCGGATGACCATGCGCCGGCTGGGCGAAGCCATGATTGATGCCTATCTCGATCAAGCAGGAGACATTGTCACATCGAGCGTCGGCGCCTATCAGCTTGAGGGGTTAGGGGTGCATTTGTTCGAGCGTATCGAAGGCGATCATTTCACCATCCTCGGTCTGCCGCTGCTGCAATTGCTCGCGTTTCTGCGAGGCGAGCGGCTGCTCGGTGTCTGAAAACATACCTCGAGGCAGCCAATGGTAATCCCTGAATGATAATTCTCGGGCTGACAGGTTCGATCGGCATGGGGAAGTCGACCACCGCAAAACTGTTCGCAGAGGCTGGCGTGCCGGTTTATGACGCCGACGCCAACGTTCACCGCATCTATGAAGGTGAGGCGGTGCCCTCGATCGAAGCGGCGTTTCCGGGCACCACCGCTGACGGCAAGGTCGATCGCAACAGGCTTTCGGCGAAAGTGGTGCACGATCCGGCCGCGATCAGAAAGCTGGAGCAGATCGTTCACCCGATGCTGCATGCTTCCCGTCAAAAATTCCTGCATGACGCCGAACAATCCGGTGCGCCCGTTGCGGTGGTCGATGTGCCGTTGCTGTTCGAGACCGGTGGAGACAGCCGCGTCGATGCGGTGGTGGTGGTGACGACGACGCCTGAAATTCAGCGCCAGCGAGTTCTGACGCGCGACAACATGACCGGCGAAAGGCTCGACGCCATCCTTGCGCGGCAACTGCCCGACGCCGAAAAACGCCGGCGCGCCGATTTCGTGGTGGATACTTCGCAGGGCCTTGAGCCCGTGCGCGCCCGGATCCGGGACATTCTGGCACAGGCTGGTAAGATGCCGCAGCGACGATCCTGATTCGTCGCTGTTGCGGACCAAATCGATGCGCGAAATCGTTCTCGATACCGAAACCACCGGCCTTGACCCATTGCGGGGCGATCGGCTGGTCGAGATCGGCTGTGTCGAGATATTTAACCGCATGCCGACCGGCCAGACCTTTCATCGGCATCTCAATCCGGAGCGCGACATGCCGGCTGAAGCATTCGCCGTGCACGGTCTCTCCAGCGAGTTCCTGGCCGACAAGCCGCTATTTGCCGATGTGGTCGAGGAGTTCCTGAAGTTTGTCGCCGACGCTCCGCTGGTGATCCACAACGCGTCGTTCGATATCAGCTTCATCAACGCCGAGCTGGATCGAATCAAACGGCCGCCGATTGTGCGCGACCGTCTGGTCGACACGCTTTTGCTGGCGCGGCGCAAGCATCCGGGGGTGTCGAACCGCCTCGATGATCTCTGCTCGCGCTATGCGATCGACAATTCGCGGCGCACCAAGCACGGCGCATTGCTCGACGCCGAGCTGCTGGCCGAAGTTTACATCGATCTGATCGGGGCTCGGCAGTCGCAATTGATCCTCGCCGCCGAATCCCACGATAGCCGCGCTGGTGGATATGGCGAAATGCCACGGCGGCAAAGGCTGGAACCTCTCGCGCCGCGGATAACCGAGGCCGATCGCATCGCGCACCGGGCGTTTGTCGCCACCTTGGGCGACAAGCCGATCTGGACCGAATTTTTCGGCTTGTGACGGAAAAAATGGAGCCGGTTTAGCTCGGTCTTGCTTTAGCTCGGTTTCGCTTGCGCGGCCTGGGCGACAGCCTGCCGTTCCAGATTCTGGCGATACAGGCCGACAAAATCGACGGGATCAAGCATCAGCGGCGGGAATCCGCCGTCCCGCACCGAAGTCGCGATGATTTCGCGGGCGAACGGAAACAGCAGGCGTGGACACTCGATCATGACCAGCGGGTGCAGATTTTCCTGCGGAACATTGAGGATGCGGAACACGCCGGCATAGACCAGCTCGAAGCTGAACATCAGCTTGCCGGCATTTTCCGCCTTGCCTTCGACCGAAAGCATTACTTCGAATTCATTTTCGGCGATATTGTTGGCCGAGACGTTGATCTGGATGCTGATCGCAGGTTGCTGCGGTTGCGGGCCCAGGGAAGCGGGCGCGTTCGGATTTTCGAACGACAGGTCCTTGGTGTACTGCGCCAGCACGTTCAACTGGGGAGAAGAGGCCGCCTCGGGTGGCGCGCCGTTGCCATTGGTCATGGAAGTCTCTCCTGGAGGGCGAGCGGGGATCGGTTTTGCTTCGAAAATCGCTCGATGGGCGGAAATGCCGTTGTCGGGCGAGTGGCTATCATAGCCCCGCATCACTCGACAAGGACGACAATCGCGGCCACGCCGCCAAATCCCATCCCCCCGCTGGCAAGCCCGGCAGATGGTCGAAATTACGGGCGTCCGGCGTGCAGGCTTTATCCTAAATTATTGAATAAGCGGGCGTTACGGACGCGATCGGGGTTTCCCCTTAACCCGAAAACGCGCTACAATCGGACAGCGGTAAACGGGCAGCGAGCGTCGTTTTGGCCCAAAACCAACGGGCGTGACACTTTGATGCCAAAATGCGCCATTGGCCGGGCAAATTTTCGTGCCTACATGCTGCAGACCCATCCATGATGTAATCTCTGCCGGTCTCCTCTTTGGAACGCTCCACCGCTGGACCCATTGCCGGCACAGACCAGAAAGCGAATGCGACGTGGATATTTACACCATCATCTTCCTGGCACTGGCGGTCTTCATTTTCTTGCGCCTGCGCAATGTCCTCGGACAGCGTACCGGAAACGAGCGGCCGCCATACGACCGCACCGCGCGCAACGTGGTGCGGGGGGCACAGGACAATAACGTGGTTCCGATGCCGGGCGCCGTGATCGATCAGGCGCCGCTCGCGCCCACCGCAGACGTAGCGCCGCCGGCCGATCGCTGGAAGGACCTCGCCGAGCCGGGAACCCCGCTCGCCCAGGGGCTTGACGCCATCGCGGCCCAGGACTCTTCGTTTGATCCCCGTCATTTTCTCAGCGGCGCCCGCGGCGCTTATGAGATGATCGTGCTGGCATTCGCCAACGGCGATCGGCGGGCGCTCAAGGATCTGCTGTCGTCCGAGGTCTATGACAGTTTCGAGGCCGTGATCAGGGACCGCGAGAAGCACGAGCAAAAAACGGAAACGCGCTTCGTCTCGATCGACAAGGCCGAACTGGTGATCGCGGAAGTGCGCGATCGGGCGGCGCAGCTGACGGTTCGCTTTGTGTCGCAGATGATTTCGGTCACCCGCGACAAGGCCGGTACGATTGTCGACGGCAATCCGGATAAGGTAGCCGACATTACCGATGTTTGGACATTCGCCCGCGACATTACCTCACGCGACCCGAACTGGAAGCTGATTGGCACTGGAAGCGCTCACTGACGCGCGGGCCTTGCGGCGATGCTGTGCAGCGTGCTGTGTAATCGCCCTCGGCTTGCTGTCGGCTGCATTTGCCGACGAGGCTGCCCGTCAGGCGCAGCGCAGGCACTTTGCCATCGGCGGTGCCGGCGCCAAGCGGCAGCTGCCCTATCCGCGTCTGGTCTTTCCGTTCGAGATCAGCGGCAGCCAATATGCGCCGGTCGCGTGGACTGATATCGCAGGCTGGCGCGAGGACGATCACCTTGCGGCATACAAGGCATTTCGCACGAGCTGCAAACCAATAGCAGCGCAAACAACATCTCCCACGGGTTCGAAGGCATTGGGCGACTCGTTGCGCGATCCTTGCCTCGCCGCCAGAGCCGCCGATATCGCCGAAGCTGCCAAGGCGCGGGCTTTTTTCGAGCAGAATTTTCTGCCTTTGCGAATCTCGCGGCTCGGCGAAGACGCGGGTTTCGTCACCGGCTATTACGAGCCGGTCATCGACGGATCCCGGACCCAGACCGACGTCTACAGTGTCCCGGTCTATCGCCGTCCTTCGAATCTGTTCGTTCGCGGCTTTGGCCAAAGCTCGAGCGGATTGCCCAACGGCGGACAGGTGTTCCGCAAGATCGGTCGACGCAAGCTTGTGCCCTATTACGATCGCGCCGAGATCGAAGACGGCGCGATCGCCGGCCGCGGCCTCGAAATCTGCTGGCTCAAGGATCAGACCGATCTGCTGTTTTCGCAAATCCAGGGTTCGGCGCGGGTCCGCCTGGAAGACGGTTCGACCATCCGCATCAATTACGACGCGCATAATGGTTATCCCTATACGGCGATCGGCCGCGTCCTGATCGATCGCGGCATCATCCCCAAAGAGCAGATGTCGATGCAGCGGATCAGGGAATGGTTGGATCAAAATCCCGACGGCGCCGGGGAATTGCGGCGGCAGAACCGGTCCTATGTGTTTTTTCGCGAAGTGCAGCTCTCCGACAAGGATGAGGCGGTCGGTGCGCAAGGCGTCCCGCTGACGCCGGGACGCTCGATCGCCGTCGACAAGGCGCTGCACGTTTACGGCACGCCGTTCTTCATCGAAGGCGAGTTGCCGATCGAGTCGGAGCGATCGAAGACGCCATTTCGGCGGCTGATGATCGCGCAGGACACCGGCTCGGCGATCGTCGGGCCGGCGCGGGCCGATCTCTATTTCGGCGCCGGCGTGGATGCCGGACGGGTATCAGGCCGCCTGCGGCACAATATGCGCTTTGTCATCCTGGTTCCGAAGAGTCTCGATCCGGCCGCACTTGGCCGCAGGATGCCGTTGCCGGACGCGCGCCCGTCGGAGAAAATCGCAAAGCTGTTTCCGCAAGTCGATCCTTTGAAGGATCAACCCAAAGATCTGGACAGCGCCGCCAAACCGCCAGAGAACTCCAAAGCTTCGGGCACCAAGGATACCGCCAGTGCAGCGGAGCCGCAAAAGAATGCGGTGCCCGCGGCGGCGGTCGCGCGGGCAACGACAGCGCCGGTGGTGGCCGCGAACGCGGTGCCGTTGCCGGAAGCACGGCCTGACGTCAAACCAGGCCGTGACGGGCGCCACCACCGCCACTATCGCACCCTTCTGCGCGGCCGATGAAGCGCTCGTCCCCGACCCCGATCCCGGACCCTTCCGCTCCGCCACGCCGCAAGCGTGCGCTCAGCGAGGAAGAGCGCTCGTTGTGGGAGAGCGTTGCCAAGCAGGTTAAACCGCTGCGGAAAAAGCCCCGCGCGGCAAAATCGCAAACCGCTTCACCGGCGCCCGAAGCGCCGGTCGCGGCGCAAGCCGCCGCCGCGCCGAAATCGCTTCCGTCAGTCAAGGTTCAGCGCGCGTCGAAGCCGGAGTTTGCTCCGGCCGCGCCGCCGCTGGTCCCGCTTGGGCGTCGCGAGCGTTCGCAACTTTCGCGTGGACGGAAAGAAATCGACGCCCGGCTCGACCTGCACGGCATGACGCAGACGCGCGCGCACCACGCATTGCTCGGCTTCCTGCAGCGGGCCCATCATGAGGGCCTGACCTTCGTGCTTGTCATCACCGGCAAGGGCCGCGCGGTGGCGGCCGAATCCGAGCGCGGGGTGCTGCGGCGCCAGGTGCCGCAATGGCTGAATCTGCCGGAATTTCGTGCGCTGGTCGTTGGCTTCGAGGAAGCGCATATCGGCCATGGCGGTGAGGGCGCGCTTTATGTGCGCGTCAGGCGTTCGAAAATCTGACCAACCTAGAATGGCCGCACGATCCCGACACGCGGAATCAGCGTGACGATCCAGCCGAGAACGGAAATCTTCCGATCATCCTTTGGTACCAGCGGTGTGGTCTGCGAGGCGGGCAAGGTCTTCACCGCATGCAGGATCAGGAACATGCAGACCGCCCAGTTCGATATCCACCTGGAATAGTCGAACACGATCGCAAACATGATCAGATAGCCGGCGCTTACCATGATGATTGCGGCAACGACGACGCGACGATGCAATTCTTCCTTCAGGGACCGCACCAGCTCGGAAAAATATCTCCAGAGCGGGGTGTGCAGCCAGATCAGCAGTGCAAATACCGGTACCCCCAGCAGGTTCGACGGTATCCGGGCCCAGGTATCGCTTATCTCCTTGGAAAGCGGCTGATACCAGATATAGCTGAAACTCAGGAAGCTGGTTCGCGACGGGTCGTCCATCCGGCTCTGCAGATAGCGGACGAACTCATCCTGCGGTACGGCCATCGAGCCGTTGAATTGCGCGGCGAAGAACAGCAAGCTTGTGGCCGCGATCGCGGCTAGTCCGGCTGAAACATTTTGCCGGGTCACGCCCTGCACCAGGTAATAACGCAGCACCACGATGACCGCGATGGTCGGCACATACATCAGCAGATGAATGTGGTGGATCAAAATAAGGATCATCGAGAACAACGCGGCGGATATCACGAAAGCGACGGAGCGCGCCGGCATCAGCAACAGGCAGATCGCCAGCGCGCAGCCGTAGATATCGAAATGCCCGAGCGTGAACATGAAGTTTTTCAGGAAGTACGGCGAGCCGGCCATGAACACGAACAGCGGCATATGCGCATCGTCCAGACCGAAGGTTCTCCGAAACAGCAGAATGAACAGACCTGAGGTCGCCAGCCAGACGGCGCCGGAGAGCGCAAATACCAGCCACACCGGCACACTGGAGAAAAACAGCGATACCACAGCTCCGATCAGCGCACGCTTGGTGAAGCCGAAATGGTAGTCGACCAGAAGGTGGATATAGGGAACGTAGGGCGGAAGCGTGATCTTGTAGAGGAAGACCCCGAGGAGAACCGCGGCGTTGACGGCAAGCATCATCCGCCAGGGGGGTTCTCGCAGACCCAGATTCATTCGGCACCCAAAAGACCAACTTGAGAGCCGATTATCACATGCCCGACGCGCGGCGCGCAACGCGCTATTATTCCCGATGTCGTCCTGGACAAGCGAGCGAAGCGAACGCGATCCGGGCCCCATGCGCCGCGGCC
>Ga0116129_1001596_pt1 | contig 12388 bp, 9 predicted proteins | sample June2015DPH_17_2_FD_89732 | JGI IMG/M metagenome (GOLD analysis project Ga0116129, IMG submission 89732) | Peatland microbial communities from SPRUCE experiment site at the Marcell Experimental Forest, Minnesota, USA - June2015DPH_17_10 | ecosystem: Environmental > Terrestrial > Soil > Wetlands >...
ACGCTCGGTCAAACCATCCTGGTGGAGAACGTGACGGGGGCGGCCGGCTCGCTCGGGGTCGGACGCGTGGTGCGCTCGGCCCCCGCCGCCGCGGTAGCTGCGATGAACGATTCGGATGTGCGTCAGCAGCTGGAAAATCTTGGGTTGCGGATGCCTGCGAAGGATCAGCTCACGCCGGAGGCGCCGGGCGCCTGGCAGAAAGCCGAAAAGAATCGACTAACAGGATCGCTTCGACGGCTGCTTGCAATCTGGGCAGCTTTGCAATTTTTGTGAGCCGACTAACGGCGACGATGGTTGCCACGCCGCCACGATTGTTGCATGGTCGCAACACTCGACGAAGATTTAACCGTCTTATCGGCAAGTTTCTGTGCGCGCCGCTATTTAGCCACACCCCTCAATGAATCCTTCCTTCATAAGCAAACGGCCACGGCGCTCGCGAAGGTAAAGGAAAGCCCTGTTTTTCAGGGTCTGCTTCTTCCGGGTCTAACAAGGATTGGCTGGGGAAACAGGTTCGCGATGGACGCCAAGACCAACATCAAGAAGAGACTGCCGAGCCGCCATGTCACGGAGGGCCCGGAACGGGCACCCCACCGCTCGTATCTTTATGCCATGGGGCTGACCACCGAGCAGATCCACCAGCCATTCGTCGGTGTGGCATCCTGCTGGAACGAAGCTGCGCCCTGCAATATCTCGCTGATGCGCCAGGCCCAGGCGGTCAAGAAGGGCGTCGCCGCCGCCGGCGGTACCCCGCGCGAATTCTGCACCATTACCGTGACCGACGGCATCGCCATGGGCCATGACGGCATGCGCTCGTCGCTGCCATCGCGCGAATGCATCGCCGATTCTGTCGAATTGACGGTCCGCGGCCATTCCTATGATGCGCTGGTGGGTCTGGCCGGCTGTGACAAGTCGCTGCCGGGGATGATGATGGCGATGGTGCGGCTCAACGTGCCGTCGATCTTCATCTATGGCGGTTCGATTCTCCCCGGCAATTTCCGTGGCCAGCAGGTCACAGTACAGGACATGTTCGAGGCGGTCGGCAAGCATTCGGTCGGCGAGATGTCCGATGCCGATCTCGACGAAATCGAACGGGTGGCTTGCCCCTCGGCCGGCGCGTGCGGCGCACAATTCACCGCCAACACCATGGCCACGGTGTCCGAGGCGATCGGACTTGCGCTGCCGTATTCCGCCGGTGCACCGGCGCCTTACGAAATCCGCGATGCCTTCTGCATGACCGCAGGTGAAAAGGTGATGGAGCTGATCGCGGCCAATATCCGGCCCAGAGACATCGTTACCCGCCGCTCGCTGGAAAACGCAGCGGCGGTGGTTGCGGCATCGGGCGGATCGACCAATGCTGCGTTGCACCTGCCGGCGATCGCCCACGAATGCGGCATCAAGTTCGACATGTTCGACGTCGCCGAAATCTTCAAAAAGACACCCTATGTCGCCGATTTGAAGCCGGCCGGTCGTTATGTCGCCAAAGACATGTTCGAGGTTGGCGGCATACCGCTTCTGATGAAGACATTGCTCGATAACGGCTACCTGCACGGCGATTGCTTGACCGTCACGGGCCGGACGATCGCTGAAAACCTCACAAGCGTGAAATGGAATCCGCATCAGGACGTGGTGCGGCCCGCCGACAAGCCGATCACCGCCACGGGCGGCGTGGTTGGCCTGAAGGGGAATCTTGCGCCCGAGGGCGCGATCGTGAAGGTCGCGGGCATGTCGAATTTGAAATTTTCCGGTCCTGCCCGCTGCTTCGATCGTGAAGAGGATGCCTTCGAGGCGGTCCAGAAGAGGACCTACAAGGAGGGCGAGGTCCTCGTGATCCGCTATGAGGGGCCACGTGGCGGCCCGGGCATGCGGGAAATGCTCTCGACCACGGCGGCGCTGACCGGGCAGGGCATGGGCGGCAAGATCGCGCTGATCACCGACGGCCGGTTCTCCGGTGCGACCCGCGGGTTCTGTATCGGTCATGTCGGGCCGGAGGCCGCGGTGGGCGGGCCGATCGGGCTATTGCGGGACGGCGATATCATCGAAATCGACGCCGATGTTGGAACACTTAACGTAAAGTTGACTGACGCGGAGCTTGCCGAACGCAAGACCAAATGGCAGCCGCGCGCGACCAATCATACGTCAGGGGCGCTGTGGAAATATGCCCAGCAGGTTGGGCCGGCGGTGGACGGAGCCGTAACCCATCCGGGCGGTGCGCACGAGAAACAGTGCTATGCGGACATCTGAGCGTATTGTTTTTGCGTTGATTTTGGGGGCCATGCCGTTGGCCGCGCCGGCATTGGCATTCGACGGCGCGCCGGCCAACCAGGACACGGCTTTACCCGTGGTTCCAGGCCAGCCTGGAGCCGCGACCGCGATCAAGAAGGCGGTTCCGCCGTCGCCGGGTGACACCTCGCTGACCTCGCTGCAATATGCCGCCGAAGGCGGCCATCCCATTGCGCAATGGAAACTCGGGCGGATGTACGCCGATGGCGACGGCGTCAGGCAGGACGACCTGCGTGCCTTTGAGTATTTCAGCAGCATAGCCAATGCGCATGCCGAAGACAGCCCGTCCGCGCCGCAGGCGGCGATCGTCGCCAACGCCTTTGTCGCGCTCGGGCGGTATTATCTTAACGGCATTCCGAATTCGAAGATCAAGTCCGATCCGGAACGGGCAAGGGAGATGTTCTCCTACGCGGCGTCGTATTTCGGCAATGCCGACGCGCAATATGATCTGGCCCGGCTCTATCTGAAGGGCGCCGGCGCTTCGCGGGATGACTTCCGCTATGGCGCGCGCTGGCTCGGCCTTGCCGCCCAGAAGGGCCAGCATCAGGCCCAGGCCTTGCTCGGTCAGATGCTGTTCAACGGCGACCAACTGCCGCCTCAGCGCGCCCGCGGGCTGATGTGGCTGACGCTGGCGCGCGACAGCGCGGCACCGGACGAGGTCTGGATCAAGGAAAGTTACAACAGGGCGATCAGCAGCGCTTCCGACAACGACCGGGCGCTGGCGCTGCAGATGCTCGAGCACTGGGTGCAGGGCCGCCGGGACTAATCGGGCTTGAAAGCGGTGGCGGATGGCGGATCAGGCCGCCTCGAGATCGAGATCGATCCACACCGGGACATGGTCCGACGGCTTTTCCCAGGCGCGCACATAGCTATCCACCCCGACATCGATCAGCCGGTCGCTGGCCTGCGGCGACAGCAAGAGATGATCGATGCGCAGGCCGTGGTTCTTCTGCCAGGCGCCGGCCTGATAGTCCCAGAACGTGTACTGGCCGGGCGCGTCGGTGACGGCGCGCAGCGCGTCCGTGAGCCCGAGGCCGAGCAGCGACTGGAAGCTTTCGCGAGTGGCGGGGCGGAACAGCGCATCATTGATCCAGGCCGCGGGATTATGCACGTCCTGCGAGGCCGGAATGACATTGAAATCGCCCGCCAGCACCAGCGGTTCCTCGGTTTTCAGCCGCTCCCTTGAATACTCAAAAAGCCTCGACATCCATTTGAGCTTGTAGGGATATTTGTCCGTCTCGGGCGGGTTGCCGTTGGGCAGATAGAGGCAGGCGATCCGCAGCACGCCGCGCTTTAGCGTGACCACGCCTTCCAGAAACCTTGCATGGGCGTCTTCATCGTCGCCAGCGAGGCCGGATTTGGTCTCGTCGAATGGCAGCTTCGACAGCAGCGCGACGCCGTTGAACGTCTTCTGGCCGTGGGTGACCACATTGTAGCCGAGCGCCTCGATCGCCTCCCGGGGAAACGCCTCATCGACGCATTTGATTTCCTGCAGGCAGACGATATCGGGCGAACAATCCTTCAGCCAGGTCAGGAGAGGGTCGAGCCGCTGCCGGATCGAATTGACGTTCCAGGTGGCGATGCGCAACGATCTACCAACCATCTAATATTCCTATGTTTTATTTTAATCTTTGCAAAACTGCCCAGACACCTGCCCGGTTTTGTGGGGTATCGGCGTCCCGGGTAACGCCGAACCACCACCGCGTAATGCTGCATCATTTGTCCGACCCGGTCGACTCTTGCGGCCGACCGTAGAGCCTGCACGGGGGCCGTCCAAACGGGCGGCTACAGCAAGTCCGGCGAGGACCGTCTGAGGGCCTTGCGAGCGGCGGCAAGTCATTTTTCTTCCAAAACGCACACGAGATCACCCGCGCGCAAGGTTTGGCCGGGACGGACGGCAATCGAACGGACGATGCCGCGGGCGGTCGCCGTGACGGGAATCTCCATTTTCATCGACTCCACAATGACCAGCGCATCGCCGATCTCGATGTGTTTGCCGTCCTCGACCAGCACCTTCCAGACGTTACCGGGCGCCTCCGAAAACATCCCGATTTGGCCAGCGCCAATCTCACCGCCGGAGCCGGGAGCTCTGCCCGCCACGTCCAGCCGAATCTCGTCGATGTTGTCGTCGCGACCACGTTGGCGTTCGGCTTCGAACGCGCTTTGCTGCCTCTGTTTGAAGGCCGTGATTCCTTCATCTTCGCGCGTCAAAAACGCCTTGTAATCGGCAAAAGAGAAACTGGTGGCTTCGATCGAGAGCGGATACGCGCCGTGTGGAAACGCCTCACGTGCCTCCAACAATTCCGAAGCGCCGACAGGAAAGAATTGTATCTGATCGAAGAATCGAAGCAGCCACGGTTTTCCCCGCTCGAATTCCTTTGTAGTGCGCCAGCTATTCCACATCTGTATGGTACGACCGAACAACTGATAGCCGCCCGGCCCCTCCATGCCGTACACGCACATGTATGCGCCGCCAATGCCGACCGCGTTTTCCGGGGTCCATGTGCGGGCGGGGTTGTACTTCGTCGTCACCAAGCGATGACGTGGATCGACCGGCGTCGCCACGGGTGCGCCCAGATAGACGTCGCCCAGACCCAGCACAAGATAACGCGCATCGAAAATCACCTGTTTGACGGCATCCTCATCGGCCAGCCCGTTGATGCGTCGAATGAATTCGATGTTCGACGGACACCACGGCGCGTTCGGACGAACCAGTTCCTGATACTTCCGCATCGCCAATTCGGCCTGCGGGTCGTTCCACGACAGCGGCAGGCGCACGATGCGGCTTGGCACCACCATCTCGTCGATCGATGGCAAGGTGTGTTCGATCTGGCGCAGCACATCGAGTAATCGCGTGCGCGACAGCTTCGTGCCATCGTAGTGGATCTGCAAGGAACGGATTCCCGGCGTGAGTTCTATAAAGCCCGGAAGTTTGGCATCCGTGACGGCCTGCGCAAGCAAATGCACGCGCATGCGCAGTCCGATGTCCAGCGTCATCGCGCCGTATTCCACCAACAGGTTGTCGTCGCCGGAACGGCGATAGACGACCGGAATGGCGCCGGCGTCATCGCGCGCCACGATCGGCGAGCCGAGGCGGTCCGGCGCCTGCACGACAATCGGCCCGGCAACGGGATCGTCCCTCCGGATCGCCGGAACGAAGCGTAACTTGTCGCCCGGCTTGAGCTGGCCGAGCTTCCACATCTCCTCGCGGGCCGTCACCGCGGGGCATACGAATCCTCCGAGGCTCGGGCCGTCCGGCCCCAGAATGATCGGCATGTCGCCGGTAAAATCGATGGAGCCGATCGCATAGGCATTGTCATGGATATTGGAGGGGTGCAGCCCGGCTTCGCCGCCATCCGGGCGCGCCCATTTCGGCTTGGGTCCGGTGAGACGCACGCCCGTCCGTGCTGAATTGAAGTGTACCTCGTACTCGGCGGAAAACAGCGTTGCGATATCGTCGTCGACAAAAAAGTCCGGCGCACCGTGCGGGCCGTAGATCACGCCGAGCCGCCAGTCGTGCGTGAGATCGGGCGCTTCTTCCGCCGAGAGCCCGCGCGGCACGGCGCTTTCCGCTGTACCCAAATGCAGGACGTCGCCGACCTTCAGCGCGCCGGTGGCGTGGCCGCCGAAGCCGCCGAGGACGAAGGTCGCGCGCGAACCGAGATATTCGGGCGCTTCAAATCCGCCACGTACCGCGAGGTAAGTGCGCAGGCCGGGGCCATGAACCGCGCCAACGGTGAGCACTTGACCGGCGCGCGCTTCGACGGGAACGTTGTTGGTGACCTCGATCCCGTCGAGCGATGCTTTCATGAGGGCGCCGACGAGGGCGAACGTGCGATCGACATTGAAGCGCAGCGTGGCGCCACGCGCCGTCATTTCCAGTGCCGTCGTCGTTTCCGGGTTGCCGACAACGCGGTTGGCAAGGCGGAACGAGCGTTCATCCATCGGGCCGCTGGGCGGCACGCCCACATCCCACAGTCCCACGCGACCCGGCAGTTCCTGGATCGTCGATTGCGCACCGGCCGCGAGCACGTTGATGGTGTGCGGCGCAAATGAGAAGCCCGCCAAAACATTGGTGGCCACCCGCCCGCCGTGGAAGGCGTCGGAGCCAGCGATGGCGCGCAGATATTGGAGATTGGTCTCAATGCCGGCGATGGTGGTGGCGTCGAGCGCATTCTGAAGCTTCGCGATGGCATCGGCACGGGAACTGGCCGCGACGATGACCTTGGCCAGCATCGGGTCGTAAAACGGCGTGACTTCGACCCCGGTCTCGATCCAGCCATCGACCCGGATGTCTTGTGGAAACTCGACGCGGGTCAGCCGCCCGGCGCTGGGTCGGAATCCTGCGCTGGGATTCTCCGCGTAGACGCGCACCTCGATGGCCGCGCCGTTCGGGGTCAGCGGTCCGAGGTCGGCCAGCACATCTTCACCGGCGGCCTGCCGCACCATCCACTCGACCAAATCGATCCCGAACACGGCCTCGGTCACGGGATGCTCGACCTGAAGCCGTGTGTTGACCTCAAGGAAATAGAAATCCTGCCGCTCGACGTCGTAGATGAATTCGACGGTGCCCGCGGATTCATAGTGGACGCTCTTGCCCAGCGCGACTGCGGCTTCCAGCAGCCGCGCGCGCATCGCTTCGCTGATGCCCGGCGCTGGCGTTTCCTCGACGACCTTCTGATTGCGGCGCTGCAGGGAGCAGTCGCGCTCGCCGAGCGCGACGACATCGCCTTTGCCGTTGCCGAAAATCTGAACCTCGATGTGCCTTGCCTCGGATACAAAACGCTCGAGATAGACCCGCGCGTCTCCGAAGCTCGCCCGCGCGGTACGCTGAACCGCAGCGAATCGATCACGCAGCGTCCCGGCGTCATGACAGAGCTGCATTCCGATGCCGCCGCCGCCCGCTGTGCTTTTCAGCATCAGGGGAAAGCCGATACGATCCGCTTCCGCCATGGCTTCATCGATGGTCTCCAGCAGCCCGGACCCTGGCAGCAGCGGCACATGGCTTCGCTGAGCGATCTCGCGCGCTTTATGCTTTAGTCCGAACGCATCGAGATGCTCCGGCCGCGGTCCAATGAAGCTGATGCCATGCGTGGCCAGTTGTTCGGCGAAACTGCGGTTCTCCGAGAGAAAGCCGTAGCCCGGATGTACCGCCTGCGCGCCGGTCTGCAGGCAGGCGGCGACGATTGCGTCTATGTCGAGATAACTTTCGGCCGCCGGCGCCGGGCCGATGCGTACCGCTTCGTCCGCGTCACGCACCGAACGGGTAAAGCGATCCGCATCGGAGTAAACGGCGACAGATGCGATCCCCATACGCCGCAATGTTTTGCCAATCCGCCCGGCGATTTCACCGCGGTTGGCGATCAGGACTTTGCGAAACATGGGATCAGTCCTTGGCGGCTTCGAAAATCACCACGCGAACCGGTGTCGGGAAGAAGCCGTTGCAGGGATTATTGATTTGCGGACAATTGGAGATCAGGCACAGCACATCCATCTCTGCCACCATCTCGATGTAGTCGTCAGGCTTCGACACGCCGTCGACCACGGTGAAATTGCCGGAAGGATCGATCGGCACGTTCATGAAGAAGTTCAAGTTCGGAACGATGTCGCGCTTCGACAGGCCGTGCTTCGCGCCTTCGATCAGGAAATTCTCGCGGCAGGCATGAAGATACTTCGTGCCGTGGCCGAACCGGACCGTGTTGCTTTCGCACGAACAGGCGCCGGCAGAGGTGTCGTGCAGGCCGCAACTGTCCGCCACCACGCGCAACATCGTGCGGCCTTCATTGGAGACGATGGCGCTGCCGGTGCTGATGTAGGCGGAGCCTTGCGCACGCAGGGTATCCTGTCCGCTGTAACGCTCCTGCAAATCGTCGGCGCAGTAAAACAGCGTATCGACCGCCTGCTGACCATGGCTGTCGACGATCCGGAGGGTTTGACCCTTGCGGACAATGGCGGACCACGGTGCCCGGGCCGGAATTTCCATATCGAGCACGATGCGCGGCTGCGCCGGCATGGAAGGGGACGTCATGACGCTTACCTCGCCACGCTGCGATTGAGAAAAATGGCGTTGTTCTCAAAGGCGCGTACCGCCTCTGCGCTTGCGGTCCGGCACAAGTCGTCCGCACCGGCAGGCTCCGGGGCATAGCGAATGATCTCGACAGGCTGCGGCGCGTAGGTGGTTGCCGGATCGAGAGGGTGAGGGCAGTTGGACAACGCCATCAACAAATCCATCTCGGCGCGCAGATCCACGAAATCACCGGCGTGACGACGATTTGCGTCCCAAACAAAACGTCCATCGGCATCGACGCTGACCGGTGCAAAGAAACTAACGCACGGCATCACATCGCGACGATCAAGTCCCAGCTTGCCGGCCGCGAGAATGAAATTGTCGCGGGTGTTGCGGGTATCGCGAGTGCCGTAGCGTGCGTTGTTGGTGGCGGGCGTGGAGCCTCCCGCGAGAGTATCGTGCGCGGCGCTTGTGTCCTCGATTATGCTGAACAGCACGCGCCCCATGTCGGATAGAAGAACCCGTCCTTTCCGCAGGCTCGCCGCCCATTGCACCTTGATGGTGTCCGCATGGTTGAGCCGCTCGCTGGTATCGGCGCTATTCCATGCCAGCAGGCTGACGCAGGATAGTCCGCTGCTGTTGATGAGCCGCAGCGCTTCGCCGCGCGCGAGCCGCGTGGTCCAGTACCAGCCGCCGGGAATCGTTTCCCGGTCGATGATCGCGGTATCCTCGATCGGCACGCTATCGCGCAGGGTCGGCGCCGGCAGAGCGCGCGGCGCCTTGCCCTGGCCCGCGGCCTTCAACTCATCGTAGCGTTTCTTATTGGCCGCAATTTCGGCCTGTTGCTCGGGGGTGAGGATCATGGCTTGCCTTCTCTCAGACAATCGCTAGGTCGTCCTAGCTCATACTCCGTTGGTGGCCTGGTCGTCCTGGCCGGAGCGAATTGTTGCAACTTGCCGCGCCCCTGCGGTGCGGCGGGGATAGATTTCCAGATCGCGCGAAATGGTGGCACCGTAGCGTTCAAGTTCCTCGGGCCGAGAACGGCTGCGCTCAAGCGCAATGACGCGCGTCGCCAACCGAAATGCCTCGCTCAGATCGTGGGTGACCATCACCACGGTCAGTTCGGTTTCATGCCAAAGCCGCTTCATCAGCACGTGGATGTCGGCGCGAATGCCGGGGTCGAGTGCGCCGAACGGCTCGTCGAGCAAAAGAATTTTCGGGCCGCGCATGATGGCCTGGGCCAGAGCCAGGCGTTGCTGCATGCCGCCGGAAAGCGATGCCGGATATTTGTTCTCGTGGCCGGACAGGCCAACTTCCGCAAGCAGCGCCATCACCTCGTCGATGGCTGCGCGCCGCGCCGCGCCGAACAGCCGGCCGGTCAGCTTCGCGTGCTGTAACTCACGCCCCAGCAATACATTCTGCAGCACCGTCAAATGTGGAAACACCGAATAGCGCTGAAAAACGACGCCCCGGTCCGCATCCGGCTCTGGCTTCAGCGGTGCGCCGTCAACCAGAATCTGTCCACGTGTCGGGCTTTCTTCGCCCAGCAGCATGCGAAGGAATGTGGTCTTGCCGCAACCGGAGGGACCGACCAGCGCGATGAAAGCGCGCGACGCCACGTCGAGGGTTATGCGCTCCAGCACAATGTGGTCGCCGTACTCCTTCCAGACATTTTCGAACCTGATCGCACTCATTCCGATCTCACCGAGGCGAACCAGGGAAACAGTTTCCGCTGCAGAAGGCTGAGCCCGGCATCCATCAGGAAGGCGAGAAACGTTATCCAGATGACATATGGAATGATCACATCCATGGAGAGATAGCGCCGCACCAGGAAGATGCGATAGCCGAGGCCCGAGTCGGACGCAATCGCTTCCGCTGCGATCAGAAACAGCCAGGCCGGCCCAAGCTGAAGCTGTAACGAATCGATCAACCGCGGCAGGATTTGTGGCAGCACGACGCGAAGCGCGATCTGCCAGGTCGAGGCGCCCAGCGTTTGGGCCTTGATCAATTGCTCGCGGGGCAACTCAAGCACCCGCAGCGTGAGATAGCGAATAATGAAAGGCAAGGTGCCGATCACGATCAGGGCGACCTTTGAACCTTCGCCGAGCCCCATCGCGATGAACAAAATCGGTAATAACGCCAGCGGCGGCACCATTGAAGCGACCCCGACAAAGGGCGCCATTAAGGCATTCACGCCGGGCAGGAGGCCGATCATGATGCCCAACACCAGCGCGACCGACGTGGAAATCGCCAAGGCCGAGAGCAACCTGTCAAGACTCGCAATCGTATCGGACAGCAGCGGGATGGAGCCTGTCCGCACGTCGATCTCGAAGGCCATGTGCCGGGTTGCCTCCGCCATCGTCGACAGGGCAGGCAGTAATTTGTCGTCGGGATTCTCCGCGAGCCTGATGTGCGAGCCGATCAAATACGCGACCGCCACCAAGATGAACGGCAAGCCGGCGAGATAAAAACGCACCTGCCGGCCCGGCTTGAGATTCACCAGACGCATGAAAAAGCGCTCGTTTCGAAGGGCGTTCGATCGAAGATTTAGAGCGTCCCGTTCGCGGCAGCTTCCATGTAGGTCGTGTCGAAACGGAACTTCACGTTGCTCTTCTTGCCCAGGACGGTCTTGTCAGCCAACTCGATGCCGATAGCATCGGCCGACGTCGCGTCCTTACCCAACAACGCCTTGTCGAACAAGAACTTTCGCACGTGATCCATGGTGGTTCCGACCGTCGCGCTCTTGCTGAAGGCTAGCGCGTCCGGCGCCTTGTCAAAGAGCTTGGTCGTTGCGAGTTGGGCATTGAATCCCGCGAGGTCTGTGCCGGACGCTTTCGCCATCGCCTCCCTGGCAGCGGTCCCTTCAGCACCACCAGCGTTCATCTTGGCGATGGTCTCGTACCAGATGCCGACCAAGGCCTTGGCGAAGTTGGGGTTGTCCTTCAGGACTGCGGTATTGACCACCATCAGGTCCATGATTTCGCCGGGAATCTGCGACGAATCGAAAACCCTGTTGGCATCCTTGGACGCGAGGACCTCCTCCACGATCGGATTCCAGGTCACCACCGCCGTGACCTCGGGCGTCTTGTAGGCCGCGGCCATGTCAGCATCCGACGTGTTGACGACCTTGATATCCTTTTCAGCGAGATTCTTGCTCTCCAGGGCGCGCGCGAGCAGATAATGTGAAACCGAGAATTCGACGAGATTGACCTTCTGCCCCTTGATGGCTGCGAGGTCCTTCTTGTTTTTCAGGATGATGGCATCGTTGCCGTTGGAGAAATCGCCCGCGATGATGGCTGTGGTATCGACGCCGCCTGCGGCGGGGGTCGAAAGCGCATCCATGTTGGTGATGGTGACGGCGTCGAAGCCACCGGCGGTATATTGATTGACCGATTCAACGTAGTCGTTGAACTGTTTGACTTCGATCGTGATGCCGTATTTGTCGGCCCATTTTTTCACGATGCCGGTATCGGCGGCGTAGCCCCAGGGCATCCAGCCGACATAGATCGACCACGCCACCTTGAAGTCTTTTTTCGGCGCAGCGTGACCGGGCGCAACCGTCGCGAGAGCGAGAATGGAAGCGCATAGGATGGAACGAAGGATGATCGATTTAAGGCTGCTCATTACAGATCCCTCTTGTAAAATTACAAAAAGGGACTGGCGATGGACCATCGCTTTGCCAATCCCTTGGCTCACGAGGTCTCCCGGGCTTTTATCCCGCCGTGCACTTACAGGAATTTCTCGCCCGCAAGAGGCTGCTCTCGGACCAGCACTTTGCAGCCGCAAAGCCGGAACCCTAGCAACCAACTCATAGACGGATAAGCATGAAGCGTGCCACGTCAGTTGCGCTGATTTTTAGGGGATATTCCCGAGCTATCGCACGATAATGAACGCGAACTTAGGCGCTCGGCCGCCCGAATGCCTACAAAATGTGCAGATGCTTTGCCATGAAATTTCGCGTTTCTCGGTCCGCCCGCGCAACTGATCGGCGCGCCGGCACCCCTAATCAGGTATCCAAATGAACCTTGAGATCGTACTTGCTATGACTGTTCAGCCTGTAACTACGCATCGTTTGCTCGTCGCAAATGCGACGAGCAAACG
>Ga0116129_1001597_pt1 | contig 12371 bp, 13 predicted proteins | sample June2015DPH_17_2_FD_89732 | JGI IMG/M metagenome (GOLD analysis project Ga0116129, IMG submission 89732) | Peatland microbial communities from SPRUCE experiment site at the Marcell Experimental Forest, Minnesota, USA - June2015DPH_17_10 | ecosystem: Environmental > Terrestrial > Soil > Wetlands...
CGACTCCCGTCCTCGATGAGCCGTATTCCATCGCCATTCTGCCACGGGAGCTCATAGAGAATTCTCAGGCAGTGAATTTCAAGGATGTCTCCAAGTACTTGCCGCTCGTGGCCTATCAAGAGCAGCAGGGGCCCGATATTTTGCGTCCGCAGACGCGCGGTTTTGAGGGCGGCAATTTTCAGAACTCCAAGCAGGACGGGCTGACCTACTTCATCACCGTGGCGACGGCGATGGAACAGTACGAGCAGATCGAAGTCGTCAATGGACTTTCAGCCTCGCTCTACGGCCCTGCCAACCCGTCGGGAATGTTCAATTTCGTCACCAAGCGACCGACCGACTATGAGCTGCACGAGGTCTCTGTCACCTACACGAGTGACAGTGTTGGAACGGTCAAAGCCGATTTGGGCGGGCCCATCGATCCCGGCGGCATCTTCCGCTACCGGCTCAATGGCGTTTACGGGAGCGGCGATGGGTACGTCGATTGGAGCCATCAGCGGCGCGTGTTAGGAGATATCGGCCTCGATGTGCATCCGTGGGATCACGGGGTGCTCGAGTTGAACTACAGCAACTACACTTTGGATGACACCGGATACCCCGGTTGGTTTAGCTATGGGGAGAGCCGCTCCTTGCCCTCGGCTCCTGATCCCAACCGCGTGGGATACGGGCAATCCTATGCCGGAGTCGAAATGCGCACGCAGATCTCAAGTGCACGCATCAAGCAGGATTTCGGCTCGAATTCCGATTGGCATTTCCTCGCGGGCATCCTCAATCAGGACGCGACGCGCAATATCAATACCCCGGTCAACAACCTCACCAGCAACAGTGGAAATTACACCTCGTCGTTTGCGAATGGCTTCGCGCCTCGCTTCGTGATCACCATTCCGCGTACCCAATATCGGCTTTACCGTGCAAAAAGCGGCTGTGGACCAAGGCGTTAGCAAAGAATTTCCACTGATCTTAAGTTCCGGCCGGCTGGTCGAATATGAGGGTGGTGGGGAGGAGACGCGATCGAACCGATGGCTCGCGGAGTTAAAGCAGAACATGTACGTCGAGATCAACCCCGCCGACGCCGCCGAACGGGGCATCGTCGACGGCGGCTGGGTCTGGGTGATGGGGCCTGAAAGTCACTCCAAGGCACGGATGAAGGCGCTGGTGACGGAGCGGGTCGGCAAGGGCGTGTCGTGGATGCCCTTTCATTTTGCGGGCTGGTTCGAGGGCGTCGACCAACGGAGCAAATATCCGAAGGGCGCCGACCCCTATGTGCTCGGTGAGAGCGTGAATGTTCTCACGACCTACGGCTATGACCCCGCGACCGGCATGCAGGAACCGAAAGCGACTCTTTGTCAGATCAGACGAGCATGAGGAACTCACCATGGCGCGAATGAAGTTCTTATGCGATGCGGACCGTTGCATCAATTGCAACGCCTGCGTCACCGCGTGTAAGAACGAGAACGAAGTACCGTGGGGTATCAATCGCCGTCGCGTTGTGACCATCAACGACGGCAAGCCTGGGGAGAGGTCGGTCTCCATGGCCTGCATGCATTGTACCGACGCACCTTGCGCAGCCGTCTGCCCAGTGCGTTGCATCTTCCCGACCGCGGAAGGTGTGGTTCTGCATGACAAGGATCTGTGCATCGGCTGCGGCTATTGTTTCTACGCCTGCCCGTTCGGCGCGCCGCAGTACCCGCAGATCGGCAATTTCGGATCTCGCGGCAAGATGGACAAATGTACTTTCTGTGCCGGCGGCGGCGGGTCGGAGGAGACGGGCAGTGCTGCAGAATATGCGAAATACGGCGCCGACCGGCTGGCGCAAGGCAAGCTACCGATGTGCGCGGAAATGTGTTCGACCAAATCGCTCCTGGCGGGTGACGGTGACATCATTGCCCAAATCTACCGGGAGCGCGTGCTCACGCGCGGTTACGGCTCCGGTGCCTGGGGCTGGATGACGGCCTATCACGAGTCGATCCCGTCATGAGTGGTGTTGCGCAGAGCCTCGGGATTCGGCATGCCATTCGCCTGCTGGCGTTCCTCGGCATTCTTGTGTTTGCGTTCCCGACGATCGCGCAGCAAGCCACTCCGAACGCGCCGATCGATCCAGATACGAGCGTCGTCAACGAGGAGGCGCTGCTGCGCGAAGCGCCGCGCATCGAGGGGCGCATCGATCAGCCTGACCCGAGGGCGCGCGTGCTCATGCAACCCGCCGGGCGGAAGTGGGATTATTTTCATGAGGTGATACTGCACCGGCTCGGCGCGATCGCGATCCTCGGAATGATCGCGCTCTTGGCGCTCGCATATTTTGTCATTGGGCGAATTCGGATGTCGGCGGGGCGTTCCGGCAGAAAGGTTGTCCGCTTCAACGGCTTTGAACGCTTCTCACACTGGCTGACGGCGGTATCGTTCGTCCTGCTTGCTCTGACGGGATTGAATATCACTTTCGGAAAATTCCTGCTGCTGCCGGTAATGCGGCCGGAGTCTTTCAGCAGCCTTGCGCAAGGCGCGAAGTACGTGCATAACTTTGCGGGCTTCTCCTTCATGGTCGGCTTGGCGCTGATCATCGCCCTTTGGATCAAGGACAATCTTCCCCGCAAAGTCGACCTCGATTGGCTGAAGCAAGGCGGCGGCTTTATCAAGTCGAAGCACGCGCCTGCGGGGCGTTTCAACGCCGGCGAGAAGCTCGTCTTTTGGTTTGCTCTCGCGGCCGGCCTCGCGGTGACGGTTTCTGGGATTTTTCTTCTGTTTCCGTTCTACTGGACGAACATCGCGGGGATGCAAGCCGCCCAGATGGTACACGCCGTGATCGCCGTGCTATTCGTGGCGGTGATTCTCGCTCACATCTATATCGGCACCCTCGGAATGGAGGGTGCATTCGAAGCCATGGCCACGGGCGAAGTGGATATGAACTGGGCGAAGGAACATCACGACCAGTGGTTTGAAGCCATGCTACGAGAGAGGTCGGCGGTGAGTTCTGGCCAGACCCCGCCGACCCCCGCCGGCTGACCATCGCACCGGCCTGTCAGCCTTCGTCCTTCTTCGCGGCGTTGTCGATGTCGCGCTCCCGAATATAATCGTCGGTCATGCGCGCGGGTGCGCGCGGCGCCCCATAGGGATCGAATTCCTTTTCCGAGACGGCAGTCACGCGGCAGTTGTCGCACATTCTGATGAGATCGAGCCGCTCAGGCGACTCCTTGTACATCCAATGCATGTTTGCAAGCTTCGCCACCACGCGCTCCACCGTGCTTTTGACGCCGAACGGCTTGCTGCACCGGATGCACAAATACGGTGCCTCCTCTTTTAGGACTCTGGCGCCGTCAAATGCTGCGCGAAAATCAAGCCGAGGCCTCAACGTGATGACCTTTTCCGGGCAGGTGGCCTTGCATAGTCCGCATTGGACGCAGGCCTCTTCGGCAAAGCGCAGCATCGGCCGCTGCGGATCGTCCGTGAGCGCGCCGGTAGGGCAGGCGCTCACGCAGGCAAGACAGAGCGTGCAGCCGGCCGTGTCGACCTCTACGCTTCCGAACGGGGCGTCTGCCGGAAGCACCACGACGTCTACGGGCTCGGGCGCCGCTCGATGCAGTTCGCGCAGCGCGAATCGCAATACCGAGCGGGCGTCACCCACCGGCCGGAAACTTGCGGGCCGCGGTGCGACCGCCATGCCCGGAATGGCGCGCAGAGTCGCACCGAGCACCTCAGGATCGTCCGTCTCGATCGGGGCGACCCGGCCGGTGCCGAAGCCGAGCCTGGCGAGGATGGGTTCCGCGAGTGCGATCGTTCTGGTCAGTCCTGCCACATCGTGGCGAGGTCGTGCGCGCAGAAGCAGTCGAACGGCGGAGGCCCCATAAGCGAACAGGGCGGCGATGGCATCGAGGCCGACTTGCGTCACTTCGTTGACGCGAAACGGCAGTACGTGCGCGGGTAGCCCCTCGCCGAAGCGCGCCAAAGCGTGAATCAGCGGCGTGCCGTGCGGGTCATCATGCAGCAGCACCACGGCGTGCTCGCCGCCGGCCTCTCGATACGTCACCAATAGCGCGCGCAATTGGCGCAGCAGCGCATCCGGCGGGGGCAGCGCATAGGTGGCTGCTCCGGTGGGACAGACAGCGGCGCACTCACCACAACCGGCACATATATTCGGGTCGATGGCGACGTGATCGCCCGCCGGTGCAATGGCGCCCGTCGGGCACAGATCGAGACAGCGGCTGCAGCCGACGATGCGCGATCGCGAGTGTGCGCAGAGTTGCTCGCTGAAGGTGATATAGCGCGGCTTATCGAAGGTCCCGACCAGATCGCGCGCCCGCAACACGGCGCGCAGCACCGCCTGCGGATTGCCGGGATCTGCGCGCACATATCCGTCGCGCAAATCGCCGGCCGGAAACAATGAGTGGCCCCCGGAGAGGTCAAGAATGATGTCGCATCGCGACACGGCCCCTTGGCGCGAAGCCCCGAACGAGAGTGCGCCGCGCGAGGACGGTGCGGCCTGCGCGAACTCATCGACCGTGATCTCAAATGCGCCGAGGTGCCCATTGACTGAACGGATCGTGCCCTTTGCGATCGGAAATTCGTTGATGCGCGGCGGCACGACCGCTGCCGGTGACTTGATCAGCACGGTCACATCGAGGTGCGCCTTCAGAAGGTTTCCGGCCTCAACGGCTTGATCGTCGCGACCGTAAATCAGTACCACGCCCTCGCTTTTGAGCGTAATGAACGGGGTGTCGGGCGAGGGCTCGGCCTGGGCTGCGAGCAGGGCGGCCATCTTTGGGCCGGCGGCGGCCGCATCGGAGGACCAGCCCGCAGTCTCCCGAAGATTGACGAAATTGAGCGGTGCACTACGCCCGAGGTCGGCGGCGGCGGCTGCGAACACGGCCGCCTCCTGCGCGCAGCCCACGGTCAAGGGGGTCGGATCCTTCGCAATTGCCCGAAAGCTTCCAAGGTCCGCTCGACAGAGCTGATGAGCTGCCGCAGCGACGTGAGCACCGCGGCAGCCGCGACGCACCCCTTCGGGGTCGATCGGCATCGTCCCCTCGCAGCTACAGAGCAGAATATTCCGGGCGGAGTCAGTCATCAGGGGGTCGTGTATTGCAAGCTGACCTGCGTGACCATAACACGTGGATTGAGGGGCGGCTATTGCGCCAGTGCACTGCCCATCCGCGCCAAGATGGGACTATAGTCTTACTTTGTATGCCCCGCACTGGCCGGACGTGGTATGTGGAGGAGCCCGTGAAGCTTCTGAAGACAATCCGAGCTGATCCGTCGGATACGTTTATTTTTGATAAGGCGGCGGAGCCGGGCGAATGGGCCGTGTCGGGCGCCTTCATGTTCGCGCGGCTGGATCCAGCAACGCTGTCGGGCAAAGCGCGAGCCGCGTTTCGCGGCGGCTTTCTGGGCATCGAGTCCTTCGGTTGGTCGACGTTGGCGCGCGTCATCGAAGTGAGCGAAGAGGATCGCTCGGCAGCCGTCGAGCTGTTGGTGGCGCGGCTGGTGCAACACTTCGGAGCTCCAGATATCACGACGGCGCGCCCGGCGGCGCAGGAGGAAATCGCCTTTGCCGCCTCCCTCTGCGATCACCCGGCGGAAACGTTGGTTGCGGTGTCGCGCGATTGTAAGGACGGTGTGACCCGCGAAGCCTATCGAACATTGAGCTCGAACGGGCGACCCAAACCGGCGCCGGTTTTCACGTTTCTCCAGGTAGCGGACGATGCGGTACCGTCGCGTCAGCAGATTGACTTAGTAGCGCTTCGGGACGGAGCACGGCGTTGAACGCACGGCGCGACTTCTGGCTTTCCTGCGGCCATCATCTGCTCGACCGTAACGAGGACGGACACCTCGTGCTCACGGACCATTTCCTGATGGCTTACTTCGCCAGACCCGAGATGATACCCCCGCCCGAAGCCTGCACCGCGGAACGAGGGCTTTACCAAGCGCTCTACGACGATCCGCGACGGCTGGTCGTGCCTCAGCAGATTGCAGCGATCGCCGATGAGGATGCGCGCGAGAATTGGGGATTCATGATTTCCTGGAGGGATCATCTCGCGCGATATCCGACATTGGAGGCGGCGTATCTGGCGATCGTGCGGCAGGAGCTCAACTTTCCACCTCTGCTTCTTAACCAGCTGGTGCAGGTCATTTTGCGCAACGTGTTGGATGATTGTGATGACACCTGGATGTTGCGCGCGGCCGAGATGTTCTTTCGTCCCCAAAGGATGATTTTGCACGAAGGGTCGCTGATTGCCGCCGATGAGGAACTCGTCTCCGGCTTCGACAGCACACCGCTCTCGCCGTTGGACGTACTCACCGAGGCCAATTCAGCGATGTACTGGCAACGCAGTGATTCGCTCGACATGGCGCTCGATCTAACCGCCGGTCGTCGCGGAGTGGCTGCGCTTGGCGATGTCGTCATGCGCTGGGTGCAGCACATGTTGGCGGTTGAGGTTCAGATTCACGCGTTGATGGAGCTGCGGGACCTCCTCACCTGGTATGTTGGGCTCGATGCCACGGCGACCCAGATTGGCGATGCGCTATGGAACGGCGAGCAGCTCAATCAAACGACACGCAGTTTGGTGGTTGGCCTCTATCGTCTGACCTTCGCCGACGACATGGAGGTGGTCGAGACGGCGAGAGGTGCGCCCACCTACTTGATTGCGGCCATGTCGCACGATCAGAGGCTGCGGCTAAAGCCACAGAACCTTATCACAGGCCTGCCTATCCGGCGCTACGCGGGGGCGGTGAATTGACTTCGGCAGCCCTGGCGCGCATCCCCGTGGGTGTCGTGGTGGAGCAGCATAAAGCCACGAGTCCTTGGCTTGATTTCATCTGCCGGCCAGTCTGCGTACTCGCGGGCGTGCCCGACGCGGCACCTGGAACCGTGATTCGTTCCGAGGGGGAGGTGACCACATTCTACGCCGGCGACGCAGTGATCGAGCTTCACCGAACCGAGAGCGCCAACTACCGCGACAACATTGCATCGGGCGCCGCGAAACTGTGGGTGGTTCTGCGGCCGGCAGAGAGTGAGATGCGTTTCGAGCTGCTTTTCGTAACGGCGGATCCGGCGGAAGGAGAGGCGCTCACCGGCGCCGGCAGTGATCTGGTCGAACCCGTGCCAATGCCAGCCCCCATCATTGAGATCCTCGAGAGCTTCATCGCCGAGCACCCCGTCCAGCAATCCTTCTTCAAGCGCGAGCGCGAGCCCGCCACGTCGCTCCCGCCCGCTCACGCCGCCGACGGCTCGAAGGAGACCCCATGAGTGAACGTGAGAGCTTTCTCTCACGCTGGTCGCGATTAAAGCGCGAATCGGGCATAGAGGGAATCGACGGTGAGAAGCCGGCAGACGCCGTACCGAGTACAGACGCGTCCCCGGCGCCTGCCTTTGATCCGGCGAGCCTGCCGCCCATAGAATCGATCGTGGCCGATAGCGATGTGAGGCCATTTCTGGCCGCGGGCGTGCCTGCCGAGTTAACGCGTGCTGCGCTGCGCAGCGCTTGGGTTGCCGATCCGGGTATCCGCGATTTCATCGGTATTGCGGAGAGCCAGTGGGACTTCAACCAGCCTAACGCCATCCCGGGTTTCGGTCCGCTGATAATTGCGGAATATAGGCGGGCGCTCGAAATTCACGCGCTTGCAGGCTCGGACGTCGCCGCAGGGAAGGTCGAAAGCCCCGACCAGCCAGAGCGGCCGTCATCAGTGGACCTCGATGCGCACTCCGCGCCCGCTGAGGAGGTTCGGACTCTCGCCGCTGTGCCGGCCGACAGTTGTCCGGACACGGACTCCGGGGGTCGTGTGGTAGAGGTCACGGGGGTTCATTCGGCAACTCCCAAGAGCCGATCCGAAGTCGGAGCAACAGCTCCATCCGCTAGGCGCCTGCACGGCGGGGCCTTACCGAAGTAACTCGGAATAGGGTATGCAGGAGTCAACGCTCGAGGAAACAGTCCGAGACATCGACGAGGTCGATCTCGCTCGAGCACGGGAATATTCCCTCCTTTCAAAGTTACTGCTACGCAGCCCGGACAGCCAAATGCTGGCTCAGCTGTCTCATCTGGAGGGGGACGGTACTCCCTTGGGCCTCGCGCACACAGCGCTCGCGCAAGCGGCGGCCCATACCGATGCCCAAAGCACGGCCTGGGAGCACTTCACGCTGTTTGCTGGCGTGGGTCGAGGCGAACTTCTTCCCTACGCCTCCTACTATCTCACGGGATTCCTCCATGGTCGTCCACTTGCGAGCATTCGCCAAGCGCTTCAGCAGATTGGCGTCGAGCGGGTGGATGGGCAAATGGAGCCGGAAGATCATGCCGCGATTCTGCTGGAGATCATGTCAGGGCTCGCCAGCGGGACAATCACAGCGCCGCCAGGTATCGAGCGTGAAATATTCGATCACCACCTGGCACCGTGGATTGGACGTTTCTTTGCGGATCTGGAGCACGCCGCATCTGCGGATTTCTACGCACGCGTGGGGGGGCTGGGCCTAACGTTCATCAAACTCGAAACGCAAGCATTCTTGCTTCCGCAATGACGACAGCATGTCTTACTATGCTCGGTCGTAGGGCATCGCCCATCCGAGCCTCACTCCGTTCCCCGATTCTAGAGCCGAACTTCCGAGGTTGAGAACGCAACGGCGACAGGCTTTTGGATTGCCTTGAGGGTCGCTGCAGCCGCAAGGGCGATGACGATGATCGCACAACACGCGACAATGAAACTACGCATGGCCGCTCTCCGAAACGTTGGGCTACTTGCTCCGATCATACCGACAGGCGTTACGGATTACACCCTCAAATTCCGGTTGGCCGAATGTTGCGTCTTAAATCAGCACCTGCGATTCCGCGACTGCGGCTCGGGCTAGCTTCCCGATCAGATAGTCGCGGAGGACTTCGACGCGCTTTGGTAACGGACCCTCGGGCGGCGTCACCCAGTAGACAGCGCCGAGTGGAACAGACCAATCAGGCAATAATCGTTCGAGCTGCTTAGACTCGAGTGCGTCCCGTAGGAAAAATTCCGGCAATATACCGAGCCCGGTGCCCGCAATCAGTGCCGGCATCATCGCATCGCCATTGTTCACGCGTATTGGACCCGAGGGCCGCACGCTGGCGGATTTACTGCCCTTTCTGAAGCGCCAGACCTCGTTGTTCAAAGTGTAGCTGTAGCCAATGCAGCGGTGCTCTGCGAGGTGGAGCGGGTGCTTCGGTCTCCCATGTTTGTCCAGGTAAACGGGCGAGCCGACCAGGTAGCGCGGCATTTCACACAGCCGCTGCACAGCGAGCGAGGCTCCGGGCTGGACGGCGATGCGGATCGCAGCGTCGAAACTTTCCCCGATGACATCCGTCGTCGCGTCACTCAAGTGCAGGTCGATCGATATCTCGGGGAAGGCGGCAAGAAAGTCCGGCAGCAGCGGAGCCACTTGCAACGTGCCAAAGGACATGGGAGCCGCTAGACGTACCAATCCCCGTGGAGTTCGAGCCTGGGCCTGAGTAACATTCTCGGCTGCCTCGGCCTCGGCAAGGATGTGCGCAGCGCGACCCACCAGTTGTCGTCCAGCGTCTGTGAGCTCAAAGCGGCGGCCCGTACGGATAATCAGCCGCGCACCGAGCCGTGACTCAATCCTACCGACCGCCTTCGACACGGTCGCTTTCGAAAGCCGCAACTCCGCCGCGGCGCCGGCGAAGGAGCGCCACTCAGCGACCTTCGCGAAGATGGCAAGCCCTTCAAGATCCGGCAGTCTGGCCATGATTATAAGTTTCGAAACTTTGAGTTGGACGATCGATGAAGAAGTTGACCATGGCCAGGCTACTTCGCGGAGTCCTGATGCAGCTCGCGCGCCGGATGCTGCTGCGATCCAGCCTCCTGTGTGCAGTTCTCTTGGTCGTGACGGCCGACCTGGACATCCAGGCCCCGCAGTTGCAAACCATATTGCAGACCTATCTGCCCTTCGTGCTCGCCGTCCCCTGCGTCAGCCTGTCCAGTCTGTTGGGCGAGGCGCTGCGGGCCGCTAATCGAACTCTCGGCATCGTCGTGGCCGCCTATGCCGTGAACCTCTCGATGCTTCTTGCGGTGGTGCTCGCACCTTCCGACGCGTCGCTCGCGCTTTATTCCTGGGCGTTCCTCCTGGGGAGCCTTATTTCTGCGGGCGTCGCGGCGGCGCTCGCCTGGCGCGCCTTCCCGATCGAGCGAGGCGAGAGTCGCCTGCCGATTCGCCGCGAAGCACTGCAAGGAGTGGACTCTCGGGAATTGATCGGCCTTGCCCGGGGATTGCTGCTGTGGGGGCCGCTGTGCGTCCTGGCGGTCTGGGCGCCGCCGATACAGATGGCGCAATATGCCGTGGCCGCGCGCACGGCACTGATCGTGGATATCTTTCTGCCGGCATTGAACCTGACGGGCTGCCGTGAAACCTTGATGGTTACGCAGCCGGTCCAGGCGCCACGGCGCCTGCCACTCAGGCAGCTCGCTACGGCGTTGGTCTACAGCTCGGCGTTCGTGGTGCCGCTCTTGGTGTTGGCGCCGGCAACCCTGGCGCTCTACGGGAAGCCTTACGATTCGCAGTTGACGGTGTATGCGCTTCTTCTGGGGGTGCAGCGGGCAAATGGCGTCGGTCGTCCAGCGGTGCGGCACGCGGTGGTGGAGTGGGATGCACGGCGGATCGGCATCGCCGTCGGATCCGGCGCCGTGGCGGTCGTGTTCATTTGCGCGCTGGGCGTGACCGCGTACGGTGCCCTGGCCGCCGCCGCGGCCTCGCTGATCGGCGCCTTGATCGTCAACGGACGGGCGATCAGCATGGCCCTTTCCAGACCGGCGTGAGGCGGCGCTTGCCCCTCGTCCAGCGCTACGCTACTCGCAGAATCTGGTGCCGTGAGCGCGCTGGACAAATTCGATTCACGAAGAATGAATACGGTCTGTCCTGCCTAGGGCGGCAGATCGGTATTGAACATGTCGAACAATACCTTCCACGAACCGTCGGTCTGCTTCTTCCAGACGGTCAAATATTTTCCATGGTCGGTCGCGGCTTTGCCCGATGGGTCCTTGAAAGTGAAGTTGTAGGTTCCGCTCGTGTAGCCAAGGTCGCCCGACTTGGAGACGCCGGCCTTGTCGATATGCCAGGAAAGGTCGCCGTAGGCAAAGTCACTCGCAACGAGTTTCGAAATTGCCGCTTTGCCGGTCGCGATGGGATCATTTGGCGAGAGCAGGGAGCCCTGTTCATCGAAGAACGCGACTGATTTGGTGAGGTCTTTCGCCGAATAGACCTTGAGCCATGCCGCGTCGGCAGCGCGCACGCTATTCGCTGCGGCATCGTCGGTTTGCGCGGGTGCAGCCGTGCTCACGCCAAAGACTATCAGTCCCACCATCATAAACTGCGGTAACTTCACGGTCAGCCCTCCATTCACGTCGACAGATTTCTTTACCGATGCGTAGCTTAGCTCCGCCACCCCTCGCATTGCGAGCGCAGATCGTGGCGGAGGCTTGCGGCACGGGATCTGCAGGCCCAAGAGAGTCTTTGGACTCACTGCATCTACCGAGCGCCCCCCCCCGCGTGTGCCTTGTGCACACCGGCGTGCGCGTGCGCAGGCAATGACTTAACATGCGCCACGATTAGAGGGGATGATAATGATGCGTGGTTGGACGATGATGCTGGCGGTGGGAGTGCCTGCGGCCCTCTCCGGGTTGAGCCGCAGCGCGGAGTCGGTCACGGATCTGTCCCCCATCGTCGTCACCGCCACCCGGGTAGCCGTCTCGAGCTTCAATGTTCCCGCCTCCATCGATGTGGTCGGTCAGGCCGAGATTCAGAACGGTCAGCTCGAGGAGAACATCTCCGAATCGCTGATCACGGTCCCGGGCGTGTCGGCGGAGAATCGGCAGAACTATGCTCAGGACCTGCAGCTGTCGATTCGCGGTTTCGGCGCGCGCTCGAGCTTCGGCGTGCGCGGCGTGCGCCTTTATTCCGACGGCATACCGGGGACCATGCCGGACGGGCAGGGCGAGTTCTCGCAATTCGAGCTCGGCTCCGCGGCCCGGATGGAGGTGCTGCGCGGCCCCTTTTCGGCGCTGTACGGAAACTCATCCGGCGGGGTGATCTGGCTGTTTACCGAGGATGCACCGCCGGGATATTTCGTCGGCGCCTCGACGCAGTACGGGTCCTTCAATACGCAGCGATATGCGCTCGATACGACCGGTGACGATGGCATGTTCAACTACGTGGTGGATGCGGTTCACTTTCAAACGGACGGTTACCGGTTTCATAGCAACGCCGAGCGCAATAATTTCAACACGAAGCTGCGCATACAGTTCAGCGATGCATCGAAGCTCACGCTGGTCGGCAACGTGATCGCAACTCCTTTCATCCAGGACCCGCTCGGCCTGACGCAGGCGCAGCTCGCATCGAATCCGAGGCAGGCCGGCAA
>Ga0116129_1001599_pt1 | contig 12362 bp, 14 predicted proteins | sample June2015DPH_17_2_FD_89732 | JGI IMG/M metagenome (GOLD analysis project Ga0116129, IMG submission 89732) | Peatland microbial communities from SPRUCE experiment site at the Marcell Experimental Forest, Minnesota, USA - June2015DPH_17_10 | ecosystem: Environmental > Terrestrial > Soil > Wetlands...
CCGATGCGGTTCACGATGAACGCTTTGTTGCCGGCGTCGGTGGCGAACTTTTCGGTGAAATAGAAGCCGATCAGCAGGTAGCTGCACAAGCCGACTCCTTCCCATCCTACGAACAGCAGCAGGAAGTTCTGGGCCAGCACCAGAGTCAGCATGAAAAACATGAACAGATTCAGATAGGCGAAGAAGCGGGAATATCCGTCCTCATGCGCCATGTAGCCGACCGCATATATATGGATGAGAGTGCCGATGCCGGTGACGATCAGGAGCATGACGGCGCTGAGGCGGTCGATGGCGAAATCGACACCGATGTTGAGGGCGCCAGATTGGATCCAAGTGAAATAGTGCTCGACGTGAGTTTCTTCGAGGCCGCCGGAGAAGGCTCCGACGTCCATGAGGGTTACGAGCACCTTGACGAAGGCCATCAAAACGGTGAGAACAGCAATGGCCGAAACGACGCGGTTCGATAGACGCCGGCCAAAGAGGCCGTTGATGGCGAAGCCCGCGAGGGGAAGAAGGGGAATGATCCAGAGATGCATCGTTTAGTTCTTAAGCGAACTGACCTCGTCGATTTCGAGTGTCTGGCGATTTTTGAAGATCGTCAGAATGATAGCCAGTCCGACGGCGGCTTCGGCGGCTGCAACCACCATCACAAAGAAGCTGAAAATATGGCCGTCGACCTGTTTGAATTTGTAGGAGAACGTCACGAAGCTGAGGTTCACGGCGTTGAGCATCAGCTCAATCGACATGAACACGGTGATTACGTTGCGACGAAAGAGGAATCCAGCGATGCCGAGAGTGAACAGGATCGCGCTGAGGATCAGATACCAGGCCAGCGGAACGCTCGGCGGCAAGGGAAGCTCCGGCATTTATTCAATCTCCTTACTGGCGAGCACGACGGCGCCGATAATCGCGATCAGGATCAATACGCTGGTGACTTCGAACGGCAGCAGGTAGACCTGGAACAGACTGCGTCCAATCTCGAGCGGATTGCCGTGCGTCATGGCACCGAACTTGACGCCTTCGGTGACAGGCAGCATGCGCTGAATCACGAATCCGGCGATCCCGATGAAGACGGCGAGCAGAGGAACACCGGCGTATTTCACCCAGAGGCTGAGATGGATTTTGCGTTCGATCCCGGCGTTGAGGAGCATGATGACGAAGATGAACAGCACCATGATCGCGCCGGCGTAGACGATAAGCTGCGCGGCGGCGATGAATTCTCCACCAAGGAGCAGATAGAGCACGGCGAGCGATCCCATCACGCCGACCAGCGACAGGGCGCTCGAAATCGGATGCGACTGCAAGACCAGATTGAGACCGCAGACGACGGCGATCGCGGCAAAGAGCAGAAAGAGAATCGCGTCCATAATTATTTTGTGGTAACGGCCACCATCAGGGCTGTGATGAACAAGTTGATGATCGCGATGGGGAACATGAAGGTCCAGGCGAAGTTCATCAACTGGTCGTAGCGGAAGCGCGGGAGGGTGCCGCGAATCCAGATGTAGATAAATAAAATGATGCCGACTTTAGCCAGGAACCAGAACAGGGGGAGGAGAATCGTCGCGACGATCGGGACCAGGAAGATCGCGGCGATGCCCAGGAATACCACGCCGAAGACGGGTAGCGTGAAGCGATCAAACGGGCGGGCGGGGCGCAATCCGTGGGAGATGCAGATCAATCCAGCGATGGCGAAGATCAGGGTCGGTACGAATCTCGATCCGTACTCGGCGGGCCACAAAGGCTGCCATCCGCCGAGGAACAACAGCGCGCCGACGCAGGATACGGTCACCATGTTGCAGTATTCGGCCATGAAAAACGCTGCGAATTTCATGCTCCCGTATTCGGTATGGAATCCGGCAACCAATTCATTTTCAGCTTCGGGAAGATCGAACGGCACGCGATTGGTTTCGGCGAAGGCGGCGACCATGAAGAGCAGAAAACTGACGATCTGCGGGAAGGGTCCTTGAAAAATCGCCCAGCGCGGGACGAAGCCGAAGTAGAAGCCTCCCTGGCCGTCGACGAGTTCGCGAAAACTTAAGGAATTGAGCATCAGCAACGGCGCGGCAATCGCCATTGCCATTGGCAGCTCATAGCTGATCATCTGCGCGGAACTGCGCAATCCGCCGATCAAGGAATATTTATTATTCGAGGCCCAGCCCGCGAGCGCGACTCCGTAGACGCCGATGCCGGAGAGGCCGAGGATGAACAGCACGCCGATGTTAAGGTCGGTCAACTGCATCGGAGTGGAGAAGGATCCGATCCTGATTTCGGTTCCAAAGGGGATCACGGCGATGGAGATCAGCGCAAACATCACGGCCAGAAAGGGCGCGAGCAGATAGAAAAATTTATTGACATGCGACGGGATCATGTCTTCTTTCGTCATCAGCTTGACGACGTCGGCAAGCGGCTGGAGCAATCCATGGGGTCCAACGCGGCGGGGTCCGACACGAAGCTGGATGTGGGCGAGGACTTTTCGTTCGACCCATTGAATATAGGCGAGCGCCGTCAGAAGCACGAAAGCGACGAGGGCGGACTTGATTAAGCTAACGATGAAAAAATTCACGATTGGACGGCCCCTGGTTCGACAGGCTGGTGGCTCTTTGAGTTGGGCTCGTATAAAGCTCCGGGTGATTCCATTACTTCATTCAAAATCCTGGAGTACCTGGTTAACGAACCTGAGGTGAATAGGGTGTCGCGGGACGATTGAATCACTCCGGGTAGCATTGCGACTCGGCCGTTTAAAGGAGCGGTTGCGGCTGCGCCGAGGTCGAGGACAGCCTTCGATACGTTGTAGCCGTGGACGTTCTTGCGGATTTCGTCGAATACCTTTTCGGGCAGCCAAATGCCGAGATCGAGCTTCATTTCTTTGGCGATCAGGCCCATGATTTCGAGGTCGGTCTTGGTGCCCATCACTTTGACCGCTGGCTTCAGCTTCTGCGCTTCGCCGCAGACGTTGGTTACCGTTCCGGATTTCTCATACGCCGATGCCGCGGGTAGCACGAGGTCGGCTTGCTTCGCGGTTTCGGTCATGAAAAGATCCTGCACGATCACGAACGATTTGGAAGACATCGTCGCGTTCTTCAGAGGATTCGCGCCGACCACCCAGAGCACATCGAGATCGGCCCCTAACATCTGCTGCACTGACAGACCGCCGTTTTTCGGGACGACGCCCATGTCGAACGCGCCGCGCGAGTTCGAGTAATCGACCAGGCATACATACTTCACTGGCACGCCGAGCGAATCGCCGAAGGCGACTAGTTTGCGAACCGTGTCGCCTTGAATCGCGTCGCCGAAGACGATGACCAGCTCCGGTTCAGCTTTTAGTTTGTCGCGCAGAGACTCGACACCCGCGATCTCGCCGCCCTTTTCGACGCGAACACTCGCTACGGCTTGTTGATCTTCGCGAACCGGGCCGTTTGTTACGGCATAAATGTGCGCCGCATGATGACGGAAATTCGCGCGCGCCTGATAAGAGAGGAACGGATGTTGCTGCGCGAGATCGGCACCGACCACCAGAATCGCTTTCGCCTTGTACAGATCCGTCGTCGTCGCGAGAGCGTCGTTTTTGCCGGAGAGCGCGTCGAATAACGTGGCGAGATCGCCTGTGCGGTGATGATCGATATTCTCAGTCTTTAATCCCTGGCGAGCCATCTTCGCCAGAAAATAATTCTCCTCGTTGGTCGTATGATTCGACCCGATGATGCCAAATGTTTTCGCGGCGCCGAATTTCTTGGCGATAATTTCAAGCGCCTGCGCCCAGGAAATCGGCTCAAACTGATCGCCGCTACGAAGCATCGGCGATTGCAGCCGCTCCGGATGTTCGACGAAATCGAACGCATAGCGGCCCTTCACGCAGAGGAACTCGCCGTTGACTCCGGAGCGATCGCGATTATTGCCGCGAATGATTTTGTCGTTGCGCACGCCCAGCGTGGTGCGGCAGCCATCGGCGCAATGCGTGCAGATGGTGCCGACGTGATTCATTTCCCACGGGCGCGTCTGATATCGATATGTTCCACTGGTGAGCGCGCCTACCGGACAGATATCGATACAGGCTCCGCATTCATCGCATTCCAGATGATCGGAAAAGTTGGGAACGATTTCGGACCCGGCTCCGCGATTCGCCACGCCCAGCGCCTTCACGCCCATCCCTTCATCACAGGCGCGCACGCAGCGATAGCAGAGAATGCAGCGCGGCCCATCGTAAAATACTACCGGCGACCACTGCTGCTCCGGCGTGTGCATCTTCCGCTCCGTGAAGCGGCTCTCGCCGGCGCCGTAGCGGAACACCATGTCTTGCAGCTCACACTCGCCGCCCTTATCGCACACCGGACAATCGAGCGGATGGTTCGTCAACAGAAATTCCAGCGTGCCTTTGCGGGCGCTCTTCACCTGATCGGATTCGGTGTGGACCACCATGCCTTCGGCCACCGGCAGCGTGCAGCCAACTTGCAATTTCGGAGTTTTCTCAACCTCGACCAGGCACATGCGGCATGCGGCTTGCAGCGTGAGACCTTCGTAATAACAGAACGATGGGATTTCAATTCCATTCTGCCGCGCCGCTTCGATCAGCAGCGTGCCTTTTTCAGCCGTGATTTCACGGCCGTTCATCGTCAACTTGACCATATTGCTAACAGCCGTTTCAGCCATTTTTAAACCGCCACCAGTTCACGCGACAAACGCTTCTCGAAGTCTTCGGCGAACTTTTCGACAATGGAAATTGTCGGCATCGCCGCCGCATCGCCCAGCGCGCAGAAGGTGCGGCCCAGCATGTTTTTCGACAGCTCGCCTAACAGCGCGATATCTTCATGACGGCCGTGACCGGCGTTGAACCGCTCTAAAATCTTCTTAAGCCACGTCGTGCCCTCACGGCACGGGATGCACCACCCGCAACTTTCATGCGCGTAGAATTTCATGATGCGCAGGGCGAACTTCACCATATCCGTGGTCTCATCCAGCACCACCATGCCGCCTGACCCGAGCATGCTTCCGACCTTCGCCAAGCTGTCGTAATCCATCGGGATGTCGCATTCCGATGCTTTGAGCAGGGGGCAGGACGATCCGCCGGGCACCACGGCCTTGAGTTTTTTCCCGTTCGGAATGCCGCCGGCGACCTCATTAATCGCCTTCATCATCGAATATCCCATCGGCAATTCATACACGCCCGGTTTGTTCACATGACCTGAGATGCAGACCAGACGCGTGCCTCCAGCCTTCGGAACTCCGAGATCGGCGAAGGCTTTTCCACCGTTACGAACGATGGGCGGAATCGCGCTGAAGGTCTCCACATTATTGAGCAGCGTCGGCAAGGCCCAAGCGCCCGCAACCGCTGGAAATGGGGGTTTCATGCGAGGAATGCCGCGCTTGCCTTCGAGCGAATCGAGCAGCGCCGTCTCTTCACCGCATTCATACGCGCCCGCTCCGGAATGGGTGTAGAGATCGAAATCCCAACCGGTGCCCGCGATATTTTTCCCGAGATAGCCCTTCGCGTACGCCTCTTCGATCGCGCGATCCATCGCGTCGATCAGGTATCGATATTCGCCGCGAATATAGATGTATCCGGCGTGCGAATCGACGGCCAAGCTGGCGATCAGAATGCCTTCGATCAACTGGTGCGGATCGTACTCCATCAGCAGCCGGTCTTTGCAGGTGCCGGGCTCACTCTCATCGGCGTTGATGACAATCACGCGCGGCTTGGGCGAGGTGTGCGGCACGAAGCTCCACTTCAGGCCGGTGGGAAATCCCGCGCCGCCGCGTCCGCGCAGCGAAGAAATTTTCACTTCCTCGATAATCGCCTCGCGCGTCATTTCCTTAGCCTTTTTGAAGGCTGCGAAGCCTTCATTGGCTAAGTAAACTTCGAGCGATTCCGAGTTTTCCAGGCCGAACCGCTTGCTGACGATACGGGTTTCCAGTGGACTCGGCTCGTTGTAAAGTTTCTTCGGCATTACTGCGCTTTCCTCAGATCGTCGATCAGTTTATCTAACTGCTGCGGTGTGACGAAGTGATGAAAATCGTAATTGATCTCGACCGCGGGCGCCCATGAACAGGCTCCCATACACTCCACTTCCTCTAACGAAATTTTCCCGTCGGGCGTTACTCCCTTGTGCCCGATTCCGAGCTTTTCCTTGGCGTGATCGTACAATTCCTCGGCGCCCACCAGCATGCAACTGATGCTGGTGCAGATCTGCACGTGATATTTTCCCAGCGGCTCGCGATGCAGCATGGAATAATAGCCAACCACTTCATCCACCTGCAAAGGTTCCACGCCGCAGCGTTTGGCGACTTCCGTGATCAACTCCGGTGTGATGTCGCCCGTCTCGTCCTGCGCGTAAATCAGCATCGGAACCACGGCGCTACGCGTTCTGCCGGCGGGATACGCCTTCAGCATCTTTGAAAATCGAACTTCGAGTTGCGGCGAAAAAGTCATGCGTTACCGGTCCGTATCTCCCAACACAAAGTCCATGCTGCCGAGCGAGGCGATCGAATCGGCAATCAGCGTATCTTTCAACATCACCGGCAGCGCCATCAGATTGGCGAAGCTCGGCGTTCGCATGTAGACTCGATAGGGCTTTGAAGTGCCATCGCTCACGATGTAATACCCGATCTCCCCGCGCGGCGATTCGATGCATTGATACACTTCGCCGGCGGGAACGCGGAAGCCTTCAGTGACAATCTTGAAATGATAGATCAAAGCCTCCATCTGCGTCTTCATTTTTTCGCGGTCGGGCAAAACCACGTGCGGCGCATCGGCCTGATAAGGACCGCTGGGCATCCCTTCAAGCGCCTGCGTGATGATCTTCGCGCTCTCCCGCATTTCCTGTAAACGCACCCGATACCGCGAGTAAACATCGTTGCCGGTTTGCGTCGCGACGTTGAAATTAAACTTGTCGTAGCTCGAATAAGGAGCCGTTTTGCGGCAATCGAGCGCCAATCCCGCGCCGCGAAGCATGGGGCCGGTCACTCCCAGGTCCAACATGTCTTCTAAAGAAATATATCCGACACCCTTCGTCCGAATCCCCCAAATCGGGTTTGAATCGAGAAGATTTTCGTACTCATCGACCTTCGACGGGAACCCGCGAATGAATTTCCCCACCGATTTTTCCCAGCCACGCGGCGGTTCGAGCGCCAGGCCGCCGATCCGGATGTAACTGGTCATCATGCGCTGGCCGGAAAACTGTTCGAGGATCCGCAGAATCTCTTCGCGCTCCCGGAAGCAGTAAAAAAAGATGCTCATCGCGCCGATATCGAGCGCGTGCGTGCCCAGCCAAACCAAGTGACTGTTCAGCCGCGTGAACTCCGTCATCATCACGCGCAACCATTGCGCGCGCTCCGGAATTTCGATCTGCAACAGCTTCTCGACCGTCAGGCAATAGACCAGATTGTTCGAAAGATTCGCCAGGTAATCGACGCGATCGGTCAGCGTCAGCGCCTTGGCCCAAGTCAGCGCTTCGCATTGTTTCTCGATGCCGGTATGCAGGAATCCGATATCAGGCGCGGCGGAGCGAATAGTCTCGCCTTCGAGCTCCAGTACAATGCGCAGCACGCCGTGGGTCGACGGATGCTGCGGTCCCATGTTCAGCACCATGCGACGCGGCGCGGCGGGATTGGCCGGCTGTTCCTGGAGCGCCGCGATGGTTGAAAAGTGATCTTCCAATGATTTATTCATGAGAGGCCTTATTCATTGGGGTAGCTGTATTTATAGCCGTGAACCGGATAATCTTTGCGCAGCGGATGCCCGTCCCAATCAAGCGGCATCAGAATGCGAACCAGATTCGGATGATTGCGGAACGTAATGCCGAATAGATCGAACACCTCGCGTTCATGCCAGTCCGCCGCGCGCCAGACGCTGTACACCGAATCGATCTCCGGCGTCGCGCCGTGCAACCTACACTTGATGCGCAGGCGCTGATTACGTTCGATCGAGTGCAGCAGATAGACGACCTCGAATCGCGGCTCCGACGGATGCCAGTCGACCGCGGTGAGCCCGCTGAGCCGGATATATTTTTCGTCGTCCTTGAAGTAGCGGCACAGCTCGACAATTTTCGCCGGGTCCGCGATGTGCGTGGTTTCGCCAAACGCCTCGATTGTTTCGAGGATCGCCGGATGCGTCATTTTTTCCTCCGCAAATCACCCGGCAGTTCACCCGACCAATCGAGCACGCCTTTCTTGTACACGTAGAAATAGCCCACCAGCACCAGCGCCACGAAGACCAGCATTTCGAAAAACCCGAACATTTTCAACTCCCGAAAGACCACCGCCCACGGGTACAGGAACACCGCTTCGATATCGAACAAGATGAAAATCATCCCGACCATGTAGAACTTGACGCTGAATCGTTCGCGCGCCGAGCCGGTGGGCGCCATCCCCGATTCATACGGCGTGTCCTTCTGCGGGCTGCGCGCCCGTTTCCCGAGCGCGGCCGAAGCCCCGATCAGCCCCGCCGCCACGGCCATCGCGATGACAATTTGGACCAGAACAGGGAAATAGATTTGCGGAGTCGTAAGAGTTTCTGGCATGGGCTAGGAGTTGATCGATCTGTTGAGCAGTAACTATTGAATATACCCCAGACGAGCTTTTGGTGTCTACAACTTGCTGATTCTCTGTGTTGCCAACGTCTTACCGGGATGCACGGAACGTCAAAAACACCCCCAAAATGGCACATGTACCAGCGGCATTTCAGGAGACCGGCACGTCAGGAACATCCGGCACGTCAGGGTACATGGCAAGTCGAAATTCGTTCCAAGCCTTGTCCGCAGGATCGCCTTTTAGCCGAAGGGGCTCATGGCGCTGATTCTTGAAAAACACCACCAGATTTGATTCCGTGCGCAAGTGAGGTTCGGAGCCTCCCGCTAACGTCATTGGTCCGTCGATTTCGCCCTTCGGGTCGTATCGAATCTCACCGATCACGGCAACGTCGAGAACGTGGTTTTCAGTGAACCAAAATTTCTGTGATTCCATTTGACCGCAATCTAGCACATCCACCACGAAAACGATATCATCGCTTGTTGTTGTCTGCCTCACGGACTTTGGTATTCGATCTCGGATCACAGGCGATGTTGATTCCAGGCCGAGACGAATGCGATTGGGTACACCTTTTGAGTTGCATCAAAAGCGTTCAAAGGCGTGCCATCGTATCACTAAACGTACATTCGTTTTGAATCACGGCCATCTTCGATTCCGAGAGCGTAATACCCCATTCTGGAGGGCTTTTGTGGCGCTCCGTGTAGGGGCGGTTTTCCAGCAAGGGATTCGGCTGGCCGTCCACTGACGATGGGATTAGGTAGAGGCTCGGCGCTTTCCCTTCCTCAAACCGCACCACCGCTAGCAAGAGTGATGGATCAGGATTGAAGGCGGTCTTCCGCATGAACGTGTACGATGTCTTTTTCTCCACCCGAAAGGACCTAACGACAACGTTGAAGCGTGCCCCATTCGGCGTTACGACGGCAAATGCGTGGGGTCGCTCGGCGGGCGACACCCGCCAACCTTGACTAACGAACTTGCGCTCCACTTCGTCTTTGGCGCACCGATTCACTTGGGATGGCGTCAAGTCTTTCCAGGCACTATTGCTCATTCGGCTTCAGGATATCGTAGATTGTTCGACGAAGGTCGTTTGAATAGGCTATTCCCGCACGCCGTTGCGGTGTTGTCACCCGTCTCAGGTCGTTGATTCTTCACAGAGATGGCTTGATACCATCATGGTCACAATAGGCGCTTCTGGGGTTCGTGCGATCTCATTGACCTTAAAACGTGGAGTTCAATTTCATACTGCAACATCTCGTCCCGCTTTGGCCGCTGCCAAAGGTTGCGAAAGCTACGAGTGAATTCGTTTCGTTGTCCGATGCAGTGCTTCTATACGACGTGCGACCGTAGGCGTCGGTATAGTCCGCTTCGAGTTTAAATCCGCCCGTGACCCACTTTAAATCCCGCTCGACGCCGGGTTCCAACGCATAGGGACGCACCTTGCGTTTAATCACAGTTTTCGACTCGTAGTCCCGAATGCGAATGTTCAGGGCTGGCCCTTCACCGATATTCTTTATCTTCCATTTCGGCGCTGGCTCCGTGTCGTCCCGGTAGAAGACCAGGATCGGACGTACACTGCGAATGTGGCTCACCCACCCGAAGAATCCACCCGTAATCAGCCCACCCAGAACGCCTCCGATGATCGGTGATGGCGAATTCAGAATCGCTTGTCCAATTTCGGCTATATTCATTCACGCCTTAAATCGACCGCTCTGGGTCGCACCTTTAGCGGGGTCCCTTATCAGGCGCTCAGATTCTCATGAGCCGCCCATCGCACTCGGAAAGAGGCGGCTTGACAGACCTGTGACGCTTGGTCACGTTCGATTAGCAATTCTATCTGGTTTACTTTCAGCGCATTGATGCAGATGTGATTTCTGAACGTCCACGTGCGATGAGAACATAGATTTGCGAGACAAGGTATGGAGCGGCACAGGCCCAATTCGGAGAATGACTTGACATTAGCGATGAGGGATGATGGCAAAAATGTGTGAGAGGCGGTCCGGGAGTCACAATACGTCGGTTCAGTGTTTGCAGCATATTAAAACATTTTTGGCTGATTCTGTTTCGGTGTTGATTTATACTTACGCCGAGCCGGAAAGGTTCCTTTAACCAACGAGTCTTCCCTATGACCGCTGACGAATTTGTCAAGTACATTCCAGGAGTCGCCAGCGCTATCAAGGCCCTCGCCTTCACATTGCCGATCAGCATGGTCATCAAGCGCCTGCTCGGACCGGCCCTTGATGAACTGGGAAGACACTTGCGAACGGAGGTTCGAGTCCGTTTTTTTCACCGGAGTCTGAAGTTGCGAAATAAGACCATCAATAAGGTTCACGACATGGGGTTCACCCTGCAAGCGATTCCCTGGAAAACCCTATTTCCTTTGCTCGCAGGGACATCTCCGAGAAAAAAACATGAAAGATTGCACAGGAAGGACCGACCCTGTACCGCTGTCCCCATCTGCTCGCAAGAAAAAGAAACGCTCCACTCCGAGAATGTAAGCGACTATGGCTGGAGATCGACCGTTTCCAAAGGTAGCCCGTCCAAAGCGTTCTCAGACTGACCGTTTCTCGCCCTCGATGATTTCACTATTGACACCGAGACTCATTCCTGCTCCCCCGGTAAGGTCCTTGATCCGGCACCAGTACTTACCGCCCCGGTCCATCTGAGATGCAAGGCCGCTCGAATCTCCACCACGTGAGACGTGGGCCGGAATGAACCCGATTTGCTCCCCGTTCAGCCGAAGTACTCTGATAGCGCCACGGTCGAAACGATTGTCCGGGTCACGAAGCAAGGACAGGGCTTCGCCCACGACACATCGAGCGATGATTTTCTGACGACCCTCGTGAGTCACGCCCGCCACCGTCGTGAAGAACGATCTTGACGTGCCTTCGTGCATCTGGACCGGGACCTTGGGAACCTCTATGCTGGGCTGATCCTTCTCTGAAACATACTCTGCTTTAAGATAAATCGAAGCGGTCGTTGGCTTGAACTTTTCGCCGTATTTCTGATACGCCTTCTTAATCGCCACGGTGAACGAGACGCCCCGTTCAAGAGCAGAGATGACTTGGAGACCGATTGTTTCATCAAGAACCCCTATGACCACGCCGTCCATTCGCACAATGACTTCTACAGCCAACAGCGATTTCTCAAACGTGACTGTGCGACCGATCAGGGCGTTTCTGACAGCCGTCATGCTTACGTCCATACCGACGCATTCAATCTTGGTTTGAAACACCCGGCGTCTGGCCATTCTCTTTCATACCCACTTGGGCCTTTCCCCCTATCTAAGCGTCAAGGCGCATTCCTTGCATCTTTCCGGCTGCTTCGATGCACAGCAAAATCCGAACCAATGATTGCATACGTCACACACGAAGGATGCGGCCCCCTCTTCTACTGTCGCTCCGCATCCGTCACAGGCGCTAGGCGCATTGACCGGAGCACCACTGACATCGAGAAGAAACCGCTCTCCGCAATCGGCTTGGTTGCGGGATCGGTCGTCGCTCTTCTCTATTGGGCTTGGGCGGCGTTTCGGCACTTTCATCCGGCGAGAAGCCGATTGAAGACCGATTACAAGCGAACATTTCATCTAAAGTTAGGGGCAACTCCTGTCGATTCCCAAATCATGAAACTGTATCTATTATTGCTTGCAGAACTCGCCGCAAGTCTCGCATGGGGTCAACCAAATAAATCTGCAACACTTGTTTTCTATCGCCAGACGGGAATGCAAGGAATGGCGAACCACGCTAGTATCAGAATCGACGGCGATAAAGTGACGCACAAGATACCGAACAATCGAACATGGGCGACTGAATTGCCTCCTGGAGAACATCTCATCTACGGAGATC
>Ga0116129_1001600_pt1 | contig 12361 bp, 9 predicted proteins | sample June2015DPH_17_2_FD_89732 | JGI IMG/M metagenome (GOLD analysis project Ga0116129, IMG submission 89732) | Peatland microbial communities from SPRUCE experiment site at the Marcell Experimental Forest, Minnesota, USA - June2015DPH_17_10 | ecosystem: Environmental > Terrestrial > Soil > Wetlands >...
AACAGCGAACCGCCCCATTTCACGAACAATTCGGTCGGCGTGTCCTTGTCTTCATAGGCGGCAACGGGAGTGAGAAAATCGCGCGCATTGGCAAGGCAATTGGCGCCGATCGGGCCGCGCTCGGGCAGCGTGAAGGCGCCGCCGTAATTCTCGCAGATATAGCCGCGCGCCGGCCCGCCCGATAGCTCGACGCGGAATTTCACGCCGCGCGGGATCACCACGATCTCGCCTGGTTCGGCGTCGATCCGGCCAAATTCGGTGACGAAACGCAAGCTGCCCTGCTGCGGCACGAACAGCATCTCGCCGTCGGCATTGTAGAAATGCGCATCGACCATCGATTGGGTGATGAGATAGACGTGCGCGGCCATGCCTGCTTGCGTGTTGACGTCTCCCGCCGTGGTCATGGTCTGGACTCCCTGAAGCAACGTCATCTCCGCCTTCGGGATCGGCGCCGGGTCCCAGCGCAATTGCGCGATCGGAAACTCAACCTCGTGACACGGCGCGCTGCGCCACAGCCCGGCATCGACTTTAACAAAACGGCCGGAATGTTTCACCGATGGCCTGATGCGATAGAGCCATGAGCGCTCATTGCTGCCGCGCGGCGCGGTGAATGGCGAGCCGGACAGTTGTTCGGCGTAGAGCCCGTAGGCGCAACGTTGTGGTGAATTGCGCCCGACCGGCAGCGCCCCGGGCAACGCCTCGGTCTCAAAGCTGTTGCGGAAGCCGGACATATAGCCCGGCGTGATGTTGGCGGAGCTTCGGCTGATGGTTTCGGGCGAGGTGTTGATGTTCATGGTTATCCTCCTTGCAAGGCAGCCCACATTTCCTGGTCGCGCCGGTCGGTCCAGATCACGGGATCGTCGACGCCCGAAGCTTCGTCGAATGCGCGCGAGACGTTGAAAGGCAGGCAGTGCTCGTAGATCGCAAATTTTGAGAATTTCGGATCCATCACCTCGCGCGTAGCCGCCATCGTCTCCTTGAGGCTGCGGCCCCTGGCGACCGCGGTTTCCGCCGCGCCATAGAGCGAGGAGACGAAATCGCGGGTCATCGCTATGGCGTCGCGTCCGGTGGCGACGCCCTTGAGGGCATCGCCGCGCCCCGGGGCAATCGCCTTGGGATTGAAGGCGCGAATTTCGTTCAGCGTCGCCGGCCATTCGCGCAAATAGGCGTCGCCGCAATAGCAGGCCGAATGGTATTCGATCAGGTCTCCGGAAAACATCACCTCCGCGTCCGGCACCCATGCCACGATATCGCCGGAGGTATGCCCCGCGCCGAGCGACATCAGGCGCACCTCGCGCTTGCCAAGAAAGATCGACAGGTCGGTTTCGAATGTCAGCGTCGGCCAGGTCAGGCCGGGAATGCTTTGGGCATCCTGGAACAGGCGCGGAAAGCGGCCGTATTCCGAATCCCAATCCTGCTGGCCACGCTCCTCGATCAGCCGATAGGTCTCCTGCGAAGCGATCACAGCCTGGGCCTGATAAGCCGACGCACCGAGCACCCGCACTGCGTGATAATGCGACAGCACCACATATTTGATCGGCTTGTCCGTGACGGTGCGCACCCGCTCGATCACCTTGCCCGCCATCGCCGGCGTCGCCTGCGCGTCGAACACGATGCAGCCGTCGTCGCCGACGATCACGGCGGAGTTGGGATCGCCTTCGGCGGTGAAAGCATAGAGATCGGCGCCAATCTCGGAGAAGGTGACCTTTTTCTCCGCCATGTCGGTCGTCGATGCGAAACCCTTTTTGGACTCTTCGGCCATCAAATCAGCTTCCCTGCGCGCCGTTCAAAGCCATCTTGGCCTTATTGTTGTTGCTGCTGCTGTTGCTGGCTGGCATCCACCATCCGGCGCCGCGCCAAGTCGATCGCCTCGCCCAGCACCTCGATATCGCCAATGTGGTTGGCGAGAATCAAGACCAGCGCGGCATCGAGATCGGCGCTTTGCTCGTCGCTGAGGCCGCGATGCGCCTCGACGATGATGCGAAACGCGTCATCCGGCTTCGCGAAATTCGAACTGGTGGACAATGTCATGATAGCGCCTTCAGTTGAGGCCGGCGGCGCGGGTCAGCGCCGCATCGAGCGCCGCGCGCGTCGGATGCCGGAACCGGGCGGCGACGTAGCCGTCCGGCCGCAGCAGATAGGCAGCACCTGGCGAGGCATCGTAACGCGCGGCGGACAGCCCCGTGGGATCGGCGAAGCCGTCATTGCCACCAACGCGGAGGACGCCGACTTCAGGGTGCGCCTCGACCGCCGCGCCATTGGCGAACTCCAGCAGCGTGAACCGCATTCCCGCCCTCATCAAAACTTCGGTGAGAAAAGCCGGACTGCCGTCTCGCGCGGCAACCGGTGCATCGATCATCGAAGCGCCGGGCCGCGGACCGCTGCGCCAAATATCGACATCGGCCGATGACAACGGTGTGTCGTAGACCGAGGGAACCGACAACCGGCCGCCATTGACCATGCGCTTGCCGAATTCGGTGTCCCTGGCAAGAGCGAGCACCGCCTTTCGCAGACGCGCCTCCTGGCGCGAACCGGGCGCCATGAAATCGGTCGCGCGTGTCGACTCCCTGATGTTTTCGTCCGCCGCGGCGCCGCGCTCGATGTCGTAGCTCTCCAGGAGCCGTTCCGGCGAGGTTCCCTTCAGCACGCGGTCAAGTTTCCAGGCGAGGTTTTCGGCATCCTCAAGACCGGAATTGGCGCCCCGGGCGCCGAATGGCGAGACCTGGTGTGCCGCATCGCCGGCAAAGATCACCCGGCCATGGATGAATTTATCCATCCGTCGGCACTGGAACTTGTAGAGCGAGATCCATTCGAATTCGAACTTCTCGTGCCCGAGCATGCGCGCGATCCGCGGTCGCACATTCTCAGGCAGTTTCTCGACCGCCGGATCGGCATCCCTGCTCAACTGCAGGTCGATTCGCCAGACGTCGTCCGGTTGCTTGTGCAGCAGCGCCGATCGCCCGGCATGAAACGGCGGATCGAACCAGAACCAGCGCTCGGTCGGAAATTCCGCCGTCATCCTGACGTCGGCAATCAGGAACTGGTCCTCGAATTGCCGGCCCACGAAATCGGCGCCCGCCATGCTTCGCAGCGACGAACGGGCGCCGTCGCATGCCACCACATAGCTGGCGCGCAGATGATAAGGCCCGTCCGGCGTCCCGATGCTCAGCACCGCGCGATCGTTGCGCTGCTCGATCCCGATCACCTTGTTGCGCCAGCGCAGGTCGACGGCGGGCAGCTCCTGCACCCGGTCCACCAGATAGGCCTCGGCATGAAATTGCTGCAGGTTGATGAAAGCCGGCCGCTTGTGGCCCTGCTCCGGCAGCAGATTGAACTGATAGAGCTGCGAGGTGCCGTGAAAAATCCTGCCGACGCTCCACACCACCCCCTTGTCGACCATGCGGCTGCCGACGCCGATCCGGTCCCAATATTCAAGCGCCCGTTTGGAGAAGCAGATCGCGCGCGACCCTTCTCCGATTCGGTCAGCGTCGTCGAGCAGCACGACGCGCTGCCCGCGCTGCGCGAGATCGATCGCAAGCGACAGCCCGACCGGTCCGGCGCCGACCACCACAATCGGGTATTCGGCCGCGCTGGCGCCGCCCCGATCCTGATCGGGGTGGCGGCGATAGCCAAACTGGGTTTTGGACTGCGCCATGCGCTCGCGTTGCTCTGGCCAAGGGGCGGCTAGCGGCTTAAGATCGTCGCATCTGCAACCATCAAACGCCCCGCGCCTTCACCCGTCAACTCAAATTGGAGCGATTTTTGCCGAAAGCGCTTTCAAGCGAAGTGGGTACCGGTTCGCGTGAAGACAACGCTTCTAAAAAATACTCCCGACTCGACCTCTTCGGGTTCGTGCCGTTCCGTCTGAACCGGCTGGCGGCCGAGGTCTCCGCCGCGCTGTCGGACGAATACCGGCAACGCTATGGGCTAGATATTCCCGAATGGCGGGTGCTGGCGACGCTCGGCTTCCGCGACGATGCCTGCAGCGCGCAATATATTTCGCATTGCACCCGAACCCACAAATCCACCATCAGCCGTGCGGTCACCGCGCTGTTGACGCGGCAACTGGTGGAGCGCGTCGAAAACCGGGACGACCGCCGCGAATACGCCTTGCGCATGACGCGCAAAGGCAAAGCGCTTTACCGGGAACTGATTCCGCGGCTGTTGCGCAAAGAGCAGGCGATCCTGTCTTGCCTCTCCGCCCAGGAGCGAAAGGATTTTGCTGCCCTGCTCGGCAAGATCGAGAAGAGTCTTGATCTGGTGCAGACGAGTGAGGAAGCCGGTAAAGCGGAGGCGTATTAGAACAGACTCTCACCCCGTTTTTGCTTTGTCGGATTATTTCACGAAACCGCGTGACGGCGGCAGATGCAAGGCCAATACATCAGCCGTCGCGTGGGCGCGCGGAAGGAGCTCGATGATCGACGGATCGTGCCCGGGAATGACGCGGCGCGGCATGGGAGGCGCGGGGTAGCGGCCGACCACCGCGTTCCAGTACGACCAGGAACGTGCATCAATAATGCCGGGAGGCGCATGGTCCAGCGTTTCGCGGAAATCATCCAGATCGAGATAGCGCTTCACCACCAGGATATCCTCCAGGGTCCCGTATGCCATCACATACGCCACAAAGCGAACCGGGTTCGCCAGGGCCTGTTCAGCCGGTTCGAACCAGATCACGCGCGGCGCGCGGTGGAGCAGATCGGGGTTGAGGGGAAGAGGCTTCATTATTTTCCGCGCACCTTGATAGCCTTCAACGAAGGCACTTCGCGTTCATGTGGGGCCCCGAAGGTGAGGCGCCACTTTAGCAAACCTTGACCCCTGCATCCGAGATTTCGAATGCAGATTGAAGATTTACAGCAGCGGCGACGTCCGATCTTGTTCCCACAACCAAGATTTGACAAAGACTGCAGCAGATCGGTCCACCCATCAACCCGAAGCCGACCAAACCGATGGTTTTGGGCTGAGCAATTTGTCTGCTTGCCTCTCGGCTATTTCACGAAACTGCGCGACGGCGGCAAATGCAACGCAAATGCATCGGCCTTGTCGTGCGCGCGCGGATAGAGCTCCGTGACCAGCGGATCGTGTCCGGGAATGATGCGGTCGGGATGGCCGGCAAGGCGTTCGACGATTTCCCAGCCCTGGCACATATCGCCGATGTTATAGACGATCGGAAACGGGCTGCGGCGATGCAGATTGCCGTAGTAATGCGCGGCGTCAGAAGCCAGCACCACCGGTCCGCGCGCGGTCTCGACCCGCACCACCTGCAAACCGTCGGAATGGCCGCCGACGCGATGCACCGTCACGCCCGGCGCGACCTCGCCGTCACCGGAATGAAACGTGACCCGTTCGCCATAGACATGGCGTACCATCAGCGTGACATGCTCCACCGAGAACGGATGACGCAACGTGCCAAAACACATGCAGCGCCCGGTGGCATAGCTCATCTCGCGTTCCTGCAGATGAAAGCGCGCGGCGGGAAAACGATCGAGATTGCCGGCGTGATCGTAATGCAGATGGGTCACGACAATGTCCTTGATGTCATCGGGCCGGACCCCGAAGGCTGCCAGCGCATCGACCGGATTGAGCGTGAGCTTGCGATTTCGCAAGGCCGCCTCTTCGGCGTTGAAGCCGGTGTCGACCAGGATATCGCGTCCGTCGCTCCGGATCAGCCAAACGAAATAGTCGAGGTCCGAAGCCGACGTCTCGTGGAGATCCGGCACCAGGTAATTCAGGTGGGGCGTGCGCGGCGACATCGTCGCGTAGCGGATGGCGTAGATTTCGTAGGCGTTTCCCATCGGTTTCACTCTTCTTGAAGGCGCGGGTTTTGAAAGCGCGAGCGGGCGTTTCGCCGCACCAAGCCACCGCCGCCCGCAAAGGTCAAACCCGTCCCGGCCACGCAGACAATTGACAGGCTTTCGAGCGCGGTTTGATAATGCGGTTTGCGTGGAGTAAGGTCGCCGAGGCGCAAGCCGGGATCGGCGCCGTGTTTGCTGGATTGTCGCCGTATTTTCTGGGCTGCCGTCGAATGAGAACGCGCCTTGCATTGCCTTTGATGCTGATTTGGTCGGTCGCATCGGTTTTTCCCTCGCTCGCTGGGGACCGCAGCGACCGGTTCGCGCTTGTCATTGGTAACGCAAAATATCCTGACGCCGATGCGCCCCTCAAGGAACCCATCAACGACGCCCGCGACGTCGCCAACGAACTCAAGCGCGACGGCTTTGACGTCGAGGTCGGAGAAAACCTGACCGGCGAAGCGATGCGCCGCGCCTTCGATCGCCTCTACGGGCGGCTCAAGCCAGGCTCGGTCGCGCTGGTTTTCTTTAGCGGGTTTGGCATCCAGTCCAACCGCCAAAGCTTTATGATCCCGGTCGATGCGGGGATCTGGACCGAACCGGATGTGCGCCACGATGGTTTCAGCCTGGAAACCGTTCTGGGCGAAATCAGTAACCGCGGCGCGGGCGTCAAGATCGCCCTGCTGGACGCCTCCCGGCGCAATCCGTTCGAGCGCCGCTTCCGCAGCTATTCGGCCGGCCTTGCGCCCATGATTGCACCAAGCGGAACGCTGGTGATGTATTCGGCGGCGCCGGGTTCCGTCGCAGGCGACAATGGCAGCGACCACAGCCTGTTCGTGCAGGAGCTGCTCAAGGAAATCCGCGTTCCCGACCTGACGGCCGAAGAAACGCTGAACCGGACCCGCCTCGGCGTCACCCGCGCATCCCGCGGCGAGCAGGTGCCCTCGCTTTCGTCCTCCCTGGCCGAGGACTTTTCGTTCATCCCGGGCGCCCGGCCGCCGGGGCCTATGGCGGTGCTTCCCCCACCCCCTGCGCTACCCCCGCCGCTGGCGCCTGTCACGTCGCAGGAAAAACCCCTCATTGCCCCCGAAAATCCGGTAGCTTCGCCTGAAAAACCCGTTGCTCCCCAGGACCTCGTGGACAGAAATGACCCGACCAGGGACGACACCAGGAATGCCGAGCTGGCGCTTGCCGATGACCCGACCATCAAGAACCTGAGCGCCAGGCTCGCCGAAAATCCCGACGACGCCAACGCGCTCTACCGGCGCGGACAGGTCTATGCCAGCAAGGGGGCGTATAATCTGGCGATCCGGGACTTCGGCGACTCGCTGCGGCTGAATCCCAAGGACGTGGAAGCCTACAACAACCGTTGCTGGACCCGCACCGTGGTGGGCGACCTGCAGGCTGCATTGAGGGATTGCAACGAGGCGCTGCGGATGCGTCCCAACTTCGTCGATGCCCTCGACAGCCGCGGCCTGGTAAACCTCAAGAGCGGGCAGACCAAAAACGCGATTGCCGATTATGACGCCGCCCTCAGGATCAATCCGCGGTTGACCTCGTCGCTGTACGGGCGCGGCCTCGCCAAGCAGCGCAACGGCGCGGTTTCGGAAGGCGACCTGGATATCGCCAATGCCAAGGCCATGGATCCGAATATTGTCAAGGAATTTGCCGATTACGGGGTACGTTGACGGTTATTTGAGTTGATCTCAAATCCGCCGAACGCGCTCGGGGATGACGGGGATGGTTTGAGTGTTCCGCTTCGGTCTACTATCATCCTGCGACAAAGGTGGATCGCCCGATGCTGCTCTCCGAATCCGTAAAGCCTGCGCTCGCCGTGGCCGTCGTTGCCGTGCTGGTGTTCGGATATTACTGGTTTGAGCATCGTCCCCGCGCCGAGCCGGCGGAAACCGCCAGCAACGCCGTTGTCGTCGTAACAAAATCCACCAATGCCTGCTTCTCCGACCTGGTGCGGGTCACCGGGTTTATCGTGCCGCGCCGGGAAGCGGTCGTCGGCGTCGACCAGGAAGGGTCCAGGGTTTCCGATGTCCTGGTGCATGAAGGCGAGATGGTTGCCGATAATCAGGAACTGGCCCGGCTGACCCCGCCGCCGGCCCAGCCCGGAACTCCCGGCGGCGGCGCCAGGCCGCCGACCTCATTGCGCGCGCCGGCTGCCGGCCTCGTCACCGAGGTCCACACTGTCGTCGGAGCGCCGGCCTCGCCGCAGGCGGGGCCGATGTTTCGGATCTCCGTCAACAACGAAATCGAACTGGATGCCCAGGTCCCGAGCATCCAGATGATAAAGCTCAATCCGGGAGCCACGGTACGGATAAGCCGCGACGATGCGCCGGACCTGGCCGGACGCGTCAGGCTGGTTTCGCCGCAGGTCGATCGCACCACCCAGCTCGGCCACGTCCGGGTGTCGCTCACCAACAATCCGTCGCTCAAGGTCGGCATGTTTGCCCGCGCCAGCATCGACGCCAAACGCAGTTGCGGTGTCGCCGTTCCGCGCACGGCCATTGACCATCTGACGGTACAGGTGGTCAAAGGAAATACAGTTGAAACGCGCAAAGTCCGTGTCGGACTGGTGTCCGACACGTCAACGGAAATCCTTGAAGGCCTCGATGTGGGCGAAATCGTCGTGGCCGACGCTGGCTCCTCGTTGCACGACGGCGACCAGATCAAGACCATGTTCGCCGAGGACCTCGATCGAACGCGGATACGCTGATGGCTATGAATATCTCAGCATGGTCGATCCGGAACCCGCTTCCATCCGTCGTCTTTTCGATCATCCTTTTGGTGCTTGGCTGGGTCAGCTTCACCAAGCTCGCGGTCACCCGCCTGCCCAGCGCCGATATTCCGGTCATCTCGGTTGCCGTCTCGCAATTCGGCGCCGCCCCGGCCGAGCTGGAGGCGCAGGTTACCAAGACCATCGAGGACGGCGTATCCGGCGTCGAGGGCGTGCGGCACATTTCTTCCTCGATCACCGACGGACTGTCGCTGACGACGATCCAGTTCGCGCTGGAGACCAACACCGACCGCGCGCTGAATGACGTCAAGGACGCCGTCACCCGGGTCCGCGCCAACCTGCCGCAGAACGTCAACGAGCCGCTGATCCAGCGCGTCGACGTGATCGGCCTGCCGATCGTCACCTATGCCGCGATTTCACCCGGCAAGACGCCCGAGCAGCTGTCGTATTTCGTCGACGACGTCGTCAAACGCGCGTTGCAGGGCGTGCGCAACGTCGCCCAGGTCGAGCGTATCGGCGGTGTCGAGCGCGAGATTCTGGTGTCGCTGGATCCCGACCGCCTGCAGGCCGCCGGCCTCACCGCCGTCAACGTCAGCCAGAGCCTGTACGCCACCAATGTCGACCTTGCCGGCGGCCGGGCCGAGATCGGCAAGAACGACCAGGCGATCCGCACCCTGGCCGGCGCCCAAACCCTCAACGACCTCGCCGGAACCATGATTCCGCTGTTTGGCGGCGGCGAGGTGCGTCTGGACGATCTCGGCACCGTCACCGACACCATCGCCGACCGGCGGACCTTCGCCCGCTTCAACGGCGAGCCGGTGGTGGCGCTCGGCATCAAGCGTTCCAAGGGCGCCAGCGACGTGGTGGTCGCCGCCGCCGTGCAGAAGCGCATCGACACGCTCAAGGTTGCCTATCCCGATGTTGATCTCAAGCTGATCGACACCTCGGTGGGGTTTACCAAAGGCAATTACGAGGCCGCGATCTCGACCTTGTTCGAGGGCGCCATCCTCGCCGTCATCATCGTGATGTTGTTTCTGCGCGACATCCGCGCCACCATCATCGCCGCGATCTCGCTGCCGCTGTCGATCTTCCCGGCATTCTGGGCGATGGACATTCTCGGGTTTTCCCTGAACCTCGTCAGCTTCCTCGCCATCACGCTGTCGACCGGTATTCTGGTCGACGACGCCATTGTCGAGATCGAGAACATCGTGCGCCACATGCGGATGGGCAAGTCGCCCTATCGCGCCGCGCTGGAGGCCGCCGATGAAATCGGCCTCGCCGTCATCGCCATCAGCCTGACCATTATCGCGATCTTCGCGCCGGCAAGCTTCATGTCCGGCATCGCCGGGCAATTCTTCAAGCAGTTCGGCATCACCGTTTCGGTGCAGGTGTTCTTCTCGCTATTGGCGGCGCGGTTCGTCACGCCGGTCCTGGCCGCCTACTTCCTGAAAGACAATGCGCACCATCCGCCGCCGGGGCGGGCGCTGATGGCCTATACCAGACTGGTGACATGGTCGGTCCGGCACTACTTTATTACGGTGCTGATCGGCTTCGGAATCTTTGCCGTATCGATCTGGAGCATCAAGCTATTGCCGCAAGGTTTCCTGCCGGCGCAGGATACCGCGCGCTCGCTGCTGGCGATGGAGCTTCCGCCCGGCTCGCAGCTTGCCTACACCGAAAAGGTCACCGAGGAAATCGTCGCGCGCCTGCGCAAACACCCCGAGGTCAAGAGCATTTTCGTCGACGGCGGGCGGGTCCCGCCGGGAACCTTCGAGGTGCGCCGCGCAGCTCTGATCATCAATTACACGCCGAAGACCGAACGCAAGATCAGCCAACGCCAGCTCGAGCTTGAGATTTCGAACGAACTGGAAAACGTCCCGGATATCAGGTTCTGGTTCCTCGACGAAAACGGCCTGCGCGCCATATCGCTTGTCGTGACCGGTATCGACAGCAACATCGTCAGCAACGTCGCCAGCGAGTTGGCGATCCAGATGAAGCGAATTCCGCTGATCGCCAATGTGATCTCGGAGGTCTCGCTCGACCGCCCCGAACTTCGCATCCTGCCGCGCGCCGACCTCGCCGCGCGGTTGGGGGTTACCACCGACAGCCTGTCGAAGACGATCCGCGTCGCCACCATCGGCGACGTCGGTCCGGCGCTGGCCAAGTTCGACGCCGGCGACCGGCTGGTGCCGATCCGGGTCCAGCTCGAGGACGGCGCCCGCGGCGACCTGAAACTGCTCGAGCAATTGCGGGTGCCGCTGGGCGAGCACGGCGAAAAGGGCGGCGTGCCGCTGTCCGTGATCGCCGACATCAAGCTCGATCAGGGTCCGACCAGCATCAATCGCTACGACCGCGAGCGCCAGGCCACCGTCGCGGCCGACCTCGTCGGCAACGCCGCGCTCGGCGACGCCACCAGGAAAATCTATGACCTGCCGGTCATGAAAAGCCTGCCGAAGGGCGTCAAGGTGAGCCCTTCGGGCGATGCCGAAAGCCTGAACGAGCTGTCGGAAGGCTTCGCCACCGCGATCACCGCGGGCCTGATGATGGTCTACGCGGTGCTGGTGCTGCTGTTCGGAACCTTCCTGCAGCCGATCACCATTCTGTTCTCGCTGCCGCTCTCGATCGGCGGCGCGATCGCCGCATTGCTGGTGACCGGCAAGCAGCTTACCACGCCGGTGTGGATCGGCATTTTGATGCTGATGGGCATCGTGACCAAGAACGCCATCATGCTGGTGGAATTCGCGGTCGAATCGATCCGCGCGGGCAAGAGGCGCGACGAGGCGATCATCGATGCCGGCATGAAACGCGCCCGCCCGATCGTCATGACCACGATCGCGATGACGGCCGGCATGCTGCCGTCGGCGCTGGCGTTCGGCGCCGGCGGCGAATTCCGCTCGCCGATGGCGCTCGCCGTGATCGGCGGCCTGGTGTTCTCGACGGTGCTGTCGCTGGTGTTCGTGCCGGCGATGTTCATGATGATGGACGATCTCGGCGCGTTGATCTGGCGCTTCGGCAAATTGCTGCTCGCCTCCCATGGCGAGGGCGAGCACGCGCCGCCGGCCGATCAGGCAACCGATCACAAGACATCGCCGGCGTCGCCCACGATCGTGCATCCCGCGGCGGAGTAGAGCGGTGCAAAGCTCCAGCCCTCCCCGCCTTTGCTGGGATGACGAATGCTGGAAAACGCATTCGCCGCCCCCTACTCGTTCCTCGCCACCGCCGCCAGCTTGGTCATGTTCCGCAGCAGGATGCGGCCGCGTTGCAAATCCAGGATGCCGTCCCTGCGCCAGAGCTGCAGCTGGCGGTTGACGCTTTCACGCGCGGCGCCGACGAAGATGCCGAGTTGTTCCTGCGAGATGTGCACCTCGGAGCCGAAATCGGAGGCCAGCGCGCAGAGCCGGCGCGCCAGGCGGACCGGCAGCGGCTGCAGCATGCCTTCCTCCATCCGCTCGCTCTGCCAGCGGATTTGCCGGCAGAGCAGCCTGATCAGCTTGATCGCCACTTTGGGTTCGCGCTCGAGATAGGCCAAAAAATCCTCGCGCCGCAGCACGAACAATTCGGTCGGCTCGCCGGCCGTGGCAGCCGCGGTGCGGCTCTCGCCGTCGAGCAACGCGACCTCGCCGAACAGATCGCCCGGACCCATGAAATTCAAGGTCAGGCGGCGGCCGCCGGAAGTTCCGGTTTCAATGCGGATCTGGCCGCGGCGGATCCCGAACAGGGCGTTGCCGGGGTCGCCCTTCCGGAACAGCAGTTCGCCGGCGGCAAGCTGCCTTGTATGGCAGAGGCTGGAGATCCGCTGCAATTCGTCACCGCCCAGTTCCGCGAA
>Ga0116129_1001601_pt1 | contig 12360 bp, 9 predicted proteins | sample June2015DPH_17_2_FD_89732 | JGI IMG/M metagenome (GOLD analysis project Ga0116129, IMG submission 89732) | Peatland microbial communities from SPRUCE experiment site at the Marcell Experimental Forest, Minnesota, USA - June2015DPH_17_10 | ecosystem: Environmental > Terrestrial > Soil > Wetlands >...
CGGCTACGGTAGGCTGGGTGCTGGTAAGGGTAACGGATTGAGTGAGATGGAACCCTTCATAGCTGGCAAAGAAGAAGGTGCGGTTCTTGCCGTTGTAGAGATGGGGAATAAAGATCGGACCGTTGAGGTTCCCACCATACTCGTTGCGCTGATAGGGCGGCCGCGCCGGCACTTCGGAGGCAGGGAGGTCTTCCCAGGCTTTGGCCGCCGTGCCGCGACTGCGGTTATACTCCAATCCTTCGCCATGCAGAGCGTTCGTGCCTCCGGCGCTGACGATGATGGTCTGATTCGCCTGGTTGAACTCCGCAGGAGCGCCCTGGGTGATCACCTTGAACTCGGACATCGCGTCGAGCGGGGGCACTTCCCCCTCGCCACGTTGCAGTTCGACTTCCTCGTTCGTGACGCCGTCATACGTGAAGCCGGCATCGCCGTAAGCGTTGCGCTGGTTGGTGCCAAAGGCCAGCGTCACTCCGCGGACCGGGACCTGGTCCTGCGCGGCCACATCCTGCACGCCGGGCACCAGGTTGATGAGGCCCAGGATGCTTACGTGGCCATTCAACGGAGTGTTTTCGAGCGATGCGCTGTCCACCACCAGGCCAACCGACGAAGTTTCGGTCTGGATGACCGGCGCTTCACTCGTCACGTTCACAGTCTGTTGTTCTGAGCCGACTTGAAGTTTGATATCGATTTCTTCCACCTGGTCGATGGCCAGCGTGATCCGGTCCTGCTCGGACGGCTGAAACCCCTCCCTCTCGACCTTGACGCTGTAGGTCCCGGGGGATAATTGCGGAACCCTGTACGAGCCGACATCGGAGGTTTTAACCGTCCGCATCGCATTCGTGCCGATTTCACGGATTGTGACCATTGCCCCGGAGATGGTAGCGCCGCTGGAATCGGTTACCGTTCCGGAGATCGACCCGGTGATGCCCTGGGCGAGTGAAGACTCAGTGAAGAGAAGAATCAGTGCCAATAACAACCCGCCTGCAAGGGCGGATGATTTCATCGAGTATGTGGACGCTCGTTCCCTATTTTGCAAATGATGTTCTGACCTACCTGATAAGCCCTTCATCGTTCCTCCTGCTCATGCTTTCCGAGTCCGCCCGAACCGCGCGGGACTCCTGATGGTCCTCAGTATTGGGTAGGGGCCGAGATCGCGGTAGGGGTTTTTTTGTGTGCGGAGGTCCTGGTCAGGCGAAAGGGGATATCGGCCGGAGAATCAGGGGGGAAAACACCTGCCGTTGGTGATTGCACACACCAGGTGCGAGACCGTGTGCTGGCGCGATTGACAGGGCTTTCATAAACCGTCGCTACAATCTGGAGATATTGTGGTGTCGAAAAGCACAATGCCGGTCCTCGAACCGGCGCCGAAGTTCCCCCGCATTGCCCCGCGGCTGTCGATCGCGAACGGGCTGCATGTCCATGCCGATGACGCGCGCTGGCAACTGGCACAGCGAATTGCAGCAAGCGAGAGTATCGGCCGCTCACGACTGCTGGCGGATTTTCTGCTGTACATTGTCGACCGCCACATTCGTAATCTGACCGACGAGATCAGCGAACAGCAGATTGGTGTTCTGGTCTTCGGGAGGGCCGAGGGATATGACTCGAACGAGGACAATATCGTTCGAGGTTATGCCCGAAATCTGCGCAAACGCCTCGATGAATATTTCGTTACAGAGGGCCGGGAGGAGACTCTGCTTCTCAGGATTCCTCGCGGGGGCTACACGCCGATTTTCTCCGATGCCGTCAAAGCTTCCGAGGAGGTTGAGGCTGACAGTTCCGTGTCCTCTTCCCGGAGGACGGAAACTCAGGAGCTGGAAACAAGTCCTTCTTCGGCCCCCGATCGGCTCGAATCACCTTCGGTTCGCGGTCCAGGCGTGCTCGGTAGGGCGGTAAGGTTGCCCCAAATCTCCTCGGGCATGCTCCTGGGACTGGCTGTGGGGATTGCACTCGGTATTGCCGCGATGCTTGTTCGCCATTCAAGCCCGATTTTCTCCCGGGAAGAGGAGGCGTCGCACCGACTTTGGTCCGAGCTATTCAGCGGTGATCGAGATACTTTCATTGTGCCCTCTGACGTCGGTCTCGTCATTATGCAGCGGCTGATCGAGCGACCGATGCCCCTCGCCACCTACGTTGATGGAAGATACAGGTCCGGGATCATTGCCGAAAATCCGCCCAACGCGGATGAGATTCTCAAGCTAAGCGAGCGGCGTTTTACCAACGTTGTCGATCTGGATTTCGCAGCGCATCTGGCGCAATTGAGGGAGGTCGTTCCTGGACGAATGATGATCCGGTATGCGCGCGATCTGCGCATGGATGACCTGCGCACAAACAACGCCATCCTGATCGGTTCCGACGAGGCCAATCCCTGGATCGAGCTTTTTCATCCTCAACTGCATTTCAGCTTCCGGTTTGAGTCCGAGGCGAATAAGGAATCCGGGTTTGTCAATCGGTACCCGCGGGCTGGTGAGCGCGCCGTCTACAGCACCAACGGTCATGAAGAGCAGACCTTTGGCATCATTGCCTACTTGCCCAATCTCAACAATAACGGCCACGTACTGATCGTGGCCGGTCTGAATACGGCGGGAACGCAGGCAGCGGCAGCGTTTGTGTTGAGTCCGACCTTGATGATGCCGACTCTGCTTCACGCGAGAATGGCAAACGGCGTGCTTCAGCCGTTTGAGCTGGTAATCGGCGCCGATAACGTTGCGGCAAATGCGTCCACTCCGCATGTCGTTTCCGAGCGAATCGGACTGCCCAGGGTGCCGGGTTCTGATGTCGCTCAATCGATCAACTAGCCCAGCGGTCGCCAGTATATCGCCGGTATCGTGTCGTCTGGCGGGGGTAGATCTCCCGGCGTTGCCGGCTGAGCTTGAGAAGGAACGGGGAAAGGGACAGACGTCTCGTTACTCCTTGGCCTCATCAAGGCGGGTGCCGGCAGAGTGGGAATCGATCCCAGACAGTGGCATCGGGCCGTTCTCAAGCCAGTCCGAACGATGTTTCGGGCCGGATCAAACAAGAACGGTGCGCGTAAGCTCGTCCGCCCTAGAGTTTGTTGCACGAACTTGGTGTTCCAAAGCAAGAACTCGGGTTTTCGTTCCCGCGAAATTGTTCTAGTATCGTGAACTTCAAGACGAGCCTCGTTCTCCGCGCTCTTGATCCCCCCCCCCCAAGGACGGGGTTTTGCGCGCTATTCAGGGTAAAAAGCCCTGAGCAACTCGTATAGCGTGCTTGGGATGCCGATGTGACGGCATTGGAACAAACGCGAAGAGCAATGGTTCGGCAACTGGCACCTGAGGCCGGAATTTGGTTTAATTTTCACAATGCCGAAACGAAGTGCAGGTTTGATGATGTTCCGCCGATCCGCAGGTGATCTCGAAGTCTTTCTTGTTCATCCTGGAGGACCACTCTGGGCCAATAAAGACAAAGGCGCATGGACGGTTCCTAAAGGAGAATATGAACCAGGCGAGACTCCCCTTGACGCGGCCCGGCGCGAGTTTGCAGAGGAGACCGGTTTCCCCGCGAGTGGAGAGTTCATCGACCTGGGTACGATTCGGCAGAAGAGCGGGAAGCTGGTGACGGCATGGGCATTTGAAGGCGATTGCGACCCAGCCAAATTGATGAGCAACACGTGCGAGATCGAATGGCCTCCGCGCTCCGGACGCCATCTCGAGATCCCCGAAGTTGACCGCGGAGGCTGGTTCTCCCTCGATCAGGCACGGAAATACATCCGCGAAGAACAGCAGCCACTTTTGGACAATCTGGGTGCGTTGTCCAGTTAGGGAGCGGCTAAGAAGCTTTCTATCCTGCCTTTTGCAACCACCTTTTGGCTTCTGCCGACTTCGCCCAGTGCGCGGCTTGGACGCGAAACGGCCTGTGTCCCGGTCCGAGATGGGCAGAGACACTTTGTTTCGGGCCAGGAAGAGGCCGATGCGACAGGTTCACCTCTAGTCTGTTCGCAATGCCTGCATGGGATTGATCGAAGCTGCTCGTTGCGCGGGTATCGCTCCGGCCGTAAGCGCTGCCATCAGCAGCGCGATCGTGGCAAGTGCCAGCGCCGGCGGATCCCATGGCTTGACCGAAAAGAGTTGATTGGAAATGACCCAACCCGCTCCGATTGCCGCCGGAATTCCGGTAGCCAGGCCGATACCTACTTCGAGAGACACTCCGCGCAGCACCATCTGCACAATCTTTCCGCGGTCGGCACCGAGCGCCATGCGCAGGCCAATTTCGCCGGTCCGCTGTTCGACAGCATAGGCCGTGACTCCGTACAACCCTACTGCGGCCAGCACGAGCCCCAGCGCGCCGAATAATTCGGTCAAGGTAGAGATCAGGTTTTGCTGTGCGAAATCTGTCTTCAGCAGATATGGATAAGAATCGACGCTGCTGAGTACGAGGTCTGGGTCGATCTCCCGGAGCGCATGGCGCACCTGTTCCTCCAGGCCCTGTTGATTTCCCGGCGCCCAAAGCACGATGTTGTCTAAGTAATGCGTCGCGATTTCCTGGGCCAACTCGCTCGGCTCGTCATAGGAAACCGTCTGCGCTTCCGGCACATAGAACATCGGCCTGTTCGGCTCCTTCAGCCCCCAGGTGAGATAGCGCATATCCCGGGCAATTCCGATCACTGAATACGTGCGGGAGTACTTCGATTTGGTCAAGCCAAAGTGCCCGCCAATCGGATTCACACCATGGAAGAACCTTTTGGCGAATGCTTCGTTGATCACGGCTACACAGGGCGTCACACCCGTATCGTCATCCGTAATCGGCCGCCCCAGCAGAATCGGGTTTCCGAGTGTCTGGAAAAATCCCGAGGTAACCCGTACCCAGGAGGCTTGGTTATCGTCTCGTGGTCCTGGCTCAGGTTTTCCCGCAACGCGAATACCGGCGTTCCACGCCTGCCCGCTCATCGGAGCATATAGTGCAACGCTGACCGATTTGACTCCAGCAATCGCCTTCAATCGATCCTGAATCCGGCGAAACAGCGGATCAAGTTGTTCCGGCTTATAGTCTTCTAGTTTCGGATTGATCCAGGCCACGTACCGCCCGTTCATATCAAATCCGAAGTCCTGTCGTTCCAGGTTGCGAAGGCTCTTTCCCAGCAATGCCGCGGTACTCAACAGCACCAGGGACATTGATGCCTGAGCGATGACCAGTACCTTTTGAATCCGCGAGTGGCCGCCCACGGCTCGGTTAGCCCCGCGCAGCGCTTCGACGGGCTCTGCATGGGATGTCATCCACGCAGGGCCAATTCCAAACAGAATTCCAGTCGTCAGAGACACTGCGAGCGCGAAGAGCAGCATTGGCAGAGATGGCGCCGCCTGAATCGGTGCCATCTCATTCTTGATGGGGAATGCGAGGTGCAGCATCAAATTTGTTCCCAGATAAGCGACTCCGACTCCCAGCAGGCCTCCTAACAAGGCCAGAGTGGTACTCTCGACGAGCGCCTTGCGAATCATACGGCGGTGCGATGCCCCGAGTGCAACCCGCACCGCGATCTGCTGTCGATTTTTCAGTCCGCGTGCAAGCATCAGGTTGGCCAGGTTCGCGCAAACGACCAGCAAGACGCAGCCTGCGGCGGCCATCAGCAGCTTCAGACCGTCTTCGTACTGGGCACGCAGCTCAGCAACCCCCGAACCTCCCGGCGTCAGATTCAACGTCTGTTGTTGCCAGCTCTCTTTTTCCGGTGGCGTCATATCGGCAAGATGACTGGACTGCCACTGACCTAATTGCACCCTCAGTTCGGCCTCGATCCTCCTCGGATTAGTGCCCGGCGGTATCCTGCCGATCAGATTCAGCCAGCTCTGACCGGGAATCTTCAGCAGGGATGTGGTTCCGTTGAGAAGCGGTTCGGTCGCCAGGGGAAGCCAGAAACCCGGCATGCCCCAGCCCTTCAGGCTTGCGCCATAGAACCCGGGCGGAGCCACGCCGATGATCGTGAACGGGTGCCCATCGATCTGGTAGATCGCTCCTATGACGGATGGATTGCCGCCGTACTTTTCTTTCCATACCTGATAGCTCATGACCGCGACCGGGGAGGCATTTTCCCGGTCGTCGGAGTCGTTCATCACGCGTCCCATCCAGGCCGCGACACCGAAGGTCTGGAAGAAATTGCCGGAGACAAATTGGCCACTTCCGGGCTCGGTCTGCTGAGAACTGCCTGCCGGTTTCACTCCTAATCCCAGCTCATAGGCCTGAAACGCTGCCAAATTCTCAAATCCCGGTGTATGCAGGCGAAAGCTCCGGTAGAGTTCCCATGAAAAGAGCGTGAAGTCGCCATCTTGCGTGTACCCGCCCCAGGTGCAGCAATGGTTCTTGTCGCCAATGCGCCACAATTCCTCAGGCCTGGTTACTGGCAGCGACTTGAGCATGACCTGCTGCACCAGGGTAAAGATCGCCGTAGTTGCTCCGATCCCCAGCGAGAGCGTGATAACGGTGGCGGCTGTAAAGGCTGGCGATATTCTTAGTTGCCGGACTGCATGCCGCAGATCCCACCAGAGTCCATCCAACTCCAGCGCCGCGTCCGATTGGACTGTCCTCTCCCTGAGCGCGACAGGATTTCCAAACCGCAGGCGCGCCTGGCGCTCGGCCTGCTCGGGAGGCATTCCAGCAGCCAGATTATCGTCCGTCCGCATTTGGATATGTGACTCTAATTCGGCTTGGATTTCGGCTTTCATTTTTCCCTGCCGACCCAGATTCAAGAGCCGTTGCAGCATACCCATCAGGTCACCTCACTTGGAGCGCAGCATCGCACGAACCCCTTTTACCAACTCCTCGAATCTCTCTTCGGTTTCCTCTGACTGCCTGGCGCCAGCACCAGTCAGCCGATCATTCTTGGCTTTGCGATCCATCTTCGTTCTTGCCCATACCGTGCTGATCCAGGAACTGATCCGGGTGCTGATCCAGGGACTGATCCAGGCGATGATCCAGGCGATGATCCGGGTGCTCTGCTACGCGCGGCGAAGTGCCTGGAGCGACTCATTAAAGGCCCTTTGTATGTGCAGGACATTCCCCAAACCATCGAGCGTGGCTCGCTGCGACCGGATTTTGACCCACCAGCAGATCCAAAGTCCCCTGAAGCGCATTGCTTGCCATCGCCCTACCCCTGTACATCTTGGTATGGTCAACGATAGCCATAGAAGTATAGGTATGTCAAGGGGCCTGTGTGCTTCGCTCCCGCACGGGGCTCTTTCAATGATCGGCGTGGATCAGCAAATCAATCAGGACGAAAGAGCGGAATCTCCATGGAAATCAAGTTGACTCCCCGGGCGGCTATCCGGACACCTGATTCACTGCCTAGAAATTCCCACGATCCGCTCATCGCCCAGTCACCGAGCGACGCTCCATTGAGAGACTCGCGTCGATATGGGGATTCCGCTCTCGAATATCGGCCGCAGCCGCGTCAGGAACGAGACGTCACCGACCGGATCGATCACCTTGCCTACCCCAGCCGGTTTTGATTGCACCTGTCCGGCCCGTACGTGCTCGAACGCGTCCCCAAGATCCTCCAGTATGCCTGGCGGCCAACAGGCATACTGTATGCTCCGAGCACAGCCTTACCTCTGGCCGCATCCTTGTCGCGGACCGGTCAAGAGGGGAACTGGCTTCGGATAGGGCAAAGACGAGCGAAATATTCTTCAGCAGACTGCCTGGCGCGGAAAATGCTCGGTCGCTAACTCGCGGAGCGCCGCTTCCTCCATGGGTCCTTTCGTAGCCAGGGCCCATAAGTCGAAGTACGGAGTGCCACGGTCGGCCATCGCCAGGTGGCGAAAGCCGGTTTGAAGAAGGGTTGCTCCCAGAACCTTGCTGGTGAAGCCGCAATGATGGGCCATGAAAAGATTGCCCGCCGCCAATGAGCGGCGGAGGCCATACAGAACATCGATTGGGGCGATGGGGCCCGCTGGAGAGACATATGCTGTGTCTGTGAGCTGGTCGGCGGCGATCAGCGCAGCTATCGATCGCAGATCCGGGCAGGTGAGGACCACGAATCCATCTGGCCGGAGCACGCGGCGGAACTCCTCAAGGGCGAGCGGAACTTCGTGCGCATAGAGATGCTCGATGTTATGTGAGGAATAGAGCGCATCCACGCTCTCCGAGGCGACCGCTTTCATATCGGTCATGCTACAGATGAAATCGGGCTGCGCCGCAGGATTGATGTCGAGCCGCAACTCCTTCCATTCCGGAGCGGCAAAGCCCGGCGTGGTGTTTTCTTTGCGCGCTCCGCCGCAACCTACGTGAAGAAATACTTTGCTCAATGCAATATCTCCTTGAACGTTTACCCGATTTCTACCGACAGTTCCCAATGATCGTACATTACTTCAAAAGCATCTTCCAGCGTGCTGGCCAGTCCTCGTCCATCGCACAGAGGGCTGGCCAGCATCAATACCCGCAGTGTGTTGCGAAGCTTCTTCCGTCCTTCTACTTCGCGGGCCGGGGTGCACACAATCGAAACGTATTGATCCTCGCTGGTTGCCGCCCACTCCGGGCGTCCCAGGTCCCTGATGATCGAAGGGGCCATTCGCCCACAGATGCGATTGCCTTCCAGGGCCACCCGGGGGGCACGCACATCGACAGCGCGTCAAAGGACGGCGTGCCGCTGTTGAAGGGAATGTTACCGAGGGCGAAGTGAAGGACGTCGTACAACGCCATGAACCCGGCAAAGTTCCCTATCGACCGGCCAGGGCCAGTTCTTCTTCCGACCGAAGGTGGCAGGTGGACGAAAACAGGTACAGAAGACCACTTTGGACATCCTCCACTCCGTAATGGGCCTGGGCAGTGCCGACCTAGATTGGCCCACCTCTACGATCCCGGATGCAAAGTGCTGATGGACCGGATCAGCGAAAAGTCCAAAAGCGAATCGTCCGACCCGCTGCGCGGGGAAATGCTGGAAGTGGTTGCTGCCAGCGGAAGCACCGGCACAATCCTGCCCAAATGGCCCCATTTTTCGCTGCCACCGACAGGTCCAGGCGTCCATTTCGCCTGCCGACTCCCCCCTTCGGGCGAAATCAGCAGGCTTCACTCCGCCGGGACCCTCAAACAAACACCGGTGCAATGCGGCAAAGTACCGCTGTCCAGGTGGGCCAAATTAGGCGAGCGAAGTGGGCCACGCCGGAGTAGCGAACTCACCCCAGAACCTGGAGCCGGGAACCTGGCAATCGAATGCGTCAATTACGGTTTCCTAATGTGTTAATTACGGTTTCCTGAGGGTTACGAAGCTAGCATTAATTACGGTTTCCTAATGGGATACCAAGAAATTGCCTCCAGGTTGTCGAAAGCTCGAATGGAGCGCAGCCGCAGGCAGGGAGAGGTATCGGAGTGTCTGGAACAAAGTTTGGCTCAGCGCGAGTTGCGTGCCTGGGCTTTTTTCTTGTGTGCGCCGCAGGTTTTGCCATGGCGCAGGAGGCTGATCAAGTGAACGAAGCCGTGAGCGAGAACCCGGCGGTTGCTGTCGCGCCTGCGACGGATGGGGGTGGAAAGAACGCTAACCCACTTGTTCTCGGGGAGTTAGAGCAACAAGGGACGCCCGCTGCCGCGCCTGCGCAGGGATCCGGGTTGCACGGGAACTTCTTCGAGCGGCTGGGACAGTTCTACAAAGAGGACTGGACGGGCAAGCTGCCGAGCTCGCCCACGCCTCCGCGCCGGGCGCTCGATGCCCCCCTGGACTCGACGCCGTTTCCGAGTGCGGACTGAGGATATGGCGGATCGTCTCCCATTGGCGTGCCGGATGGCAACGAATATCCACTGATGACGGCGCTCGGCCTGGAGGCCAGCCGCACCAAGATCTATGGCTGGGTCGCGCCGAGCTTCAACGTCAGCACGTCCGGGAAGAACAACTTTCCCCTTACCTATGACATCTTTCCGAACCGCATCGAGTTGAACCAGGCAGTCATCTACGTGGAGCGACTGCCGGATACGGTCCAGAAAACCCACTTCGACTGGGGATATCACCTGACGGCATTCTATGGCATCGACTACAGGTTCACGACAGCGAAGGGCTACTTCAGCCAGCAACTGCTGCTGGAGAATCGTCAATACGGTTTCGATCCGGTCTTAGAGTATTTGGACCTCTATTTTCCGGTGGTGAATGGCTTGAACATCCGCATCGGGCGGTTTCTCTCGGTGCCGGGAATCGAGGCGCAGCTTGCGCCCAACAACTACAACATGACGCACTCACTGCTCTATTCGATTGATCCGTTTACCGATACCGGCGCATTCGCGACGTTGAAGCTGTCCAAGCAGTGGCTGGTGCAGGCGGGTGTTTCTGCGGGGCATGATGTGGCGCCGTGGACGGTCGACCGCAAGGCGTCGCTGATCACGTGCCTGGATTACTCGACCGAGAGCAACCACGACAACTTCTATGGGTGCGCCAACGGCATCAACAACGGCACCTATGCGTACAACAACCTGCAGGATTACGATGGCACCTGGTATCACAAGTTCAACGCGAAGTGGCACATGGCGACCGAGGCTTGGTATATGTATGAGCGCAAGGTGCCGAACGTCGCCGGCAACGTGGCCAACCCGATTACGACGGAGACAGGAGCCAATGGAGCGTTCTGCCACGCGGGACAATTGACCTGTACAGCTCCAGAGTATGCGGCCGTGAACTATCTGAACCGCGAATTCAACGCGAAGTTTTTCATGGGCTTCCGCTCGGACCTTCTGGACGACAAGAAGGGGCAGCGGACGGGGATCCCGGGCAAGTATACGGAGAACACACTTTACGCGATCAAGTACATCGGCAACACAATTATGCTGCGGCCGGAGATTCGCTTCGATCACTCCTGGGACGCACTGGGCTACAACAACGGAACGGCGAAGAACCAGTTCTTCGCCGGCGCGGACTTAATTTATAAGTTCTGATTCAGTCCTGCCGGACGGGCCAGCTGCGCTGGGAGGGGGTGATCACTCGGTGACTCCCATACCGATTGGGCTGGCGCTCCCGTTGGTCGGCGATCTTGATCGTGCCGACCAACGGGAGGAGCTGCCATTCCATCATGCCAGTGGAAAGACCTCGATGCCTACTCATCGCGAGCTTTGGATCGCACTCGCGGTCGATCGGCGCAAGCGCCAGGCGCCAATCTCGAAATACCAACGCACCCGAGGTCGGACTCGATTGCCGCGAAAAGACCTGGTTCGCCTCCCTTTGGCCCTGAGTTCCGGTCGCTCGCATCCGGTCGCTCGCATCCGAGAGGCAGGTTGTCCATCTCCCCGTCCATCTCCCCCTCCTTCTCCCGACCGGCCCTGGAGCCAGACCTCTGAATCCGGATCGGCCTGAAGAGCTGTCGGATTCTTCGTTCCTATTGCTGGGAGTTTCGGTTCGCGGCGATCACCGGGGCGCAAATTCCCTCTGGCGCATGTAGAATCAACAGATTAGCTTAGTCCCGCTTTTTGGGCACACCGCCCGGCGCAAAAAAATCCAGCAAGGATTCGATTCTCCCCGCCGGTCCGCCGCAGACTTAAAAACCAGCCTCGCCAGTTTGCTTTTCATGCCGGCCGCCGCGGACGAGCCTGAGACGCGGATTGGGCTTCACTTTGTTGAGCGGGCAGTGGCAAGGATGGATCGACTGACTTTAACCAGAACGTGGGACGAGATAATCTCACCCTTGATTCCAGAAATGAAATCTCATCCAACCTTTTGCGAAAAACTGCGTCGGATATTACAGTCGGGAAACATTTCTCAGGCAGCCCAATCAAGCAGTCGGGTTGAACAATCTGGGATTGGCGTGCCGGGTGGGGAATGTATCTGTCCCACAATCGGAAGAGAAACTCGACACTGCTTTTCAGGCTTTCCAAAGCTGTGGCAGTCTGCCGAGACTAGGACATGCTTTGGTTCGTCTAAACGTCTTGCGGTTTTGCCAGCGGATGCAGGAGGTCGTTTTCACCTCTTGGGTACAAAGCTAGACACTCAACCCTCGCCGCAGCAAGCATAGTCGCTCGACCTAAACCTTTTGGAGGCAACTCATCATGATCACGACCCGCGAGCGGACCGCTCCCGGTTCCGCGCTGTTTATCCTTTCTCTCGCTGCGTGGTTCATCTGCTTTTTTCCCGCGAATCTTCAAGCCCAGTCACTGACATCGGCTGACATCGCGGGCACTGTTGAGGATGCGTCGGGCGCCGTGGTGCCAGGCGCGGACGTGAAGGCTGAAAACACCGCCACGGGTGCCGTGAAGGAAACCAAGAGCAGCGGCACGGGCGAGTTCCGCATCTCGCTGCTCCAGCCCGGCCCGTACAAGGTTACTGTGACCGCAAAAGGCTTCCGGGTTACGAATGTTACCCTAACCTTGAGCGTGGGCCAGGTTGCGACACCTAACTTCAAGTTGTCGGTCGCTGAGGGATTGCAAACGGTCGAGGTCACCAGTTCC
>Ga0116129_1001606_pt1 | contig 12338 bp, 11 predicted proteins | sample June2015DPH_17_2_FD_89732 | JGI IMG/M metagenome (GOLD analysis project Ga0116129, IMG submission 89732) | Peatland microbial communities from SPRUCE experiment site at the Marcell Experimental Forest, Minnesota, USA - June2015DPH_17_10 | ecosystem: Environmental > Terrestrial > Soil > Wetlands...
ACCGCGGCGTTCGGGACTTCCTCGCGGCGCTCGATGGCGCGACCGGGAAGGTGCTGTGGAAAAAATACACGGTCCCGGCCCCCGGCGAACCGGGCTCCGAAACCTGGAAAGACAAGAACAACGCGTGGCAAACCGGCGGCGGCGCCATGTGGGTGACGGGATCCTACGATGTCGCCACCAACCAGGTGCTGTGGGGTACCGGCAATCCGGTGCCGATGTTGAATCCGTATTATCGGCCCGGCGATAACCTCTTCACCAACAGTTTGATTTCCTGGGACCCCGACACCGGAAAGATGAACTGGTATCACCAGTACACGCCCGGCGACATGTGGGACTACGATGAGGAAGGCACGCACATCCTGATCGATGGCCAGGTTGACGGCCAGCCGCATAAGCTGGTGACGCATTCGGCGCGCAACGGCTTCCTCTATTCGTTCGAGCGCACCAACGGGCAGACCCTGCTGGCCAAGCCTTATACGGAGAAGATCACCTGGACCAAAGGCATCGATCAGAAAACCGGCAAGCCGCTCGATTACGATCCCACGAAGGACATCCAGGTTTATTCGGGCATACAGGCCATGACCCCGACGGACCCCACCAAGAAGCTGTGCCCATCGCAGGAGGGCGGCAGCAATTACGAGTCTGCGTCATATAGCCCTAAGACCAGACTGCTCTACATTCCATCGCGACCCACGTGCGTTGAAGCCACGCTCACTCCAGACCAGCTCAGGAACGCGACCGGATCCATGTTGGGCGGCCGTTTCAACTTCTTCGAGCGGACCGAGTCCGAAGTCGTTGTCGCCGATCCATTTACCGGCGATGTCAAGAAAAGAGTGCGTGTGCCTTATCCGAATTTCAGCGCCGCACTTACGTCAGCCGGCGGTCTCGTGTTCACGGGCTTGGGCGATGGAACGTTCATCGCCTACGACGACACGAGTCTTGAGCAACTGTGGAAGTTCAATGTGGGGAGCGGCTTCAATGCACCGCCTATGACGTTCGAGGTCGGCGGCAAGCAATACGTCGCAATCCTGTCGGGACTGAGCCTGCTTTCCAAGGGCCGGCTCACCCTGACCCCGGAGCTTCGCGATATGCGTAACCAGACCACGCTGTTCGTGTTCGGGCTGTAACGCCGTCCGAGCTCTTGGCCATCCCTCCCCGATCTCGGGGAGGGTTTTTCTTGCGGCGCGTCCAGCCTTGCCGGGACGGAGAAGATCACCGCCGCGCCACCGCGATGCGGATGATTTCGTTGTCGGGTATCCGCATATCGATCCCCGGCATCCAGGTCGGTGCCTTGGCGTAATCCGAGGGCTGCATATCGAGCGAATCGATCTGTCTCGCCAGGATTGCGACGACCTCGATGGGCACCGCCACCGGGCGCCCGAGCCATCCGAACCACTTGCTGTACGACACGATCAGCTTGATCTTGCCCTGCGGGTCGCGGACGACCTCCCGGACATTGCCGAGCGTGACGTCGTCGTCGTCCAGCACCGGCACGCCGATCAGATCGCCGACCTTCACCGGCTGCGGGAAACGTCGTGCCATCTTGGCTTCGGGCGATTCATCCTGCGCCGGCGGGGCGACAGCGGCTGGTGCCGCGGCCGGTGGCGCCGCGCTCTCTTGCGCGATCATGATCGACCGCGGCGCAGCGCCGGCATCCCGGACAGCGAGCGGCACCGCCACAAGCGCCGGCCACACCATCAAGGATACTGTCGATCGCAATCGCATCGTTCGAGATCTTTCGTCAGCGAGGCCGGCGCGGCTCCGTATATTGTGGACCGCATAGTGTCACGGAATCACTTAAATTGCAGGCCGACACGGGAATGTTATGGGTTGGCCGGTTTACCCACACGGGAACGTTACCGCCGGACCTGATCCCGCACACGGGAAGTTTATGGCCGCGGCGTCCGACGGCAATTGATTCGGCTCCGCCGCGCCCGTAACGTCGCAACCGCAAGGGGCCGGCCGATTGCCGAGGCCCGTTTCCACCGGAGCATGCGAGATGACGACGGTTGACGTTGCCTCTCACCATCATGCCGCGCCAAATCACGCGCGAAGCCACGCCAACCACCTTCATCCGCTGCCGCTGCGGATCATGCACTGGACCAATGCCGTCACCATGTTCATCATGATCGGCAGCGGCTGGAAAATCTACAATGACGAAGTCCTGTTCGGGTTGCTGCATTTCCCCGACTATCTGACCATCGGCAAATGGGCTCAGCATGCCTTGCAGTGGCATTTCTTCGGCATGTGGATCCTGGTGCTCAACGGCATCGCCTATCTGACCTACGGTCTCGTCACTGGCCGCTTGCGGCGGATGCTGCTGCCGATCCGGTGGAGCGAATTGATCGCCACCATCAAGGATGCGCTGCGGTTTCATCTCGCCCACGACGATCCGACCAAATACAACACGGTGCAGAAGCTGCTTTACGTCGGCGTGATCTGCGTCGGCGTCATGATCGTCATCTCGGGCCTTGCGATCTGGAAGCCGGTCCAGTTCTCGGAGTTGGTGGCACTGTTCGGCAATTTTCAGAATGCGCGGCTCGTCCACTTCTTCTGCATGGCCGCCATCGTGGGGTTCGTGGTCGTGCATGTCTCGCTGGCGCTCCTGGTGCCGCATACGCTGGTTGCCATGGTCACCGGCGGGCCGGTCGTGAGGGATGACGAGCCGCTCGTCATCGCACACCCCGAGCCGCCTCCGCTCCTCGTGCCGGATGCGCCGGTTGCCGTGGTCACCGGCGCGCCGGTCGTCGAGGATGGCGAGCCGCCGGCAACCACGACCTCCGAACCGATCCATCGAAGCGAACCCATTTGAGAAGGAAGCCGTCATGGCCATCCGAACCCCATCGCGGTCGATTTTTCGCCCGCGGCGCGGCGTCGACCGGGGCATCCTGCACGAACACAAAGAGCTCATCGAGAACATCGACCGCCGCAACGTGCTGCGCGGCACGCTGAGCCTCGGCGCCCTCACGCTGCTCACCGGCTGCGACCCTTCCGAAAACCCCCAATTGCAGGCCGTGCTGCGCGCGGTCTCCGCCTGGAACGACAAGGTGCAGGAAGTCATTTTCAGGCCCAACCATCTGGCGCCGACCTATCCGGAATCCCAGGTGGTCAAGCCGCCGCGCTTCAATGCCTTCTATGACATCGAGGAGGTGAAGCCCGTCGATGGCAAGACGTGGAAGCTCGAGCTCGGCGGCCGCATCAACGACAAGCGTCCGTTGACCATCGAGGAGATTTATCGGATGCCCGAGCAGGAGATGATCATCAAGCACATCTGCGTCGAGGGCTGGGACTATATCGGCCAATGGTCGGGCGTGAACCTGCGGACGTTCTTCGAGCGCGTCGGTGCCGATACCACCGCCAAGTACGTGGCGTTCCGCTGTGCGGACGGCTACACCGAAAGCCTCGACATGCCGAGCGCGCTGCATCCGCAGACCATGCTGGCGACCAAATACGCCCGCGCCCCGATCAGCGATCCGTTCGGATTTCCGCTGCGGCTGCGTACCGCCACCAAGCTCGGTTTCAAGAACGCCAAATGGGTGACCGCGATCGAGGTCACCAACGAATTCCCGGATACCTATTATCGCAAGGAAGGCTTCAATTGGTTCGCCGGGATTTAGTCGCAGGTCATTCCGGCGCCGTCGCGCGATATATCCGCCAACGATCCGGCTTCTCCTCGGCCAGCCGATAGAATTTGCTCGCGGCGAACGGGTCTCTGCCCCACGCGCCATCCGTCGGGGTGACCACGACGACCCGGCATGCATATGTCGTGGCCAGGTCCCGTATGTCATCCGGTGAACCATCGCCGGCGAAAATCCGGATGAATTGCGCGTCGATGGCCTCGAGCCGCGCCGCAGAAAGCGACGTATAGACGAGCGCAAGCTCGCGGCCGGCATAGCAGGAGCGGCGGTCGGACAGCAGCGCCCACGAAATATTGACGGGCCATGGCGTCATCTCCGCCATGAACAGCGGATTGTTGCCGACGCGCTCGTCGGCCGCCGCGTGGCGGCCGACCGCCGCCCACAGCTCGGGCGTCTCGCCAAACAGTTTGCCGGAACGCCGCGGTTCGCCCGCGAAGTCTCCACGCATGAGATCGATCGCGCCCGGTACGCCGAGAACCATGGCGGCGACCGCCGCCGCGAGCGCGACCCGGGCGCGGGCCGCGATGAGGCGCGACACACCGGCGGCCGCGAACGCGGTCAGCACCATGACGCCGGGGAGAATCGCGCGCCAGCCGAGATCGTTATTCCCCCCCAGCGTGCTGGTCAGGAGCCAGGATACCGACAGGCTCGCGACGGCGAGCGCCGCGACGAGGCGCCGCGTGGCAGGCGCAAGCTCGCGCGAGACCGCAAGCCGCGCCATTGCGATCATGCCGATCACATAGACCGCCGGAAACTCGAAGACGAGCAGCACCAGCCAGAATGCCGGCGGATCGAGAAGCGTGCGCAGGCGCGCCGGCATGGATTCTTGGATCACCGGATAGAACTGGAACGCGACCGGCGACCCGCCGCCGCGGGCTGCCGCGGCCAGGAACTGATCGTGCAGCAATGGCGCCGCAAGCAGGCCCGCCAGCAGCGCCGCCCCCACAAGCGCCGCGAAGAAACGCAGGCGCGGCCCCTTTCGCAAGACGAGCATCAGCGCCACGACCGGCGCCGCCACCGCGAAGGTGACGCCGCCGACCCAGGTCGAGCTCCCGAATCCCGCCGCAACCAGAAGGGCGAGCGTAGCGACGAGAAGAGCATTGGTCCGGTCCGCAAGCCGGCTCATCAATATGGCCGCCGCGACCACGCACGACGCCGACATGATATGCTGCGGCACCCAGGCCGACTGAAACAGCCAGCCGCCAAATCCGCCCGCGCGTTCGATCACCGAATCGACGTTCTTTTCCCCGAAAATCCACCACAGCACCATGCGGGCGGATGCCGTCGTGGAGAGCGCCACCGCGAGGATCGCGGCCATCCGGCCGCCCAGCCACGCGGCGAGCCCCATCACAAGGGCGAGGGAGGCGGCGGCCGCGAACCACGTCATGGCGGCATCGGCCTCCCAGCCGCTGATGCCGGTCACGACCGCAAGCTCTGCCGCGGTGAAGTGCGTGAGATAGTAATAGACAAGTCGCGGCTCGGCGAAAAACGGATTTCCCGCCGGCAGGCCGAACTTCATCATGTCGTCCACGATCGCGACCTTGGCGTGGTCGAAAATCGGGTCCGCCAGATAGACCGCGTCGCCGGCCCATTTGGGCAGGATCGCGGCGGCGGGCGCCGTGGCAAGCAGCGCGGCTGCAATGTAAGCCCATGCGGGAACGGCCGGGACGGCCGCTCCGTCGTCCGGCGGCGCCGCCATGCGCGATGCCACGAGCGCGGCAAGGAGCACAAGGCCTGCCACCGCAACGACGTTCATGGGCGAAAATTGCAAAACCAGGAAGAGCGGCAACGCGACGGCGCCGTGCATTGCCCAGCCGACCACCGGTGCTATCGGCAGCGCGAGCGCGGCAGGCACGAGACGGCGCGTCACCGCGAAGCCGACACAGGTCCAAAACAGCATCGCGGCGACGGCGGCGATGGCGACATTCAAGGTCGAGGCCATAATGTCAGGAATCAGTTGTCAGGGATCAGTTATCAGAGATCAGTTATCAGGGATCAGTTATCAGGGATCAGTTATCAGGGATCAGTTATCAGGGATCAGTTATCAGGGATCAGTTATCAGGGATCAGTTATCAGGGATCAGATTACTGCCAAAAGCGTTTTGCCTGCGGATATCTGATCACTGATTCCTGATGGCTGACCTTCTCGACCATGCCTTGGCCAGCGCCATGACGATATCGAGCGAGCTGCCGGCGCCGTTGCCTTCGCCTTTTTCGAAATCGCCCTCCCGGCAGCCAAGCTGGTTGGACACGTGGGCGAGGCAGATGACCGGCCGGGCGCAGGCGGCCCCGAAAGCGTAGAGCGCGGCGGCCTCCATCTCGACCGCCAGAATGCCCTCGCTGCGGCGAAGCGCGATCGCGTCGGCGGTCTCGCGGAACGGCGCATCGGTTGTCCAGGTCGCGCCGCGATGCACCCGGTGCCCGGCGCGCCCAAGCGCGCGCGCCGCGAACGCGACCAGCGCGGGGGCCGCCTCCACATAGGTCGACGGCGGCAGGTAGTGGTAGCTGGTGCCCTCGTCGCGCAATGCGCGCTCGATCAGGATGTAGTAGGGCGGCGGTCCCACGTCGGTGATCTGGCCGGCCGACGCCATGTTGACCAGCAGCTCGCACCCGGACGCGAACAACTGTTCGGCGACCAGGACGGAAAACGAACCGCCGACCACCCGGCCGATGATGCCGCAGCGGAGATTGCCGGCACTCCACTCCCACATCCTGGTGTGATAGCAGGCCCAGTGGTCGCACGGAGTCGCGTCGTGCTTGCGGCGCAGGTGGCTCACGATGTCGCCGTCGGGGTCGATCACGCAGACCGGCGGCACCAGGCCGGTGATGAGCTCCTTCTGCCGACGCGCCTCCCGCAGCATGTTCTCGGGGCGGAACACCGAGGGCGCGGCGTGATCCTTGCGCTCCAGCAACGGCACGGCGTCGGCGGGGACCGCGCGCGCCGGCCGAGGATCGTGGCGAACTTCGCTCATGCGTCACGCTCCTGCATCGATGCAACGGCGGACGGACGCGATTGCGCCGCCACCCGCATGAAGGTCGCCACGATGCGGGTGGCGGCCCGGAACGTGCCGCGCAGGCTGCCGGCGACCTTGGAGGCTCCGCCGATGCGGCGCCGGCACGGCACCGGGATTTCGAGGATCCGCAGCCCGGCGCGGGCGGCGCGCATCTGCATTTCGATGTTCCAGCCGTAGGTCATCTCGATCATGCCGAGGCGCAGGAGGGCGTCGCGCCGGATTGCCCGGAACGCGCACATGTCGGTGTAGCGCACGCCGTAAAGCGCCCGCATCCCGAACCCCGCCAACCGACCGGCGAGCAATTGATGCCACGCGATGCTGCCGGGCTTGCGCTGCCCGCGCGCACGGGAGCCGATCACGAAGTCGAAGCGGCCGGCCCGGATCGGCTCGACCAGCGCCGCCATCGAGGCCGGATCGTCGGCGCCGTCGCCGTCCATGAAAACCACGATGTCCGCGCCGTCGGCCGCAGCGGCGCCGGCGAGGCAGGCGCGGCCATAGCCGCGGCCGGCATCGATCACGAGGGCGCCGGCGTCGCGGGCGCGGAGCGCAGTCGCATCCGTGCTGCCGCCGTCGGCGACAATGACCCGGCCGACGAGATCGCCCGGTATGGCGCGCACGACCGCGCCGATGGAGGCCTCCTCGTCGAGCGTTGGAATCACGACAACGACCTCGCGGCTTGCGGCGGTGGCCATCACAGGCTCCACCGCAGCCCGCAGCTCGCGCAGGCGGAGGGCGGCTTGTCGGACAGCAGCTCCTCGCGGAAACCCCGGTAAGCCGCGCCGTTCCAGATCTCGCGCAGCGACTGCTGGGTGGCGTCGCCGAGCGTGTAGTTCTCATAACCGCGCTGGGAGAACGGCGCGATGCAGCATGGCAGCGCCCGCCCGTTGGCGGTGAAATACATCACGGTCCACGGTCGCCGGCACATAGACCACGGCGAGCCGTCGTCGCGGCGCTTGAGGCTCATGCCCGGCTCGGACGCCGCGCCCGACGCGCTGAAGATCATGCCATAGGACCGCGCCAATTCCGTCGCCTCCGCCAGGTAGGCCGCCTCCTCGCCGTTCATGCGCTCGTAGAGCGCCTGGTCGGGTCGGGCGTGGCCGACCGCGTCTTGTTCGAAGAACACCAGCCGCTGCAGATAGACTTCCCTGACGCCGATCTCGGCCGCCACCTTCACGAAGGCGGGCAATTCCGCGATGGTCTCCTTGAGGCCTGTGAGCCAGGCCGAAACGCGCGGACGATCCTTGCCTTCGCGTTCCTGCAGCTCGCGGAAGGCACGGACATTCCTGAGGATGCGGCCGAAATAATCCTTGCCGCGGACGGCGCGGTACGACTTGGCGTTGGCGGCATCGAGCGACACCCGCAATTCGTCGAGGCCCGCCTCGATAAGGGCGCGGCCGTTCTTGTCGTTGAGCACCGTGCCGTTGGTGTTGAACAGCACGTAGGTGCCGCGATCCTTCAGATAGCGCACCATCCGGGGCAGGTTCTTTACCAGCATCGGCTCGCCGACGCCGTGCAGCACGGCGCGTTCGATATTGGGAAGCTGGTCGACGATCTTGGTGAACAGCGCCCAACTCATGTCGGCCGGCGGCTCGAGCTCTTCGTAGGTGCGCGGGCAGGTCGTGCACAGGAGATTGCAGCGGTTGGTGGTCTCCAGATAAAGGCAGACCGGCGGCTGAGCGGGGGCGACTGATCGTTCCGCCGCGACGCTTTCGAAGTAGCGGCGCGGATCGACCGCTGTCTCGGTGGTCGCGGCCTCGCCCGATTGCGGCCGGCGCGCGACTTCGGTCATGTCGTTCATTCCGCGGCCCTCTGCATGGCTGGATCGGCAAAGCTCAACAGCCGCCGTGCGAGATCGGTTCCGGCCAGGAGCGCGCTCATCAGCGCCCGCGAATAGGAAGCCCGATGCGGCGTGAGGCCGCTTGCGAACGAAACGCCGTCGAGCAACTCGGCCTTGAGGATGCGCAGCGAGGCGGCATCGTCGACGTCATACCAGGCCGGCAGCACGTGCACGTCGAGGCCGATCTCCGCGGCGCGTTCGAGCGTCTGGTGCGCCACCGCGTCGGTGCTCCACGCGACATCCTCGAACAGGCGCCGATGCGCCGCTTTGACGCCGAGCAGGTAATATCCCCCATCGGTCGACGGCCCCAGCACGGCGCGGTCGCCAGGGCGCGCCAGGGCTTGGGCAGTCTCCACCAGCAGCGCGGTCGGCAAGGTCGGGCTGTCGGAATTGAGCACCACCGCGCCGGCGTGCCCGAGCCCGATGAGCCGTTCGATGGCGGCATAGAGGCAGTCGCCGAAATTCGGATGCCAAGCCTCGAACCGGCCGATCGAGACCGGCAGAATGTCGGCGAAGAAGCTGTCGGACCCGGGCGGTCCGAAGGCCATGTAGCCTTTCACATCGCTTTTCGTTTGGCCATGCGCGGCGCTGCGCGATGCAACCTCGCAGCCCGCGGCCGCGATGTTGGCGGCGACGTCCTGCAGGAATGCGGTGTTGAAGGCGGCGGCTTCCGCAAAGCTCAAGGGCGGCACCAGCCGCGTTTTGGTGCGGCCGGGAAACGACGCCTTGGCCATCACGGCGATGCCGCATGAACTACCTGAGGACGGGGCCGCGGCACCCTTGATGTCGTTGCCGTTGCTCGTCACCAATCCGCCCCTGTTCGACCGGCCGCAGAGTAAGTTGATTCTTCCAATAGGCTCATGGCTAGAATAACGCCATTGTGCGACCGGGAATCGACATTCACATTTTCCACAGAAACGGCGGTCAGGAAGTAACTCCTCCGTGAATGGTCCGTGAAGTCACATCAATGCGTTGCCTCCAGATACGGTTCCGGATGGGGCAGGTTTCGGGATCCGCAACGAAAATGGCCGGGACGAGCCCGGCCATTCGAAGATTGAGGCATAAACGTGCGTCACCGCTGCCTGCGGGCGGCGACCAATCGGATCGCCGCCTGGCAGCGGAACGGCTCACTGAACCGCGAAACAGTAGAACAGCCCGTTGCCGCCCGTAGTGACGAGACCCGGCTGGGTGCAGTCGCGTGACATGTGGGCGGAAAATGGCGAGTGCTGGTAGACCGTGTCGGCAATGCCCTCACGGTCGCTATGGCCCAGCATGGCGGAGCCGAAGGTGCTGCTGGTCCAGTTGCTGCAAGTCAGGTTGAGGTTGCCCGGGAAGGCCCTGCCTTCGAGGGTGGAGCCGGTGAGCATGTCATGCATGTTCGGGGTGTCGCCACGCACCTTGGTCCGCTCGCCCTTTTCGTCGAGCCCGGTCTCCTTGTTGATGTTCGGATTGGTGTGCAGGTCGTTGACGTCCTTGGCGATGACGACGCCCTTCGCGTTCTGCCACGGGCCGTTGCCGATGCGGTCGCGGGCATTGACGCCCGGGCCGCCCGGAGCCGAATTGGTGCTGAGATAGGCATGCCAGGTCTTGCTGCCGGCACCCACCGCCGCCGCAAGCGACTGGCAATGGGCGTCGGCGCCGGCGAGGCCACCGAGATCGGCGCCCTTGCCGGAGCCCACGCTGGTGATGAAGAACGTCATGTTGCTCTGCTGCGCCTGAGACGCGCCAGCCCATCCGAGGGACATCAGCGCGGCGGAGGCAAGGATCGATAAACGGAGTTTCGTGGTCATAGCTTCTCCCCTTAATGCAAGCGAATGCATCGTTTCGGCTGTTCGGCCGTTGTTTTGCCTGGCCGTTCGCTCGGCTGTTCGGCACTGCAATCCATCTTATCGCGCCCGATGCGGCACCGCCAGAGCCGAATACCATCGCGGGAGCTGAGACACCAGGACCTGTCCGGGTTGCGACCCGGCAATCGGGCGGCCGAGGTCTGGTGGGAGCGTTCTATCTTCACTGCCCATTCTGACGGAGCGCCAGCGCGCTGAGCGATACCGTGAGGGCCTGTGCGAGCGATGGCACCAACGCCGCATCGGGCACAATCTCCTGGGTGAACGCGTAACTCTTGCCAGACTGCTGCCGGTGCACCGTGGTCACAAGGGTCGCGGCGTTGATCACCCAGTATTCACGCACGCCATATGATGCGTAGAGCGGTAACTTGGTCTTGAGGTCGTAGGCGAGGCTTGTCTCCGCAACCTCCACCACCAACAGGGCGTCGTGGCCCCGCACATCGGGCGTCTCGATCGCAGCCGGATGCACGAGAACATCCGGCTCCAAATAGGTGTCCTGGCTCAGGTTGAACTGTGGTTCAGAGGCCACCATCACGCCATGTGGCGCCAACCTGGAAAATTGGAATGTAAGCTTGGTGCGGATGATCTCGTGACGACGCCCCTTCGGTGACATCGGCACGATCTCCCCGCCCAGCAATTCAAATTGGTCATGTTCGTGGAAATAGCCGGCCGCCGCCATGCGCTCGACCTCGGCCACGGTCCAGCACCAGCGCGGCAGTCCGTCGGCCGCCTGCGTGGTCGGGCGCTGGGGCGCTGGGGTGAAACGTTCATTCATCGGCACACCATACCACACGGGCGCGCGGGCGTCAGGCAGGCCCAATCATTACGGCGCCGCCACAAGGGCCGTCATCACCCTTCCGGCCCACCGGCGTTGCCTGATATAGTGGGCCAAACTTGATGGGAGGATAGCGATGCTATTTTGCGATTGGAGCCGTTCGCCTGAGGGCAGTGCGGCCCTTCGCGCGACCACGCTTGCGGCCGCGCTGCTGATGACGGTCGGCGCGGCGCGGGCGTTCGACGAAAGCAAGTATCCCGACTTCAAGGGCCAGTGGGAACGCACCACCGCGCCGCGGTGGGTCGATGCTTCGAAGGCGCCGTTGACGCCTGAATACCGCGCGATCTTCGAAGCCAATGTCAAGGACCAGGAAACCGGAGGACAAGGCGACACGCCGACCTTCACGTGCCTGTCGCCCGGCATGCCGCGGGTCATGAATGCCTACGAACCGTTCGAGATCGTGGTGACGCCAAAGACGACCCACATCATCATGGACCATATTCACGACTCGCGCCGGATCTTCACCGACGGCCGCGACTGGCCGGACGAGTTCGAGCCGGCCTTCGTGGGCTTTTCCATCGGCAAATGGGTCGACGAGGACGGCGACGGCCGCTACGACGCGCTCGTGGTCGAGACCCGCGGTATGCGCGGCCCGCGCTCCTACGACTCCACCGGCATTCCGTTCCACAACGACAATCAGACGATCGTCAAGGAACGCATCCACCTCGACAAGGCCGATCCGAACACCTTCTACGACGACATCACGGTCTTCGACCACGCGCTCACGCGGCCGTGGACGGTCACCAAGAAGTACGTCCGCAGCAAGGACAAGCGGCCGGTGTGGAGCGAGTCGGTTTGCGCCGAGGGCAATCAGCACGTCGTGATCGGCAGCGAGCCCTACATGCTCAGCGCCGACGGCTACCTGATGCCATCCAAGAAGGGCCAGGCTCCGCCGGACCTGAAATATTTCAACCAATCGCGAGAGTAGCCGCAACGTCGCGCGGCCCTGGGCGGAACGAAGGGCCGGCGGCGATAGGCCGTGGACCGGGAGGACTGTAATGCTGTTGCGGTATGCGATCGGTTCGATGGTGTTTGCGGCCGCCATGGTGGCGGCACTCGCCGCCGCGCAGGCGTTCGATGAATCCAAATATCCCGATTGGAACGGCCAGTGGCGCCGACCCGCGGGCGTCAACAACCAATGGGTACCGACCCTGCCGCGCGGACACGAGGG